>Ga0207082_1038_pt1 | contig 31267 bp, 35 predicted proteins | sample Alteio_BWMinHeat_56_FD_153588 | JGI IMG/M metagenome (GOLD analysis project Ga0207082, IMG submission 153588) | Enriched cells from forest soil in Barre Woods Harvard Forest LTER site, Petersham, Massachusetts, United States -... | ecosystem: Environmental > Terrestrial > Soil > Temperate forest >...
GAGCACCACCGCCTAAGTCATGCGGAAGAAGTGCTAAGAAGCATTCAACAGGCAGTACAGCAGGTTGCAGATGATGAAAATCAAAATGCGCTTTCACAACTTAACGAAGTGCGCAAAACATTAGATACTATCCAAACTGTTGAGCCCAAAGCAACCGCATGGATTTGTACTCTCGATTCCACACTTATTCAACTCCGTGATATAGAGTCGGAGTTAAAAAATTACCTGGAAAACACAGATTTAGATCCAGAAAAATTACATATGCTGGAAGAGCGCATAAGCCAGGTTTTTACGTTGTCACGCAAGCATAAAATCAGGCCGCAAGAACTAATCGAATTTCATAGCCGGCTCAAAGCCGAATTCAATGCACTCGATTCTAGCAATGAAACTCTTATTCAGTTGGAAGAACAGCAGAACCAAATTGCAAAAAAATATGCAGAGCACGCTGACAAACTCAGCCTAAGCCGTAAAAATGCAGCTAGCAAACTCGAGCATGAAATCAGTGTGACCATACGCTCATTATCCCTCCCCTATGGCGAATTTAGAATCTGCCTAGAACAAGAAAATGACCCCCTATCTTTGCATGGCAATGAGAAAGTGACATTCCTCATCAAAACCAATCCTGATCAAGCATTGCAACCACTTGCAAAAGTCATTTCTGGAGGAGAACTTTCACGCTTAAGCTTAGCTGCACATCTTGCTCTTTCAAATCGCACTACAATCCCCACACTCATCTTTGACGAAGTAGATACGGGTTTAAGCGGAGCAACAGCTGAAAAGATAGGGAAATTATTGCGAAAGCTAGGTCATTCGTACCAAGTTTTTTGTGTAACTCACCAGCCACAAGTTGCAGCATGTGGCCATCATCACCTGTTAGTTGAAAAATACGTTGTTGATCAGAGTACACATACTCGTTTACGCCTGCTTAACCCTGAAGAAAAAACACGTGAAATCGCACGCATGTTGGGTGGCGAAAAAATTACAGAAAAAACCCTGGAGCATGCAAAAGAAGTGCTACAGGGTTTTTTTTAGGATAAAAAATTTGGCCGCGAGATCAATGCTGATTACGGTAACTATCCAATGGCACTAAGCTAACTTTAAATAAACTTATTAAATAATTAGTTACTCGTCATTGCGAGCGGGAGCGAAGCAACCCAGGCTTTTGAATGCTGAGTTTTAGACTATGACAATAAATATTGCTTAGCGCTGAAAAGCCTGGGTTGCTTCGCTCCCGCTCGCAATGACAGAGCGTTTTTGTAAATATTCAGTTAACCCGTTCATTTACGTGATTAAGCCTCGACATTCATACTAACTTGAAATGTATTGGCATAATTTCTTGAATAGGAACCCGATAAGACACCATCCGACGATGCGTTATTTATATTTGCATTGCCCAAATTCCAGTACTCATAGGAAGCACCCAGTGCCACGTGCTGGATAATTTTATAAATAACACCTGCACCAACGCGAATTTGTCTATCCATTGGCAAGTCAGGCAACCGATGCGAGCTCGATGTTGGCGACGAATCATACGATGCACCTGCTTGAATTAAGAAACAAGGATCAAATCTGTATTGCAAACCCATACCAACACGATAGGTGTTATTCCAATTAAGCGGTGTGACAGCTGAGAAGTTTGCAACAGTGAGAATGGTATCATGCATAGATGACCAGTTAGACCAGCCCAATTCGCCTAATAAAGTAAATTGATTAAAATCCTGTGCAAGACTCAGGATGGCATTTTGTGGCATCACCATTCTAGTAGATGTAGTTGGATTGGCATTAATTCTTAAAAAAGTAGTATTACCATGTAAATGATGATTGACTTGAGAGCGGTAGGCAACACCAATTTTAGTCGATTGGTAAGGAGTAAACATGACGCCCAGATTAAAACCAGGAGCGTAATTAGCAACACTAATTTTTGCTTGGCCATCGATTAATTTTATTATTGGTAACGCCACGGTTTCCTGAAGATTCATGTACTCGAGTGACGCTCCTACACCGACTGCAGCCCAATCATTGAAGCGATATGCGATACTGGGATTGAGATTAATTGTATAAAATGTAGCATCTTGCACAACATAACGACCTACCCACCCATCATTGTAACTCAGCGATCCTCCATAAGGAGAGGTAAAGCTAATACCTAATTTTAACCTAGGCGAATAGCTATAGACGTAATATAAATTCATTCCCGGAGTCAGTGCAGCCGCATTACCACCATTATTGCCTGAAATCGTTGTAGACGAGTTTTTAGAAAAATTTGTGTAAGGCAATAAAAGTTGCGAGCCCAACATGAATTGAGAGCGTTGCAATAATTCCATACCTGCTGGGTTAAAATAAGATATCGAAGCATCCTCAGCAACCGCAGCCTGACCTACAGCAGCTGTGCCAACAATGGGCGTGCCCAATTCATATAATTGAAATGCAGCTGCAAATACCGCATTACTAAGTACAAAAGTACCAATCAGAGTAGTAAGTAATGATAGTCTAAAATGACGCATAAACATTCCCTTGTTTTCGTTAATTCCAGATGTATATTTATGTATGATTTTCTATCATCTCTCAAGTTATATTGTTGAAAGATATAAGTAGAGTACAATAGCTACCATGGAATTCAACTTACAATGCATAGGAGGTACCATGAAAAAATGGCTTACTCGTTCTATCCCTCTCGCAATAATGTCGCTCAGTTTAAATCCAGCATCATTAGCCTGTACAGACTTCAAATTAACAGCCAAAGATGGGACTGTGCTAATCACACGCAGTATGGAATTTGGTATGGCGTTTAACTCTAATCTGCGTACATCACCACGCGGTAGGTCATTCGCCTCCACGTTACAAAATGGCAAACAAGGCTTAGCCTGGAAAAATATATATGGTTACGTCTATCTAGATGGATTAGGACAGGATATTTCATTTGATGGCATGAATGAAACTGGCCTAACTTTTGAATATTTATATTTACCAGGCGAAACACAGTATCAAACGATACCTTCAGGAAAAGAAAACCAAGCATTATCTTACACACAATTTGGTGATTGGGTACTTGGTAATTTCAAAACAATTGATGAAGTACGGCAGGCTTTAAAAAATATTTACCTCGTGCAAACACTCATGCCAGGATTAGGGAATATAGTTTTGCCAGGTCATGCATCAATTTATGATAGCTCTGGTAAAGGTATCGTAGTCGAGTTTTATGATAATAAAATCAATGTGTACGACAATATAGGCATTATGACCAATTCACCGAAATACGATTGGCATGTAAATAACTTGCGTAATTATCTCAATCTAACACCTAATAATCCTAATCCTGTCAGTGTCAATGGCATGACGTTCTCAGCGACAGGACAAGGTGCGGGTATGGTTGGGTTACCAGGAGATGTCAGTCCACCATCACGTTTTGTCAAAACTGCATTTTTGGCAAAAAATGCCTACCCCGTGAATACCGCTGATGATCTGCTTAATTTGGCCCAACACATCATTAATAATGTTGATATTCCGGCCGGCTTAGCGCGTACTACTGATAATGGAAAAGTATCTACTGACACTACCCAATGGGTTATTTTCAAAGATATAACGCATAAGATTCTTCATTATCGAACTTACAATGATATGACTATACGAACTGTCGCATTTGATAAACTGAATTTTTCTGAAAATGCACCACGCCTGAAAATGCCTGTTTCACAACAGCCACTTTCTGTGGATATGACAGATAAATTTTTAAATACAAAATAACGTTTTATCCCCTCTCTTATAGCGGTTACAAAAGTATGTTCATGTTTATTTCTTATCCTTGACCACAAAAACACATTTCCCAAATGGGTTTTTGTGGTCAAGGATAAGAAATAAACATGAACATACTTTTTGTAACCGCTATAAAGGAACGGGTATGAAATAACTTGGGAACCCAGACCCTTTAGGCCGGGGTCTTGGTACATTGCTCTAATGCTTTTTCTGGCATTTCTCGCAGATGCCATAAATATTCAAGCTATGATCAGTAATAGAATAACCCGCTTGCTTCGCAATTTCTTGTTGACGTTTTTCGATCACAGGGTCAACAAATTCTTCAACACGACTACATTTTACACACACTAAATGATCGTGGTGCTCGCCATGATCCAATTCAAACACGGACTGATCGCCTTCGAAATTATGACGGGCAACCAAACCAGCCTCTTCAAACTGCGTTAATACTCGATAAACAGTAGCAAGACCGATATCTTCACCTGAATCTAATAGGACACGATAAATATCTTCAGCACTGAGATGATGCTCTTTTGATTCTTCCAGAATCTGCAAAATCTTCAAACGGGGCAACGTGACTTTTAGTCCTACTTTTTTTAAATCATTGTCATTGCTCAAGGTCATCTCCCTACAAATATGTCATCGGGTATGATACTCGATTATTTCTAGTTTTTATCCCCCTATCTTGTCTATACTTACGCAATATTTTTTCACGATCACATAAAAATTCGATATGGAGAAAAACCCAATGTATAAAAGCATTCTTTGCTCGCTAATGATGCTCATTCTTTCTAGCTGTAGTTTTCTGCACGTACACAAGCCTATCATTGAACAAGGCAACATCGTATCCAATGAGAACGTGAGCAAACTGCATACAGGTATGTCACCCCCTCAAGTAGTAGAAGTCATGGGCACACCTGTTCTTGCAAATATCCTCACACCCAATCGTTTGGAATATATCTATACGTATCAAAATGGCAACGGTGTGCATACCGAAACACGTATTACCTGCATTTTTGATCGTGGCCGTTTAAAAGAAATACAAAAAGGTTAACCCTTATTTCCGCGTACCATCATAGCCAGGGTATGACTTTATCTTCTTCGCCTTAACGCGACGTCCTTCTTTTGGGTCAAGGATCAGTGATCGATAAATTTCAATCCGATCGCCATCATTGGCCAAATCCGATAGTTGACGCAATTTACTAAATATACCCACTTTCTGCTTGGAAAGATTAATCTCAGGAAATTCTTCCAAAATTCCAGACTGTTGGATGGCCATCTCAATGGTACTTCCAGCCTCGACCTGCACGGGCACAATGCACTGCTGATCGGGTTTTGCATAGGCAACTTCAACTCTGATCATTTTATTGTTGCCCATAAAGCTCCAAAGCTCGCTTACAAAACGCATCTACCAAGGTATTAGCAATATGCTGAAAAACAGGCTGGAAAAGTTTATCGATAAAATGTCCAGTAAACTCAAATTCCAAATCCAGCATGATTTTGCAGGCAAATTCATCGAGCGCACTAAAGGTCCATATGCCATCTAAGCGGTGCAGAGGACCATTGACCAAGGAAATCTCCACATGTTCATAAGGAAAAAGACGATTCCGTGTGGTGAAAGTCTTGTGTATCCCCTTCCAATTCACGTCTAGGGAAGCAACTACTTCTTTATCTGTACGGCTAATAATTTGACTCTTATGACACCAAGGCAGAAAACGAGGGTAATCTTCAATACCGTTAACAAGTTCAAACATCTGCCTTGCTGAATATGGCACTAACGCATTTCTTTTTAAAGTATGCATAATCATTCCCAACTTGAATAATTGTCATTATACTTCGCGATATGAAACAGACACAAAAGACAAATACAACTATCGCAGTCAACCGTAAAGCGCAACATGAATATTTCATCGAAGACCGCTTCGAGGCAGGATTAGTGTTGGAAGGTTGGGAAGTAAAAAGTTTGCGCGCAGGCCGTGTGCAGCTGGATCAAGGCTATATTATCTTGAAACATGGTGCCGCATGGTTGTTTGGTGGATTAATCACCCCGCTACAAACCGTATCGACTCATATTAATCCTGACCCGCAGCGGAGTCGAAAATTATTACTACACCAAAGTGAGCTCAGTAAGCTCATCGGCAACATCGAGCGGCGCGGTTATACTGTCGTACCACTATCTCTCTATTGGAAAAATAACCGTGTCAAAATTGAGATAGGCCTCGCGAAAGGTAAAAAGCTTCACGACAAACGTGCCACCGAAAAAGAACGTGACTGGCAACGGCAAAAGCAACGATTATTCAAACGCTAAATCATAAATCAGTAGTTCTGCTATACATTTTTCATGATGAGTTAGATTTTTTTACACTCAAATACCCGGGCATAAGCCATGAGTACGCATATTTAACCGCTATAAATTTAATATTTTCATCATCATAGTACCTTCATTCCACCATAAGTAACTATTCAGCGCAGAGATATTTATATGTTTTTTTGTATTATTTACTCACGGACAGGACGTCCGTGAGAGTAAAACCAGTACAGGATGAGCTTGTTTTGCGATAAATAATACAAAAAAATACTATAAATATCTCTGCGCTGAATAGTTACCACCATAATAAATAGGGATTCTCCAAATGCTACAATAGTGACATAAGCAGCAAAACAGGAGTGAAGCTGATGAAAGCTAAAAAAACATCAACTATGCTTGGGTCGCAATTAAAAATTTGTGTTTCTATTGCATTAGCGGTAATAGCAGTTAATGCACATGCAGAATATTATTTAGTTTACCCTGCCTATGCACCTTATTTTGACTGTTATTATTTCGAATGTAGACAACCTTGTCCTCAGTATTTACATTTCTCATCACCACATCGACATAATCACCGAGGTTCAGGTGAGATGCAAGAATATGGATGGGTAGGTGATCCCTAAATAAGTGGATAAAAAAGGTGATCTCGCAAAAATTTAAGGCCTTATTTTTAAGCCTACAATACCCCCTCTACGTGATCAATTCGAATTCATTTCGAATTGATCATATAAACATTTAAGCCGTCCCGCATTTTAGCGGGAACGGCTGTAAAATCCGTTATTTCAACGATTGCGCGATCGTTCCAAACAGCCAGACTTTTCCATCTGACACAGTCACTTTACTTGTTTTGGAAATATTTCTGTACTGTTCATATGTCAAGGTAAAAGTCAACTCCTTCAACTCTTTAAGATCTGAATAGTGGCTTAGGGTGAAAGTCTTATCACCCACTCCCAGCACCGGCAGACGATCCATCGCAGGGAATGGAACTTGACTTGCAACATGTATCTCTACTGCAGACCGTCCCGATATGGCAAGACTCTTGCTTACAAAGCGTACGTTTCGAATGGTATTAAGACTGGCTGGGACATAAACAATCGGTTGTGGTGTCCCAGCAAGTCTTGTATGCAAGCGGGCAGCTGCTATTGAATCGGCATAATCCATTTTGCCTAGACCCATTTGACGGTGTACTCGGATGTTTGCCAAATATAATGCACCCGATTTTGATTTATCAAAAATGAATCTGACACTATGAACATGAGTCAAGTCGACTCCCTGAAAGGCGGAAAGTGGAATGCGTACCGTCTTTAGCACAGGGTTATCATTGCCCGGTCCATTAATATTTGAATACTCGCTCACATGTACATCGTTGGAAATTTGACCGGATGCATCGGTAAGCACAAGCCCAAAATCGGTTGCTGAATCCGGGTTTGATTCCTGCGAAATGCGGCCAATTCGAAAATCGAGTGTTGCAAAATCATGAATATCTCGACCTTGGCGCACGCCAGCCCAGATTGCTTCAAAAAATGTCTCTTGGGAAGGTGTATGCCAAGAGATGGCCGCTACCCGCTGAGTACGATGAATTTCAAGATTTTGATGTTGAATATCGATTTGTTTTGAATCATTCTGATTACCAGAACTATTTGTACCTGTATCCTTATCAAAATCCTCGACAATCGCTATCTCTGTTGCTTGAAGAGTGGGTGTAAAATCCCTATCTACCTGTGTAATGTCGGTAACAACATCAGGTAAAAGATGTAGGGGATTAAAATTTTGATTAAATGCAGGCTCATTATTCGACCCAAGATGGCTCCTAAAAAACGCAGGAATACTAGCTAATGCAATCTTTTTCTGCTCTGCTGAATAACTACCACTCTGGTCAAAGATTGGTGTACCTACTAAACAACCGGATGCATCACTAGACTGCCACTCCGTATTAAAAAAATTGTGATTAGCTCCCCACACTTCATAAAGCGACTTTTGTGTATTAGGAGCGTCTGAAGAGTTAAGCAGCATTCTTTCGAATGGGTATCGTCCTTCGAGATCGGAAACATCTCCATCGCACATAGGTAGGAGTTGATTCCAAACCGTGCCATTCGCATCTAAGACTCGCGAAGTTTGACCATCCACTGCACCAATTTCATAAATAGCTTTAATAGACAAACCAGGAATTCTAGAAAGCCATATACTACTCGAATCTAAATATAAATTATAAGCAGCTCTTACGCCTTCACCCCCTCGAGAGTGGCCCAATAAACCCACATTAGCAAAATCAACTTTCCCCAAAAGTCCTCGAGACCCTAAACCAAGAGATGCGGGAGCACCACCTACAGTTGTCCATTTATATAAAAGGCTGAGATGTGCCAATACCAATTTACCACGAGCCAAGTTAAGCCCAGAGTCTTCAGCACTCCCTCCACCACAATTAATGCCACGATTGGCATTAATTGAAGCCACAATAAAACCCCAGGAGGCGAGATTTTCAGCGAGATAATCGTAACCTGCATGACTGGGAACAGGCACATACCCTGTAGGACAGGTTCCACTATTTGTATACTCACAGCTGTTATCATTACGAGGATTAGAACCTGTACCACATGTTGAATGATTTCCATGTAGCATAATAATGAGAGGCGCTTTGCTAGATACGCTACCAATATCCTTTGGGTAAGTCATTTTTGCCCAAATTTCTGTCATCCTATCAGACAAAATATCTGGATCTGTAGCGGCTGGAAAACGATATTCAGCCGAAGCAACCTGATGTGGCCCAGACTGCGTAGAATCGGGTGCTTTATTTAAAGCAGATATATTGCTAGCTATAGCACCCAAAACTGGCATTAGAACAGCCACGAGACAAGCGAGTAGTACGTTAATTATTTTCAAAATCACTCTATCCTCTTGTTATTGCATATTTAATTAACTAAGTAGTGCCAATTACTACATAAATCTAAATGATGAAGAGATAATAACGGTTTGAAAATGTATATAACACGGGTATAACTATAGCGATAGTTAAATCGCAGGAAATCAAAATGTTAGCAGTCGTGATTACAGGAGTCTCAAGCGGAATTGGCCATGCTGCAACCAAATTATTTACCACTCAGGGCATTCAAGTTTTTGGCAGTGTAAGAAATAAAGAAGATGCTGAGCGCTTGCAGAAAGAATGTGGCCAGAATTATTACCCCTTAATATTTGATGTTACTGATCAGGAAAAAGTTAAAAGCGCAGCGCAGTATGTTCGCGAACAACTACAGGGCAACACACTGTGGGGACTCATTAACAATGCAGGTATTGTGGTTACCGGTGATCTTTTGCATATGCCCATAAAAGAATTTCAAAAACAACTCGATGTCAACTTACTCGGACAACTCATTGTTACACAAGCTTTTACACCCTTATTGGGAGCAGACAAAAAGTTAAAAGGTACACCGGGAAAAATAATTAACATCAGCTCAGCATCGGGTAAAAATGCTTACCCATTTATGGGTGCTTATGCAATTTCAAAACATGGGTTAGAAGCATTCTCTGAAAGCTTACGTAGAGAGCTAATCATCTTCGGCATTGATGTGATCATCGTGGGTCCAGGAGCGATTAAGACCAGTATCTGGGACAAAGCGAGAAAACAACCTTTATTACCCGAATTAACTGATTCGATTTATAATAAACCTGCTACTAATTTCAAAAACTATATGCTAAGTAACGCTGAAAAAAGTGGCTTGCCTGCAGAAACAGTTGCGAAGTTATTATTACATATCCTACGCTCAAAACGACCTAAAATTCGCTATGCACCTACCCCTCACAGGTTAATAAACTGGGTCCTATTACATACACTGCCAAAGCGATTACTCGATTGGATTATAGCCAAAAAAATTGGATTATTATAGCAATACATTCAATTCCATTTCACGTGAGTACCCCCTATTCGACCCGCTAGAAAATACGAAAATAATCCTCCCCTATCATGTCGGCCAGCGTGATTGGAACAAAAAACTAATGTCAACCCGCCAAAATTTTTCAATTTTTAGACTATGCTTATAAAGTAAATCATTAGTTTGCCAGAGATGGGTTATAGAAGAGGGATACCTTGAATTGAAAACTTGATTATCGAATAAAAAAAGAGGAGCAGAACATGATGCCACGAGTTGTTGTAGTTGCTCTAGATCTCAATGCATATGACGGTACAATAAATGATTTTACTACATTACCGGCTGATGAAAAGATTGATAGAATAAAAATACGAATTCAGTTGCTATGTGAACAATTAAAAGAAAAAGAACCCAATGCGGTATGGTTAATTTCCTGGCGCGAATATGGCATTACCGACTCTGATTCAAGATCAATATCTAATAGCTCTAGAATAAAATTGAAAAAAACGATGCAAGAATTAACAAAACAATACCCTAATTTAAATATAATTGCAGGTACGGTATCAACGCGAAAACATCTTAACACTTTAGATATTGATGAAATTAATAAACGATATTTAATGAGTCATTCAGTTAGTGAGCTCGAACAAAAACTAGCTAAGCCAGATGATCAACAACGATTAATACATAAAAACAGAATTGATACAATTAGCAATTTTAATCTAGGGGCAGATGTATTGCGTAATACCTGTTACTTATTTATAAATGGAAAAACATTTTTTGGCAGCCCAACACAGGATATTCAACGTCACGATAAACTTGCACCATTCAATGAAACCGCCGAAAATAAAAATTATCCTCTAGCTGTATATTGGCATGGCAAAGCAAGAGCTCAAAAGTCTACTTTTGAAATTAATTATCTTAGATCAGCAGGATTATTTGATTTTACAACAGAAAATTCATTTAATGTACTTATTGAAATATGCAGGGAGCATGGTCTTAACGTGGGGTTAGAGCAATTAAAAGATAAAAAAATTCCATTACCACTAATACATTTTGTTCTTTCTGCTACATGTTATTTAATTCCAAAAAATTTTGCTGGAAATCATGTTATCCATTTAGATAGTCGTACAAAGCCACGTTGGGTAGAAATTGTTAATCTTGATATTTCTGAAAAAGCTACAAATGGAATTAAAGTATATCAAAATAATATACATGCACAAAATGATAACCTACTAATAGAGACGCTAGATCCTGTATTCTATTTCGATAAAGATACTTTAGCAATCACAGCTGAGCAGCAAGAAAAGTACATTGATGAATTATTAAAATTAGAAATCACGAATTCAGTAACAAAACAATTCTATTTTCAACTTTACATTGCTATACATAATCAACGTGTTTCTATTGTCCAACATATATTAGAACAGTATAAAGGCGCCAGAGATACTTTAGATTTTAAAGATATCAGAACTGATGATATAGTATGGGCTGCTATAAATAGGAACAACACAGAAATATTGGATTTAATACGCAAAGTGAAATCTGAGCCAAGACACCTTACAAAACCAACAAATGATGCTCACTATACCGAAGAACCAACCCCAAGTTTCTGGCAAAAAGGAACAGATCAAAAGAGTCATGCACCTGCTTCTCCCCCTCCATTACCTATATTTAGGCCCTTGATTAAAAATAAAAAATAACTTCTTGTACATTAACGATTTCCGAATTAATCTTGATAAACACTTAATTTAGCAGAAAATACAGCCGTTCCCGCTAAGAGCGCGGGACAGCTTAAATGTTTACATGATCAATTCGAAATGAATTCGAATTGATCACTTAGAGGGGAGAATCGCGATCCTCCCCTCTAAGAACACCCCATCGCGTAAAGTTAGCGGGAACCGCTGCAGAAAATATCATTTTTGTAACAATGTCATACTTTTTGTCAAGGAATTGTAAAATGGCCACGAATAAAAAAATCTCACAAAAAAAGAAAGCTAGCCATAGAATCTCAAAAAATGAGGCAGAAAATCACAACAACAATTCATTTCCGATTGTTGCTATTGGTGCTTCTGCTGGTGGCTTAGAAGCTTTTGAAAAGATTTTTAGCAATCTGACTAAAATTGGCATGGCTTACATTGTGATTACTCATCTCGATCGCGAGCATACCAGTGTTTTACCGGCAATAATAAAAAAATATACATCCCTCTCAGTTGTTTTGGTAAAAAATGGGACCCTGGTTAAGCCAGATGTCATTTATGTTATCCCACCAAAAAAAAATATAGTGATCGAACAAGGTGTATTGAACCTAGTTGAACAAAAAGAACCTCATTACATGAATCTTCCCATCGATTACTTTTTTCACTCGCTTGCTAAAGATAAAGGTGAAGATGCTATTGCAATTATTTTATCTGGTTCAGGCTCCGATGGATCGCAGGGTTTGCGCGATATTAAAGAATATGGCGGTCTAACTATAGTACAAGATCCATTAACGGCAAGTTTTGATAGTATGCCACTTAACGCCATTCATACGGGCCTGATTGATTATGTAATGCCGGCTGAAGAAATTCCTCTTCAACTTACTAAATATTTCAACTATGGAAAAGTGAAAGACGGAAAAATATCGCCCGAATTGCAACATATTTTTACTATATTACACGCGCATACTGGACATGATTTTTCTCATTATAAATTAAATACAGTTTGCCGTCGCATCGAAAAACAGATGTATAGACATCAAATCAAAAAACTTATGGACTACGTTCGATTTTTACGACTTAATCAGCATGAAGTAGACAACCTATTCAAAGATCTCTTAATTGGAGTGACTCGATTTTTCCGAGATTCAGTAGCCTTTGACGTCCTCAAAAGTAAAATTTTGCCATTACTTTTGAAAACTAAACCAAAAGATTATGGTGTGCGTGTCTGGGTCCCAGCTTGCTCGACAGGAGAGGAAGCATATTCAATTGCAATTATTTTACGTGAATGCATGGATAAAATGAAAAAGAATTTCAATGTCCAAATCTTTGGTACGGACATTGATTTAAATGCTTTAGAAATTGCACGCAGCGGTGTCTATTCTGAAACAATCTCAGTTGATGTCAATGCTGAGCGTTTAAAAAAATTTTTCTTAAAAGATAAAAATAATTACAAGATCAACAAAGAAATTCGCAGCATGGTAGTATTTGGCGAGCAAAATATTATTAAAAACCCACCATTTACCAAGATGGATCTCATTTGTTGTAGAAATTTACTGATATATCTCAATATTGAGCTGCAGAGAAAATTATTACCTCTTTTCCACTATAGCTTAAAGCCTAAAGGAATACTTTTTTTGGGCACATCGGAAGTAACTTCTGGCTTTACAGATTATTTTCAATTAGTCGATAAGAAATGGAAAATTTTCGAACGTAAAGACTCTGTTTTTTTACCACATGCAATATTCGATTTTTCTACTGCATCATCAATACATGGTGCAACCACTCTACCGGTACTTGAACAAAATAATATGAATGAAAATTTAAACTTCATTCAGGCAATACAAACTGTACTTCTCAAGAATCATGTGCCGCCCTGTATAATTATCAATAAAAAGGGAGATATTTTATATATACATGGTAAAGCAGATCACTATTTACGCGCCTCAAAAAATAAAAATAGCCTAACGATATCGGATCATGCTTATCCTGAAATTAAAATGGCATTGATACCTGCTCTACATAAAATTGAGTTACATAAAACCGGAATATTATGTAAAAACTTAAAGATAAAAATATCCAGAAGATTATCCGTTATTAATTTACGCGTGATACCTATTACCCATTTCGAAGTTTTACGTGGTCTCATATTGGTTGTTTTTGAAGAATCATGCACATCGAAATCGATCGAATCTGAGCATGGCGAATCATCGTTAAACAAGAAGAATCAAAAATTTGAAGAGATAGTACAAGAATTATGGCATACCAAGAAAAATTTTCAGGCGACAATTGAAGAACTTGAATCAGGCAATGAAGAGCTTCAATTGGCGAATGAAGAATTGCAAAGTACTAATGAAGAAATTGAAACCTCTAAGGAAGAGCTGCAATCTCTTAATGGAGAACTAATTCTTGTTAATACCGAGCTACAAAATATGATAGATCAACTTGCATCTGTTAATGATGATATGACTAATTTGTTTAATAGCACAGAACTTGCTGTTTTCTTTTTAGATAATAATCTTCGTATCAAACGTTTTACACCAAAAGCACAACAATTCATTCATCTTATACAAACAGATATTGGCCGATCCATTAGCCATTTTTCTACAACCATTAAATATGATAATTTAATTAATGATGCAAAAGAAGTATTAAAAACGTTACTTCAAAAAAATATTGAAGTAGAAAGCAATGATGGTCGTTGGTATCACCTACGCATTTTACCCTATAGAACGCTTACAAATATGATCGATGGCGTGGTCATTACCTTGACAGATATTACTAAATTTAAAGAATATGAAAACAAATTACTGCTACTTAATAATGCTTTGCAAGCTTCACTCAGTTACACAGAAAATATTGTCAATACGATGTTCGAACCGTTACTGATTTTAAGTGCAGATTTGAAAGTTATTTCTGCAAATTTATCATTTTATAATACATTTAAAATAAGTGAATCAGCAATTGTTGGCGAATTTATTTATAATTTAGGAATCAAGCAATTAGATATTCCTCAATTGCGAGAATTGTTGGAGAAAGTAATCTTAAAAGATCAATTTTTTAAAGATTTTAAATTTGAACATGATTTCCCTAATATTGGACATAAAAAATTTATATTAAATGCGCGTAAAATCTTTCATATAAAATCAGGGACAGATGCGATTTTGCTAGTTATGGGGTTACAGTAATGCGAGAAACAAAATCTAAAACTTTACAAAGACGTGCGGATGCAATACTTAAAAAGTGTCGTCTGAACAAGCCTATTTCTAACCAAGATATTTCTCAATTAATTGATGAGTTAACTCTTTACCAAATTGAGTTAGAAAATAATAACGAAGATTTGATGAAAGCACAAGTTGAATTAAATGATGCTAGAAGAAAATACATTGAACTATATGATCTCGCACCTGCCGGCTACTTTGTTATTAATAAAGAAGGTCTGATCAAAGAAGTCAATCAAGCAGGATGCGATTTGTTAGGTCTGAGAAAACATGCTCTCATCAACCGGTGTTTCTCACGATACATTGCTTCAGAATTTAAAGCATTATTTTCTGATTACCGCAGACGAGCATTTAAAGAACTATCTTTGCAATCTTATGAACTTAAACTGCTAAGCTGGAATCAGCCTTCATTTTATGCTTTTATTGAATGTAAAGCAGTTAAAAGTTCGCACACAGGTTGTCACCAGCTTTTGACATTTGTCACTGATATTTCAGCCCGCAAATGTATGGAAGATACATTGCATCAACAGCGAATTAAAATGGCGTCTATAGATCGATTGCGGTCATTAAATGAATTTATTTATGCTATTGCACATGATCAAAACTACTCTCTTATGATGATGAGTAATTATCTTAATGGGAGTATACGACGTTTAGAAAAAGGACATTACCATATAGATGAATTATTAAACATATTAAAAAAAGCTGCATGCCAATCGCATGCATTGGCAGATATTATTCTAAGGCGAAAATATGTTACATCTAAAAGTATTTTCCGCTACGAGTATGACAATATTAATACTATCATAAGCCAAACTATTTCATTACTTATTCATGAAATGATTGAATTTCCTGTTACTATACAATATGAAAAAACGGATACGCTCTCAATGGTGAAACTAGATAAATTTCATATCCAACAAGCCATCTTAAACTTAGCACGCAATGCTATTGAAGCAATGAGAGATAGTAATATTAAAGAGCCAAAATTACTAATTGAAGCTGCTCAAACTAAGAAAGATATGATTGAAATTACTTTGTTTGACAATGGTCCTGGTCTCGTGGAGGAATTAATTCCTAAATTATTTGAACCACATTATACCACTAAATCATATGGTATTGGCCTTGGATTAACTGTTAGTCGTGCAATTATTGAGAAACATGGTGGTCAATTATTTGCTCTATCAAATCCATCCGGGGGTGCGTGTTTCGGATTTACTTTACCTTGTTTAACTCCTTTAAAATAACCAGGGTTAACCCTAACCTGCTTATGAGGGTTTACCCTCTTCTTATGATTCCGTAATCGAATAGAGATACTTCTTGATACCTCATTTGTATGACTAAAATAACTATGATCAATTCTTAATTAGCATTCCCAGACCTACTCCAATAATACTTACTTTATATAAATTACCTATTAATAGGAGAATATTAAAATGGAATTTACATGGCAGATGAAAAAATTCAGTTGCTTAATGGCAGGGATAAGTTGCTTATACTTCATGAATTTATCTCATGGGATTCCAATCGCTAAGCTTCAACTTAAAAATGATGATTTTTTCAATATTAAAAATCTAGTTACGAATGATGCGATTGCGGGTGGGTCCTATGTTACTACTAGTTACACAACAAGACCATTATTAGCCTATACGCACGATGGCGGTACAACCTGGAACTATCCTGCCTCTGTGATTTCCGCACTTCCTGTAGACGTATCTTGGCTAGCTTCTTTTGCAGGAGCTACATGTAGTGGTGTAAATTGTATTGCAGGAGGATATTACGAACGTTTATTGCCGTCGAATACTGTACCTGTTTCTTATCCTTTGTTGAGTATAAGTCAAAATGCAGGAATAACCTGGACTTATCCTTCCACGATTACCTCATCATTACCCAGTAATTTCAGGGCGGGAAAGTTTAGTAGCACACCATGGTGTAGTGGTAGCAATTGTATAGTCGCAGGAAATTATCTTAGTACAAGCACACCTGCTTTACAAACACCCTTACTTGCCAGTAGCCATGATGCTGGTTTGACATGGAATTATCCATCTACTATCATCTCCAATTTACCAAGTAATTTTGTCGGTGAAGGTTATTTCACTGCATCAACATGCAATGCTACAAACTGTTACGCAGTAGGTCAATATCAAAGTATCATAGGACATAATTATTATCCTCTTTTAAGTGTCAGTCAGGATGGAGGTAGTACATGGACTTACCCAACAACAATACAAAGCAATTTACCGAGTAATTTTGATCAGGCGGGAATTTTTAATTCGATATCATGTAGTTCTACTACTTGTGTTGCAGCAGGTGATTTTGTTATCTCAAACCCCAGTGCACCACATTTTCCGTTATTAGCAGTTAGCCAGGATAATGGATCAACCTGGAATTACTCACCAACGATTTCCATTACCTTACCACTTGATTTTATAAGCGATGCTTTTGTAAAAAGCGTAAGTTGCAATGTAAATAATTGTATCACAGTAGGTCAATATTCCAGCACTAAAACGGGTAGCTTGCTTTACCCTTTATTATTAAGCAGCCAAGATGGAGGAAATACGTGGTCTAGTCCATTAACCATTGTTCATAATTTACCTGATGATTTTGAAGCTACAGGAGCTTTTAATGGAGCCCTTTGTAATAGAAATATTTGTATCGCAGTAGGTACATATCAAAGCAAAAGTCGGAATAATCAATTAATGCCACTTTTGGCAAGCAGTACAGATGGAGGGACAACGTGGATATATCCACCTTCAGTTATTGCTAACCTTTCAACTTTACCTAACAATATTTTAGATGGGGAATTTTTTAATATAAGTTGTAATGCAAATGACTGTACTGCGGAAGGACAATATCAAAGCAAAAATCTAGGAGTGCCTTTTTATCCTTTAATAGCAACAAGTCATGATGCCGGGGTAACCTGGACTTACCCTCCAACAGCTGTTTCTAATGTGCCCAGCGATTATTTTGATCATGGTGTGCTTAGTAACGGAAACAGTAGTCATACTTTAAAAAAGAAATAGCACATTTTTCCATTTTGCACGATTTCTTTTGTTAGTGCTAAAAATCTTGCAAAATGGAAAGTTTTAGGTTGTATCACAAATAGGATTTAATAAGTTAACTATAGACCTACAGATAAGTGTTTTGGTTTTATTTTTACTTTTACTTTTTGGAAAGTGAACAGAGCTTACCCCCCGCACTTGTTGCGGGGAGTCCACTTTAGAAAAACCCGGAACGGAAATGTATTTTGCAACAGAAAGTAAAAATAAAACCAAGACACTTATCTGAAATATTATAGTACACCGATTCACTAATTTTTTCTTCTGGAGTGACTCCTCGCTCCAAGCACAATTCTAGAGGATTTGATGTTGATCACGTGAGTTTAACGCCTGTACCGTATATATACTGTATTTAATAATTTATCATTTAGATATAAGTTATTAGAATAAAATATTATTTCACAATCGTTTCAAACGATTTGAAAATGTTTATTTTAAAAACTTAAATTTTTAAAAAGGATAATTATTATGAGAATAAATACGCTTTCTATTTCATTAATAGTTTTATCTGCCGTAGCATTGAATCACGTTGCATTAGCTGATCCACAAATGCAGCATTACACTTTTGTTTGCCCTAATACATCAGGTTCTAGCGGTAAAGTTGTTAGCCGTCTTAGTAATACCATTATTGGATACGGATCAGAATTCTTTAATGGCAATCCAACGCCATCCAATCCATACTTTTTTGGCCCAATTATCGAAGGTAGCAATATTCCACTTAATTTAGTCACAGGATCATATGTGAATTTCTCTACTAATTATGCGTCTGCCACTGGAAAAGTATCTTGTAATTATGCAAGTTCAGTCGGTTTTGATCCATTCTCCATTGCCTATCTAATCACCAATGGTCAAGGTGGTATTATTACCGGTTCAACAGCAAATACGATGGATATTGATGTTCCAAATGGTTTGAAAGCATAGGCATGCACACATTAACCCTCAATAGTGAAAGCATGTTGGGGGTTAGTTGGTCAATCTAAATACAACCATTTCACATGAGGAAATATTTGTATTGAGACACTTAGATAGTGAAATTAAACAGTGAGGGTAAACCCTATAGTTATTTATAGGGTTTACCCTCACTGTCTGGAAAATTTAAATAAAAATCTTTTTATACCCATATCTAAATACTATATTATCGTATTGTATTGGAATTTATATATTTATAAGATCGATAATTTCTTTCTATTTGCAATGAATTAATATCAATCATGAAATGTGTATTAAGCATGCTCAGCATCTAAAATTGTCTGATATAGGCATACCTTATATGAAACATGATATTGATCATTTACTTCAACAAATACCTTGCGGCATCTTCTGGAAAGATTGTCATTCTATTTATTTAGGAGGAAACAAAATTTTTTTAAAAGCAGCTGGATTCAACTCATCGACAGACCTGGTTGGAAAAACTGATTATGACTTGCCATGGTATGAATATGCCGCTGCTCATCTGGCGAGCGATGCACAAGCGCTAAGTGGACACCTACTTATTAACGCCATTGAAACGCGGCGACAAGCATCAGGAAAAGTTGGAAATATCATTGTTAATAAGAGCCCATTGTTTGATAAAAACGGGATTTTGATCGGCTTGATAGGAAGTTACATGGAATTTAATGAACAGGATGCCATGCAACAAGCCATTTTGAGACACGAAATTTCACTGGCACCACAACAACTCACTTGTCTATCTTTAGTAATTCAAGGGATGACGGCTAAACAAGTTGCCAATGCATTAGGATTAAGCCAGCGTACAGTTGAGTTTTATATTGCATTAATAAAACGAAAATTTAACTGTCGAACAACGACTGAATTGCTAGTCAAAATTTATTTAGCGCAAAACAGAGGGTTGAGTATAACAAGCCTATAGGGGAAATTTTACTCTACCAAACAGAGGAAAATTGCGCATTGTCCTCTTTTAACAAGGTGTGTCGGGTTGCGTTCGTTTTTTTAGGAACCATGCAATAAACACCTTGCACACCATTAACTACTTCAGCGATTGGGCAATTCCAGGTTTCTAGCATTATTTTTTCCGCTTCTTTGTGAGACACAGGGCGTAGTTCCATAATAAGTTTGGCTCAATAGAAATTCCAGGGTCTTGGTTAATTTTTATTTATCACTAGCCAAAATAAAAGAGCGATCCCTATAAAAGTAGGGATCGCTCTTTGTAATAAATTACTTCAACAATAACCAACACTCGGTTAATAATGCAGTTTCTGCAACTTCATGGTCAAAATTGTAATAACAGAAGATGCAAGGTAAATCAGCTAATTCTTCACCTGAATTAGGTAACCAGTTGCGATACAAAGCGTACACAGTATCACCGATGTTTTCACGTGACCCTTTGTGTATTGCCACAGCATATCGACCAGCAGGTAAGCGTTTTTCAATCACCTCGCCTTTTAAAGTTAACTGCTCCGGTATTGTAATGCCAAGATCAAAACGAAAATCTGCGGCTGGTGTTAGTTTTGGATCGTCATAAGCAAATCCAAAGGCTTCGCCAGCTTTTGGCTTAAGATTAACAGGTTGTGCTTTTGCCCAGTTAATTAACTTATTAACACTATCGCCTACAAATTTTGGATCGCCGCGATGCTCTAATACAGCTAAGCGTCTAGCGTTTATGTTTTTTATAGCTACGTTCATTGTCATGTCCCCTTGTAGAGGCAATTGATAGGGTGGTTTTTCCCATGCTTGCCAACTTGATTCTTGTCTAAATTCATTTGGGCTTACGCCACAAGTTTGTTTAAACGCTCGTGAGAATGCCTCATGAGACTCAAACCCTGCATCAATTGCAATATTAATAATAGATTGATCTTTATTAACAATTAGCTGATGTGCAGCACGTTTTAACCGCAACCAGCGAATATATTGTTGTAAAGACAATCCGGTATAAGCGGTAAATAAACGATGAAAATGATATTTTGAAAAACAGGCAATATCGCTCAATTGGTTCAAGGTGAGGTTTTCATCAAGATGCTTGCCGATAAACTCAATAACCTTATTTAATTGCTGTTGATAATTCATGCCTATTCTCACTCATTTCATTGTTCAATTTACGTTACTAATGGTACTGATTTCAGAACAATGTTATTTGACCATTTTTGCTAAGATTATATGTAGCACTACATGCCAACTAGTTATTAACTAGATTTCTTTATTTTGATCGTTTCAACGATCGCGGTTGACTTGCGACGTTGTGCTTCCTTGACAGCTATGAACTGTCCAGTTTTAGCATCATGACCTACTTTAGGGTTCTATGTGAAATAGAAAAAAATGTTTATTTAAGATTAAATCAATCTATTGATGTTTTAGTTATGCCAAATGATAACGTTAACGAAATAGAGAAAAATGTAAAAGTTATTCAAATAGCAGACGACAACAGTGCTGATTGGCAAGAATTGAAAAAAGGGGGTATTTTCGCATTACGGGAATATTATTCCATCGCATTACTGGGCATCACCATAGTCGCGTTTTAATTGATGTTAAACAAATAGAAAGAATGAAATAAAGTAAGTGTTTGGTTAACCCGTCGTATCTATCCGATGCGTACATCTTTTTACTAAGGCGCAAGTGTCTGTCGCCCCGGAAAACACCACGCCTCTGTCATTGTAAAGAAAACTGCGCTCGCCGGGGTGTTTATCCGGGGTCTGGCGCAGTTTTCTTTACAATGACAGAGACGTGGTGTTTTCCGGGGCGACAGACACTTGCGCCTTAGTAAAAAGATGTACGCATCGGATAGATACGACGGGTTAACCAAACACTTACAACATTTATGTCATCCATTAATTTTGACAATACGGCAATTTGCCGTATAATATAAATATGATTAATTGAGGACTAAACCATGGCACATCCAGCTACTAAAGATTCATCTGACATTGAAAGGCTTGAAGCGAGAATTAGCGCAGATAAAAAGAGCATATTAAAAAATGCAGCTGACTTATCAGGCCGGACTTTAACAGATTTTGTAATCAATTCTGCTTATGATGCAGCGATACGAGTTATACAGGAATATCAGCAGTTGCATTTATCCGTGAAAGATCGTGAAGTATTCGTTCACGCATTATTAAATGCACCTAGTCCATCTGACAAATTATTAAAAGCTGCCAAAAAGTACAAAAAGGATGTTATTGCTAAATGAATGCTGAAATAAAAAAAACAACTAAGTATGTGGTTACACATTTAGAAAAAAAGCATAATAAAGCTGAATTTAACTGTGGCATCGATGTTTTAAATGAATACTTGAAAATTCAAGCAAGCCAAGACATGAAAAAAAATGTTGCAGTATCCTATGTCCTAACTACAGAGGAATCAAATCGTGTTTTAGGGTATTACACGCTTTCATCTATTGGCATTATGGCTGGTGAACTACCTCAAGATATTATAAAAAAATTACCGCGTTATCCTATTTTACCTGGAATTTTAATCGGCAGATTAGCGAGAGATAATGATTGTCGCAGACAAGAAATTGGATTGTATCTATTAATTGATGCGCTTAAGCGAAGCCTTGGCATCAGCACTCAACTCGGGAGTGTTGCTGTAATTGTTGATGCAAAGAATGAAAAGGTAAAAGCCTTTTATAAAAGTTTCGGATTGATAGAATTTCCTGATAATAATCGTCGATTATTCATCCCAATGGGTACTATTAAGAAATTGGAATTGTAAAATAGAAATATTCTCAAGTTGGCCGCCCGAAAGTTTAATCCCTTTTTCACCAACCATGGAATCATATCCCTCAGGTAACTGACTGATGAATTCATGACATTTTGCCAGCTTTGCAGCTTTAAAAACCGACTCTCTGGCCACACGCACTTGCTTAAAGGTTACTCTTCAAGTAAGCTTTGACAATATCTTAATTTCATAAGGATAATGAATGCGTTATAAGATTTTAATTTTTATTGTATTATTAAATTTATTATCAGCAGCCTATGCAATTGATAATCCAGTAGTGCCTCATTTCACACTCTCTTCTACTGCAAACTCCCTACCAAATGGCATACTAGATAGAGCACCGAATTCAGCTGATCCATATCAATACTGTTTTAAAAATTCGACATGGATAGTTCCCCCACAAACATTGCTTGCATATCTTTATAACAATGGGAGTATTACTCAAGCTTCTGATCAGACAGTTTGGGTTATTTCTAGTTATAATCAAGGATACTTTTCTGGACAGTCTTATACCGCTATTAATAACAGCATATTATCTCAAAAATATTTAATTGGATCTGTTACTTCAGAAGGAAAGGTATATATAACTTTTTATTCGGGGACATCAACAAGCACCGATCTCGTCTCTGGCTTAGGTGACTTGACCGTGAAAAGTAGTGGTCAATGTTCTTTCACCATGCAAATGAATAGTGGACAAAACGGTGTCAGTGGTTTAACACACTGGTCATATATGATACCGGTTAACCCAGGTGATGCTTACTATAATAATTTACCTGGTACACAAATGAGTGTTCCGCAATTTTTGGCACAATTTTAACGTCATTTCGAGCCTCAGTTTAGGGATAATGCAGAAATGAAAATGCAGCTCCTGAGAGAAGTTATGAAAAAAATAGCGCTTTCTTTGATAGCAGCTGTAATCCTTTGCTATAGCAATTTTATATTTTCCGCTAGCATGGAGACAGTTAACCCAAAGCCAAATTGGACTGGATTTTATCTTGGCGGTAACGCTGGATACTGGGGGTCTCAAACCAATAAAGTTACCACTACCGGTTCAACTAGTTTTATCAATCCAACATTTGAATTTGGTGCTAGTAATATTGCTAATGCTTTAGCGCAAATGGCTACTAACAATTCTTCGCTTAATTCACATGGATTCATAGGCGGAGGACAAGTTGGTTACAATTATGAAACCAGCAAAGGGGTTTTACTGGGACTCAATATTGATTTTGATGGCTTAACTAATTCAAATAATACCTTTAACTTGCAAAAAACCGTCAATTTAGCTGATTTTGATGAGAGTTATATGGGATCTTTGTCTGCCACACAAAGAATTAATTATCTGAGCACTGTGGGTGCTCGTTTAGGTTACCTGTTCTATCCAACTTTCTTAGTATATGCCACGGGAGGTTTTGCCTACGGTAACGTTACATTAAATACAGCTTGGACAGCTCAAGAATCATTAGGCCCTACAGTTTTTCCGGCTATTGCTACGCAAAATAGCTTAAGTAAAACACTTACTGGTTGGACCGCAGGCGGCGGAATTGAATGGTTATTTAAACCCAATTGGAGCGCAATACTTGAATACACTTACTATTCTTTGAATAATTTTAATTCATCAGTCACGCTTGCACAAATCAATGGATCTGTATCCCCCCCTGTTCTTTGGGGGAGTGCTGCTGCTAATACAGCTCTTTCTCTCTCTGTTGGGACTATCAGGCTCGGTATAAATTATCATTTTTCATAACCCTAAGATTAATGGCTATGTTGCAAAAGTAAATGTAACATTCATTATTGTTTCACTTAGAGATAATTTGCATATGATCAAAATAATCTACATCTATGGGATAAGTTCCTACGTTTGCTTCAAATACTTCGTTGAACCAATATAATTTTATAGCGCCTGCTTCTTCACTTGTCATCGGTTGGAATACGCCGCTAGGTTCAGAATGCATATAAAAATCACCGAGTTTACTATAAAGAACCCCACTGAACGAATGTTGCCATCAATATTTTTGTCATTATTTTTTGAAATCCATTTTTCAAAATTAATTTGATTAAGCCCTTTGGGGATAAACCATGATTTTTTTACTAGATCCCATTTTGCTCCCAACTCCTTTGCCTTGTCTTTTTCGGAATAAGGAACATTTATATAGAGTTTTTCTTCATCAGCAGGTGCTGAGTTTAGTTTTGAATAAATTTTTTTTATTAGATTTAGCATATTTCCACTCTTTCCTAAGTAACCTCAGTTATGGATAAGCAAACAATAACATTTTGAAAATATTGAAAATTAGTTCGGCGCTTGGTAAATTTTGCCATTTTTAACCCACCAAGGTTTTGAATGGAGTCAAAATATTATTAGCGCCGATAGTGGAGATTTTCTGCGATGTTGATGATTTTTACAAGGAACATATGGAACAAATTTCGGGTAAAAAATTACCACTGCCTCCTGGCAAACGTCAGCGTAAAACGGAAATGAGTGAAGGTGAAATGATGACAATCATGATTTTATTTCACTTAAGCCATTATCGAACTTTTAAGGATTTTTATTGTGATTGTATCCTCGGTCAATTCCGAACAGACTTTCCAAAAGCTGTCAGTTACCCGCGCTTTGTTGCGCTCATGCCAGACTTTTCTTAGTATTTAGTTATGGTGCTGAGTATTTAGTTATGGTCCTTGATTAAGGACTGAACTATGTCATCATGCAATTGAGGGTCATTTTGTTTGTGGCTATGCCGACGGGGGTGATAAGCCTGATAAGCAGCTTAAGTTAGTTCCTGGTGCTGTTGAAGATGCAGCTCGTTTTCTTGAACAACACCCAGATATTCGTGAACGCTTTAACAGAGTTGCAGAATTAGTCGAGGGATTTGAGTCACCATTCGGTCTTGAACTTTTATCAACTGTACACTGGGTGATGACGCAAGATAGTGTTCAGTCGGTGGAAGATGTGATTCAGCATACTTATACTTGGAATGATAGAAAGCGACAATTTACGCCACGTCAAATTGCAATTGCCGTAGATGTCTTATCGAAAAATGGTTGGGTGAACAAGTTAGAAGTGCACATATAGACCATAAAAGTGAATGCCAAGAATGGACTCGCTTGCATGTTATAACGGCAGCTTAGGAATATATTAAACATGAATAAAACTAACCAAGCTTGGCTCTTAATTTTATTAACGCCTTTCTTTTTTTATATAACTCATGCTTTGGCATTTTTTATTCATGAATATTCTCATTCTTTTAGTGCTTGGATTTTTGGTTTTAAAGACAACCCTTGGATTCTAAATTTTGGCGATACAAGCTGGGGAAATATTTTATTTTTTATAAAAATGGATGAGAACGTAGATTTCAATTTATTTTCTGCAACGCATCCATGGATTGCATCTTTTATTGCATTTGCTGGAATGGGTGTTGGGAATGCTATTTTATTTTTAATTTCACTTAAAGCGCTGCTCACTAAGAGGGATCACGGTCAAATTTATTACTATTTTTTCATCTGGCTTGCTGTAATGAACCTGGGAAATTTTAATGATTATATTCCTGGGCGAACTTTTGCATCGCATGGTGACATTGGTGAAATCACAACCTTTTTAAATATTTCACCATGGTGGATAATGATTTTATTTGGTTATCCAATTTGTTATTGTTTTTGGCTTTTTTACAGTAAAATTTTACCTCACATTTATAAGAAGCTCGCATTTAATTCAGTTCAACAAATTATTTTGCTTGTGCTGACAACTCTTACTTTGTTTGCCTTATTTGGTGCTGCTGGTTATAGCGACTATGGACCAGAATCACGTTTAATTGCATTACTGTCAATTTACACTGTACCTATCGTGATTGTTGCGTGTTGGCCATTGCGTAAATGGGTGCGTCTCGATTTCTAAATATATTTGTGGATAAAGCGAATATTATGCGCTCTTGGCTATAGGAATGATTTGGGCGCTTGTTTTTAATTTATCGAGATAGTCAGCCCATTGTTGCATCATCTTTTTTCGCTCGGGCAAATATTCAGCATAGTTATAAGCAGCACGAACATTGTTACGTTCACCATGCGCAAACTGACGTTCAATCGCATCTGGATTCCAGCCTTGCTCATTGAGAAGTGTGCTTGCCATTGATCTAAATCCATGCCCAGTCATTTCATCACTTGTATAACCAAGACGACGTAATGCGCCTAAAACTGTATTCTCTGACATTGCACGTTTTGAGCTGCGTACGCTTGGAAATAAATACTTTCCGTCACCAGTTAAAGCTCTAAGTTCTCGTATAATCGCGATTGCTTGTGTTGATAACGGTACGATATGTGTAACCCGCATTTTCATTTTTTCTGCAGGAATTCGCCATTCAGCTAGTGCTAAATTAAACTCATTGATCCTCTAATGAGATTACTTTATTTTTAATATCTCTGTTATTTTCTCTGCCCCAATATTTCTCTCCCTCGCCCGCCCAGACCTAATTGCATCAAGCAGCGCTAACAGCTCATAAAAATATTGATCTGGATATTTAATAATAGATTTCGGTACGCAATGATAAAGCGGCTTTAGTTCAATACCTCTCACAGTTCCTTGACCAGATGCAGGCCACACAGGAACAAGATCATTACCTCCCCCTATAATTTTATTTAATGGCGGAGCCGCATAGCCCGTTGGAAGGCCAGCACATTGCGAGCCAAATACCGGAGGAAAGACAAATTTAAGCCCATGGATGAAAAATTCCTCACATAACTGATTAAATGGAACAGGTTTCCGTTCTGATTCGATTCTTACATGATTGAGTAATCTAGATGCGAGCAAACGCTTGATAGCATAATTAACCTGCGACGGACTTAAACAAAGCTCTTCTGCCAAAGTAGCTTGCGTCCACCTTTCATCCTTCTTCTGATAAGAAAGAAGCTTTGCCAAAACGACTACATCTTGAGGTTTCATCATTTTTTTATTATATCATTCTAAATTCTAGAATCTAGAATAGTACAAATGAAGTTATAACAGCACCAGAACAACGACTAATTTGGAATGGAAATTACAGTTAAAGATTTGATTATATTTTCAATATTACTATAAAATACAATAAATTATATTAAATATAAGACCCAAATTGACGGTAATTATTAGTATGTTATAATTCATTTATATGTCCCAAGTTGGCGATTACCATATGCGCACTAAATACCCAAACAGCATTGAATTTAAAACCCTTAGCCGCATCAAAAAGATCCGTGGCAGCGTTGTATTGCGCAAAGATTTGAATAATCTAGGCTCTTATCGCCAAGTGAGCCGAGCTATCAATAAACTAATCGATGAAAAAAAGTTAGTAAAAATTGGGGCTGGTATTTACGCTAAAGCTTACCTCTCCCAATACTCCAGCACACCATTAATCAAAAACGGCACTGATGCCGCATTAAGAGAAGCACTGAAACGTTTAGGCGTGGGTTTTGAACCAGGTACCGCAGAAAGGGAATACAACGAAGGCAAATCAACACAAATACCTGTACGTAATGTTGTTAAGCTAAAAAATCGATGCCGTCGTCGTATCGCATATAAAAATAACGAATTAATTTTTGAGAAGAATATAAATGCCAAATAAAAAGGATTTACGCGAGATAATCGAAGCTGCACGGCAGCATATCAACTTACACGAAGCTGTTATTGAAAAGGATTATTATGTCACCCAAGTTATCCATAAACTTTCAGACATAGAGAATGAATATTTTCGCCTAATCTTTTGCGGTGGCACCTGCCTTGCTAAAGCTCACAAACTTGTACAACGCATGTCAGAAGATGTGGATTTTAAAATACAATTAAAAGTAGACGAAACATTTAGCAAATCGCGCTTAAAAAAAGAATTAAAGGAATTTAGAGAACAAATACGATCAATATTAACTATACCAGATCTATCTGTAGCGAATGATACCACGCGCAATGAAAGCAGGTATCAGCAAATCACATTGGAATACCCCTATTTATTTCCGATAGGCTCAACATTGAGACCTAATATAAAAGCTGAATTTACATTTGCAAATATTCTTCTTTCTATTGATAGCTTACAAATCAAAACCATCATTGAAGATGCATTAACAGAATTAAATATATTTACTTCTCCACAGACTAAATGTATTTCGATTGATGAAACAGCTATAGAAAAATGGGTTGGACTTACTCGTCGCATCATGGCCATTGAAAGAGGTTATGAGGAAGATGATAAAACACTTATCCGTCATGTTTATGACTTAAATGCAATTATCCAAGCAAAAATGATAAACTCTAATTTTATTGAACTTGCCAAAACTGTTATGATTAGCGATGGCAAGCAATTTAAAAATCAACATCCAGAATATATGGAAAATCCTATTTCTGAAATCAAACAATCATTAAAACTTTTAAAAAAATAAATCATTATGGAAAGAACGATATGAAGAATTTATCGAAGTAATGGTTTATGACAACACCAATGCCCCATCTTATGATCAGGCTATTGATACGCTAGAGAAAATTAACATTTTATAAAGCCAAAGGGATTCCACCCCGGGAATTTCCTGGGTCATCTTAATAATTCGCTAGAAATTATTTTATAAATATTGCTAAATGACACAAGGTTAGTTTTTATCAAAATAATTTCTATGCGAGATACAGATCAAAAACTAAAATATTAAATAAATTATTGGAGAGGAAATAATAATGAAAATTTTATGCATATCTCATGCCAGTTTTGAAAAGCTGGGTTACATTGAAACATGGGCTAATAAAAAAAATCACATCATCCGGAAAGTGAATCCATATCGCGGAGAAACATTGCCAAAAATAGATGACTTCGATTTTATTATTATCATGGGTGGTCCACAATCTACGCTTCAAATAGAAGATGCTCCCTACTTAGTAGATGAAATTGAATTTATCAAAGAAGCTTTGAAATTAAATAAGTGCATTTTGGGGATATGCTTAGGTGCACAGTTGGTTGCTGAAGCTTCAGGAGCGAAAACTAAACCTAGCCCTCATCAAGAAGTAGGAATGTATTTGGTTGAATTGCTTGATGATGCAAAAAAAGATCCTGTTTTTCAGCATTTTCCTAATAAATTTGAAGCGATGCATTGGCATTATGATATGCCAGGCTTACCAGAAGGTGCGGCTCTATTAGCAAGAAGTGAAGGATGTCCGCGTCAAGCATTTTGCTATGGTGACAGGATATACGGATTGCAATTTCATTTTGAAATGACAGAAAGCTTGTTAGCAGGCATGGTTGAAAATTGTCTCAGTGATCTTGTTGAAAAAGGAAAATATGTGAGACCAGTAAAAGAAATTCTTGAAACAGATTGTTCAGAAATAAATTTAAAATTGGAAAACGTTTTAGAATATTTATCAAATTTGCCGAATAACACATATATTGCAGAGTCTAAGAAAGAGAAGATTGTTGCTTAGTAAGATTTTCAGGGACGATTATGATTAATCAAATAATGAAACAGTTGAATATCTATGTTTGGGCAAAAGATAAAAATTATAAATATCTGTATTGTAATGAGCATTTCGCTAAAGCTGCTGGGCTAGATTCGCAGGAACAAATCGTGGGTAAATCTGATAATCAATTACATTGGAAGAAGTTTGCTGATTATTATCAAGTGGGTGATTATGGGGTAATGCAAGGACATCTACGAATAAATGTACCTGAGGTGACTGATACGGTAAACAATATTAAAGATATCTTAGTGACAGAATCTCAATTACTTAATAAGAGTAACCAGTGCATTGGAGTAGTTGGGTCATTTGTTGATATTACAGGGAAGCTATTAGTTAAAAAGACTGGATATTATGATTCAATTAAAAAGCGATATTATTTTGACGATGAGGTTTTAGGTAATATGTATTTAACTGCGCGAGAAATCGCGGTGTTTTAGCATGTTTTACTTGGATATTCAGCGCGTCAGATTGGTGAAAAAATCAAAATATCTTCCAAGACTGTAGAATCTTATATCGAAAGTATTCGATCGAAATTACAGGCAAAAAATAAAGGCGAAATTATTGCTACGGCCATTCAATTTGGATTGACGCATATTATGTATTTGCAGACACAAGATATAGTAACTATTAAACCATAAAACTAACGATAGATTGGTGCTTCCTTCGCTTGGTGAGGAAAAATTCAAGAAAATGTTGCTAAGGCACTGAAAAATTTAATGAAATTTATTAATAAATTCTTGCATCAGTGTGTATAGTGTGTATGCTATGAATAGTAGGGAAATAATTAAGATATTAGAAAAAGATGGTTGGGTGAAGCATACCCAAAAGGGTAGCCATTGTCAGTATAAGCACCCAATAAAAAGGGTAAAGTTACAGTTCCTCATCCGAAGAAGGATTTGCCCAAAAAAACAGTGGCAAGTATTTTTAAACAAGCTGGCATAAATCTGGAGAGAGAGTAAACATATGCAATATCCAATTTTTATTCATAAAGATGAAAATAGCGCTTATGGTGTTATTGTTCCTGATTTACCCGGCTGTTTTTCTGCTGGAGATACTATCGAAGAGGCTATTCAGAATGCTCAGGAAGCTATTGAGTGCCATATCGAAGGTTTATTAATTGATAACGAGTCTCTTCCTCTAAAAAAACCAATTGAAGAACATCTTGAAGACCCTGATTTTATAGATGGGGTGTTAGCTGTGGTGGAGGTTGATATCTCAAAACTTTCTGGTAAAACTACGAGAATT
>Ga0207082_1040_pt1 | contig 30997 bp, 30 predicted proteins | sample Alteio_BWMinHeat_56_FD_153588 | JGI IMG/M metagenome (GOLD analysis project Ga0207082, IMG submission 153588) | Enriched cells from forest soil in Barre Woods Harvard Forest LTER site, Petersham, Massachusetts, United States -... | ecosystem: Environmental > Terrestrial > Soil > Temperate forest >...
TCACGTTGAATCAGAATCTGTGTTCACGATCACGCAGAATATGCATTATTAACAAAGGTGGTGGATACGTCATTATTGTTGATGATATTAGCCGCTTCGCGCGCGATGTGGTTGCCCATTTTACATTAAAGCGCGCTATTACAGATGCTGATTGTGAGCTCCGATGCGTAAACATGAGGTTGGAAGATACTCCCGAGGGTCAGTTCATTGAGACTATAATGGCTGCAAGTGGTGCGCTTGAGCGCAATCGTAACAAACTACAAGTCCACAATAGAATGAAATCACGGCTTGAAATGGGCTACTGGGTCTTTGATGCCCCTCCAGGATATAGATACACACAAAGCCTCTCTGAAGGCAAAATCTTGGCGTTAGATAATTCTAAGGCTGACATTGTTAGGGAAGCGTTAGAAGGCTTTGCAATAGGTCGTTTTCAGACACAAACAAACGTACAACACTTCTTTTCAGAAAAGCGTTTTTGTCATCGGGGACAGTTTAATAAAGTTCATCCTGAGCAAGTAAAAAGAATATTAACTCGACCATTATATGCTGGGCTAATTAGTTACCCTGATTGGAATGTCGAAACACGACAAGGTAAGCATCCTGCGATTATTTCTGTTAATACCTACAAAAAAATTCAAGAAAGATTAGGACTTAGAGCAAATAAGGAATTTACCCGCAAATGTGACAATGAGGATTTTCCAGTCAGAGGGTTTGTTCTTTGCTCACACTGTAAAAGGCCGCTAACGGCAAGCTGGTCAAAAGGTAGAAATAATCGCTACCCGTATTATCGTTGTAACACTCGAGGCTGCACTCAATCTCAAAAGAGTATCAAGAGACGATTGGTCGAAGATCAATTCGCAGAAGCCTTGCGTTTTGCTGCGCCCTCAAAGCAAATCATCGACCTAGCTAAAGCGATGACACTTGACGTGTATAACCGAAAGGTAGCGGATAGAAATGAGGCAGGGAGCCTGCTAAAGCTTCGACAGAAGGAAATTGAAGCGCAGCTTTCACAAGCCACAGATAAGCTGATTTCCGCATCAAGTCCAACTGTTCAAGTGGTATTAGAAAAGAAGATTGAAAATCTGGAGACTAAGAAGCGCGAATTAATAGCTGAATTAAAGCAAAGAGAAGAACATCAAATTGATTTTGGAACCGCCTTGGCAAAAGTTATGGAGTTCATGGCAAACCCGCATGCTGTCTGGCTTAACGGAAATTTAGAACAAAAAAAACTGGTTCAACGCTTAGTATTTGCGCGACCAGTTATGTTTGACCCTAAAGAAGGTATTGGAACCGCCGACTTATCCTTACCATTCAAGATGTTAAAGGATATTTCCGGCGGAAAAAATGTTCTGGTGGGGCGGCGGGAATCACTCTGAGTTTTTTATTCGGTTTTTTAGCTGTGAGAGCTGTTTTTTGTGCCAAATTTGTACCCCTGCGTGTACCCCGGGAATTTGGTACTGGCGAAGGAATTGAACCGGGGGTCTTACTAGAAGAGTAGATGAATTAAAAACAAGAATACATTAAAGTGTTCGCCAAAACAAAGAGGGTTTTATGTCTAGGTTTAATCAGTACATAAGTAATTTTTTATTCACGATGAAGCAAATACTTAAAGAATTTTGGTTTCCACTACTTATCTCCATTACTTGGTCATTTTATAGTGTAACCGGACAAGAAGGAGCATCCACAATAAAATTTATCAGTACATTAGGAGCAACTTTCTTTTTTACTAGTTGGTTCACAGGACAGTATTTTCGGGTTCGTAAACAAAATAAAGTCGACAGTGATTTTCAATTCGTTCACAAAAGTCTTGGTTCAGTCATTCAGGAGCTGAAAGATGCGACTAAAGACATGATCGGTTATCAAACTGGTGGCGAAAGCTATTGTTATTTAATGTATAGCTCAGGAATAGAAACTGTTATTCATCAAGGGAAACATCCCATGTTTGAGGTAGCCGCTCGTATAGTTGATATTGAAGAGCTTCACTCGCTTTCTGCATCTGGTAATTTGTCATTGGAAGCATTAAACCAAAATCAACGCTCGTATGGAGAATTAATACCTGGACATTGCAAGATGGGAACAAAATGGAATCTTGGAAATGGAACTCAGCGAAGATTTAATATTTTTTGGACAGCAAGGAATGGTGGCTTTACACAGTTGCTACGACTTAAAAAAATGAACAATATATGGTATCACGCTACTAAAATAGAGCGTGGGGAAATAATATTTGAAGACATACAGGAAGGATACCCTAGAAACGCACAAGGCCAAGTCGAGTGGTGAATTTGGTTGAATTCTTTATTATTTTTTGGCCGAAGCTATAGTGACTTGCGCTCTTAATCCATCATAGATCATGACAGTATTTGATAAAAAATCTCTGCCTAAGAGAACTTCGTGTTCTTGCCCACCACTTTTTAAATTTGCCGCCATAAATCTTCCAAAAAATTGGTGTATATCAAGCTGAGGAATTAAAATTGCAGCCATGTAAATTAAGTGGTCTGCTTGCCCACTTACTCCAGCAACTGACGCTTTATCAATTGCTATTAAGCCTAATTCGGTAGCGAGTTGGGCATCAATCATGCAATTACTTGCACCTGTATCTACAAGTGCATATACATTTTTTACCTTAGGTTCCTCTTTTTTTTCTCCTGGGTTCTCAACATTTCCAGGCATAAGAGGAGTTGCAACAGTGACTGGTATTGTTGGACCAAATCTAAGTAAATTGTCTTTAAGAGGTCTTCCATTGTTATCTACAAATCCAGCTTCAATTAGAGGCATGCTTTATCCTATAAGCTACCGAGGCAGGCATTGTTGTGTTGGTGTCATCACTTACAAGCCTAATAAGATAGGGACCTCTGCCAAATTCACGCAGTGCCGCATCTGCCGCATTATTGAAATTATCGTATACACCAGCAAGTTTTCCATTATGAACAATGACAAATTTGCCCAAATGATTCTTCATAAGCTCAGATTTCATCTGTTCATATGCGGTTATTTCTTTATCGAGCTCTAATATTTCTGTCATTTTTTGATTCTCATAATACCTATTATGAAGTATAGCATAACATTATGTTAATTAATGAAAAACATGATAGCCAAAATCAAACCAACGGACTGGTAAATTCTGAGTATTAATTTATATCTAATTGATTATAAACGTATTTCTTGCGACAATCTTGCGACAAATCTTGCGACATTCTTACGACTTATCTTGCGACAAACTTGCGACATTGATATTATATGAGGTTAGGAGAATGCAATGTTTAAACCAAGATTATTAATTACCAACCCTATTGCCAATGATCTGACTGCAATAGAGCGTGCGCGTGGCTTCCTGGAAGCGGCCACACTCTCAAATGATTGGGTCGCAAAAATGCAGAGTCAGGCTTTAATATTAGAAGCGCACCATACAACCCATATTGAAGGCACTCAACTGACGCTTGAGCAGTCTGAACAAATATGGGAAGGCCAACATCTTGAAGCTGTTAATCCGGATGACGCAAAAGAATTACTCAACTACCGCGATGCTTTTGATTTGGTATCTGGTTATGTTGGTGATGGTGAACCTATTACAGAAGGACTGATTCGTGAAATTCATAAGCGCTTGGTCATGAATGTAAGGGGAAATGCAGCCACTCCAGGCGAATATCGTAAGACTCAAAATTATGTTGTTAACTCGAAAACTAAAGACGTGATCTACACGCCGCCGCCTGCATACGAAGTATCACAAATGATGCGAGAATTAGTAGAGTGGATAAAAAATGAAAATGAAATTCATCCTGTTTTAATTTCAGGGATTGCACAATTTCAATTAGTGCATATTCATCCGTTTTTAGATGGAAATGGACGTACAGCACGATTGTTATCAACACTGTGCCTTTATCAGCGTGGTTATGACTTCAAGAAATTATTTACGATTAGCGAGTATTACGACCGCAATAGAAGTGATTATTACCAAGCACTCCAAGGAGTACGTCAAAACGATATGGATATGACAGGATGGGTCGAATATTTTGTCCATGGATTGTCAACACAGTTGCAGGAAGTAAAATCACTTGGTAAGCAGGCAATAGAACAAGATGTTATAGTAAAGCTACATCATTTATCTGCACGACAAAAATTAGTTATTGAATATATTTCAAAACATGGCGGCATCACCATTCAACAATTTGAAGGTATTTGTCCAGATGTAACGCGTAGAACATTACAGCGAGAGCTAAAAGAATTGGTTGATAAAAAAATTCTAAAAACCACAGGAGCCACGAGCAATTTGATTTATGAGAATGTGACAAATAAACACGGATAGACAATAATAGTAGACTTGGATAGGAGTGTGTATGAAAGGATTTCTAAATAATATTGTTATTGCAATTATCATGCTCTTAAGTAGTGCATGCTCAATTCAACATCAATGTATGAGCCATCAACAAAATACGCAAAATACTGCACCCCAAAAGCAAATATTTAATTATGCAGCCCCAGCAGAAGACTACAAGAATATAAAACAGCCTAGTATTCATGTTCCAACGAATGCATATCCTACTGAAAATAAAATCCTTTACCAGAATCCAGATTCCGGGACTAGTAGCACAGGGCCGAGGTAATTCAATGAAACTAGAAGAAGCCAGAGAAGCCTATTATAATTTTTCAGGTACATTAAGCAATATCAATCGCCAACTTGCATTATCTGGCATAGCAATTATTTGGTTTTTTGTACAACCAGATAAAAATCAAAATTTTAATTTTGGTAATTTTAAATGGGCATTTATTCTTTTTAGTTTAGCTTTACTTTGTGATCTAGCTCATTACGCTGTTGCAACTTTCTCATGGGGTATTTATCACCGATATAAAGAAAAGCAAATTTCAGACAATGAAGATTTTAAAGCCCCTTATTGGATAAATTGGGTACCAATATTAATGTTAGTACTAAAAGTTACGCTTACCATGGGAGGTTATTATGTACTAATTCACAATACCGTGTTGGGGAATGCATTTAAGTAGAATATTGCATATGAGTAAATTAGAATTAATAAGAAAAACTATTAAACAAATACCGCGAGGCAAGCCTTTCTTTACAAAAAATCTTTCTGTTAAATATCCAAGTAAAGATCTTTCTCGAGTGTTATCAAGTTTAGTAAAAAAAGAGGAGATTAAGCGTGTGATACGTGGCATATATGTTCGACCTGAAAGGAATCGATTTTTACCTAACTGCGCTATTTTGCCCTCCTCAGATAAAATAGTCGAAGCTATTTCTAAGAAAACAGGCGAGATAATATCAGTTCATGGTGCAGTGGCTTTAAATCGGATTGGATTAAGTACGCAGGTTCCGGCTCGTGCAATTTATCATACTACAGGCCGTTCACGTTATGTAAAAATCAATGAAAATTTTGAGATTAAACTAGTGCACATTAACCCTAAAAAATTAGTTATGCCTGGTACAGTAACGTGTTACGTAGTTAATGCTTTATGGTTTGAAGGTAAAAGTTTTCTTACACCGGCAGTCGTTAAAAGAATTCATCATCGAATAGGAAATGAACATTTTTCTGAAGTTGTTAGACATCTTAATAAGATGCCTGCTTGGATGAGAGTAATATTTTTGCAGTATCAATGCATGAAATCAGATGATCCACGATTAAAGAAAGACTTGGATGAATATTATTAAATAAATAATATTCAAGAGTTTAAAATTACTACCAGAATCCTATTGTAACTAGAATATTCAACAAAAAATAAACTCTCAATTGCTACATAAAACACAGTACAACTTAGCGTAGACAGCGCCCTGACCAACCAATAAACTCCCCATGATTTTATTGGTTGGTCAGGGCGCGAATATCTGGCTAGAAATAATATAACGTATTGTTTTTTTATTAAATATTTTCACACGCGCCTCTCTGATTGAAAAAGAGAGTCATTCAGAGGGCTAATCAGAGGGGTCTGTGGCTAGCCATATTGTTATATCCTCCCCCTCTCCATCCCGTAACAACGTCACAAGCCTTATCAATATTAATATTTAATGTAACTGCTCCGTTACTTGTGACTGACGAATACGTAACTTCAACTTTCAAACACTAATTCCTAAAACCATAAATCAAATAAATCTGCGTCAACATACCTTACACGCCTGTCCACCCAATCATCTTCATCGTACGATGTGAGTGGGTGGACAGGCGTGTAAGGTATATCTTATGCGCAGTTAAGCTCATGATAGATTTAATGAATGGCACCGGAAAATCTCCGGAATTCATTTCCGGAGATTTTCCGCCCAAATGTTACTCGCAAACTCGTAACAGAAAACAAGCTAGTAACGTTTTAAACCAATTACAGTACGCTTTGTGACGTTGTTACGCTTGAACTAACAGAAAGGTATCGTGCAAACGCATCCGCAAACTGTAAAAACATATATCCCTTAGCAGTTGTTGCACCCATTCGTATGGTATTACTGACGATACCAAATTCTTTTAATCGGCTTGCTATTTGTCTAGGTGTTATAGCTTGACCACGATTATAAGTTGCCCATGGTTTTTCTTGATCCTTGCAAAGCGAATTAATTAAATCGACAGTTGACATCCGATCAGCTTCTCTGGTCTCAATGATTTCCTCTATATCAGCAAGTAATTCAACGCTAATACTTTGTGATTGATCCATATCACCAGATATTTTCAACGCCGCACTGCGTGTTATATTTAACCATTCATCGCCTGCGATCTCTGCAATAGCGAATAAAGATTCCCAATTATCTTGCGCTCTATCATTGAGGCTTTCAGGTAAAACTGGCTTGGCTATCCGGACTATATGTGAATAATCATAAGCAAAACGAGCTAGCTTAGCCGACAATGTCGGAAACAATTCTGGTTCGGCATGGCGTAGCCTCTCAACAGTTTCTTCAGCCTTCTTGCGTCGTAACCCTAATATGATTGCCCTGTCCATGATGGTGTCAGATAGTTTCCCAATCCCTGCCAAAGCCTTAGCTCCCCAGACAAAAAACGTTTTAGGGATAAATTCTTCACCTGTTGTCCTAATAATTTTTGCGGAATCTCGAGTATGTCCGCAATTGATTAATCCACGTAATTCTTCATTTTCACGCATGAAGGTATCAGCTTCATCGATCAATAATGTGGGATGCCATAAATCAATCGATCGAAAAAGAGCAGCAGGAGTGATGTTTGACGCTGCTAAAGGGCGATATACGAGTTTACTTAACAGAAATAGTAGCTGACTTTTGCCGCATCGTTTCTCAGGTGCCGTAATAACAGCCAAGGGCGCTATTTGTATTACATCAATAAACCACGTCATGGCTATCCAAAGTGTCACTGCTGTCACGGGAATTCTTATATTTTCTTCGCGAGCCCACATGAATAGATCTATATAAGGAAGCACACCAAACTGATACCAACTATCAAAACTTGATTTATCATAAAATTCGATATCGTCAAATTCAGATATAGTTTGCCGACGAATTTTTAAATAATTTTTAAAATCTTCAATAATAAGATTATCTGGTGAAGCAAGCTCAATCCATAATACATCCCAATATATATCAGCATATCCATTTTCATGGCTTAATTTGTAGATATATTCATTTCCATAAGAAGGGAGTTCAATCTTCTCCTTTTCACGAAATGATTGCCTCCACCATTTCGACATAGTTTTAAGCTTGCTTTGTGGAAGAATATTTCCGATCAATGCGTAATCTGCTAAAGATAGAGATCGAACACTTAAGGTGGCAATATCACGTGAAAGTAAATTTTTATAAGAAAGAATCCCGGTAAATTCATTCCATCTTTCATCAGTGGCTATATCTATAATAGGTCTGTCTCGAATAATTTTAAACAGATTAGCGTAATAATCGTCATCAATTTCATTATCTTCTTCGTAAATAAAATTATGATGATTACCAGATACCTCGATAAAAAAGCGAGCATCGATTTGCTGATACCAGCCTATGGCTGTCAAGTTTTTTGCCTTTTCGTATTTTTCTAATTTGAACCAGTCAGGTAGTTCGGAAACGTGTTTTATTTTTTTAGTCATTTGTAAGTCTATTAAATATTTTTCAGTTTTTTATCAATGTTTCTAAAAAATCCGCCCAGTGTTGCATCATCTTGCGGCGCTCTGGCAAATACTCCGCGTAATTATAAGCGGCACGAATATCGTTACGCTCTGAATGCGCCAATTGCCTCTCAATTGCATCACGATTCCACCCCTGTTCGTTTAAAAGCGTGGATGCCATGCTGCGAAAACCATGACCCGTCATCTCATCAGAGGTATACCCTAACCTGCGTAACGCGCCTGTCACTGTATTCTCTGACATCGGTCTATGAATCGTCCGCACGCCGGTAAAAACATACTTGCCATGACCGGTAAGCGGCTCTACTTCTCGCAAAATACTCATAGCTTGCGCTGACAGCGGCACAATATGCACAGATCGCATTTTCATTTTTTCCGCTGGAATTCGCCATTCAGCAGTATCAAAATTTATTTCAGCCCATTCAGCTTTACGCAATTCGCCCGGACGAACAAATACTAGTGGCGCCAATCGTAGCGCGCATTTGGTGACAAAGAAACCCTTGTATTCATTAATAGCGCGCAATAAATCGCCAATCGCTTTGGGATCAGTAATGGATGCTAAATGCCGCTTTTTCACAGGCTCTAATGCGCCACGTAAATCTGCAGCCGGGTCACGTTCCGCACGTCCAGTCGCAATCGCATAGCGAAATACCTGACTGACATTCTGGTGCGCGCGATGGGACGTTTCAATCGCACCGCGATTTTCAATACGGCGCAGAGCCGCCAAAATTTCTGGCGCCATAATTTCTGAAATAGGCCGCTTGCCAATCCAAGGAAATATATCCACTTCCAATCGCCGTAAGATTCGCTCACCATGTGCAGGTGTCCAGCGAGAAGAGAATTTGGCATACCACTCACGTGCCACTGCTTCAAAACTATTTTCACCCGCTAACATTTTTGATCGCTTGGTGAGTTGCTTGAGTAACCCTGGGTCTGTGCCATTAGCGACTAGCTTGCGTGATTGCTCTCGGCGTTCGCGTGCCTTGGCGAGAGTGATATCGGGATAGACACCAAGTGCCAGCAGCTTTTCTTTACCATTGAACTGATATTTGAACCGCCAATACTTCGAGCCGTTGGGATGAATCAATAAATATAATCCTCTCCCATCTGATAGTTTATACGCCTTCTCTTTAGGCTTTGCGGTGCGAACTTTTGTATCACTCAACAGCACGGGGTATCTCCCTTTCCAATGCATGGAATATACCCCTGTTATACCCCGACATGTGTCGGCTTCCAGGGGTTTCCTTAGGTTTTAGTTGGAAGGAGGGTAAACAAAAAAGCCCTTATAATCAAGGGCTTTAGGACATCTCAGGAACATCTCGGAAAGTATTCTGGTGGAGGCGGCGGGAATTGAACCCGCGTCCGCAAATCCTCTACTCTCGGGTCTACATGTTTATCCAATCATTTAATTTAGCTGCTCCACCCCCGATTGGAAGGGTGTCAAAACAGCGATCCCTAATGTTTTAGCAGTCTGATATCGGGCCCATCATCCTGCGAGCTTGTATGCTATGACCACCCGTCGCTTACTTTCGTAAACTTCCGATCGTACAAGCACAATCGGTGGATGGCGCTGTGCCGGTGTTTAGGCGGCTTTAGCAACGACTTCTTCATGAATGAAGCGGTCGTTAGTAAATACAGCGAGGTTGCTTTTTTTATTGGCAACTATTTGGTTTGTAACGTTTTTTACGAGGTTATGTTACATCCTCGACATGCACCTCAAGCTTCGCAACCCACGTCGAAACCAGGTCGCCCCCCAATTAAAATTATAGCTGATAAAACGAGTTAATTATTAAATAAAACTTACCGAATTCTATTCAGTCTAAGCATGAATAGCAAGGATTTGAATCATATCTTATAAGCCAAGTAATTCGAATACTGAGCATTATAAAAAAATAGCTGGGATTAGCGATTATGTGGAGAACTTGTACGAAACCAAGATTAGAGCCAAAAAATATATACTACGAATATATTCAATAGTGTAAGGAAAAAATAGTACACTGAGCTTATACATATTGGATAGCATAATAATGCAAAGAAGCATGATAAAAAGATTAATTCAGAATAGCTTCTGGCTGTCGGTACTCTTGCATTGTTTATTGTTATTGTGCATTTTCATCGTTATTACCTTCCAACCTATGAAAGAAAAAGAAAAGCAGCGAAAATCCCCCCACTTATTTGTCCCCTCGTATGTATATACAGGCGCAATAAAACCAATTGCACAGCAACATCGCATGCAAATGCAAAACGCTCAGCCTGCAGAAAGCAAAGAAAGCGCACAAAACTCAACGAGTATACAAAACAAAGAAAATATGATAAGTAAGGTGAGCACTGAAAACGCTATCTTACACATGCAAAAGAAGCAAAAAAAAGTAACCGCTGAAAAAAGCAACCGTGATCAGAAATCGATGCTACTCGCTTCTCTTAATATGCTTAAGCAAGATCAACTGAAAGAAATAAGTAAACCTAGAGAAAGTGAGCCTATTTATTTAATCGGCGATGACAATGAACCTGCGGATCCACTCATCAAGTTAATGGGCCAATCATTGTCAGCACATTTTCGCTACCCTCGAATGGCTGGTGAGTTTGGCATCAAAGGTAAAGTGCTGATTGAGTTAACGCTGCATCCTGAAGGCTACTTTTCTAATGTACAAATGATTAGATCCAGCAGCAATCAAGACCTCGATTCAGCCGCACTCTATGCCGTGAATTCCGCACCAACTGTAGCAGGAGCAGACAGATACATCTCTAAACCTAGACATTTTGTTGTCGGGTTTGTCTTCTATTAAACTCATTTCCATCAATAACTAGAAACTATAGCCGAGATTAATCGTAACTATTAATTAACAGTATGCCAACTACCATCACTCGTTACACAAGCGGTACCATTTACTTCATTCTGATGATCACCTTTCACAACTACCACCTGATAAGAACGACAGAAAGGATTATCTTTGATCACGATTTTTTTAATTGGTGTAACTGTATAACCGACATGCGTCGCCCCATTTTCCCAATGCGTAGATTTACCTGTTGCACTATCCAATGCATGCGACATTTTGGATTTATCCTCTGCATCCATGGATTTCAATCCTATTTCACCACCACCCGTCATCGTGATGTTAACGTTAGTTTCTTTTCCTGTTTGATCAACTGACTTACCGATAATGCCTTTTTCCTCAGGCATAGCATTTTTATGTTTAGCTCCAAAAGTCGGTATGTTAGGTATATAGCCAGAGCAAGCTGATAAACCAGCAAGCAAGATCATAATAGTCACTTTCAAAAATACATTTTTCATAAAACGATATCCTCCATTTTTTATAATCCACTACGCCATATTGGTACAACATACAACAAGCTCAAAGTGAAAAATTTAAATATACTCATCTCGCTATAGTTTACGGGAAATTGGCCAAATATCTACATGAAATACAAAGGTTCTATTAGCTAACCATGGGGAATCAATTAGAATTTACTCCCCGATGGCTTGCCACAGGAACCTTAGCAATGGGGTTTCTCAAGGAGAGAAGCGCTAGCTCTCCCCTTGAGTTGACCATGGGGTTCATACCCGTGGTCAATATAATTTGATTCATAACGAATAGGTTGCACCTGCTCGTAATTCAATGGTTCCATTTTCACCCTGCAATTTAATCGTATCAAGATTAATGGCCACAATCTTCATACCGTTTACCCTATCACCCAAACGCATAGTTTGTTTGTTAATAAGTGCAACATTCATGTTATTTGATAGAAAAACCCCGTCAAGTACAATGTTGACCTTTTCCTGTGTATTATGCATAGGTTGTAAAAAATACTTTACTGACCTCATTTGCTGATAAGTCGCAGCTGCCAGAATAACCAGTAAAATAGTCATCGTTACTATGCCCGTTGTTTTCCATGGAATGCGATCATATTTTCTTATCAATTCAGCGGCCCGTTTTTCAACAGGCTTTACTATTGCCTGCACTGATTTTTCTTTGCCATTCTTTCGATGTTGCTGAGTTTTTTTTAATGCGTCATTAATAATGCTCACAATACAATATCTCCTTTGCACAGCTCTCAATGATATATTGATCAATAGAAAATGTTTCTGCAACAAATCCAGCTAATAGCGCGCGATCACATAGAATATTAATTGTACGCGGTGAACCGCTAGTATAGTGAAAAATTCTTTCAATGGCTTCATTAGTAAATATAATTTCTCGTGACTGATCCGAATTCAAGGCTGCCTTCGTGATACGATGCTGCACATAGTCTTTGATATCTTCTTTTTTTAGCGGCTGTACACGAAAATGCACCGCTATTCTTTGGCATAATTGACGAAGTTCGGGTAAGTGTAGCTTTTTATAAAGCTCGGGTTGTCCAACCAAAATAATTTGCACTAATTTTTCTTTTTCGGTTTCCAAGTTAGACAATAGACGCACTTGTTCCAATTGTTTTACACTAAGATGCTGCGCTTCATCAATTACCACCACGATGTTATTGCCTTGACATGACTCTTTGATTAGATATTCATTCAATGCATGCACCAGACCATATTTATTTTGACTTTTGATCGTAATACCTAAATCATGAACTATCATGCGCAATAATTGCAATTCAGAACATCGCGGATTTAAAATCAGTGCAAACTTAATGTTTTTAGTGGATAGTCTTAATATTTTGCGGCAGAGTGTCGTTTTACCTGTACCGATTTCACCTGTGACTACAAGAATGCCTTTTCTCTGCTCTATCCCATAGATTAAATTTGCGATAGCCTCAGAATGAGATTTACTTGAAAAGAAAAAATCGGGATCCGCAGTAACATTGAAGGGATTTTCCTTAAGTTGATAATAATCATGATACATAGCATTCCATCCATGCAACCATTAAAAACGGGTTGATTATAGCACGACAAACACCTCCCCATGCTATTGTTCCTTTTTTTGCACAGCTGCCTCCGTTTACCTTTGCAAGACTACGAATACAGCCTATTTCTTTGCAGCACCTCTTTTATAACAGTTTCATGATACAGCCGTTCCCGCTAACAGCGCGGAATGGCTTAAATGTTTATACCTCATCGCCCCGGCATGCTTAAAGCCGGGGGTGAGCGAGAACTGCTGGTCCCGATATTCTATTTCGTGTTAAACTACACCGAGATCAATATTTCATACGCTTCTAGAATAACGATGAACCAATCCCAACAAAACGATTCTAGCCTCTTACCCTGGAAACGTTACGTGAGTATCACTATAGAGTCCTTGCTAGCATTTTATATTGCTACATTTTGTATCGCCATGTATTTCACACACCTAAGCACGGCATGGATCATTCCTGGCACAATTCTGATCGTCTTATACTTGTTTGTCATCTTTGTATGTATTAGAAGAATCATTCAAACGCTGTCTATAGCCGCATTAATGCTAATTATTCCTATAGCACCTCTCATCGTACTCACTACTGTCATCTCGCTCATACCATTATTACAAAAGCTCTGATATTTTGTCTTAAGGATACCCATGAATACTAATCAAAAAATTGCGAATGAATTAAGTATACGCATTCAACAAGTCGATGCTGCAATTCAATTATTGGATGCCGGTTCTACCGTACCTTTCATTTCACGTTATCGCAAGGAAGTCACTGGCGGATTAACAGACACTCAGTTACGTGAACTTAATGAAAGACTGCATTATCTACGTGAACTCGAAGAACGTCGTCAGACAATCTTAAAAAGCATCGCTAGCCAAGAAAAATTAACGCCTGAATTGGAACAACGTATTCTTCAAGTGGACAATAAATCCAACTTAGAGGACCTTTATCTACCCTACAAACCCAAACGACGAACAAAAGCACAACTCGCTCGAGAAGCAGGACTTGAACCCTTAGCAACGCAATTACTAAACGACCCCACCCACATTCCCCTAAAACTCGCCGAACATTTTATCGATTCAGAAAAAAACATTCACTCTAGCGAAGACGCATTGGAAGGTGCGCGCCATATATTAATGGAAACATTTGCTGAAAACGCCACTCTCTTAGGATCATTCCGCGATTATGTTTGGAACCATGCCATTTTGAAATGCGAAATTATCAAAGGTAAGGAAATAGAAGGTAATAAATTCGCTGATTATTTTAACTACCAAGAGGCTATTAAAAAAATCCCTTCTCATCGAGCATTAGCGTTTTTTCGCGGTCAACGTGAAGAATTTTTAAGTATTACATTATTGCTTGATGAAGATAAAGTGGCATTCTGCCAACAACAAATCATGAATGAATTTGGTATTCAAGATAAAAAGCGCAATGGCGATAACTGGTTAATTGAAACAGTGAAATGGACATGGAACATCAAATTAGTCCTAAGGTTAGAACTTGACTTGATTTTGCTTTTACGTGAAAAAGCAGAAGAAGAAGGAATTAAAGTATTTGCGAATAATCTAAAACACTTATTAATGGCCGCACCCGCTGGTTCGCGTGTAACGCTGGGACTTGATCCTGGTTTACGTACTGGCGTAAAAGCGGTTGTCATTGACGGGACTGGCAAGCTACTAACATACATCACTATTTTCCCTCACGCCCCACGTAACGATTGGGATGCATCGATTATAACATTAGCTAAATTATGTGCCGATTATAAAGTGGAGTTAGTGAGCGTTGGCAATGGCACTGCTTCTCGCGAAACAGACAGACTAGTCATAGAATTAAAAAAGCACCATCCTGAACTCAAATTAACTAGTATTGTTGTATCCGAAGCTGGCGCCTCAGTATATTCAGCTTCGGAATTAGCCGCACAAGAATTCCCCACTCTCGATGTATCTTATCGTGGTGCTGTATCAATAGCACGGCGCTTACAAGACCCCCTAGCTGAATTAGTTAAAATTGAGCCCAAATCAATTGGTGTTGGACAATATCAACATGATGTCAACCAGTTGAAATTATCACGTACATTGCATGCCGTCATGGAAGATTGTGTTAATGCAGTGGGCGTGGATGTAAACACAGCCTCGGCACCCTTATTGGCATGTGTCGCAGGGCTAAGTGAGACTGTAGCAAAAAATATTATTCACTTTCGAGATGAGAATGGCGCATTTAAAAACCGTCAGCAATTGAAAAAGATACCACGTCTTGGCGATAAAGCATTTGAGCAGGCGGCTGGATTTTTGCGTATTATTAATGGAAGTAATCCGTTGGATGCATCAGCCGTGCATCCAGAAGCGTACTCTATTGTTGAACATATTTTATCTAGCCAACACAAAACTATCCAGGAAATCATGGGTAATACGCGATTATTAAAAAGCTTACACGCCTCTCACTACACCGATGAACATTTTGGCCTCCCCACTGTAAAAGACATTTTGCATGAATTAGAAAAACCCGGCCGTGATCCGCGACCTGAATTTAAAACTGCCATTTTTAAAGAAGGTATCGAGACGATCAACGATCTACATAGCGGCATGATATTAGAAGGCGTTGTCACCAATGTTTCCAACTTTGGTGCATTTGTTGATATAGGCGTGCATCAAGATGGCTTAGTGCATATTTCCATGCTTGCAAATCGCTTTGTCAAAAATGCGCACGAGGTTGTTAAAGTAGGCGATATTGTTAAAGTCAAAGTACTGGAGATCGATATTCAGCGTAAACGCATACAATTGACCATGCGCTTGACCGAATCACCATCCCCCGTATCCTCCTCCCAACATGCTGTGCCTCGCCCCTCTACTGTTAAAACACGAAGTACTGAGAAGAAAAATGAAGCAACTCTCGGAAATGTATTATTAGCCGCATTGAAAGATAAAAATCGACAAAAATGATCGGCTACGAAAATAGACTATGTATAAAATATGGCGTAATGGCTAGTAGTGAACGTGATAAAAAAAAGAAAAAGGGCAGTTTTGGAGCTGCCCTTAACAGAAGTCTGTAAATCATCCCTGTTAAATTTGCATCCATGCAATAACACAAAACGAGGAGTGGTTGCAGAATCCGTTCTCTAACCGCTAGTCATCCATGACTATGGAAGCAGTTTATCCATCACAAACTAAGATGACAATATTTATTATTAAGATAGTTAAGAATTCGCCTTCCATCTTACATCCCTGTTAATATAATTATTATATATAAATCAATGTATTGAATTTTTTTACGGGTCTCATTACGCCTTTTTCTATGCATTGTCGACTGGATTTCTTTCACAATGTATAGCTAAATACTTACATTCTTGTAAGAATAAGATTACGAAAAATAGTCGCCCAACACCACATCGTCTAAGCAATCTCATCTCTTCTTGATTTTTTGAATCACAGCAAAAAATATGTGCGCTGGTGGGATATCTAATATTTCTGGCAATAGCGCTAACACTTCGTTACGCCTGTATAACACTTTTTCCTCATCGACACTTCGTGGTGCCTCATATTCCTGCACATTCACAACTCCTTCTGATATGTCGATAACAAAAGCATACTCAGGCAGATCCGCATCATATACTCGATATGAAGTTTGTTCTTGCATCGTAGCTTGCCGTTTTACATGCCTCATATTTTTGCGCAAGCGATTTACAAACATTTGCACGGCTTGCATATCTTGCCCGCTCACTGCTTTCTTCGCAGCACGGATACGCCGTTCATTATCTGCAGCCGGACTCTTGTCTATAAAATACTCTGGTTGAATATCAAATAATAATAATTTACACGGTATCGCACCATTAAAAAACGCGTAATAACGCTTCGCGCGTAATCCCATCTGCTTACTCAATTCTGGATTACCAGTGAAAATCGCTGCCTTCCAACCTACAAAATCCTGTTTTAATCGTTCGGCCAAGAGAATATATAACGACTGCAATTCTTCACCCTCGCCCAGGCGTTCGCCATAAGGGGGATTCACCACCACCAATCCAGGTTTTGCGTTTTTCTTAGGTGTAAATGTAGACAATTCACGCTTTTCGACATGAATTTTACCTAGCATCCCTGCACGTTCGATATTCTCAAATGCGATCTTAATAGAGATGGGATCATAGTCATAACCTACTATGTCAGGCAGCGACTTTATTCCAACTTCACTGCGTTGTTGCGCCTCATTGACTAAAACTTGCCAAGTAGTTTGTTGGTGCTTTTTCCAACCCAAGAATCCATAGTAATCACGCTTCAATCCTGGAGCAACATCCGCCGCCATGAATGCAGCTTCAATCAGTAATGTTCCTGAACCGCACATTGGATCTTGCAAAGTACAACCCGTTTTCGCAAGCAGAGGCCAACCTGCACGTAATAAAATTGCCGCCGCTAAATTTTCTTTCAACGGCGCAGACCCTGAAAGTAACCGATAACCGCGCTTATGCAGACTCTCCCCGGACAAATCCAAACTAATCGCAGCCTCATTGCGGTGAAGATAGACATAGACACTTACACCAGGCTTATCACGGGAAACGGTGGGGCGCATACCCCATTTTTCACGCAATTGATCAACAATTGCATCTTTGACTTTTTGCGCTCCAAATAACGAATGCGTGATATTTGATTGTGAACATATGAAATGAACAGCTAATGTACCCTCGGGATCAATGTGCTCACTCCAATTAATGGTGCGCACACCTGCATACAATGCCTCTGGAGACAACGCGGGTACTTGCGCCAAGAACAATAAGATACGGTTAGCTAAACGCGACCACAAACAAACTTTATACGCGAGAGCTATATCACCGCTAAATGTCACACCTGCTAATTTTTCCGCAGGATTTATCGCACCTAAAGCACGCAGCTCTTCAACCAATAACAGTTCCAGCCCTTTAGGTGTAGTCGCAAAAAAATGGTGTAATTTTGTATTTTGAATTGTCATGCTAATCCTATCTATTTACATCATGCCGCAAAGAATACTCATGCGCCTTAAATAATCCCTGTAATACTAGGTCTGGAAGGATAACATCGAACAAGGATTTCTCTTTAAACAATTGTGAGAACCCACCCGTACCGATGATAAGTGCCGATTCGCCTTCGAATATCTCAACCTTTATTCCATTGATAATTTCTTTCAACGCACCCAATTGCCCAAAATAAAGGCCCGCTTGTATACTCTCTCTTGTCGTTCGTCCTATGTAAGTTGAGGGTGTTTCTATATCAACTTCCATCAATTTTGCTGTGTTCGTTCGCAACGATTCCATACCAAGCCGCATACCTGGCAATATGACTCCGCCAAGATAATCGCGATTTTTTGTGATAGCATCTAAAGTCGTCGCTGTACCCATATCGATAATAATAAGATTTTTATTTGGAAAAGCATTCACTGCCCCGATTGCATTGGCAATCCTATCTGCTCCCACTTCATTTGGATTTTTGTACTTGATATTGAGTCCAGTCTTCACGCCGGCCTGTAACATAAAGTAGGCTGATTTTATATAAAGAGAAATGGTATGTCGTATTGTGTAATCACAACCTGGAACAACCGAACTGACCGCTGTCGTGGAAATATCAGTAGGCGCAATCTTATTTGTTTGTAAAATATTAACCAGAAAAATTCCAAATTGATCCGCCGTTCCAATTAAATGCGTGGCATAACGAAATCGCGCAGCAAGATGACCGTGATTAAACACACCACCTAATATATGCGTATTCCCAACATCTAAACACAGTAGCATTGTGCACTCCTCACCTATAGACCGTAAGACAGTTCCCTTGGATTTATTTTGCAGACCGTGCGGTACAGACCCCTTCCAAACTCATTATCTCCGAAGGAGACCTTATTGCTTCTTTCTATTTAGGTAATGCATGTTCCAAATCTACAATGATAGGCTCGAGATGTTCTGCGGCATCAATTTGCGCGTATGAAATGATAAAAATCTTATCTCCAATCTCAGCTTTCCTCGCAGCAGCCCCATTCAGTGCGAATATCCTACTCCCAGCATAGCCTTTGATAACATACGTTTCTAATCGCTCGCCATTATTCAAATTCACAACCTGAACTTTCTCATGTTCGCGTATATTCGCTTGCTTCATGATTGCCTCATCTACCGTAATAGAACCCACGTAGAACAATTCTTTTTGCGTGATTGTTGCATAGGCAATTTTGGATTTTAGTACAGTAATATGCATGAGAATACCTTTATTGTATTGGAATATTATCGATTAAACGAACTTCATCAAGCCAAACCGCACCTAAACGGCGTTGCCATTTTTCTGCAATATAATCGACTTTGAAGCCAAGTGCTTCGAGCTGTTCTATCATTTGCTGTAGACTGAGCGAGCTTTGTAACAACATTGGAAAATGATGTGCCATTTTTCGCTGCGTGGGAGTCAAACGTGAATTGCGCGAGCTTAATGCCACGTCATCATTCGCTCGCACTGTTTTGCAGCCAATGATTTCAACGGTCAAAAATAAAGTTTGGGCCATTTTTTTTATCAGTAGTAATTGTTGGTAATCTTTTTCACCATAATAGGCGTGTGTCGGTCTAACGATATTGAGAAATTTTAAGACGATTGTCATCATGCCAGTAAAATGCCCAGGGCGATACTCACCTTCAAAAATAGTGCTAATCTCGGTTTCTGACACTTGTACTTGATATTGATCCGGGTAAAGCAAGTTCGCATCGAAAAGTAATAAATAGTCTATCTTATATGACAATAATAACGCTTTATCTTGCTCTAATGTGCGCGGATAAAGATCAAAATCTCGTATTTCATTAAACTGAGCTGGATTAATAAATATCACTGCTACTGTGATCTCATTCTCACTTTTGGAACGCTCGCATAAACTCATATGGCCCGCGTGCAAATTACCCATTGTATGCACCAACCCAATTGTTTTATTAACAAGCTGTGATCGGATAGCAAGCCATTCTTTAATTTCCGTAACAATATTCATCGCTTGGATAACCTCCAGATTTAACTGCTCTAACATATTCCTCTATGCCATCTTTCACTTGTACATGGCCCTCAACAAATGTTTTCACAAATTTGGGTTTGAAATCGACGTTTAATCCTAATAAATCCTGATAAACAAGCACTTGCCCATCGGTGCCAGGACCTGCACCAATTCCTATCGTTGGAATAAGCAACGATTGAGAAATGTCATTTGCCAATTGATTAGGAATGCATTCAAGGACTACAGAAAAACAGCCTGCTGCCTGTAAATCCAACGCATCTTGTTTGATGTGTAAGGCGTCTTCTTGTGTCTTACCCTGCACCTTTAGGCCTCCAAGAGTATGCATAAGCTGCATGGTTAAGCCCAAATGTCCCATGATTGGGATTCCTGACTCCGTTAGATGCCGTATCAACTGCAAATTTCCTGCTGCATTTTCCAATTTGATAGCATGCGCGCCTGCTTGCATTAAAGCTTGCGCCGCCGACACATTTTTTGTTAACGATTTGCGATAACTTAAAAATGGCAAATCACTAATAATAAACTTATCACCTGCACCACGACTCACAGCCGACGTATGAAAACACATCATTTCCAACGTCGCTGATAATGTATCTTTAAATCCATGCATGGTCATAGCAACACTATCACCGACTAACAAGCAGTCAATAGACGTTTGTGCTAAAATTCGCGCACTGGTATAGTCATAGCAAGTCACTATGCTAATTTTTTCGCCATTTTCTTTCTTTTTAGAGAAATCAAATATGTTCATACCTCACCTCTTCGTGAATCATTTTCTGATAGCAAGCAATAAAACTTTTGTACACGGCTTGAAAAGGGTCGTTATTCAGTGCTAGTAAATTTTTTTCTATAGTCATCTTATCACCACGAACTAATGGCCCAGTCAAAGCATATTCTGCATGGGTAACTAAATTTTTTGTTTGTTGCTGCAAATAAAGATACGCAATCGAACGCGGGATATTGAACTCATTTTCCAGCATATGAAAAAATTTTTGCCATAACATGCAACTGAAATTGCCGCTTAGGACACAAAGTGCATGATATTTTTGTTTTTGAGATGTATGCAATCTCACATGTTGATTAGGCAACCCAGGTAATAACTTATCCATTGTGGGTGCATCATGATCAAGAATAAAAGGAATTGCCTGGTAATGCTCCAAATCATATAACGATTCACTGAACGTCATTAATGGGTGAGCACCAAATACATGTTCACTGACTACGCTTCCAGAAAAATGAATAAGCATAGAGCTAAACTTACTCAAGTACTCAGCAACAAAACACTCGATAGCACGATCACTAATTAGCAATAAAATATGGGTTGCTCGATCACGTTCTTGGTGTAACTTGGAAAGTGCTTCTTGCCTATGCCAGGATGTGCATGAAAGTCGCAGGAGTGAAAAATAATATTGGATATGGCGGGCTACACGGCCATTGCCAATGATTAGGTAGTGAGGTACTTGTCTCATGATCAAGTCCTGGTTGTGTTTGTACAAAGTCAGCTCAAACTGTCTCCGCCTCACTGAGGTCGGATCAGGGTCTAATTTACAGGATAGCAAGATACCTGGCAAGACGGCGGAGCTGATCTGACAGCGAAGCTTGACCCTGAGCACTCTTTCATGTTACGAAAACAAGTTACGTTTATTACAGGGATGAATCATGAAATCTATTTATAAATCTCATTTTTATATCTACATCGTGTCTGCAATCGCCGCCATAGCAGGATTATTATTCGGATTTGATACTGGCATTATTTCGGGAGCTCTCTTATTCATAGAAAAGGATTTCACGATCTCGACAGAAATGAAGGAACTCATCGTTAGCAGTGTTTTATTTGGCGCTATGTTTGGTTCACTAGCAAGTGGCCGTCTCACCGATCGTTTTGGACGTCGCCGGCTCATGTTAATTATTTCAGGTCTTTTTATCATCGGAACATTGATCGCATCTTTCGCAACACAAATCTATGGCATTTTGCTAGGTCGTCTTTTTATTGGTTTTGCTATTGGGATTGGTTCTTACACAGCACCACTTTATATCGCTGAAATATCGCCTTATGAATTACGCGGCGGTCTCGTTTCATTGAATCAACTTGCCATCACCACTGGCATTTTATGTTCATTCATTATCAACTACACATTCACCAACATCGATGGTTCCTGGCGCTGGATGTTTGGGATTGGGCTCTTCCCCGCCGTATTACTAAGCATTGGCATGCTATTTTTACCAGAAAGCCCGCGCTGGTTAATTAAACAAAACAGGTATGAAAAAGCCGTGAAGACGTTACAACATTTGCGAAATACCACGGATGTTTCCCATGAGATCAACGAAATCCAACATAGTTTGCACATAAAACAAGTTGGTTTTCGTGAGATTTTTTCCCCCTGGATTCTTCCCGTTCTTTTTCTCGGTGCAATGCTAGGTTTCATCCAGCAAGTCACGGGCATTAATACCATTATTTATTATGCGCCATCCATTTTTCAACTGGCAGGATTTCCTGATGCCTCTAGCTCAATTTTAGCGACCGTAGGTATTGGCATAGTCAATGTGCTCGCAACCGTATTTGCTGTGTGCTATCTCGATAGGTTGGGACGCCGACCGCTTCTGCTCACTGGTCTAATCGGTATGTGCGTAAGCTTAGTAGGCTTGAGTCTTGCCTTCCAAACCAGCGCTGATGTAAATGTACTGCGCTTAATTGCAATGGGCTGTACGTTTCTTTACATCATTTGCTTTGCTTTCAGCTTGGGTGCAATCCTATGGCTGATTGTCTCAGAAATATTTCCTCTTGAAGTACGCGCAACCGCAATGGGTGTTGCCGTATTCAGCTGCTGGCTGTGGAATTTTGTCGTTTCGTCGACTTTTCTAACACTGATACATGCTATAGGGCCAAGCACCACCTTTTTAGTGTATGCCATCATGTGCATATTTAGTTTTGTTTTTTGTTATTACAAGGTCCCCGAAACCAAAGGCGTTACCTTAGAGCAAATTGAAGAAAATATTCGTCAGCGACTTCCACTTCGCTATATTGGTCAACCCGTCTTTGACAAGACGCCTCTAACCCAAACACCTGAATATCAAGCTGATTAATACCATGACAAAACAATTTATAACCTGGGATCTGGGTGCAACCAAGTGCACCGCAGGCCTCGTAGAATATCATCGTGCTACACATGCTTTGGTATGTAAAAAAAGCTTCACTATCAAGCTCACAGAGACCACCTCACTAGAAAATTTAATTAATCAATTAGAAGCTGGATTGAAATTTTCCATGTCAGAAGCAGATGCGATTTGCATCGGTGCTGCTGGCCATTATGATGGGAAATATCTTTTGCATACGAATGCATATCCCTACCCCATGCATTTTGCAAACACCGCCTTATTACAGCAATGGCCACCCTTTGCAGTCATCCATGATTATGCCCCTATTGTTTGCGCAACCTTTACCTCCTACATGGATCAACCCAAGAATATTAAACGCTTAAATGCGTGCCCCATCAAACCTCATGGACGTCGAGTAGCATTAGGAATTGGGACAGGCCTTGGCTTAAAAGACGGTGTACTGTTTACAGACGGCGATTTCTGGCTAGGACATAATGAAGTGGGTCACATTGGCATTACCACTCCACCCCATGCAGACAAACAACATCTAGCAAGACACATCGAGCTCATGCGATTTTTACATGAAAAATCTACGCAGCAAACCAATCCATCTATCACGTTCGAGAACATTCTCACAGGCCGTGGCACAGCCAATTTATACGAATTTTTCTATCCTCTTACACAACATATTACTCCCGAAGAAGTGGGTAAGAAAATGCGTGCAGGGGACGCGCCTGAGATACTTGATACGTTTGCATGGTATATCGGATTGTTTGTGGGGACCATGCAATTGACATTTATGCCTGAGGGCGGTATTTGGATCACGGGTGGGGTTGCAATCAATCACTTGGATGTATTTGACCGTCCAGATTTTTTTGCCGGCATTTACGCATCACCCGCTTACCTTATGCAACGCGAGGAATATCCTTTAGGTGTACTCTGTAATCATGAACACGCACTCATTGGCAGTGGATATTATGCCGCGAGACGATTATAACTATAACGCATTAGCTGCCAAGTCTGCCTCTTTTGCATATGTCGTGGCTTTTTCTGGTGCATCTCCTCTACCCATTCCATAATACTCAAATCCAGCCGCGCGTATATGTTTGGGATCATACTGATTACGGCCATCAAAAATAATATGCTGGCGCATGAGATTTTTCATAGCAGCGATATCGGGATAACAAAATGGTTTCCACTCCGTCACTAACACGAGTGCATCCGCGTCTTTTAATGTCTCATATTGATGATCAGTGAGAGTAAGTTTGCCTGAACTAAACCATTCACTTGGCATCATTTCACGCGCAACTGACATGGCCGCAGGATCATAGGCTTGTACACGTGCGCCACGTTTAATTGCGTGTTCGATCAACACAAGAGACGATGCTTCACGCATATCATCCGTGCCAGGTTTAAACGAAAGACCCCAAACACCAAGCGTAATACCAGTGAGATTTTCACCAAAAGCCTGAATAATTTTCTTGGGCAGTACCTGTTTCTGCTCTGCATTACGCTTTTCAACTGCCTGCAAAATAAGAGGCTCCACCCCATTTTGCTCAGCCATCTTCACTAAAGCCCTCACATCTTTGGGAAAACAAGAACCACCATAACCACAGCCGGAATTGAGGAATGCATTACCAATGCGAGAATCTGATCCGATACCAATACGGACATTCTCTATATCGACGCCCATGCGTTCACATAATACCGACATCTCATTCATAAACGAAATGCGTGTCGCAAGCATGGCATTCGCTGCATATTTTGTCATTTCGGCATCTTTCACATTCATGAAATAAATGCGTTCAGGATTACGCAAAATCGGTAGGTATAAATCTAGCATAATGTTCTTGGCATTATTTGTCTCTAGCCCAATGATAATACGGTCCGGACGCATAAAATCTTCGATCGCAGCGCCCTCGCGCAAAAATTCTGGATTACTCACTACGTCAATGCTAACTGCCAGGTTACGCCGCGTTAATTCATTTTGAATAACATCGTGAACATGGTCCGCCATACCTACTGGAACCGTCGATTTGTCTACCACCACACAATTATGCTTGATATGTGCGCCAATATGGTGGGCAGCTTCTAATACGTATTGAACATCGGCGGAGCCATCTTTTCCACTCGGCGTCCCAACTGCAATGAAAATGACTGCAGGATCAAGAAGAATATCTGACATAGAAGTCACAAAATGTAATCGACCCTGATTCACATTGCTCATGACCATGGATTCAAGCCCAGGCTCATAGATAGGGAGCACGCCCTTTTTCAGATTCGCGACCTTACTCTCATTCACATCGACGCAGGTAACATGATTACCAAGTTCGGCAAAACAAGCTCCCGTTACCAAGCCAACATACCCTGCTCCGACTACGGTGATATTCACGATTGTCTCCTAAATTTTATTCTTGAACTTTAAGGCTCTTGATGGATTTTTGGGAGGTGGTGTGTGTTTTGTTATTTTCGATCGCAAAATACGGTTCCCTTCCGGATTTTGCTCAATCAGACTCCTGTCTGATTGTCTTAAATAACAAAACACACACCACCTCCCAAAAATCCATCAAGAGCCTACTTTATATATAGCGACGCGGTCACCGCGTTTATTACTGAATACTTGTATTGGGATTAGGTTGATCTCTTGTAATACAGCGTCCATATCACCGACTTCCCTTTTACCTACACGCAACGCAAGATAATCATATTGCTTCCACTGATCATGTGCAATTGTATTAATTTGAACATAACGAGGTAGTTTCTCAAAAATACGATTCCCAAAATGCTGCGAATAAAACATGAGTTGGAAATCATTAGCATAAAGCGCAGCGTTTGCAGGAATATTTTTTGCTATCCAATCCCCAGCATCATGGATATACGATTTAGAATACCCAAAATCAATCATACCACCTAGTGATGATATGAAAATGAAAAATACCGCCATAGCCAATGCGATGGCATGACGCTTGTTTTGCCATTTCTTGATCAAATCGTCCAATGCAAACGGCACCCACAGCATCAATACCAGCGTTAAGGCAATCAGATAACGCTTGGAGAGAAACAAACGTTCCGCTAAAAATCCCAGTGTCACTATAACATTCACACCTAGATAGCCATAGATTACACGCGATGAAAAAGAAGCTATTTTATGCCACCACGCATAAATCACTAGAATTGCATAAATCGCGGACAGAGTACCCATGACGTTGAGTACATACCAAGATATCCATACCAGAAATAAAACTTCGCCCGCATCTCCCATCGAATCTGGTGTAAGCACGTACTGCGCAAGTGCCATTTTTGATGTTTGATAGCGATAGCTGAGCATAGATAAACCATGTTGTAGCTGGTTGATAATTTCGCTAATACGGCCTAATTTAGCTACCGTTTGTTGTGGATGCACTAAAAACCAAATGGCGATGATAACGCAAACGAAAATGGTTGGCAGATTCAGTGCGAAAAAGAATTTGGCTCGTGTTCTTTTGGGATAGCGAAAATAAAACCAGGATAAAAATGGCATAACGAATAAGAAAATTGCTCCCTCAATGCGAAATAACGTTGCAAGGAGAAGACTTGCATTCCAAATGATTGCTACCACCCACTTGGGTTTGCGAAAATAACGCAGCATAAAAAATATAGAAACTAAATAAAACGCCCAAAACCCATGATCACGAATAATATATTCGCGCACACTATTCAATTGATGGTTGAGTAAAATGACAAACGCCGCAAGCCATAATACGCGTCGCGAACCACCCAATTCTTTTACAATTAGAATAAAGGTAACAATAGACACTAATGAAAAAAAGCCATCCAGCAAATAGGCCGCAGCCATATAGGAGAGATGGCTTATTTGCACGAACACATGGATTAGTATGGAATAAAATGGCCATTGCGATTGAGGACAAAGATGCATCACATCTGTAAGAGTTGCAACTCCTACCATTTGCGCACTAAGAAGGTAACAAATACCATCGGGATTGATCACCGTTTCACGATAGCCCAGCCAAAACGACAATAATATGCTTGCTGTGAATGCAAAAAAATAGAGAACACGTTCATGTTCAAACCATACCGCTATCTTACTCATGTAACCAACATCTCTAAGGAACGCTTGAAATCAGCAGCAAGTTCTGGATGTTTTAGTGCATAAGCCACCGTCGCCTCAAGGTAACCAAGCTTACTGCCACAATCGTACCGTTTACCTTGAAATTGGTAAGCGTAGGCCTTTTCTTCAAGCAATAATGTGGCAATAGCATCGGTCAACTGTATCTCGCCGTTAGAACCGCTACTCGTATTTTCGAGTAAAGTAAAGATCCGCGGCGTCAAGATATAACGACCGACAACACCGAGGTTAGACGGCGCACGATTGGGCTCAGGCTTTTCAACAATGCCACGGATTAATGTGAGTATTTCCTCAGATGTGACATCAACAATCCCATATTTTTTTGTTTCTGAAGCCAAAATTTTTTCGACGGCAATAATGCTAGCCTGCATCTCAGTAAACTTATCAATCATTTGCTTAAGACAAGGTTGATTAGTCCCATCAATTAAATCATCTGCCAATAACACAGCAAACGGTTCATTCATTACCAGTTGTTTGGCACATAGAACGGCATGCCCAAGCCCTTGTGGAGACTTTTGGCGAATATACGCGCAAGAAACACCATCTGGTAAGATACCCTTCACGATATCCAATAAATCATTTTTGCCCTGCTCCCGCAAGGTCGCTTCCAATTCGAAATTAGAGTCAAAATGGTCTTCGATCGCACGCTTACTTGAATTCGTCACAAAAATAAGTTCCGTAATGCCCGAACGTACTGCTTCTTCCACCGCATATTGTATGAGTGGTTTATCCACAATGGGCAGCATCTCTTTAGGATTAGCTTTTGTTGCTGGCAAAAATCGGGTCCCAAGACCTGCGACTGGGAAAATGGCTTTATTAATCTTCTGCATAAGGATAGGCTGCTCCATATTAAGCGGAGAATGTTACCATATTATTAATACTCGATAATCAAGTTTTTCATTGAGTACCCCTAACAGCGGTTCCCCTAACCCCCAGCTGTAAGCATGCCCCGGCATGCGTGCGCGATAGGGTGTTCATAGGTAAATACAGCATTCCCTCCCGCAATGGCCGCAATCTTTGCCAAAAACTTGATTATCGAGTAACACGTACTCTTGTCCACGATGAGGTAAATTGATATAAATAGCACACTCAACAAAACCAAAGACAGCAACTGATGCGTAAAAATATTCTTATCCTGGGTCATGATTATGTTACTCAATTTGTTGATATTTATAACCAATACACACGATTATTCGACAAGGAAAAATATGAAGTTACCGTAGCCTATTTAACTGGCGAACCCAGTGAAGAAGTAAAAAAACGCACGCTTGCTGAAAATATATTATTTTTAAATAATTCAAAAAAAAGTGTACGTTCATTAAAAATTAATGCAATTAAAAACTTGCTCGCACTCACACGTGCTAAGAAATTCCAGATTGTCATTTGTCACCGCTACAAACCAAGTTACATCATGATGTGGGTCTCCACATTTTGTAAAATCCCTCTACTTATTTCTGTCATGCATGAATTGCACACGATGACATCCCTGCATAGGCAACTACTTATCGCCTGCCTCGCACGAAAAAACATGGTATTTGCGGGTGTATCAAATGCAGTGCGGGACGATATGCGCAAGAATTTGTGGTGCCTACCCAAAGATCGCATCGTCACACTCTATAATACGATTGACGTAGACCTCACTGAACCCCAATTACTATCAAGAGATGAGGCCAGAGAAACGTTACGGTTACCAGCAGATGCTTTCATATTTGGAACTATCGGGCGTCTTGTCCACAATAAAGATCAACAAAGTCTCATCCATGCCTTCTCACGGATCAAACCTTATTGCAAAAAGGCAAAACTAATTATCATAGGCTCTGGTCATTTAGAATCACCTCTTAAACAGCAAGCTGCATCCTATAACCTGAGTGACGAAATCATTTTCACCGGATTTCTATCCAGTGGTTTTCGCTACATGAAAGCATTTGATTGTTTTGTGTTGCCCTCTATACAAGAAGCTTTCGGACGCGTCTTGCTCGAGGCCATGATTGCGAAGTTACCGATTATTGCTACCTGCGTACATGGAATACCTGAAGTCGTCGCGGATATTGGTACACTGATAAAGCCTAGAGATGTTGCTGGCATCGCCCTCGCCATGCAAAAAATATATGCATTACCACCAGAAGACCGCGAAAAATCCGGCGATAAAGCCTATCAACATGCGCTTAATAACTTTTCTATTCCAACATTCCATGAGCAATTTTGGCAGTTACCATGGGTACGACGTATCGCTGCAACATAGCCCGACAAAAATAATGTAAACGGCTCTATGAAGATTTGAATGGGTAAATGGTAAACAAGCACGTCATTGAAAACTGTGTAATCTAGACAATAGAGCCATGTACATAGACCCTATTATTTTCACTTCATCAGCTTAACTCTATCTGCTAAATTCTTATCTTTATTCTGAGGACGTACGCTGACAATAACATTTAACATCGTATTCAAATCATTTTTTACGATTTGCTTAAATTCGATATCTTTTACCCTATTATTCTCATAGTCAGAATAATTCGCAACACCGTGCATTTCGTGCTCAATGCTTGCGATTTCTTTGTCTATTTTATTGATTATCTTCATTATACACTTGATAGCATCAGCCTTTTCGAAGAAGGAACCCTGATGAGAGGATGTAGAAGATTGTTTAATGATGCGACTCAATTCATTTAATTCATTTTCATATACTTTTTGTTTGTTTGCCTTTAATTTGCTAATGATGTTATCGATGGACATGTTCAACTCCGTGAACAATGCTTGATTCATTGTCATAGCGAGCGCACTCCATTTCGTATAATTTATTTTTCTATTATAAATGCACTCGCAATGGGAATTATTAAAATACCCATAAATAAAAAATGTCACTAATTTTTAATGACTTATACCCTGTTTTGCGAGAGTTGCTCAGGCTGCACACCAGGCCCTGAAGCTTTATAGGCAATCGTAAACCATGACTTAAGCAAATGCGTTACCTTTCCGTACAATTCACCTCTTGCTTTACCCTGAATATCTGTCCGCAAATCAAAGAGTATTTTAGCGTGATCTGCAGGGCCCTCAGCGTTTTTGACGTCAGTTAAACCCTCACTGGCCACTTGCAAATGGGTTCTAGCACGAAAAAACGTGGGCATATAATATGTAGTCACTTTACTCGTAACATAGCCATCGAGAGTGGACTCAATAATACCCGCGAATTCTTTTAATAATAAATTTTGTTGATCATTCAATTTATAAACCTTCAGGTGACCAATTAACATGCTGAATTGTACATCCTCACCTTCATCTTTAATGTTATCCAGCACTGAAAATGGAAGGTCTTCTCTTTGATCTACCGGTTGATTCAATGCCTGATTTAATACCGATGCCGCATGAATAAATTGTAGCTGTGGCTGTAGGTGGGGTAAGGGTTGCGGCGATTTTTCTTCAACTGGAGATACCCCTGCTGGTTGACTTACGTCACTTATCTCTGGCAATTCGCCAGTGGGCAGAGAGACATTATCTTTCGGTACCACCATCACATCATGAGGTTCCACGCTCACTGCAGATTGTAGCTGCGGTATAGGCAAGTTGATTGAATGTTCATCGGGTTGTGCTTGCATTGCTAGAAGCTGAAGTGCAAGTCTTTCCTGTAACAATTGTGACGTCTCGTGATGGATGATGGCTATTTCATGGAATGTCAAATTAAAATTCTTTTGAAACGTTTCATCTTTCTCATTCACCGTCGGCATTTTACCCTGTTCTGTTTTGATCACGATACCGTCTTTTTTATATTTCTCAGGAATGCAAATATAACTGCGCATATATAACCCTTCCAACCATAATGCCACTTCTTGCCATAATGGTATGGCAGCAGTTTCGCTTATGTGGACTAGCTTTGCG
>Ga0207082_1035_pt2 | contig 30956 bp, 20 predicted proteins | sample Alteio_BWMinHeat_56_FD_153588 | JGI IMG/M metagenome (GOLD analysis project Ga0207082, IMG submission 153588) | Enriched cells from forest soil in Barre Woods Harvard Forest LTER site, Petersham, Massachusetts, United States -... | ecosystem: Environmental > Terrestrial > Soil > Temperate forest >...
ATTGGTAATAATGGAAGTGCAGTGAGTGATTATAGTTTTAGTCAAAATAATTTAAATGTCGCAGCAAGCATCACACCAGCGCCGCTTAGTGCAAGTTTGACCAATTCGGGTGTGACTAAAGTCTATGATGCTAGCACAGCAGCACCAAATGGATTCGCGCCAACTTATAATATCACCGGTTTTATCAGTGGTGATACAGCTGCTACATTAACTAACACCGGCAGTGCATTTAACAGTGCGAATGTGACAACTGCAAACGCAGTAATAACGAGCGGCCTCGCAATTACCAGCATCACAGGCAGTAATGCAAGTGCAGTGAGTGACTATAGTGTGAATACAAGTGCAAGTGTAGCGGCAACGATATCGCCGGCAACCTTAACCTCTTCTGGTATCACAGCAAATGATAAAATCTACAATGCCCAAAGTGATACTACATTGAATTTAAGCAGTGCAATGCTTATGGGCGTTATTTCTGGAGATAGCGTAGCAATTAACCCTGTGGGATATAGCGCTATTTTCGAAAACCCAAATCCAGGAAATAATATCCCAGTCACCGTAATCGATCTGGCATTGGCAGGTAGTTCCGCAAGCAATTATCAATTAACGCAACCAACTGGATTGACAGCAAATATCATACCTAATAACACGCCAGTACCACCCACACCAAACCCTGCGCCCTATCAAACAGTATTCCCAACTAATTTCATCACAACATCTGGGCCAGTCACTCCTCTCGTATATTTATATAGCTCTGACCCAGGTAATACCGTTTCTGTTCAATATCAAAACGTCAATGCATCGCACAATGAACGAAAGACAGGCTCATGCATATTGGTAGGTAATTCAAGGGTATGTACCGAAAATACTAATAATAAAGTCACTAAACTTTCACTACCCGTACCTAGCACGCAAACAGGAATAGGCAGTCAAAATCCAACCTTCCAAAAAACATCTGGATATTAATATAATCTCATTTGGAGCTAATAAGATATTATGCTAAATTATTAGACCATCTAGGATTAGATTATGCAGTCAGGAATGATATTTTGCGTATATTCTTTGCTCGATATCTCATATTATTTATTTTAATAGGCACTATCACAGCCTGCATGGTGGGCCCTAATTTTCGTCAACCTGCCTCACCCAAAGTAGACAGCTATACTTCTAAAGCCTTACCAGCAAAAACGGCTAGCACAAAATCAGTAGGAAAATCAGGAAAAGCACAACATTTTGTATCGGGGAAGGATATCTCATCAGACTGGTGGACTGTCTATCATTCTCCTGAAATTAACATGTTGGTTCGTACGGGTTTAGCCAATAGCCCAAATATAGCCTCAGCTTATGCAGCATTGCGCCAAGCACAGGAAGCGGTGAATATTCAATTTGGCAGTGCCTTACTTCCCAATTTCAATCTCGGTATATTAGGACAGCGTCAGCGATTCTCTAATGCTAGCATTGGCAATGAAGGAACTACGACGCCCAGTACAGTTTTTAATTTATTTAATACCAGTGTTAATGTTTCCTATACCCTAGATTTATTTGGCGCCGCACGCCGTCAACTGGAATCATTGCAGGCAAAAGTGGATTATCAACAATTTCAGTTAATCGCTGCCCATATTTCTTTAACAGCGAATATCATCACGACAGCAGTCACCATTGCCTCCCTGCAAGCGCAAATTGATGCGACCAATGAATTAATTAAAGCGCAAGAAGACATTCTCCACATTATTAAAAAGCAATTTAAATTAGGCGCTGTATCAAGTGGAAATGTGTATACGCAAGAAACCTTGGTTGCACAAACGATTGCAACCCTGCCGCCATTAGAAAAGCAATTATCTATTTCACGTCATGCCTTATCTGTATTAGTCGGTAGCTTTCCCAATGGCCCCTTGCCTGTCATACGATTAAATGCCTTAAATTTACCTAGCAAACTACCGGTCAGTCTGCCTTCACGTTTAGTGCGCCAGCGCCCAGATGTACGTGCATCAGAAGCCTTATTACACGCAGCGAGCGCTTCAATTGGTGTTGCAACCGCTAATTTATTTCCGCAAATTTCATTAACAGGAAATTATGGTTGGGAAGCACCAGCACATCCTCAGTTATTTAATGCAAGCAGTGAAGTTTGGTCGATGGCAAGTCAAATTACCCAACCCTTATTTAATGGCGCCGCATTATGGGCAACAAGACGTCAAGCCATTGATGCCTATCAGCAAGCCGATGCACAATATCGTCAAGTCGTTTTACAATCTTTTCAAAATGTCGCAGATAGTTTGCGTGCCTTAGAAACAGATGCACGTGCTTTGAAAGCAGATAAGGAAGCAGAACTTGCAGCACAGAAAAATTTTCATTTAACGAGTAAACAATATCGTTTAGGCGGATCGAGCTATCTCAATTTATTAAATGCGCAACAGCAATATGTAACGACAAAGTTGGCACGTATTCAAGCGCAAGCTGCTCGATACAATGATACCGCTGCCTTATATCAATCTTTAGGCGGCGGTTGGTGGCATCAAAAATGGTGTGTACAGGAATGCGTATGAAAATCTTTGAAATGAATAAACCAATGAAACGAATGCTAATAGGATTAGCTATTTTATTTGGCGCAATTTTTGCTTGGAAAACTTTTCAAAGTATCATGTTAAATCGTTATTTGGCATCAGTTGGTTCAGAAGTCGTAACGGTTTCTACGGCTAGACTAGACTATTCACTTTGGCAGCCGCATATTAAAGTGGTTGCGAGTTTACGTGCAGTTCAAGGGGTCAATGTGACAACTTCCTTGGCGGGATTAGTGCAAGCCATTCATTTCACGCCAGGTGCGATAGTCAAAAAAGAGGATATCTTATTGCAACTCAATGCTGATGCAGAAATAGGCCAGTTAAAAGCATTAATAGCAAGCACAATGCTCGCTAAAATTACTTATCATCGTGACCAAGCGCAATATCGCGTGCAAGCTGTTAGTAAACAAACCGTTGATAACGATAAATATAATTTTGAAAACTTACAAGGTCAGGTCATGCAACAAGCTGCAACCGTTGCTAAAAAAACAATACGAGCTCCATTTACAGGCCGCCTAGGTGTTCGCAATGTTAATCTAGGTCAGTATGTGAATGTCGGTGATAATATTGTGACTTTGCAAGCTTTAGATCCGATTTATGTTGATTTCTATGTGCCGCAACAGCAATTGCCGCAATTAAAAGTAGGGCAATTGGTTAGCTTGACTGATAATCATCATACCTATAAAGGCAAGGTAACAACGATCAATCCCTTGATCGAAGAGACCACACGTAATGTGCAAGTAGAAGCAACCTTTGCTAATGCAAAATATCAATTAACACCGGGTATGTTTGCAGAAGTTGATGTAGAGACAGGCAAACCAATACCCCATCTTACTTTACCGCAAGCCGCGATTAGTTATAATTCCTATGGCGATATTGTCTATGTCATCAAAAATAAAGGTAAAGATAAGATTGCAGAGCAAGTATTTGTGACAACGGGCGATACAAGAGGTGATCAAGTTGCTATCTTAAATGGTTTGAATAAGGGAGATATTGTGGTAACAAGCGGCCAGGTTAAATTGAAAAATGGCAGCCCTGTCAAGATCAATAATAAAGTGCAGCCTTCGAATAATCCACATCCTGTTGTCTCTAATGAGAAAGGATAAGTCTCATGGTGTTTACCGATTTATTTATTAAACGACCTGTATTAGCAACAGTAGTGAGCTTATTTATTTTAGTCATGGGATTGCGTGCCATTGGCAGCCTGCCCATCATGCAATACCCCTTTACACAAAATGCAGTTGTCACAGTGAGTACCACTTACACGGGTGCTGATCCTGCAGTCGTTGCAGGATTTATTACGACACCTATGGAAAATTCAATTGCACAAGCGGGCGGCATTGATTATATGACTTCTAGCAGCACGCAAGGGACGAGCAATATTCAAGTCAATTTACTGTTAAATTATGATCCTCTGAAAGCTTTATCAGATATTACAACCAAAGTGACTGCTGTATTAAATCAGTTGCCAAAAAGCTCACAGCAACCCGTGATTTCTGTTGCAGTGGGTGAAACGATTGATTCCATGTATCTGGGTTTTTACAGCAAAGTGATACCAAACAATCAAATTACGGATTACTTAATCCGTGTGGTGCAACCCAAATTACAAGCAGTCAATGGCGTGCAAAATGCAGAAATTTTAGGAAGTCGTCAATTTGCATTACGTGCTTGGTTGGATCCCGTCAAAATGTCGGGCTTTGGTGTGACTGCTAATGATGTCGCTAATGCGCTTGCGAATAATGATTTTATTTCAGCCATCGGTCGAACGGATGGCAACATGGTGACTGTCAATCTAACAGCAGATACAGGACTGACGACAGTTGAGCAGTTTCGTAATATGGTGATTAAGGCGCGCAATAATACCTTAATACGCTTAGGTGATGTGAGTACGGTATCCTTGGGCGCGCAAAATTATGATTCATCTGTGAGCTTTGATGGCCAATCCGCTGTGTATATCGGTATTAAAATTGCACCTTCTGCCAACCTATTAACGGTGATCAATGAAATTCGCCGTATCTTTCCTTCTATTCAAGAACAGTTTCCGCAAGGATTACGAGGAGATATTGTTTATGATGCGAGTGCCTATGTACACAGTGCAATTAAAGAAGTGATTAAATCCTTACTGGAAGCTTTCGTGATTGTCACCATCGTCATCTTCATATTTTTAGGATCGATACGTTCTGTTTTTATTCCCTTAATTGCAATACCGCTTTCCATCATCGGCGCTTTTTTTATTATGCTGCTCTTGCATTATTCCATTAATTTATTAACCTTGTTGGCCTTGGTCTTGGCGATTGGCTTGGTTGTCGATGACGCTATTATTGTGGTGGAAAATGTGCAGCGTCATATGGAAGAAGGCAAGTCTGTCATGCAGTCAGCTTTATTAGGCGCGCGAGAATTGGCCAACCCAATTATAGCAATCACTGTGGTGCTTATTGCTGTCTATTTACCCATTGGTTTTATGGGCGGATTGACAGGCGCCTTGTTTACTGAATTTGCTTTTACACTGGCAGGTGCAGTGACTGTATCAGCCGTGATTGCTCTAACCTTATCTCCCATGATGTGTTCCAAGTTTTTAAAAAGTGAAAATAATAATAAATTTAAGTTGATCCATTACATTGATGCACAATTTTTAAAATTACAACATGCCTATGAAAAATTGTTGCATCAATCCTTAGATTATCTTCCTGTTGTGGCTGTATTTGCTGTCATTATTTTAACAAGTAATTATTTTTTATTTGTGACTTCAAAATCAGAACTTGCGCCTCAAGAAGATCAAGGTATTATTATCGCGCAAATGATAGCACCACCCAATGCTGCTTTGCCGCAATCGCAATTATATGCTAATCAAATGAATAAATTATTTTTTACCTTTCCAGAAACCGATCACACTTTTCAGCTTGATGGCGACAATGGTTTGAATACCAGTATAGTTGGCATGGTGTTAAAACCCTGGGATGAGCGCAAGCTGACAAGCAATGACTTACAACCTATCGTACAAAATAAATTGGATGAAATTAGCGGCGGAAAAATTGCAGCATTTCAATTGCCTTCCTTACCAGGCGGCGGTAGCGGCTTGCCGATCCAATTTGTTGTCACGACCACAGAAGACTTTGATCACTTAAATACCGTAATCAAAGCATTAACAAAAAAAGCCTATGAAAGCGGACTGTTTATGTATTTAGATCCTGATCTGAAGGTTGATAAATCGCAAACAACACTCTTACTTGATCGAAATCGAATTTCAGAATTTGGTTTGACCATGCAAGATATTGGAAATGTGCTTGGGTCAGCCTTAAGTGAAGGCTATATTAATTACTTCAATTATGCTGGCCGCTCATATCAAGTGATTCCGCAAACGACGCGCATGTCTCGCTTAAATGCCAAGCAAATACTTAATTACTACATTAAAACAGCAGATGGATCATCCATACCATTGTCAACTGTCGCTTCATTAAAAAAGACCGTTGTACCCGAATCACTGAATCATTTTCAGCAATTAAATTCAGCGACGCTATCTGCCATTGCTATGCCGGGTATTACCATGGGAGATGCCTTGGCAAAATTAAACGAATTGGCGAGCAGCGTTTTACCGCAAGGTTACACCATTGATTATGCAGCACAGTCGCGTCAATATATTCGTGAAGGCGCCTCATTGATGATTACTTTCTTTTTTGCCTTAATTGTTATTTTTCTTTCGCTCGCTGCCTTATTTGAAAGTTTTCGTGATCCCTTGATTGTGCTAGTGAGTGTTCCCATGTCAATTTGCGGCGCTATGATTTTTGTCAGCATGGGTATTGGCCAAGCGAGTTTAAATATTTATTCTGAAGTTGGTTTAGTCACCTTGATTGGCTTGATTAGTAAGCATGGTATTTTGATCGTACAATTTGCCAACGACTTACAACTTGAAGGCAAAAAGAAGCGTGAAGCTGTACAAATGGCTGCTGCCATTCGTTTGCGCCCTATTTTAATGACCACCGCTGCCATGGTATTAGGTGTTATTCCCTTGATTAATGCAGCAGGTGCTGGCGCTGTAAGCCGATATAATATTGGTTTAGTCATTGCAACCGGTATTTCGATTGGCACTTTGTTTACCTTATTTGTCGTGCCCGCGATGTATATGTTTCTTGCGACAGATCATTCACAGAGACGTGCATTAGATGATGATTTAGTCGAACAACCTGTCAAACCTTAGGAGTTAGAATATGAAGAATATGATGTTTATTTTTCTCATGATTAGTTTACTGGCGGGCTGTTCTTCTGCACCGCCAATGAGCCCACAAGATATGCGAAATGTGCCTGTTGTGCCGCATCATACTTTTGATAATCCACAGACAACAGCGGCAAAAATGATTAGTCCCTTGACGTATTAATTGTATCAGATCATGTTTGGTATTCTGATTACTTATAGTCTGATCTAGCCCCGTTTTTGTAGGCACACTTATACGACTTTCTTGTATTGAATATTAATGCAGTGAAAGATCAGGCGGGAAATTTCGGTTAAGGGGTATCACAATATGAATGAATTAGAAATCAATTTTGTCGATCATCTTCCCGATGAAATAGAAAAAATAATGAGGGAAGACTTAGTAAAATACGAGGGTAGTTACGGGATCGATGTTAATTACAAACGATTTTCACTTATATTAACTAATGAAACTAAAAGTCCAGTGGGTGTTATCAATGCTTTCACCGCATTTTCTGAAGTATACGTTGATGATATGTGGGTACATTCATCGTATCGTGGAAAAGGGTATGGTAGAAAACTACTACAAGCACTTGAGGATCATTTTGAAGGTAAAGGATTTAATAATATAAACTTGGTAACAAATGCATTTAATGCGCCGGAATTTTACAAAAAATGTGGATTTACAGAGGAATTTATTAGAGTTAACAAAGTAAATCCAAAGCTGACAAAAACTTTTTTTATAAAGCATTTTAAGAATGCAGAGCAAACACAAGGTCTTTTAAAATATAATACGAGAAAGCTTAGATCTGAAATAGAAGGTTCTTCCCATGCAAAAAAATTAGATAGTATTGAAATAGAAGAAATTGATTATGATCGAGCAGAAATGCTATGCCGTAAAATTACTGCTAATCTGCCTGAATATTTTGGCATATCTTCCGCAAATGAGCAGTATTTTAAAGGTGTGCGTTATTGTAGAAATTTAGCTGCAAAAATAAATAATCAATATGTTGGCTTGCTCTCATTGAATTTTCCACACGAAAATATCAGTAACATTTATTGGATGGCTGTCTTCAAGAATCATCAAGCTAAAGGGATTGGTCGTCAATTGATAGCGGAAGCATGCAGGCTTGCAAAAATGCAAAATGCTAATTCAATGACAGTAGAAACACTAGCTCCAGAAGAGGCAGATGAAAATTATTTAAAATCATATCACTTTTATCAATCTTTAGGATTTAAACCATTAATCACTATCAAACCAGAAGGATATCATTGGAACATGGTTTATATGGTTAAACATCTTACTAGTAATGCGTTGAATGATCTTTTATCTCTTGAGAAAGATGCAAGAGAATTTGGTTTTGAATGGCCAAATGAAGCGATGATTATAGAGCAGGCGATAGATGAGTGTAGAGAAATTAAAGAAGCTATCGAAAATCAAGATATGCCTGAACGTATTCAGGAAGAAATTGGTGATCTTTTGCATTCTGCAATTTCTTTATGTGAATTTTCAGGATTTGATGTAGAAAAAACGCTAGCTAAAGTTCGCAATAAATTTGGAAAAAGAATGCAGGCAATAAAGAACTTGACGTATGAATTGGGTTTACCCAATCTTAAAGGTCAATCTATTGAATTTATGATGGAGCTGTGGCGAAAGGCGAAAGGAGGATGATGATGAATGATGAGTAAATGCCCTAAGATTATCGGGGTAAGTGGTATTTCTGGTGCTGGTAAAACAACTCTTACCAATGCACTTGCACAAGATTCAAAATTAACATTGCTTAAATGGGATGATTTTACAATTTTTCATATTAAATCCTAATTAAAAATTTTATTATTCTGAATTCATCATGTTATTTATAAGTGTAATTTCATCCCTTCAGGAAATCAATAAAGCCAATATTTTTATAAAACTCTAGCCGCCTAATCTGTGTATAGCGCTTATTTACCATCTTTTCAGATTTTTTGATATCTCACCACTTAAACTTACATCGCTTGGGTCCAGTTTAAGAATGGGCTTTCCCTCGTTAAAATTAATATTTTTAAAATCAACCCAGATGATATTCGGCTGTGAAGTTGAATTGAAATAATATAATTTGTTTGTCAAATCAGCTAAAGTTACCCATCGTGTTACCCACGTATCAGCAGATTCACCGACAGAAGTATCAATCGCACCGAAGGGCACCATAGTGGTACGGATTACGGAAAGTGTGCCAGCAATGGCATCAAGGTAATCATTTGGTTTTGGCAGGGTTTTAAGATATGAGGCGCCTCTAACAAAGCGGCTTAGTGAGTCAACATCTCCTGGCATTGGTAAATTTCCGCCAAATAATTTGTATTTTTTTAAATTTTCTAATTGTATGCTGTAGGCGGGCTCATTTGTCATCACTGTAAATTCTTTGCCGTGATGCACAAGCATTTTTCCATTAATAAATTCAATAATGGCTGAATCACCTGAATTATCTTCAATAGTTAAATGTAGCGGCCATTCTTTTCCTTTCACCTTGGTAGATACAACTTGGTATTTCGATAATTGCTTCACAGCTTCATCTACCGTGTCAAAATTATCTAATACATATTGAGCCCATAATGCATAAGTAACACCTGGTCGTGTCACATCACGTTTTTCATATTCTGCTACGTGTAAATACAAAAGATGTGCTGCCAATCCTTTCTCATTCATGCCATCTGAAACACCATTGGTATGAAATACAGTCGTCACTACACTGCCATATTTGGCCTTCCATTTCAGGGGATTTTCCGTTGTCTCACCGCTGCGTACTATGCCTCTGGGATAAACAACGAGAGTAGGTTCATCAGACATATAAAGATCCATCGTGCGTGCCGCGATATTGGCTTTATTGTTATGGTTGTTGAAGACGACACTGCAAGAGTAGACGGGGCTGATGTAGGAAGCGATTAATATAAGGAAAAATGGATAGAGTTTTTGGTAGATCCTTAGCATGTGCTGCTCCTATTGCCATCCATGGTTTTAGGTGATGTCAAATTTAATTATTATTGTATAGCATTTATGCACATGTATTGCAAGAAACGGTTTAATTTACATTCATAATTAAAAATTAAAATGAAGAAAAAAATCGCATCTACTACGGCGAGAAAAAGCAAGCGTAAATCCACAAAAATTGCTTAACGAAAAAACAATTCAAATGCTAGCTAGTTGAATATCAAATAGAATGTGATAAACTAAGCCCGCTTATTTTAAATAAAGGATCATTCAATGATGTTGAATGATCTAAACAATAATTGAGGAGTATTTTTTGTGAAATTATCTCACATGGCGCTTAGTATCCTTGCTGTTTTAGCTCTGGCAACCATACTGTTTTCAAAAGGTTGCAGTACAGTTCCTGCTGGTTATCGAGGTGTCATCGTTAATCTTTATGGCTCAGGAAAAGGGGTTGCAGAAGAACCAGTGAGTGTTGGCCGCTATTTCTTAGGATGGAATAAAGAACTTTATTTATTTCCTACTTTTTTACAAAATTACACATGGATACGCAATGGTAGTCAGGATGAATCTATCACTATGCAAACAGCGGAAGGGCTTTCTATCAATACAGATGCAGGGATTACCTACAGTATTAATCCTGATAATGTGGTGAAAGTGTTTCAAAAATATCGCTTAGGCATTGATGAAATCACTAATACTTTCTTGCGCAATATGGTGCGGGATGCAATGAATAAAATTTCTTCTACTATGACTGTCGAAGAAATATATGGTTTCAAAAAAGAAGAATTCATCACGAAGGTAAATGAAATTGTAAAACATGAAGCAGAGATTGACGGTATAGATGTCGATAAAATTTATTTAATTGGCTCATTTAATCTGCCTGAAACTGTTGTGCAATCAATCAATGCGAAAATTCAAGCAACGCAGAATGCCATGAAAGTAGAAAATGAAGTGGCGACAGCAAAAGCTGAAGCACAGAAAGTGTTAATTGAAGCGCAAGCGCGGGCCCAAGCTAATAAAATTATATCGGCAAGTCTCACGCCTGAATTAGTTAATTACAATGCAATACAAAAGTGGGATGGTCAATTGCCCAAAGTAACCAGTTCTTCTATTCCCATGATTAATTTACAAGGTGGTAAATAATCGTGCCTCATCCTTACCGATCCGTGTTTGTTATAACATTAATGATCGCGCTGATCTTAGTTATTGTTGGTGTGATATTGCCGCCATTGATTTCAAGCAATGAGTTACCGGTATGGTGCATTGTTGTTTTGACAGCGTTTATATTTGCTAGCGTATTTAGTGCGATTTTATTTTTATTGTAATAGCTCACATGAGCTATTGCGCAGCGATTGTAAGCTATTTTTAAAGGCCTTAAAAATAAAAATATTGACAAAAATCAATTAGAGTATAACAATATTTCAATCTCAACAGATCCTATATTAAGAGTGCAAATGCCGCTATTTTTTGATTACTCTCGACGAGACCTTATAAGCATCTATGACTAACTCCTCCACTATTAATATAAGATTTGCAAATTCTTCTGATGTAAAACAGATAGCCACTTGTCACGTAATCTCATGGCAGAAAATATATCGTGGTCATATCCCTGATACTGTGCTTGATTCATTATCAATAAAAGAGCGTGAGCAAACATGGCATGATCTTTTAAATAATAATGTAAAAGTCTTGGTATTAGTACGCGATGATTACATCATTGGATTTGCAAGTATATGCTCTGCACGTGATAAAGATACTGATGCTCAAAAATGCGGTGAAATTAGTGCTATTTATTTGCATCCAGACTTTTGGCATCAGGGATTAGGACGAAAATTATGTTTGGCAGCCTTATCAGAACTAGAAATGATGGGTTTTAGTGAAGTAATTGTTTGGGCTCTCATAGGAAATGAACAAGCAAGAAAATTTTATGTTTCCCTCGGTTTTACCGAAACTGATCACAGGAAATTAGTAGCTTATAATAAAGATGTCATTCTTAATGAAGTAAGATATCAATTTTCATTTAAACCATTGCAAGAAATATCCTCACACATTCGCTTTGAAAAAGCCACTTTAGAGCACCAAGATATAATATTTTCTTGGTTAGCGGAACCGCATATGCAAGAATTTTGGGACAATAGCCAAGAACATAAAGATGATATTCTTAATTTTATTCATGGCCGCAAACAACATTATTTTTATGGAACGACTCAGTATTGGCTAGGTTATATTGATGACCAAGCATTTTGTTTTCTACTGAGTGATCAAATGCTAAAAAATCAAGATGATTTATCTGATCTTCATCGCAAGTATTTATCTAAAAATGGTCATACCATCTCACTTGATTTTGGCATTGGCAATAAAAATTTCTTAGGAAAAGGATTAGCTGCGCCTACATTAAAATCCTTTGCTGAATTTTATAAAAATAAAATTGATTCACTTGCTGATACGTTTTTTATTGATCCCAATACGAATAATCCCCGCGCTTTTCATGTATACGAAAAAGCAGGATTTGAAATGGTCGGTTACTACTATGCAAAGCAAGGATTTTTTAAAGAGGAAAAATCATGTCTTATGGTGAAAAATTTTTTAGAGTAGGAGCAGCGTGAGTTTTCCGCAGGCTTGCGAAAAACCCACCAGTTATTCTACTTTAAAGTCCACCCACACAACTTATAAAGCAATCTCGCACCCACATTCGCATCCCACTCATCACCAGAGTCCACACCCTGCTCACCTGGTGACACTTCATTAAGATCAAAACCGATGATTTTTCGACCGGAAGTCACAATTTTCTTCAATAAAAACAACGCTTCATGAAAATCTAAGCCGCCTGGAACGGGTGTGCCCGTATGAGGACAAAAACGTGGATCAAGACCATCAATATCAAATGAGACATAAACCTCATGCGGCAATTCAGCAATGATCTCATCGCAAAGTAGGCCCCAAGATTTTCCTTGCATCTTTTGTTCTGACAAAGCCGCATCAAAAAAAGTTTTGATTCTAGCTGCATTATTTCGAATAAAATTAAATTCTTCTTCACAAAAATCACGAATACCCACTTGCACTAATTTTTTCAAAGATGTTTTTGTCATGACATTATGCATGATGGAAGCATGCGAATAATGAAAACCTTCGAAGCTGTCACGCAAATCTGCATGTGCATCAATGTGTAAAATACCCATGTCGGGATATTTTTCTAAAAAGGCTTGAATCGCACCAAAGGGTACTGAATGATCACCGCCAACGATGCCGACATACTTGCCTTGCGCGAGTAAGCGCGTAGTTTCCGTGTACGCAAAAGCATTTAATTTTTCGCTCAAGACATTCACTTTATTGATGGCTTGTTGCAAGACGCTATCAGGTAATGATTCATCGCCATCAATAATTATTTTTGCTGCTTGACGTGCTTGACGGTTCCAATGTTGAATTTCATCAGATATTTCTTCCATGGCAATTCCCGCCATGAAAAAATTGCCATTATCGATATCGAACAAATCAATTTGTTTGCTGGCATGTAAAATTGCAGCAGGGCCATGTGAAGTGCCGCCGCCATAGGAAGTGGTTGCTTCCCAAGGAACAGGTAAGAGCACAAGGGCTGCTTCTTCGGATGAAAATGGCAGACCAAAAATACCAGAATCTAAAGTAGCAGCCGCATTGGGATCAAATTGCTTCATTAAATTTTACTCTTCAAAATACGTATAACCCGTCAAGCCCTGTGTCAAATCAGTAATAAACACATGTTGTTCTTTGGCGGATAATTGCGTGGATTCAAGTTGACGACGATAGGATTGTAATAATTCATCACTATTAAAATTAACATGACGCAAGGTTTTTTCTACAGTATCGCCATCAGTTGCATGTGAGAGTTGATAACTGCCATCTGCTTGCAGTGATACTTCCACAGTGTGTGTATCACCAAATAAATTATGTAAATCACCGAGAATTTCTTGATAAGCGCCAACAAGAAAAATACCCAGTAAATAGGGATTTTGCGGATCATAGGGCGCAAGCGGCAAGGTACTTTCTAAGCCGTAATTATTGACATAAGTATCAATACGGCCATCAGAATCGCAGGTAAGATCATGTAAGACACCGCGTAAGGAGGGATATTGATCCAAGCCTGATAAGGGAATAATAGGAAATACTTGGTTAATTGCCCAGGCATCAGGTAAGGATTGAAATAGAGAAAAATTACAAACTAATTTATGGGCCAATTTTTCATTTAATTCATCTAAAATTTCACGATGTGCACGAATAGTGGGCTTAAGTAATGTACGTAATTTGATGCAAGTTGAATAATATACTTGCTCAGCATAGGCACGTTCTTTTAAACCGACTAGGCCATGAATATACATGGTATTAATTTCAGACATCCAATGACAGGCATCATGATAGCCTTCGCGCGCTGTACTTTCAGAAAGATTAATATAACTTAGCCATAGTTCATGCAAGATGGAAGGCTGATCTTTTTCAGGCGGATGAAGACTTTCAATTTCACAGGCAGGTTCAACAGCAATGATATCTGTGATTAATAAGGCGTGATGCGCTGTGAGTGCACGTCCTGATTCTGTGACAATTTTAGGATGGGGCAAGTGATGTTGATCACATAAATCTGAAATGGTAAAAACAATATTGTTTGCATATTCTTGAACGCTGTAATTCATTGAGCAAGAACTGCGTGAACGTGTGCCCTCATAATCAATGCCAAGACCACCGCCCACATCAATGGTATCAATAGGTGCGCCCAAGGCGCGTAATGATTGATAATAGCGTACACCTTCATGTGTACCGCGTTGGATGTCTGCGATATTAGCGACTTGCGAGCCCATAAAAAAATGTAATACGCGTAACCAATGCAAGCATTGATGCACGCGTAAAGTTTCTACCACTTGTAATAATTGTGGCGCAGAAAATCCAAATTTAGATTTATCGCCGCCTGAATCCTGCCATTTTCCTGCACCAACTGAAGTGAGCCTAACGCGCACACCAAGACAGGGTTCCAGTTTTAATTTTTCAGCTTCTTCCAAAACTAATTTTAATTCAGAAAATTTTTCTAAAATAATAAAAACCTGATGTCCAAGACGTTGCCCAATTAAGGCAAGTCGTATGTATTCGCGATCCTTATAACCATTGCAAATAATGAGCGGCATTTTTTCACTATTCATGCCTAGCGCTGCCAGTAATTCAGGTTTGCTGCCAGTTTCAATACCTGCTGGTACTTTGCCATTTTCTAAAATCGCTTCAACCACACGGCGTTGTTGATTAACTTTAATAGGATAGGCACTGATGTATCCGCCTTTGTATTCGTGGCTTTTAATAGCATTTGCAAAAGATTCATTTAAGGCTTGAATACGACGATGCAAGATATCGGTGAAACGCAATAAGATAGGGAAGGTGAGACCCGAAGCCTGCATGGCCTTAGTTAATTCATGCAAATCAATATGCGTATGCTGATCTATTCCTTTCGGAAAAACACGCACCGTACCTTGTTCACTGACATCAAAAAAACCATCACCCCAATGAGCGATGTGGTACATTTCACGCGCCTGTTGAATAGACCAATCAGCCATGATGCATCCCCTTAAATCAGTTAATAAAGTTTAAGCGGTGGCGTTTTGCTGGGCAAATAAGGTGTTAAACTTGCGTGCCACGCGTGTGCGCCAAGCTCCTTTGTGATAGGCATAGCCTACGATCAAAGGAAGTGCTAGCGTTGCTTCACAATACACCATTTGTTCATGGACGACGGATACCTTGCCCCAGGAGCAAGCTTCACGCAGCGTTGAGCCGGATAGGGCGCCATCACGTTCATCAGCGACGGTAATTTGTACGGCATATTTATGTAAGGGTGCATCTTCACCCAGTAATTCTGCTGCGACGACCACATCTTGGGCAAAATTCTTAGGCACACCGCCGCCAACCATTAACAGGCCAGTTTCTTTGGCGGCAATTTTAAGTTGAGTCAATTCACGAAAATCTTTGACTGAATCAATACTGACGTGATGCTCAGGTCGGGCAACTTGGTGCATGACTAAGCCAAAGCCTGCACTGCAATCACTAAAGGCAGGCACAAAAATAGGGATTTCTTTTTGATAAGCACGCAAGACAATGGATTCTGTATTTTTAGCATGCTTTTCAAGATATTTACCCATTTCATAGATAAATTCTCGTGAAGAATAGGGTTTGGGTGGCAGGACATTGGCAATTTGACAGATGGTATCATCACAAATGCGTAATTGATCTTCATCAATTAAGGTGTCATAAATACGATCAATGGCCATTTCCTGTAATTGGGTATCATCTAAAAAAGTCGAACCTTGATAATGCTTGAACCCTAGGGCTTCAAAAAAATCTTGGTCGACAATATTAGCGCCAGTAGAGACAATAGCATCAACCATATTATTATCTATCATGTCTACGACCACTTTCTTGAGTCCTGCACTGATTAAAGAACCAGCCAGACAGAGAATAACTCCACAATCTTGATCCATAAGCATTTGTTCATAAATATGGGCACCGCGGCCTAAATTTCTTGCCTGAAAAGCAGTATGCTGCATGCCATCAATGAGAGAAGTAAAATCAAGGGATTTGATGTCTATATGACGTACTTCAGTGGATAGTAATTCTGTCTTGGTTTTTCCCATCAAGCGAGTCTCCGGATAAAAGGATTATAAAGATGCTCATTATGCAAAAATGACGCTTTTTTGCAAGAGAAATAATCAAGAAATTCTTGCCTTATTATTACCCTTCGAGACGGTAATAATAAATTGCTTGGCCCAGCGAGAATTATGACAAATAATAGAAAAAGTCTGGTTCCATCGTAAAAGGGAAGTCTAATGAAACTGTATTTGGCAAGGCATGGTGAGTATCTTGCAAATGATTATTCGCAAGGAGAAGTGCTGAGCGAGCAGGGTGTGATGAAGATTAAAAGGCTTGCTGACTTTCTAGGCCAGGCCAAGCTTGAAGTGGCTGCCATTTATCATAGTGGGAAGGTGCGAGCTCAGCAAACAGCAGAATTGCTGGCACAGAGGGTGCAAAGTCAGCAAGCCGTAGAAGTGCATCAAGGCTTACTACCCAATGATGAAGTCTCCCTGCTGGTAGAGCAATTGAATGCCCTGCAGGAGGATATTCTGCTGGTAGGCCATCTGCCCTATTTAGAACGGCTAACTAGTCAATTAATCGTCGGCAATGATCATAGGCAAATCATTTCATTTGAACCTGGCACAATAGCTTGTCTAGAAAAAACGAGTCATGCACACTGGATGATTCATTGGGTACTAAATACGAGCTTATTTTCATCATCCGCGAGTAGATCTTAATGACAAACATTATATTAATTATAGGCGCATTTTTATTGGTGTTGATGAATGCTTTTTTTGTCGCAGCAGAATTTGGCATGGTCAAACTACGCCATACTCGCATGGATGCGATCAAAAAAACCTATGGTGTGCGTGGAAAAATTCTTGCTTATATACACCAACATTTGGATGTCTATCTATCAGCTTGCCAATTGGGTATTACACTTGCCTCTCTTGGCTTAGGTTGGATTGGCGAACCCGCTTTTGCAAGCTTATTAACACCCTTATTTATCTCATTACATATTGTCTCAGCCAAATTAGTGACGGTTATTTCTTTTATTGTCGCTTTTACTTTACTGTCATTCTTGCATATTGTGATTGGCGAGTTAATGCCAAAATCACTAGCCATCCGTCAATCTGAACAAGTGTCTGTATGGACTGCTATTCCCCTCTATGGTTTTTATTGGCTGATGTATCCCATTATCTGGCTATTAAATACCTGCGCCATTTTTTTATTAAAAATAACTGGCTTGGGAACAGTGCATAAGGGTGAACATTTCTATTATACGGATGAAATTAAATTAATTTTGAGCGCAAGTTATTTGCATGGCGAATTAACCAAAGATGAAGCGGAAATTATCGAACACACTTTAGATTTTGCTGATTTAAAAGCAACAGAAATGATGCGTTCAAGAGAGGAAATGGTGACCTTGGATCTTTCGCAACCCATAGAGGAAATATTAAATTTGGTCGTGGAGACTCGCTATAGCCGCTATCCCGTTTATGATCCCAGCACGCAAGAAATTATTGGCCTTATTCATGTGAAAGATTTGTTTGCGACTTTGTATCAACAAGGTCAAATACGAGATTTGCGTGCTCTATTGCGTCCCGTCATCAAAATATCAAGACGCTTATCTGCGCTCGATTTATTAAGACAATTTCGCGAAGGCATGACGCATTTTGCCATCATTTATCGCAGCAATGAAATTCTTGGTTTTGTCACCTTAGATAATTTACTGCATGTGTTGATTGGTCGAATTAGGGATGAGTTTCATCGCACACAGGATGATTGGCAGATTAATAAAGATGGTAGTATTAGTATTCGCGGCGATTGCTCGATTTACTCCTTAGAAAAAGCGCTTGATCGTGAAATTGATACGGGGCCTGATGATGCTGAAACGGTGACGGGCTTGATATTAAATCGCTTGGGACATTTGCCTAAAGAGGGTGAGCGATTAGAGTTCAATGAATTTAGCTTAATCATTGAAAAAATTCGCGGTCATCGCATTTTGAAAATTACGCTTAGGCCGGGGAAGATTCGGGAGGGGTAGGGTATCGTCGTTATAGAAACGACGATACCAGTTGCAGGTCACATCGACGAGTTAGGAAAAATTAAAGCTAGTACTCGATTCAAATTCATGCGCATCAAAATCAAATAAGGAATCCTGATTTAGAGACGAAAGCGATTCAGTGTTAGATGACGTTGCTATAGTCCTTGGTTGTGGTGCAGGTTCAATTACCGGCGGCTGCTGTCTATGTCTAAATACTGAATTTGCACTTAAATCTGATAGAGTGTGCAGTGGTGAAGTTGGTGGCGGTGTAGGTTGATTGTATGGTGTTTGGGTTTGTGTTGGTGCTTGATAGGGTCTAGGTTGATTGTATGGTGTTTGGGTTTGTGTTGGCTGGAGCTGTATAAACTGATTATATGTAATTTGAGTCTGTGCTGGCTGAAGCTGCATAAACTGAGTGTATGGAGTTTGAGTTAGTGCTGGCTGAGGCTGCATAAACTGAGTGTATGGAGTTTGAGCCAGTGCTGGCTGAGGCTGCATGTCTGCTGGGCCTGTCTCTTGAATATTTTGAGAGCCTTCTAATAGCCTTAACTGATGGAGAGCTCCATTTAGTTGAAAAACTTCTTCCTTCAAAGAACTTTGCGATCTGATGGCATAATGACCACCACGACGGCTTCCTAATTTTAATTTTGTTGCATTTCCGCTTTCTCCTAGTATTACTGGGTAGATTAAGATATTTTTTCTGTCGATAAAATAACATTGATTTTTTGCAGCTTCTAAGCTTGCCAACCTGCGGGCTAAAGTTACAAGCGCATAAGTCTGAATGTTCTCAATATTTGATCCTGGTTCCACCGGAAACGCTCTTCCTTTTTCCCAATCTACATAGTAACGAGTATCATTTATACATTGCTTATGAGGAAGTGCATGACGCTCACTATCAGTATCTTGGGTAGTCTGATTTCTTTTTCTTTTGGATGACTTAGATATTTTTGCGTTAGTTCGCTGTTTCTTTTGTGGACGTATTTCTGAATCTGGAGAATTCGATATTCCTTTATCCGAATCTAGAACATAAGGAGTACGATTTATTTGTTCTAGAATAGGATTTAATTGTCTTTTCCTTATCGACTGCTGTTTCCCCTGAACCTGCTGGTTGCTGATTCTTGCAGAGCGTCTAACGGTATCAACATTTGTTGGATGATAAAAATTAGTTGCCCGTTGCATGTTTATCTGCTGTGATTGTTCTTGCTCTGGCAATAGATTAGGAAATAAGTCATTAAGCCGATTCTGAATTACCTCTTCACTATTGGGCAGGTGTAGAAATTCATCAAATCCAGGCTGAAAAAATTGATCATGGCTGCCTTCTTGCAAGATGAGTTGTTGCGGTATTTGTTCCTGAGGTGTCGAAAGTAGGGGTTCTTGAGGCTGTTGCTGAAACTGATCCAGTGCCCGTGATTGTTCTAATGTTTGTAGCTTGTTCTGGGTTGTAATTAATTGCTGTTCTAGTGAGCTATATTCATTTTGTAATTTTTGTAATTTCTGTTCTTGATTTTGTTTTTCTTCTTGAATTGATTGCGCATAAGCAAGTTTATTCTGTTCTAGTTGAAGTACGAGCTGTTCTTGTTGAGTTCTTTCTTTTAGAATTGTTTGTTTTAGATCATCCTGAACCTGAGTATTATTTGATAATTCTAATTCTAATTCTAGTTTCATGTTATTTTGTCGTAACTGATTTATTTCTGAATTTTTATCTTCTAATTGCGCTTTCATCTGTGCTTCTTGTTCCCGTTTTATATTCTGCAGTTCCCTTAGTTCCTGTTCATGATATTCTCTATCTTTCGTAAACTGATCTATTGTAGAGTTTAATTTTTTGATATCTTGTCCTTGCTGCTGTTTTTCTTTTTTCAACTTCTCTGATTGCGCTATGATTTTTTCTAATTCCTGCTTTAGTTTTTCTATTTGCAATCTTTGCTTCTGATCTATTTTATGCTGTTCCTGTATTGTAGTTTCTTGCTGCTTTTGCTTTTTCTGCAGTTCTTGTTTTTCATTCTGATGTTGTAATTCTTGGTCTTGCATTTTTTGATGCATTTCATTCTGCATTGTATTTAGTGTCTGTTTAAGTTGACCCGTTTCTGTATTCAGTTTATCTAGGTTCTGATTAAAATTATTAATAATCTGTTGTTGTTTTTTTTCTTTTTCTTGTAACTGTGTTGATTGTTTTTCAAGTTTTTTTGATTCCTGTTCCATATTTTTTATTTGCATTTTGTATTGCTGTTCTTGTTTAGACTGTTGCTGTATTGTAGTTTCTTGCTGATTTTTTTCTCTCAGCAATTTTTTTATTTCATCCTGATGCTTTGAATCTTGTGACCGCATGTTTTCTTGTAGTGTATTTAGTTTCTCTTCAGACTGACTCACTACTGTCCGCAACACATCTATTTGTTGATTCACATTAATAATAATATCTTCTTGCAGTTGATTTTCATTTTGTAACTTCGCTGATTCCGCTATGATTTTTTGTGATTCATGTTTCAGCTCTTTTATTTGTTGTTCATGCTGTTGCTGAATTGATTCTATTTCACGCTTATTTGTTTCTTGCAGTTCTTGTTTTTCTTTTATATGTTGTGTTTCTTGTTCCTGCATGTTATGTCGCAATGTATCGATTTGCTGATTCAAATCTTGTATATCTTTTACTTGCGTCTGTTTTTCTTCGTGTAATTTCACTGACTGTTCGCGAAGCGTTTTTGACTCCTGCCCTAATTGTATTTTTTCTTCCCGCAACTTTGCGATTTGATCTTTTAGATTTTCCATTTCTTGATTGACTATTTGCTGTGGCTGCTGCATCCGATTAACTTGCTGCAATTCTTTTTTCAATTCTGCAACTTGTAACTGTTCTTGTGCTAGTTGTAGCATAAGATATTGCTGCATCTCCATTTGCACTTGTTTTTGTACTTTTTGCTGCTGTTGTTCTAGCTGTTGTTGCGGATCTTGATGTGGTAGTTGATTTTGTATTTGCAGTTGTTGTAGTTGGAACTCATGTTGTTTCCTTTCTTCTTCAATCTTTTGTTTTAGTTGTGTATTTTCTTCATGTAATGGTCTTATTTTTTCTGTTTGTTGGTGTGCTAATAACTGCTTTTCTAACTGGTAGTTATTTTGCTGTTGTAGCAATTCTTGTTTTAATTGTTGCACTTGCATTTCTTGTTGTTTTTTTTCTTCCTCAAGTTTTTGTTGTAGTCGTGTATTTTCTTCACGCAATTGTCTTAATGCATCTTCTTGCTGCCGTTCTAATTGCTGGTTTTCTAATTGATATTGATTCTGTGGCTGTAGTATTTCTGTTTCTAAATTCAGCCTCCGTCTTCCCCTTTGTCGTGCAAATGTCTGTATTATTCGTTCAAAATTTTCTTGCTGTGTTAGATGCTGTCGCGTACTCGCGCTGCTTTGACTAGGAGAATTTAGCCATATTCTCGGTTGAATTGATGCCTGCTGTGCTAGAGGTTCATCTTGCCCAAGTGCCCATTGAGGTGCTTGCGCCTGTTCTTCCTCTTGTTCAAATGTTTCTTGTCGTATTTGTAAAGGAGTGGCAGTATCGTCAACTTCAATTTGCTGCACTGTACTTCTATTAATCGTTGCTTTCTGCGTGACGGCTACATCTGATCCATTATTCCTGTTATTAATCCTCTTGTTAATCTTGCTACGGTTGCCTCCTCGCATATAGATTGCATAAGCTGCTTTTAGATGAAAAACTTCTGTCCAGTTTGTTTCTATTTTCTTTTTTATAAAATATGCTTTATTACTTCTCTCTCCTTCTGTGTCGTAATCCAAGCAGTCTGGGCCATCTCCTATTTCACCTATAGGTGTCATTTTCTGACTATCGGTATTTTCAAAATCTGGAATATAAAGTTTATTGTTTGCTTCCACGTCCCCTTCAAACTTTCTGATTGCTCCTTTCAGCATAAGGAGTTGTTTACTGCGTTCACCTTTTTTTTTCGGTACAGTCCAGAATTCTTCTCGATTGCCCTTCATTCCATTGCTGGTAAATTCAGTATCTTCATTAATAGGCGTGATAATTTTCTTTTTATAATCAATAAAATGTAAGGTTTTTGGGATGTCAGCCTGGTGTAAAATTCTCTGCATGAATCGCCTCGTTTATATGTAATTCTTATGTATTTTGTGCAATAATAGCACTTTATTGACAGATATTTCAAGGAAAATCGCGTACTATATAGCCATTTCTGCTTTAAAATTCAAGATCTTCTATTCTCACGGATAGGCGCCTAGATAATAAATCATATCCTAGAGGACTTAGTGAATGAGATGGATTTTCTAGTTTTTCAAAAATGCGGCTAATTCCCTATGATCTTTTCTGCATAAGTCCGCATAACTTGGCTAACATGAGAATAAGCGAGGGAAAAACCATGGAAGGCTGCAACACTCAATCTTAATAAAACCATATCAGTGACAGCGACTACGGTTGCAGTTCTGATGCCGGAGATAGAATAAAATCCTGTTTCATTTAAACCAATTGCTTCCGGATCACGCAAGGTGGCAACGGAAGTGTAGTGAATTTGATTATCGCGAATTTCTGCCAATCTTACATCTGCTTCGCCTTTTACAATAAGATAAACACTATCCACAGGATCGCCTTCTGTTACAATGACGGTGCCTGCAGGTATATGTTTTTCAACTAATAATGAGGCAAGCACTTCCATTTCCTTATCGGATAGACCCATAAAGCATGCCTGTTTGCCTAGCATGGAAATTTTGCCATTCAAATCAAGAGATTCAGTCATTTTTTCATCCTTAAAGCAATGTCATTAATACTCTTATTACAGTATATCCCATTTTAAGCGGCTTGTTTGCGATATAATAATTGTATGGAATTAAGGGAGCATGGCTATGCAAGTGAAATATGTGATGATGCTGTGTGTGAGTCTTGCCATTCTTCCTTTCGCAACAATGAGTCACGCTTATTATGATGATCGTGATGGCTATGAATATAGCGATGATGGTGGATTTGATGATAGTTATTATTATAGTGATGACAAATATAATAATGATAGTTATTACAATGCTAGATATAGCAATGAAAAATATCGCGATGATGGTGATGATAACTATGATGACTATAATTCAGCATTTTCAACTGATAATGAGAGAAGTCATAAGTCAGCCAACAATTCCGGTACAAGTTCACCACTTCCGCAGCGAATAAAATCTTCTGGAGAAAAATTTATTTTTGTTGATCCACGTGAACATGCCTGGGGTGCCTATGATGCAAAAGGAATATTAGTTCGTTGGGGATTAGCAACAGCAGGTGCAAATTGGTGCAGTGATATTGATAAGGCCTGTCGTACGCGCTCTGGTTCATTTCGTATTTTTTCTTTAGGCGATGAAACTTGCTATTCACGAAAATTTCCTGTGCCTGATGGCGGTGCACCCATGCCCTATTGCATGTATTTTAATGGCGGGCAAGCCTTGCATGGTTCAGATGAAGTGGTCTATGGCAATGAAAGCCATGGCTGCGTGCGTATGCATGTGAGTGATGCAAGATGGCTGCGCTATCATTTTGTGCAAGCACCAAATTCATCAAATCATTATCGCGGCACGTTGGTTGTGATTCGGCCTTATTCTTGAATGTTTATAAAAACTTTGTACGCAAACACTGTATGCCTTCCTCAATATTAACACGATCAGTTGGCAGTTCTGATTTAGAAGAAATTTCAAAAAAGCCTGGTATGAGTGCATATTTAAGTTTGGATTTATATTCAAGTCTATATTGATACGCCGTTTTCTTTTCTGCCTTATCAATTAAATCAGGATCAGCACCCGCCTTCAACAGTGCTTGATAGCAATCCTCATGTCCTTTAATAGCAGCCCAATGAAGCGCAGTACGCTTCACTTTAAGATTGCTATCTCTAGCATTGATATCTTCCACCAAGGAGATTAACAATTTGACATCGTTAATATCACCATTCGCTGCAGCCTGTCTCAAGGCTTTTTGAAGAGAAGCTTGGCTGTCGTTTGTTAATGAATATTTCTGAACAATACGATCAATCTTAATCTGCCTATTGATTTGCCTCGTCCTATCTCGAACATCTGCAAATAATTGCGAATGAGAAACGGGCAGGCTAGCGCCAACAAAGCGTGATGAAAGTTCAGAAGACTGATTGGCTGTCGATTTTTCTTCATCACTTTTTCGCTGAACCATGACTCTAAAACCATCGTTTTTTTTGCAGTTTGTACTGAAAAATATCCGATTGTTATAGCTAACTACATTCATAGGAAAATCACTGATCTTAAGCTGTTCTTGCCTGCCGTAAAATACAGTTTCAAAATTTAATAGTTCTCCCTCTCTCGCCAGGGTAGAAAAATTCACAAATTTAGTAATGTCTTTAAAACCAGGTTGAGCTCTAAAATTTATATCAATTTGCCCATTGGCGGCAAAAGTACGCATCGTTTCCAAAACAAGGGAGTCAGTATCACCATAATCAATGCTGATAATCTCACCGCCTGGAATCAGCAACTTATACATGGATTGTAAATAAGCATGAATGCCAATATCCGGATAACGAGTCGTCTTGCCTTCTCTCATCCTGTCGGTATAAGTGGGATTACGTTTGAGAAATTTAGAGAGCTCGCCATCACAGTCTGCATCAGTCATGCGAGAAATCATAAAATTAAATAAATCAGGGCACTTCTTTTCTTTGGCAGTCACCTGATGTAATTTGAGGAATGATGCTTCTGATAACAATAGGCAATCTTTCAGGTTTTCTTTCGTCTCTACTCGTTCTTCCTCTGGAATAAAATGAATATGAAGCGTTTTATATCTTTCTGAATCAGCGATCAGTTCTTCAAGAGAAAGATCAGTCTGTTTTAAAGCTTGCGCAAAATAGGGACGGCTAGCATATCGAATAACAATAGGAACCATGACACTGAAATGAATATTTCCATCAGTTGTTAGTATTATTTCTTGAGGAGCAAACATATCGAGCAATTCATTGGATAAGACCGCGGCCATTTTTGTATCAGCCAATTCCGGGATCCTGCCAAGGGCATTGCCTTGAATGACCTTAACTAATGAGGCGAATTTTTTCGTCCGTATCCTTTGGCGTTTAACCAATTCAGGCGATACATCCACTAAGTGATAGCGAATAGAAAGAAAAAGCGGTTTCCATTCTGAAGATTGTAGAGACATTTGTTTAATGGTTTCTAAAATATGATAGCAAAGATCACCATTTCCACCACCGCATTCTAATACATTAAATGGATCGCTAGGCTTTAATTTTTGATCTGCAATTAATTTATTTCTAATATGAAATAATTGATTTGCCATGGCAGCTGAAAATCCAACCTCAGATGTTGGATCGCTGGCAAAGGTATAAAAATGCTTGGCAAAATCAACCTTGCCCGTTGTGTAATAGCCGGAAGGGCCATACATCATGAGATCACAATATTTTTTTAAGGAAGGAGAAATGCGCGGTAAACTTTGACGTAAACTCTTTTCATCAAAATCATTTAATGCTGCTTTTTCAAAGAGGGAAAATTTTCTATCTTCAATATCGGTGACTTCTTTATTAGTCTTGCTTTCTGCAAGATCAAGCGCAAGCATCGATGGTGTTGAAGATAAGATCTTCTTTTTTATTCTCGTTCTGTTTTGTTGGAGATAATAAGAAGGCATAAAGGGTATAATCGGTTCTGCGATGCGAGCAATATGGGGATACTTTAATAAGTGAAGAGCTGTATCAAAGCTCGCATTACAAATTTGTATAAATTTTTCCTCGCTATCTATCACTCGATTAACTGAGGGGATAGAGGCAAGTTGTAAAAAGCGGCCTTGTGATATGTCCCAGGCCATGCGACAAAAATAGTCAAAGGTAACAAGATGGGCAACACTCGGATTTTGAGCAATGAGCTTGATAGTAGCTACATTATCTTCGCAAAAAAGTGTATTCAATTCAGCTAATGTAGTGGGTAAATTCTGACGTGCTGATTGCATGGTCTATCCTCGTTTAGTACAGCTTGTAATTCTAGGGTCTGTCGCTCGCCGAAATTACGCTATTTAAGAATCACTGTCAATTATATTTACCAAGTTATAATTGTGATAATCTACAGCTGATTCAAGCTATAAAATGAGAAAAATATGAAAATTATTATTATTGGCTCAGGCATTGCCGGCCTCACTCTAAGTCTTGCTTGCCAGCGTAGTGGTATGCAAGTGAGCATTTATGAAAAAGCACAGCAATTAAAAAATATTGGTGGCGGAATTCTACTATGGCCGCATGGCTTGCGTTATCTAAATTGGTTGGGACTCGCAGATTGTCTAAGACCTTATCATGTAGATGTCACTGGATTTGATATGCTAAGTGACAAAGGTGATAAAATATTTAGCGAAAAATATGCTGACTTATATTCGCTGCTGGGTGGTGGCATATTGCCAATCGATCGCAGTATTTTTCAGCAGGCTTTATTAGCAAAATTAGACAAAAATAATTTGCATTTAGCAAAGACTTGCGTGCGAGTTAGCAGTGATGAAAAGGAAGCTTGCGCTTATTTTGCAGATGGCACAGAAGATAGTGCTGATATTATTGTAGGTGCAGATGGAATTTATTCAACGGTGCGTCAATATGTCAATCCCCATGCTGCACATGAATATGCAAATTATTGTTGGTTTGGCGGTATCATAGAAAAAAATAACACGGCATTTTTTTTAAAAGACAGGGCCTGTCTCGCCATGGGTATCAATAAAATATTTATTGCTTGGCCTACCGCCCAACAAAGGATGATGTGGTACATGCCGGTGAAAATGTCCTTGGAAAATTATGCGAAAGATGCGGAATTAGCTCAACTAAATCGATTATGCGCTGATTGGCTGCCTGAAATTAAAGAGACTGTATTTTCAAGTTCGAATAGACAGCGTTTTTATTTGCCTATTCATACAATGGCACCACAGGATTTATTCAAACAGCGTATTGTCTTAATCGGTGATGCAGCGCATGCGCTGGGGCCTATTCTTGGTCAAGGCGCAAGTCAAGCTATTGAAGATGCCTATCTCTTATTTCACTCGCTACTGAAAATGCATGATGGTCATCATCAACACTTAGCAAATTATGCAACTCTGCGTTTGGAAAAATATCAGCGCTTAGCCGTGCTTGAAAATCAAACTGCTGATGCTATGGTGCATGAGACGAAAGAAACTTTGGATTTATTTCAGGATCAAGTCAAGGATCTGAGTTTGCTTGCGATGTATCAAGAGTTAATTCCGTGGGTGAATGAGGCTTATTGTGAGAGGAATAGGGGTGCTTGAGCAATATAGTGGGCCTTGTCAGTGTTCGTCGTTGATTTGGCCTGTCATTCCCGCCTACGCGGAAATGACAGGTCGCAGCAACGACGATCCATCTTCAACTTAACTTATAATTCTCCAACTCCAACTTAATAGAAAGTTCTCTCTCAGCAGGAATTAAAAATGTATTGGTGGTTTTTTTTGAAGGCTTAGGTTTCTTTTGAGAATAATCAGGATTCAAAACGCGAAGGGTGTCAATGTTAACGCCAGATTTGGAAATATGATTGGCAAGATGAGTCAGTGTAATAGGTTTTCTTACTTTGACTTGCGTAAAATATTTTTGGTCTTTAACAGGTGGTAATAACACGCCATAATGCTCAGGATTTTGAATAATAGCAGCGATAGCAAGTAAACGGGGAACATAGTATTTAGTGTCTCTGGGTAAGGGTAAATTCCAAAAACTATCACGCCCTGTACGACGCATGCTAGAACGCACTCTGCCATCACCGCAATTATATGCAGCAATGGCCAAATACCAATTACCATTAAATTCTTTTGCTAAATCCTTAAAATAAGCGATAGCAGCATTGGTTGATGCAACAACATTGCGGCGGCCATCATAGCCTGATTTAACTTTGACACCCAAATCACGTGCTGTACCTGGCATTAATTGCCATAGGCCAAGCGCACCTTTATTTGAGCGATCATTAGGATTAAATTCACTTTCAATAAATGGAATTAATGCTATTTCAGCAGGCAAGCCACTCATTTGTGTTTTCTTATAAATGTAGTGAATATAGGGAACGGCTGAATTAAGAATTTTATATAAACGTGCTTGATCAGCTAATATTCTGTGAATTTCTTTTTGCACGCGCGCAGAATTAATCCGATGATCCAACTTGAACTCATGGCTCATGTTGTCCCAGACAGTGTCAGTTGATTTGCTGCTAGTTGGTTTAGCATTAGCAACAGGTGGTTGTTGATCAGTAGAATAAATAGAAATTACATCTGGTATGTCTGTAGTGCTACTATTCCAAGTGATGATCAAGAGACAACTTAATACAACTGATAAGAAACTTTTTGATTTGACAATATTTGTAAAATTTTGCATGCCGGTGAGTTTACCGAAAAAAGCCTGGATGGACAACTCTATTTTTTAATTATTTCTAGATTTAACTGTAACTTATTAATAGTACAATTCATTTTCCGTAAATATTTTAATATGAATTCTTAAGAAATGATTAAATTCATCATGATATAAAGGCCAAATAGATTAACAAAATCTTAAGAAAATAAAATACTAAAATTACCAGTATATTGAAAATTCTACGAAAAACTTATACCGCTTGATTTATGCTATATTGTTAATATCAATAAAATATTTTTTCATCATCGATATGTGGCTTATAGGGAGCGTATTTATGATTGATCTTAATAAAGCAAAAATAGATCCCGCTAGTGTTTTTAATAATCCACATGAAGTGTTGGAAAATGATTCATTATCCCATGAAGCAAAAGTCGATATTTTAAGTCGTTGGGCCTACGATGAGCGTGAAATTGAAGTGGCTGAAGAAGAAAACATGACCAGGGCATCAGAAGATAATAAGCATACCTTAGATGAAATACTAAAATGTTTATTGGAATTAGGTGTTGAGCATGATCAGGATAGTCCGCCTACTAAACAAGGATAAATACTGACTTATGTTAAATAGGCAAGGTCAAATTATCATATTAAAATGTAAATCAAGCATCATTGCGATGAAAAATATCGCAATGAAAATTCATTCCATGACGGGCTATCCATTCTTAATTATTTCAATCGCACTTCTTTATGCTGCAACAGGATATATAGGATTATTTTTTGCAATACCACCTGGATATGCAACGCCCATTTGGGTGCCATCAGGCATTGCATTAGGCGCGGCACTCATTTGGGGATTACGCGTGCTGCCTGGTGTTTTTCTTGGCTCGTGGATAACAAACTTCATTATTAGTATGCGATTTGATCTTGGTTCAAATATTTCTTTGCCGACATCAATAGGATTTTTTATTGCTATTGGAGCGGTATTGCAGACTATTATTGGCTGGTATTTAATAAAACGATTTGTTGGTCTAAATAATAATTTAGAAAAACCAAATGCTATATTATTATTTGCCTTTCTCTCAGGTCCCATTTCATGTTTGATTAATGCAACATGGAGTAATACTGCACTGTATTTACTCGGCATGATGCCCGCTAATAGTTATTTGTTAAATTGGCAGACCTGGTGGATTGGAGATAGTAATGGCGTGTTAATATTTGCGCCTATTTTTTTAATTCTATGCTCTAAACCAAGGGCATTATGGCATCAAAGAATTTTATCCGTTTTATTGCCATTAATGATAACATTCATAGGCGTCTGCGCGATCTATTCCATTTTGTATACGAGTGAGCTAAAGCGTATACAGAATGAATATGAAAAATTGGTTAGATATGATCTGTCGAAAGTTGAGACAAGAGCGACCTTGGAATACATCAAAGAAATAAATGCAAAGGAAATGCTAAATTTGATATTTAGTACTTTTAAAGAAAGTAAATCCTATTATTTTATCTCTTTATCAAATAGCAATTCTGCAATCAATTTAAATGATAAATTTAATTATATTGATTATCGGCAGCAGCCAATCTCTAAAAATTATTATTTTACCACAGACAATATTATTTCCATAAGAGGCAAGCAATGGAACGTAATAACAATCGCATCTTCATCTTATGTTGACGAGCATTTTTCTTGGCAGCTTTGGATACTCTTAGTGAGTACCTTATTATTCTGCGTATTAATCAATATCATTTTATTTATTGTATATGGGCAGAAAATGCTTGCTCAAGCGGAAATAACCAAAACAGCAGATGCCCTTAAAAAAGAAGAATCTAAAAATTTAATGATCTTACAATCAGCGGGTGAGGGCATATATGGTGTCGATGAAAATGATGCTTTAACTTTTATTAACGCGGCAGCCCTCAGAATGCTTGGATATGAAGAAAAGGAACTCTTGGGAAAATCTACACATGACATTTTACATCATAGCTATGCAGATAAATCACAGTATCCCAAAGATAAATGTCCAATCAATAACACATTTAAGCATGGAAAGATTTATCATGTCACTAATGAAATTTTTTGGCGTAAAAATAGCAGCCATTTTTGGGTAGAATATACCTCTTCACCCATTATCAATGGCGGAAAAATACATGGCACCGTGGTCGTATTTAATGATGTTTCTAAGCGTCGTCAATTTGAAGCTGAATTAGAGCATATGGCATATTATGATTTATTAACAGAGCTGCCAAACCGCGCTGGATTTATGCGTCATCTTAGAACTGCTGTTGAACGAAGTAGATTGACTAGCAGTAAAAT
>Ga0207082_1041_pt1 | contig 30482 bp, 23 predicted proteins | sample Alteio_BWMinHeat_56_FD_153588 | JGI IMG/M metagenome (GOLD analysis project Ga0207082, IMG submission 153588) | Enriched cells from forest soil in Barre Woods Harvard Forest LTER site, Petersham, Massachusetts, United States -... | ecosystem: Environmental > Terrestrial > Soil > Temperate forest >...
ATACACCACAAAATGAATCTTCTGCCGTAATCGTGCCTATGTTTTGTGATTGCCCATTCGGGTTGAACAACACGACGGGGATGCTTATACTCGCAAAAGCGAGATTCATTCCTAAAGAAGCCATGGTCATAATGGCTAAACGCGAAAATTTTCCTGACATATCTTAATTCTCCTTGTATTTGCTATAGCTTACCCTATTGCTTTACAGCCTAACAGAGTAAACTCATACAAATTTGATAGATGTGGCATGCCCGTATCAAGGCGTTGGCAGCTATCTCAAATAAAAAACTCGGTATAGTTCGTGAAGTTCATCATTATTTAGAGAGGAAAAAAACATGGCATTACGCTATTGGGCTTATATTTATTATATTAAAAGTAAGTTGATTTATTTTTATTCAATTTCTACTTGGAGAATCGCGCTAATGTCTCCAACTCATCCCAGCGTTGATACGCTTGCTCTAAGGTTATCTCTACTAGGTTTAGCGCAGCCATAGTTTGTGCAATAGATGCCTGGTCTTGTTTATAAAACGCCTCACTCGAGATCAATTTTTGTAATTCGCTTTGTTCAGCTTCCAATTGTTCAATTTTTTTTGGTAACGCATTCAATTCTTTTTGATCGTTATAACTCAACTTTTTCATGAATTTTGGTTGGTCTTGACTATTTTTTTGTCCCTTTGTTTTCGTAATGGCGACCCGATTTACATCAACTGTTTTTCTCTGGTGCAACCAATCTTGGTAGCCGCCAATATATTCTTCGATGATTCCATTACCCTCAAAAACAAGCGTGCTCGTGACGACGTTATCGAGAAAGGCTCTATCGTGACTCACTAATAACAACGTACCTTGAAAGTTAGCAAGTAGTTCCTCCAGTAATTCCAACGTTTCAATATCAAGATCATTTGTCGGTTCATCCATGACTACTAAATTGGCTGGCTTACTAAATAAACGTGCGAGTAAGAGACGATTACATTCACCTCCTGATAATGCTTTCACCGGTGTGCGCGCACGCTCCGGTGTAAAAAGAAAATCCGTAAGATAACTGATAATGTGCTTCTTTTGCCCATTCAATTCGACTATTTCACTGCCTTCTAACACATTATCGACTACCGATTTTTCAGGATCTAGTGCTTGCCGTTGTTGGTCAAAATAAGCCATTTGCAGCTTCGTACCCTGCGTAATCGTTCCCTGTTGGGGAGGGAGGCTCCCAAGCAAAATATTGAGTAACGTACTTTTTCCTATCCCATTAGGACCGATCAAACCAATCCTATCGCCACGCATAATCCGTAGCGAAAAATCGTCAATCACCGTTTTATTAGCATAACAATGCGTGATATTTTTTGCTTCAATCACCAACTGGCCCGATTTATCTCCTTCATGCAGTGAAAATGCAGCTTTACCTTGCAGCTCACGACGCTTACTGCGCGTCAAACGCATGGCTTCAAGCGCGCGTACACGGCCTTCATTGCGCGTACGCCTCGCTTTGATGCCCTGACGTATCCACGTTTCTTCTTGTGCCAACTTCTTATCAAAATCGGCATTTTGTTTAGCCTCAGCATGCAGCATTTCTTCTTTTCGGCGTAGAAAATTTTGATAATCGCCTGGCCACGATGTTAATTGCCCACGATCTAATTCAATGATGCGCGTCGCCAAACGCTGTAATAAAGCTCTATCATGAGTAACAAAGAGTAATCCACATCCCGATGTAATCAGCTGATCCTCCAACCATTGTATGGCTTCGATATCCAAATGATTGGTAGGCTCATCCAATAGTAACAAATCCGGTGATGCGACTAATGCCCTAGCAAGCGCAACGCGACGCTGCCAACCACCAGAAAGCTCAGCCACACACCACTCAGGATCTAATTCCAAACGACTCAATATCGATTTAATATTTTTCTCAAACTGCCAACCCTGTATTGCATCGATTTTATGTTGCAATTGTTCTAATTGAGATAATTCAGCTTGCGTGCAACTATGTGTTAATCGTTGTGTAATGGCATGGTAAGCAGCCAATAGTTCGCCCATCTCAGCCAAGCCAGAGGAAACAAATTCGTAAACGGTAGCGCTCACACACTGCGGTAATTCTTGTGCCAATCGTGCCAAACGTAAATGAGGTTTACGCCATACCAAACCACTATCTGGGGCAATACACCCTTCTACCATTTTTAATAGCGATGATTTTCCTGCACCATTACGACCAATCAAACACACCCGCTCACCGCCACTCACTTGTAATTTGACATGATCGAGTAAGGAATCTAGACCATAGGCAAGCGATACATTATCTAGGGTAATCAAATTACTCATATCAGTTTGTCCCGTTCTTCACATGCTTGCAGCCAATCATTTTCTAATTTTTCCAATTCTTTTTTAATTTTAACTTGATTAGAGAGGTAGTGTTGTAACTTATCCTTATTTTGTGTTTCATAAAGTGACAAGTCTGTTAACGCCATTTCCATGGTAGTAGCTTCTTTTTGGAGTTTATCCATACCCTCTTCAAGACGTTTCACTTTTTGCAATAAAGGCCGGCGTATTTCACGACGTTTCGCTTCTTGTTGACGTAGCTCTCTTTTCGATATGTCACTCTTACCATTACGTATTGCGCCAGGTCCGCTTTGTTGTTTCCGAAAATCGAGCAACCATTGTTGATAATCGTTCAAGTCCCCTTCGAAGTGGTGTAATTTTCCATCTGTAACGAGTAATAACTGGTCTGTTGTCGTGCGCACCAGAAACCTATCATGACTAACAAGAATCATTGCTCCTTCATACTCCTGCAATGCAATACACAACGCATTACGCATTTCTAAATCTAAATGGTTAGTAGGCTCATCCAGCAAAAGTAAATTAGGCCGCTGCCATACTAACAACGCTAATGCCAAACGAGATTTTTCCCCACCTGAAAAGGTATTGACCGTATCTAATACCTTATTTCCAGAAAAACCAAAACTCCCAAGGAATGTGCGCAATTCCAATTCCGTCGCATTGTCTGCAATCCTACGCAAATGCAAAAGTGGTGTATCATCCAGATGTAATTCATCCACTTGATGTTGCGCAAAATAGCCTATCTTTAATCCTGGACCTCTCTCACACTTACCCTGTGCTGCAAGCAAATTTCCCGCAAGCAGTTTGATCAACGTAGATTTTCCTGCGCCATTTGGCCCTAGGATCGCCATTCTTGCTTTGGGGGTGATACTTAAATTTAAGTGACTGAGAATGATAGTATCACCATAAGCCACACTCGCTCGTTCAAGTGTTAATAATGGATTAGGGCAATGTTCTGACTGTTTAAACTCAAATTGAAAAGGTGATTCTGTTTGCACTGCACAGACTGCATCCATACGCTCAATCGCTTTCAAACGGCTTTGTGCCTGCCGTGCTTTAGCAGCTTTAGCACGGAAACGATCCACAAAAGAGTGTAAGTGAGCAAGCTGCCTTTGTTGTTTTTCATAGGTAGCTTGTCGCGTTAGTAATTCTGCTGCACGCTGATTTTCAAATGATGAATAATGGCCCGTATATAATTTTATATTCTGATGCGAGATATAGGCAATATGATCAACAATATGGTCAAGAAAATCGCGGTCGTGTGAAATAACCAACAACGTGCCGTGGTATTGTTCCAACCATTGTTCCAACCACAATACAGCATCTAAATCCAAATGATTAGTGGGCTCATCCAGTAACAACACGTCGGATCGGCACATTAATGCTCTCGCTAAATTTAAACGTACCCGCCAGCCACCAGAAAAAGCACTAACTGATTTTTTCTGACTTTCCTGAACAAAACCAAGACCATCTAATAATTGTGCCGCCCGAGCTCGCGCAGTATAGGCATCGATGGTGCTAAGTTTTTCATGTAATACCGCGATACGCGATCCATCATGTTGTTGTTCTGCAATCTCCAATTTATTTTGCAATTCGCGTAATTCATTATCCCCGTTCAATACAAATTCCAACGCAGAAATAGGATATGCAGGTGTTTCTTGCGCCATATGTGCAAGTTTGATTTGCTTGGGTATGTTAAGATCGCCTTCTTCAGCTTGGATTTCATTTAAGAGTAATGAAAACAAACTCGTTTTACCTGTACCATTTGCACCTATGATGCCTATGCGCTGCTTATGATAAATCGTCCAATCTAGATGTTGTAGTAATACATGTTGACCTCGACGGAGTGTGATATTGCGCAATGTAATCATTAAAATTTGCTTTCAAACATAGCAAATCGTTTTTCCAAATCCCATTGTAATTTTGCTTTCTCATTCGCATCGAGGAACGCTTTACACAATGGAGATGGGGTATCTGATCCTAACATATCGTTCCCACATTCAAATGTTAGCTGTCGATACGAGTCGTTTTTCCAAAGCATTTTTCCCGGCAAAAATGAATATGTTAGGCTATTACGAACAAATTTTTTCAACGTTAGATAGTTAAACTGAAAGGCCGACACGGCATGCTCATATTCAGTGGTCAGATTACTTCGACTAACGCCCTCATCATCTGTTGACAACGTGACCGGTACTTCATAGCGCATATAGAGCGGCAGTGGATGATTTTTACCTTGTATATTTAATATGGAGGCATTACTGCTTAGGTTAATTTCAACCAAAACATGTTGCTCCGCCATTTCTTTAAGTAATTGTTCCGCTTGATCTTCTTGTGCAATATCAACACCATGTCCAATACGATTGGCACCTGCAACAGCAACTGCATCATGTATGTGAAATGTCAAACCTTCTGCTGGCACAAGAGCACAACTCAACTCACCCGCATGCAAGCTAATATGTACAGTGGGATATACGTGATGTAAATATCTCACCATTTGCATTTGTAACTTATAATCTCGCATTGAAATGGTGCCATCCTCAGGTTGAACCATATTCAAGCCAACAACACGCCGATCCTTATTTGCAGCTTCAAAGCCAGCAAGCAATTGCGCAAACACCATTTCAGGAGTTTGTTCGCGTAAAACTTGGTAAAGGTAACGAACTTTAACCTTACAACCCATCTTTGGGTGGTGTGTTGCGCAAGCAAGAACAGAACGCATTGTTGCTTCATCTTGATCTAATGATGTCGAAATATGCGTTACAATCTTGTCAAAATTCGCTGCCAACAGTTTTTCGCGCATATTGGCAAAATTTGGATCCCAACCTACTAGTTTGCCCAATTGCCCAGATTCATTGTTATCGGCCGTGACCATTAACTCAATATAGGACTCATTTTCTAAGCCAGCACGTTGTGCAATTTCAGCCACGATTTCTCCACGGTGATTATTTGCAATCAAGCTAAATTTGCCAAATGTCGAAAAAAAGTGATCGTGGCCGGATTCGTTCGTATTTTGGAAGTGACGCATTGACCACGCATCAATCATACGATCATAAAAGCCAGCCTCTTGAATAGCATTATTCAAGAGACTTTGAGGCGAACAATCAGGATCGCGAAAAACGACATAGGTATGGTGGTCTATACATAAATGGTCATTGTACGCATAGTGAATCATGTTTTCAGCGTATGTCGCTCCGGATTCATGATTATGCAGATCGCCACCTTTGGGCATGGCCTGTAAGAACGTCATTAATTTCTGTGGATTTGTTTTAATAGACTCAAAGTAGCGCTCCGCATTACTCTCTATGAATGACTGCGCAACAGCAGCGGTACTCATAACTACCGTCATGATTGTAACAAAAACAAGATTCATGACGTTCCTCTCCGCTTATTAGCAATAAAATTGATAATGCCCGAAAAATCCATCTCGCCAAATCCCTGACTAACATATAATTCATAAAGCTCAGCCGCTGCCGCACCGAGTGGCATAGCCAAATCCACCGCTTCCGCCGCATGATGAGCAAGCCGTAAATCTTTCAGCATCATTTTAGCCATGAATCCCGGTTTGTATTCATTATTAGAGGGTGCATTTTCAACAATTCCCGGAACAGGACAATAATTAGTCATGGACCAACATTGCCCTGATGCGCTTTGACTGATTTCAAAAAACTTTTTTGGATTAAGCCCTAGTTTTTCTGCTAATGAAAATGCTTCACAAACGCCAATCATAGAGATACCCAGCAAAAGATTGTTGCAAATTTTCGCAGCTTGTCCGCTGCCTGATAGACCTGCATGCACAATCTTTGTTCCCATTGCTTTTAGTATAGGCTGAGCACGTTCAAAATCAGTGACATTACCACCGACCATAAATGTTAACGTTGCCGCCTGAGCACCTGCTACACCACCTGATACAGGAGCATCCAGCATTGAAATGCGTAATTTATCCGCCTCATCATGCAGTATTTGGGTCGTCGCAATATCAATTGAGGAGCAATCGATATACAATTTTCCAGGAGCTATATGAGAGAATATCCCATCATGCATCATGCAAATATCAGCAACTTGCGATCCAGTTTGCACTGAGGTAATAATAACATCTGAATTTTCAGCAAGTATCGCTAATGTTTCTGCTGCGAGGGCTCCAGCTTTTGTTGCTGCTTGTACCGCATTTGGCACCACATCATATACATTCACTTTAAATCCAGCTTTTAACAAGTTATGCACCATAGGATTTCCCATATGGCCTAACCCAATGAATCCTATTATCATGATACCCCCTTAGCAAACCAACGTTATGTCACTATTTTTAATTTTGTATAGGGTCGGTTACATTAACAAAAAATAAATCCATACCGCCAATGTCAACAGACCCTAAAATCGAATAGTATTATTTCCATACATAGCTGCAAACCATGCGATAAAGATGAGTTTGGCAGTATACTACAGCATCTTCTTTACTAGAAACATGGTTAAATTCGGTAATAACTCAAATCCTGTAACTATTCATCAGCGCGTAGGTATTGATAAGGATTCATGCAAGCGCTAATTTTTTAACGGATTCAGTTTTTTTGTCCTTAGCAAAAACGCTCAGTAAATCATTGATCAATCCAGCAAATGTTTCCGCCATTAAGATAAAATCTGCATCGAATTTTTGCTGCTTGGTTTCCATCTCGTCTTGAATTTCAACAATATCATCATCCGCTAGGCGTATGCTGCGCAGCGAGAAATCGTCCGCCATCACAAAATTGATTTTATCATGCCAGCATAATGCAATCTGAATCGCCTCACAGCCATCTTTCACTAAAGATTGAATACTTGATGCAAATAAATCTTGTTGCTGGCAACGGATAACGCGATTTTGTTGGTCCGGGTCTTGTAATACGCATGATTTTTCAATTGAAAATGCTTGCGGATAATCTTTACTTTTCAACCATTGTGTACTAATTGATGAGGGCTTAACGATTTCAAATGAACGAATGCCATCACCCAGTGATTTTTTTAACATCGACAGAAATGACTCTGTTTTTGCAGGACTTGTTAAGTTTAATACCAGCCAATTATTCCGCGTATCAATGTATGCATAAATGCGCATAAATTTACTAAATGCACGCGGCAGTAAAGTATCAATCACCTCATCTTTGAAGGAAAGCTTTTCTTTTTGCTTAACTTTACGTGCTTCAGTCAATTCAATTTGTTGTATTTTTTCCTTCAGTACCTGAGTTACCACACTCGCTGGCAAGATTTTTTCCTCAATTTGCAGGCAAATCATGATGCAACCGTTTACACCTCGTGTCAGTGGTGCCTCATCTACATCAACCGGCGTTATCCAACCCATACTGGATGGCATGGAAGGCGTACAAGGATGAAAAGCGAGCGCTTCAAGCTTCTTTGCTAAAACAGGTGCTGAAAATTGGATTGGATCAGTTAATTGAAATAATTGAATTTGTTTAAACCACATTATTACTTTTCCTTTGTGAAAAAAGACGTTGAACATTTAAAATTTGATTTTCTCTTATTATATTAAAAAAGCCTATTATTGATATTACGTAAAATGATTTTTTAGATTACCCGTATGGCCTGTATAATCTATCCGATGCACACATCTCTCTAGCTAAAGCGCAGGTGTCGCCCGGAAAACACCACGCCTCTGTTATTGTAAAGAAAACTGTGCTCGCCGGGGTGTTTGTCCGGGGTCTGGGCTTTTGCGACAGTGAAAAGAAAGCTCTTTTTGAATGCTAAAATGGTAGTGTGAATGTATAAAGTATCAGGGCGCGATGCATATAATGGTTGTGAAAAACAGTATTTTTCATTATTGCAAAAGCCCAGACCCCGGACAAACACCCCGGCAAGCACAGTTTTCTTTACAATAACAGAGGCGTGGTGTTTTCCGGGGCGACACCTGCGCTTTAGCAGAAAGATGTGTGCATCGGATAGTTGTATAATATATAAGCGTATTCGTTGTCAATTACCTAATGACGTTCTGAGCACATCTACCTGTTTCTCATCCAGCACATCCTCATGCATTAATAGATCAACCCCAGCACCAGCAGACTTTGTACCCACTGAGGAAAAAAAACAGCCTTGGGTGATGCTCTGAACCTTGATTTTTAAGTCTGCCGAGAACACTTCAGCTGGCAATTCAAGTAAACATTCAACGAATTTAGGATCAAAGTCTTTGGCTAAATTTGGATCTATCTTACTGTGCAAGTGCACAACCAGAACACACAAATCTCTCAACGTCTCAAATGTTAAATCATAAATAATAAGCCCAAGCATTCCACCTGCGGCCGTGCCGACTAACATGGCAAGGGATTCAAATACTTTTGCAAAAGCACGCTCTAGGGCAGCATCAACAATCATATTGGATGCGAAATAACCCAAATAATTTCCAGCATCATGAAGAATAAGTGCCATTGCAAAGGAGGTCACTTTACTCACAGCAAGTTTAGGCCCTACCACTTCGTTTGTTTGGCTAAGCGTATAACCTATTGCATATCCCGAGCCATAGCCAGGCGCAGCAGCAATCAGTGCTCCAATTTTAGCTAAGCCTAAGGTGACTGGCGACAGTTTTCGTTGTGGATGCGTATTGGCCAACGTTTCAATCATTTTATCTACTTGCTTACGGATTTGATGAATCTTTGGATCAACATACTGTTTCACTTCACTTTCTAATTTTTCAATATTTTTACCATCTGTAATAAAAGTTTCAAATGCACTGAGACATGCTAATTTTGTATAGCTATCAATGTCAGTGAGTTTATCGATGTTCAACGTTTCGCGACATAAATTATATAATGCACTACGACCAGCTGGTGAACGTAAGGAATAGGTATCTAAGATAGATTGCATAATATACAACAATAAGCCCATCTTAATTCGTTGCGTGCGTTTGAGAAAGTGTTTCTGAAGATCTAGATCGTTATCTTTGTTAGCAGGAATCAATGTACTCACTGCCACAACTAACTTGACCAGCAATTTTCTATCAGGATTATCTGAATCTGCCTTCGCTAGATAATCGTCCTGCATGTTCACCATTTTACTATCAATTGCACTTTCTGTAGGAATCGCTTTAATTAATTTATTCGCTTCAACATCGACGTGATTAAAAGCGGATTTAAGTGTTTGCCTAACATAGAGTTCAACGGTATTAAATGTCATTTTGTTTTCAAGTAAGCATGCAGACGTAGCTTTTTTATTTTTTTTAAACATAAAATTATAAAATTTGGATAGTAAAATCAGTTTGCTTCTGTCGTCAATTTTATTGTCTTCACTCATTTTCAGTTGTTGTAAAAGTAATTGATAAAGCTTACTGCCAGAGTTAAAAAAATAGCCTCCGCTAAATTCTGGATTCAACAATCTGTATCTAGCCGCAATACTTTCAAAACAAAATATATACGCACCCACACCAATTTCCCGCAACTCCATCTCAGGGATGTTGGATGTAGTTGTATCGTGCTGTTTAAGCAGATCAACCGTAGCATTTAGGATGTCTATGAGTTCTAATCTGGCTGGATTGGGTACGCTCGTATCGCGTAAATATCTCTCTTTCACAATTTTCGGGCCAGCAAATAAGTCTTGTAGCTGAGGAATGGTATAATCCTTACGTAACATACAAAACTCCTTTACCATAGTAGATATTGTCTAGCTACTCGATAATCAAGTTTTTGGCAAATGATAGCTTTATGGGCACTCAATGAAAAACTTGATTATCGAGTATAGAGACCACAATAACTTAAATTACTTAACATTTTCTTAAATTGGCGCAGATTATTTTTTGACCCCTTATTCATAGCAACTACTAGGGTCTGTTGACATTGGCGGTGTGGCGTCACAGGCAGAATCAAGTCGCTAGAGAGATATCATCCGCTACAAAAATAGCTTACAATTCGGCGATAAAATTGCCAGAGCGATACTACATTCGGTGGTGCCTAAACGAAGTTGAGGCACTACCCTACATTCCATCATTATTAAATTTGCCTATTATGTATGATGCAAGCCGTAGCCCGTTTTACTCATAGGAGAAATGAATATGCATACCGCATCTTATAGCTGGGCCGTTATTGGCGCTGGGCCCGCAGGAATTGCTGCTGTAGGAAAACTGATAGATCATGGTATTGATCCAAAAACAATTGCCTGGATTGACCCTGAATTCAACGTAGGTGACTTTGGCACAAAATGGCGTAACGTTTCAAGCAATACGAAAGTCAAACTTTTTATAAAATTTTATGAAGAATGTCGTTCCTTTCAATATTTTTCTTCGAATCATGATTTCGAAATCACCAAAGCTGATCCTGAAAATACATGTTTATTAGCATTGGCTGCTGAGCCATTACAGTGGATTACACATCATCTAAAAAATACAGTACATACTATTCAAGGTAAGGTTCAACAGCTAAAATTATTTGATAGACATTGGGACATCGCGTTAAAAGATAGACAATTACGGGCCAAAAACGTCGTCTTAGCAACCGGTGCAGAACCGAAATCACTCACATTCCCTGATGTTGAAGAAATATCTTTAGAGGTAGCGCTAGATCCTGATCAATTAATCGCTGCATGCAATAAAGACGATATTGTTGCCGTATTTGGCTCTTCTCACTCCGCCATTATCATGATAAAAACACTGGTAGAAAAATGTAATGTTAAGAAAATAATCAATTATTATTTAGAGCCTCTGCGTTATGCTGTTTATTTCGATGATTGGATATTATTCGATGATACCGGTTTAAAAGGTAATACAGCTCTATGGGCTAGAGAGAATATTGATGGCAAACTGCCAACTAAGCTGGAACGTATTCTATCCAGTGAAGAAAATATTCGGATGACCTTGCCTCTATGTAGTAAAGTAATGTATGCCACTGGTTTCCAGAAACGTTTAATCCCTGTTGAGGGCATGAAATCATTACAATATAACGAGAGAAACGGGATCATTGCCCCAGGATTATTCGGGCTCGGTATTGCTTTTCCAGAAGCTAAGTACGATCGCTATGGCACGCTTGAATATAGAGTTGGCCTATGGAAATTCATGGAATATCTCAATCATGTTATGATTGTTTGGCTGCAATATGGTGTGTGAATTTTTCTTTAATTATGCAAAAAAACTCATCATATACCCCTACACATTGACTATGGACCCGGAGCAGAATTACTTTGCTGAGGTACGTTAGTGAGTATTTGCTGGGTTGCAGTAGCAGTTCCAGGTTCTTGTTCCGTATTGGTTAATGGTTCTTCTTGAGCCGTGAAAGGATCACCGCCAAGACTCTCGATTCGATCATTCAATTGGTTGAGAACATTCAATTCATCTTGAGTAGGAATCTGTCCTTTCGGTGCAAAAGAAATGCTTTGGCCTGGATCAATGAGATCAAGAAACCCTTCAAAAGCCATTTTGATTGTATCATGACTTACAAATCCTGAGATCACAATCGCTTTATTTTGCAAATTCTGATAGTAATTCACTACGATATCATTCGGGCTATACGAAAAACTTACTGAAAAATTGCTTACTATTTCCTGCTGTAATTGGGAGGTGAAACTCATCACTGCCTCATGAAAATTGCAACGTAAATCTTGTGGTAAACCGCTCACTTCAACTAATAAATCACGCAACGTATCCGTGGGGAAATACACATGCTTGTAGGGAAAGGCTTGTAGACATATATCTGAAGGAACCGGTTGAGACGGATAATATTCACTGTAATATTCCGCTGCCACAGGTTGGTCAACATAAAACCATTGCACATCCGGGTAATAAAAATAATCTTCAATCATAAAATCGGGGTTTACGGGATACCAAAACCCGCCGAAGAATCCCCACTGAAACCAAGCATTATACCAATTATGATAATAGTTATTATTCCAAAATTGGCCGACCTTATTAAACTGTTGGATAACATTATTATTGTAGTGCTGGTGGTAATATGTTTTATACCCATTAACATTATGCGCCCATGTTGAATGATTAGATTTACTGATGAATTGTTGATTAATCGTCTTCGCAACATGCATGTTCGCTTGCGTAAACTTGTTGGATAGGTGACTTGGGATAGCGTTTTTCACCACATGTAGCGGATTTTTTTGTTCAAATCCATTCGCAGAACCCACAACTGCTCCCTGATGCGTGGCCATGATAGACTCTTGATGCAAGCTCGGTGGAGTCATGTGATGTGTGATTAATGGAGCACCATGATTAGTACTAGGATTATTACTTGGATTATTACTTGTAGTCGTTTCTTGATAAATAGGATGGGTCATCTCATGATGTTTTTTTATTAAAAGTTCCTGATTAGAGATTGTACTTTCGTGATTCACATTAGGGGAATCACCATGATGCGGCGTCATGTTTTCATGATGCACATGGGGTGAAGGTCCATGAGTAGTAGGCCTTCTGCTTTCTTGATGCACGTGGGGTGAAGGTCCATGAGGGGCCACCTTAGGTCCATGAGACGAAACATGAGACGGTCGAGAGTGTGCTGCCTGATTCGGATGTTTCTTGTCGTCAGCATAAGTAGTAATTGACGTTATTGCTGAGCAAATCAATAGTGAGATTACGCTAACATACATGATTTTTTGCACATGTAATCGTTCCTTACGGCTCATAAAAGACCTCCATTAAGCCTATTATACTCCTGACTTATCAGCAATTGTTAAACATTAGCGTGTTATACTAGGTTGCAGTGGCTATGACTCTGAACTGATTGAGGTACTGCGTGTGATTCCGCTCTATATGTATTTACTACTAGGTTGTATCTCAGGATTCTTATCTGGTCTATTAGGAGTCGGTGGTGGATTGATTCTTGTTCCAGCTTTACTGTTTATTTTCTCTATGCTAGATGTAATACCCAACAATCAACTGATGCACTTAAGTATTGGCACGTCTCTCGCATGTTCAATCGTGAATCTCATTTTTTCAGTCAGAATTCATGATCGCAATCAAGCTATACGCTGGCCAATATTTTTTGCGATGGCCCCAGGTGTGCTAGTCGGTGCACTATTTTTGGGTCCACGCATCCTGCTGATGATAAATAGTGATTATTTAAAAATAGGTTTTGGCTTATTTTGCCTTCTTATTGGGATACAGATGATATTTGCAAGTAAACGTGACATGGTTTTTCAAGAAAAATTACCCAACAACATAGTGATATCTTTCCTCGGTTTATGTATTGGCAGTATTTCTACCTTATTAGGTGTTGCAGGAGGAGTCATGATAGGAACACTATTACACTCATTCCATATGGACATTCGCAATGTCATTGGCACCACTGCAGCCATATGTATCGTGATTGCTGTTGCTGGTACGATAGGTTTGATATTTGTCGGCTATCACCAGCCTAACTTACCCAAATGGAGCTCTGGCTTTATTTATTGGCCTGCATTTTTAGGAATTGTACTACCTAGCCCTTTTGTCACCCCAACAGGTGCAGCATTATCTCATCGACTTCCCAAAAAAATGTTGAGGGTGCTATTTGCAGGATTGGTGTTAATGATAGGATTGAGAATGTTATTGTAAGCATTCATCATTTGCAATAATTCAATCGTCATTTGTGTAGGATTGTCAGCTTGTGTAATCGCTGAAATCATTGCAACACCATCAACGCCAGTTTCCATAATGGTAGGAATTCTTGCTTGATTAATACCCCCAATTGCAATCAAACGATAACTACTCAATGTTTTCCGCCAGCGTGTTAATTGGTCAATACCTACAGGAGAAAACGAGACCCGTTTGCTAGGTGTTGAATAGATTGGACCACAGGCAATGTAGGATGGCTTAAATGCATGTGCGCGTGCCACCTCATAATAACAATGTGTACTTAGACCAAGACGTAAATTAGCCTGATATATTTTTTTTACATCTGCACTATCTAAATCTTCTTGTCCTAAATGCACCCCATAGGCACCATAGGCAATAGCTAATTCCCAATAATCATTAATAAAAAGCCGTGCATCAAATTTGTTTGCGATTTCTATGCTCTGTTTGATCTCATTTTCTAATTCATGGCCAAATTTTCCTTTGATGCGAAGTTGTATCATGTTCACACCCAAAGGCAATAATTTTCGCAGCCAATCACTGTGATCTACCACAGGATATAACCCTATTGGATCTCGACCACAATCACTAAATGCCGATGAAAAACCATGGTAGCAATCTGATAAACAAGGTAAATCAATTTCATCTTCTGGCCAACCCGCATGCGTGATGAATGTCGAAGCATTGATTGATTGCGCTAATCGAATGCCTCTACCTATGTACATTTTAGCGATAATGATCGCATCTTTAAGCGGATAGCCAAGTGCAAGACTCGCACTCATCGCTGCTGAAAACACGCAACCCATACCTCGGTCATTGCTATATTCATCATATTGACCAGACAACCAATAAGACTCCGTACCATTCGTCCAATAATCTTGACTCAGCGTGTTATGCTCAAGATGACTGCCTTTGATGAATACACTTTTTAATCCCATTGCTAGAAATTCATGGCCAGCATTTTCTATATCATGGTATGAATGAATTGTTCGCCCTAAAATCGATTCAGTTTCAGGTATAGTAAGCGTGAGTATTTCAACATAAGGGAAAAGGTTGCGTAGTTCATGCAAATATTGCTCTGATTCTGCATGCAACAACTCTTTTCTAAAAGCACTCAGCATGGTTGGATCTAAGATCACCTTACCCGTATATTGCCTAAGAAAATTAACCATGATTTCAATGGTCGAAACCCTAGCAAGCATACCTAGTTTAATAATTTTTGGGAAATGCGAAAGAGCAGACAGTTGTGCTGTAATATATTCCACTGACATAGGTTGCATCGTGGTGATTTCATGCTCATTGTGTGCTGTAATTGCCGTCATAATTGAACAACCACGTACACCTAGATTTTGAAATGTTTGTAAATCAGCCTGAATTCCCGCACCACCACTTGAATCAGAGTCACCTATTGTTAAGACTACATCAAGACTCTCTGGCAGATCGCTTAACACTTTATGTTCATTCGGCCACACTGTGGAACCCCCATAATTAATGCAGCGTTTCATGATAACGGTCACCCATTACAAACGAATTGCGATTTTTATTATCTCAACATATAGCGGTTACAAGAATGATGAATATACTTATTTTTTTATCATCGAAAAGTGGACAGGAGTCCATTTTAGTCAAACCCGAAATGGAACGTGTTTGACGGTCGATGATAAAAAAATAAGTATATTCATCATTCTTGTAACCGCTACTATACGTTGAGATAATAATCCCGTAAGAGAGATGTATGTTATATAATGTATAGTAAAGGAGCAATTTATGTCTTCGTGGGATTGGGATGGTATGTTTCCATCATCTGATAAGACACCGGTGCCAATCGGCGTGCCTGCAGCAAGTGATTTGCAGGCTTCGATAGATGATATAAAAATGATTCCTCCGCAAGAATTATATCGACTCATTGTAGATGGTCAATTCCATAAGGAACAAAAAGGATGGTTAGGATACGCAAAAAGAGAACCTAATTGTCTTCCTGCTTGTTTTAACGCGTTGGAATTATTTGCTTTTGGTGATATCACCGACCCCAGCATATCTGTTGAATTAGTTAAAAATATACATAAATCTACCACGGAAAATGTCAAACAGCTTAATCCTCATACTAAACCGGGTGAATTACGCCTATCTCACGGTGGTTATTTTTTAGAAGAACGTCAGTTCTATCCTGCTAGTAATATGAATAAAGAAGGATTTTTGGAATTGTATAAAAAGAATAATGATGAATCTGCGCAATATGGTACGTGTATTATTTCTATGACCAAGCAAGATGCGCTTCATCTCAGTTCGACATCGTTTTATGAGCAGGTTGAGGCCATGGAAAATTCAACTGCATCAGCAGAAGAGCTATGGGAGACTGGCAAAGATAGCTTAATTCCTCATGTTATTTTCTACCGAGCACCGCGTGCTGAACACCTAAACACACTTTTAGATCATGTTTGCCAGCAATATAATACGGACATTAAAAGCGCCACTACACCAGAAGACAAGCTAAAAACCATAGCTACTGTAGTGCAACAAGTTGCAAGATTACATGCCTTTCCTGATGCCAACCTACGCACCAGTCTTATTTTATTGCAACGCTTACTGCTTCAAAACAATTTTTTTCCAAGCATGTTATACAATCCATTTTATATACTTGGATATAGCGTAGATACATTAGTCGATGAAATAAAAAAAGGAATAAACAATACGAAAACAATGATACATCATCCTGAACAGCCATTATATGATTATAAAACAGTACGCCTTTCTATACCCGCTCCTCCTAGTGGTACTGTTTTTACCACGGCACAACAACTTCTCTATGATACGATTGAAAAATTTTACCTTGCACAAGATAAGTTGCATCAAGGCATTCAGTCATTGAAACCATCGACCACACCCAACCTAAATAAATGATATTTGATAGTCAATATATCTGCTCAATTCTAATCCCAGTGGTAAGAAAATATCTTATTTTTTCTACCACCGAACGCTCAATGACGTCAACTTAAGAACAAAGCTGTCATTCTGAGGCATGTTTTTTGTGCCGAAGAATCTCCAGGGAGATCCTTCAGTGCAAAAAACGCACTTCAGGATGACCAGTACTTTCTTAAGTTGACGCATTGACCGAACGCTCGCCCACAGATTTAAATTTCTATTATTTTCTATTAATATTTTGTTAAGTTAAAGCTAATATAATGAATATACACACATTATTACACTTATAGGTCATTATAAATGCAAAGAAACCACGTTAAAAAAATTAGCGTCATTGGTGCTGGGCCAGTTGGCTTGGCTTTTATTATTGGACTAATCAAAGAAGCCAAGGATAATCCGAGACAACAGTACCACATTGATGTTATCGAAAAACGTGATTTGCATTTCAAGCGAGGACAAAAATTAATCATCCAATCAGATCAAACTCCTGTCAGAGGAACACGATGGGACGACTTTTGCTTACGAGTGTTTTTCAAAAATCAATCACTAACATTTGATCGTAAGAATAATTTATTAGTCGATGGAAAAATACCTTCCAGAACATCTCACCGATATCAATTAATGCAAAAAATTTACCGACAATCTCGTAGTAAATTCCATATAAATTTTTCCATCAAACAATTACAACATGCATTATTGGAACACATTGAAAATACACTATTACTTAATGTTACAATCCATTGGCATCTTCACTCTATAATTCAATCTATTGATTTAGTGTCAAAACAATTATTATTATCCAATCAAGATCAGATTGAATTTCAATATTTAGTAAATTGTGAAGGAGACGGACGAGAGACGGTTCCAAAAATTAACGAAGCACTCGAAAATAGTTATGAAGGAGGAAAAACGTTTAAATACGAAACAATAGGTGACAAAGAAACCTACCATATGGCAATTAAAATTAGGGTAAAAACACATACTTCTGATAGTTACCAACATTTTCTTAGAGATGAAAGAAACAGATACAATCAAGATTCATCACTACAACAACAAGTAAAAGAAACTGTAGACAAAAAATTCTATATCGGAAACGAGCAATTCAAAATAAAAGACCTACCTTTCATTTATGATCCTAATATGTATAAGGAAGAATTACACATTGATTGGGTTCCTAAATTTTTTGTCGCCGGAATTGTTCCAAAAATGATACACGATATTCAAGATAAGACATTAAAAAGAACTACGTTATTACATGTAGCATCTCATGTAACCGCTTATAAATTTCAACTCCCACCTGATATTTTTGAAATTGATCCTGGAAAAAATAAAGATAACTCTAACCTGCGTGCACTCACATTTACCGTATTGCATAAGTTTGTTACCAATCCTGTCATCACCCTACCTAATGGCATAGTCATTGCGTTAGTTGGTGATGCGAGTATGACCCCACATTATTATGCAGGCTTTTCTTCGACAATTGGTTTAAATGAAGCACTCACTTTAGCCACGTGTATTCAACGCAACGAAGATAAAAATACCTATCAACCGTTTAAAAATGTATACGTGAATTATGTTCGCTTTATTTCTTACTGTATTAAACAATGGTCTTATTTTTACACCCCTCATCATGTTGCAAATGATATGAAGATAGCGATCCATTCGGAAGAAAAAAAGCCCCGGCCTATTGAAGTAATACAAACTATTGATTCTGTTAATGAAGAAGAACAAGATGCAGCTACGGCGTATTTACCCGTACTTGATTTAACCATCATTTCTGAATTAGAAACACTTAGAAATATAAATGCGAAACCTAATTTAAATTATTTTCTGCAAAATTTAAAAGATAGCATAGTATCTAGCGATCTGCGTATTTATGTTACTAACTACATAAAAGAAAACACTGAACGAGTAAGAAAAGATAGACTACGTTTATTTTCATTTAACAATACCACTCAAGGTAAACTCATCAGCCAATTATTACGCAATATAGACCGTCACGAATTGCGAGAACTTAGAGATCACGCTTATTATCTAGAAAATTTACCTGGAATTCTCAATGCTAACGCTCATCAAAAAGCAAAAAAATTGCATGGAATTCTTGATAATCTGCTGGATGAACCTGATTTATCAGTGATTACTAGCACGTTAGCGCAGCACCTAACTAACCCTGATTTAACTCAACACAGGCGGTTCATTCACCCACCCTGCACAACTACTATACGGCTACTACATTCTGCCATAAATGAATTAAATACTTTTTATGCTATTCCCAATACAACGCATTCCTCTTATAAAACGATACAATTATAAACTCATGGTTCTTATACCCACCAAGAACCAACTCATTACCGGTTTGGAATCGCGCCCCACTTGAAAAGAATGTTAAAAATAGTAGTGATAATGGCATTGAATAGTAAATAAATCACTCCAGCCAGCACATAGAATTGCACGGTCTGATAAGTTTGCGCGATAAGCTGCTGAATCACACCCATAAGGTCAAGCAAAGTTATCGTACTCGCAAGCGAGGTACCTTTTAATATCATGACAACCTCATTCGAATAGGCAGGCAGTGCAATTCTGAATGCACGCGGAAAAATAATGCGTCGAAGCGCAAGCCATTTTGACATACCCATAGCTTCACATGCAGCAACCTCATTTTTAGGGACAGAGTTTATCGCACCTTGTAACAATATGGTCGTATAGCATGCTGAGTTGATAGTGAGTGCTATGATTGCGCATGCCATGGGCTCACGCAGAATAATCCACAATGATGAATTCCTAATCCACTCAAACTGACCCGCACCATAATAAATCAAAAATAGTTGCACCAAAAGCGGCGTGCCTCGGATAAAAAATACGAATAATGCGATGCCTTTTCGTAAAACATAACGTTCTGAGCGACTGCCTATTGTCATCAGGATAGCAAGTGCTAATCCGGCGAAAGTCGATATCAACATCAATATTAATGTGATAGTCAGTCCACGAGCTAAATCGGGTAAATAAGATAAAAAATTTAGCATCAGTGTATATACCGATTCGCTTGTAGTGTAAAAATATGGATTATTTTTTGCGATACACTCGTAATCACTAAATAAATGATCGCGGCAATTAAATAAAAAGTGAACGGCTGATGTGTGGTGCTCGCTGCCATCTTCGCTTGATTCATCATATCTGTTAACCCAACTAAAGTCACAATGGCCGTATCTTTTAATAATACCAACCACAAATTACCTAGTCCTGGAAGTGCATGACGCCATGCTTGTGGCATTTGCACCCGAGTAAATCGTTGCCAACCCGTAAATCCCATCGCATTCGCTGCTTCCACTTGGCCACGATCAATAGCTAAAAATGCGCCGCGAAAAACTTGCGCTGCATACGCCCCAAAAATAAGGCCTAATGCTGCCACACCTGCAGCAAACGCACTAATATCCACATAGTGATGAAATAATTTACTGAATAGAGTGGCCAGTCCAAAATAAATAAAAAATAAAATTAATAGTTCTGGAAGGCCGCGAATAATAAAAATAATACTAGCAGCAGTATATCTAAGCCATCGTATAGGAATGGATTCTAATAGCGCACCAATGAGACCCACTCCCATCCCAAATAATGCAGCACAACACGCTAGTTTAATCGTCACTACCGTGCCAAGAAGTATTTGCAAGATAAAACCATTTATTTGCATAGAATAGGCTAACTATTTTCCAAAATAATGCTGTTTGATGTTGGCATACGTACCATCATTTTTTATTTCTGTTAGTGCCTCATTAAGCGCATTCAATAAATCAGTCTCATCGTTACGAACAGCGATTGCATAACCTGCGCCAAAGTAAGTAGGATCGATAATAGGCTGATTGACAATGCTATAGCGTTCATTATTGCCAGCTTGTTTAAGCCACGCTTGTGCAATGGGGGTATCTGCGAGTACCTCATCAATACGACCTGAAACAAGATCAAGAAACGCATCTTGTATACTTGCATATGATTTCATCGTGATTTTTTTTCCAAATTTATCATGTAAATATTTTTCAAATGTCGAGCTTTGTTGAACACCAATAGTCTTATCGGTCAAATTTGAAATGGTATAGTGTTTGGACGTTGCTGCAACAAAACTTCCACTGGGCTCATAATAAGAGTGAGTAAATGCAACTTGCTTTTGCCTCTCTACGGTTACTCCTAATGCCGATATCAACGCATCAAATTTTCCTAATTGCAAACTTGGAATTAAGCTATTAAATGATTGATTATTAAATATGCATTCCGCATGAATTTTTTTACACAATGCATTAGCAATATCAATATCAAATCCCCTCATCTGTCCTGATTCATCAATAAATTCAAACGGAGGATAGGTGGCTTCAGTCGCAAATCGAATGGTTTTGATGGGATCTGCGTAAATAGCATGAGACAACATAAACAACAAAGCCATCTTACATAATAGTATTCTTTTCATTATTGACTCCTCTTATCGCTAATGTTGCATGGCTTGAAGAAATTGTTGAAATCGAGTTGACTGTGGATGGCTAAACATAGAAAGCGTGTCCCCTTGCTCGATAATCTTTCCCGCATCAAGGAATATGGACTGATTCGCTACTCTACGGGCAAAACCCAATTCATGAGTCGCAACCAACATGGTCATACCTTCTGTCGCTAACTGTTGCATAACATTCAATACTTCTCCCGCCAATTCAGGATCGAGTGCAGATGTGGGCTCATCAAACAACATAATTTCTGGTTTCATCATGAGTGCTCTTGCAATCGCCGCCCGTTGTTGTTGGCCACCGGAGAGTTGCGAAGGGTAACGATTCAGTTTGTCAGCTAAGCCAACTTTTTCTAACAATACTCTTGCCTCAGCGATCGTTGCTTGTTTATTTTGCCGAAGTACATGAATGGGTGCTTCAATTAAGTTTTCCAACACGCTCATGTGTGTCCACAGATTAAATTGCTGAAAAACCATGCCAATTTTTTTGCGTAATTCAGCAACTTGCTTGTTACTCAGTTCTGTTTTTTCGTTTTCATTAAACCGCAATACTTGATGATCAATCTGGATAATCCCATCATCAGGTATCGTTAATAAATTAATGCAGCGTAATAGTGTGCTTTTGCCTGAGCCACTACTCCCCATTAATGCGACCACATCACCTTTATTGGCGGTAAAGGAAACACCTTGTAAAACAACGTGATCATGGAATGATTTATGTAGATTTTGTATTTGTAATTTGTTCATTGGTGTGTGAATAATTATTCAATTTATTGCATATTTAATCATGCATAGGTATGATTGTCAATGAACTCTTAAGGGAAATTCGACGCGCTGATCTATGCCAAGACAACATATAACCCGCAGAAAATACTCCTCCATCGAAGAAACATTAAAGACTATCCTATTATCGGATACGGTTGGCACACAGGAAGAAATTAAGAAGGCATTAGAAGAATTAGGATATGAAATCAACCAGTCAAAAATATCACGTCTCTTACGCAAGCTAGGTGCCATCAAAACATCAAATGAGCGCAACCAAATCGTTTACACACTTCCACTTGAACCGGCCCCTCAGGCTTCAAAAAATATCTTGTCTCAATTAATTATTAGTATACGAACTAATGAAACACTGATTGTCATCCATACCAATCCAGGATCCGCTTCTTTAATTGGCCGGTTAGTAGACCATCATCGGGATAAATTGCATCTTCTTGGAACTGTAGCTGGCGATGATACCCTATTTATTGCACCAAAATCAGTCAAGCACATTGCAAAGACATTACATGCAATCCAGTTATGGGTGGCCGATACGTTAATCTAGTAGATCGACATCACTCCATGACAGCAAGATATTCTATAGCTTATAATTGATATGAATGATCACCATTATAACGAGGAATATGATGAATAATCAGCGTGATAGTCTAAACACACCTAAAAGAATGATCATCAAAGATATCCTTCTTGAAGCATGGCAATTAGTCAGTGGCTTAAAATGGCCAGTTTGTTGGGTTTTAACCTTACTCCCCACGGCTTATTTTATTGTCGCAATTATTATTACGTTATTGCTTCACCCTCGTAGCATGCTTTTAACCATCCCATTCTTCATTATTGCCGTGTGTACCACCTGCTTTGTCATGTGGTGCACACTCGCCATCGTGATTATGCTTGGGGTTAGACAAGCCATAGGATTACCCATTGATGTAAAGGTAGTCTATTCACAATGCATGGAGGTCAAAGATAAACTTTTATATCTGTTTCTAATCTGGATGTCTATCAATGGCATTTGTGTTCTTGTACAACATGTCTTGATTCCCAGTAACACCATAGGCATGATCTTAAATATTGCTCTCGACCTCATTACCCTCTATTGCACGCTGCCACTAATGATATTTGCCTTACCACTCATCGTAACAAAACGCTGCGATTTACAATATGCACTCGAAAATGCTTATAACATCATGAACCAATACTGGTTTGTGATTATAGCCTGTTATGTCATCATGATGATAATCAGCGCGATTAGTGCCATCCCCTTAGGCATAGGGTTGCTTTGGACTATTCCCATGTACTATGCAATGGCTGGAGTTTTATTTAGAAACGCATATGGCTTAAAAAGAAACAGTGGGCCATCCTCACATCCTGTAGAACGCTTACGAGTATCGAGTTAAAACGTAGAAATGGCCGCCAGGCGTTGGTCTATCGTCAGTTCATGAGCCGACGCTCGATTTTTTACGGCGAGATACAAGATGAGAATACTAAAAATACCAATGACTAAAAAGTCCCATCCAAATGGAATAACGTTTTTGCCGCCAAAGGATCCGAGATACGAAATAAGAACCAGCCCAGCAAGATAAGGAGCCATCCATAAGCCAGACTTTAACCCAAGACCAGGAACAAGCAAACGGCCTCTTAGACAAGCGATTGCAAAAAATACAATACCCACTGCCATTGCAATAGCTAATTTATAAATGGTGTCCCATCCACACCAGTAGCTCAAAAGATTACAAAAATAAAATGCAAGAGGACAAATAATTTTTGCTGCAGGTAAGCGGAAATGACGTTTTACATTGGGCATTTCCGCTCGCATGCACAATAAGGCGATCGGCCCCATCGCATAGGAAATCACCATACCGGACACCAAAAAACTTACCATTGCCTGCCATCCTGGCAGGGGTAAAAACAAAAACATGCCGAGAATAAAATTCACCATAATTGCTGCAACAGGAAAATTTTGCTTATTTAAGAGCTGTAGCCAACGTGGCAGGTAGCCAATTTGACTCATGGCATACAAAATGCGCGCGGTTGAAGTGACATAAATCAAAGCCGCACCTGATGGAGATACGACGGCATCAATATAAAGTAATTTAACTAACCACGCCAATCCCAATCCTGCTGCAAGACCTGCAAATGGACCCGCATCACCTAAAAAGCTCACGTGTTGCCAGCCATTTGTCAACGCCGTTTGACTTAATGCACCAATAAAAGCAATTTGCAAACCGATATAGAGGATAAGACAACTCACAACAGAGCCCACAATAGCAAGCGGAAGAGCTACTGCTAATTTTGTTGTCTCTCCAGCGAGTTCAACACCATGTTTAAACCCCGTGAAAGCAAACGCAACACCACCTGATGCAACAGCTGTTAATATAGCTTGCCAACCGGTACCAGAAAAAGCCGTAGGGGCAAGGCCACTGAAATTGGTCGTATGAAAGCTAGTTTTTATTAATACGATGACAGTCAATACAATCACCACAACTTTAAACACAAATAAAATGAAATTGAAACGCACTAATCCCTTATAGCTAACTACATTAATCACGCAAAAGGTCAACATGAGTAAAGTCGCCCATACCATGCCTATCCCTGTCAGAATCGGAATACCACTCTCTATATGGACAAGTGAAATAAAGTAAGTCGATGCATATTGTAGTATCGCCTGGACTTCTATCGGAGCCATAGTCAAAGCAGACAACCAAGCAATCCAGCTCACTATAAAACTAGTAAACGTACCATGACTTATTTGTGGAATTTGGGCCGTACCCCCAGCAACTGGGAACAAGACTGATAATTCAGCGAAGGTCAGCGCAATGATGGCGGTTGCAATGCCACCAATTAGCCACGCAATGACAGCAGCAGATCCTGCAATTTTAGCAGCATACAATGGAGCAAATAACCAAGCAGAACCCACCATGCCATTAATACTTAGCATTAATAAGCTAATGGGTGTAAAGCGTCGATTGAGTGTCATATCCGCTATTCATCCTTTAGAACATCGAAGTAACTATTCAGCGCGGAGGTATTGATAGGGTCTGTTGACAGGAATTCTCGACGAAGAAGGCGACTACCTTGTTTTGCAGCGACTGGATTGCATGGATGCAATCCTAAGCGCCAAGGATGGCGCGTTTGGAGCAGTAAAACAAGGTAGTCGCCTTCTTCGTCGAGAATTCCTGTCAACAGACCCTATCAATACCTCCGCGCTGAATAGTTACTTCGAAAGTTAGGCTCTTTCGAACTGAATCAGGATTGCTCCCAATAAAATAATCGTTATCCCTAGTGATTGCCAATAGGATATTGTTTCATGAAGGAGTATTAGGCCCACCATCACCGTGACCACCGGCTCCAAAGCAGACAATATCGATGCTTTAACTGGACTAATATACTTTAAACCATCTAACAGAAGTTGAATAGGCAAAGCGGTAGCGATAATGCCAATCGAGCAGATATAAAACCAGGCCTTTATCGAATGCGGCACGACAATGCTGCTTGTGTAGCAGGACAAAACAAGGAAGATAATAGTATTTCCAAAGCAAACAAGTAAGGTAAGTATTCGAGAATCTATGTTTTTAGTAGTATGCTGACTACCATAAACATAGGCCGCAAAACAACACGCAGCGATCACTGCAAGCGCAATGCCTGCACCATCCAATACATTCCCCCCACTCACCTTTATTAACGCTAACCCAGAAATAACAGCAACTAACGCAGCAAATGAAAATCTATTCATTTTCCATGTGCCCAATATCCAAGCAAGCAACGTAACAAATACGGGGAAAGAGAAAAAAATCACCATAGCAAAACCCGTACCAATATGCTGACTCGCTAAGAAATAAAATGCGGTTGCTCCACTATAACTAAACGCACTCAATATAAATATTTTCATGAGAGACATAGCGCTATCCGTTTTCCATAACATCTGTTTTTTAGACAGCACGGCGCCCAATGATATCCACGCCGTAGCAACTAGAAATCGCCAAAAGAGCATGTTTTCTACGGTAAAATGCAGGTAAAAAAGCTGCGTGCCTAAAAATCCCATTAATCCAAATAACAAACCCGAAAGCGCAACCAGTAAGGTGCCTCTACGTTGTAATTGTGCAGCAGAAGAATTTACCTTGCGAACCATACGCCTTTCCTTACTCGTTTTGTAGCATACTCTCTAGTCTTACTAGTACACCGATTCATTGCCAAACGTGAATGTATACACTTCCAATCCTTGGCTAGCCGCGGTTATCTCAAGCATTCCACTATGCCCTTTTTTTAAATCAACCAACGAATACAATTGATTGTGTTTGACGACTACCTGGCTATCAATAACATCGCTCCCGTGGTTTACGGCGATCGGTTTACCATCAAGCAATATGCTTACCGTATCGGAGTGCGAGGTACCCATGACAGCATATACTTTTCCCGCCATGAAACGTATTCTGATGGACGCATTAGGAGCCGCTGATACGATTTTATCTGCAGAAATAATCCATTTGCCATTTAATGCCCATTGATTTTCAGATAATGTCTTGGGATAAGTATAATATGCAGGTTGGTTTTTTATAATGGGCTCGGGACTTAAAAAACGTGTCAACCGATAGTACCCAAGATAGGTTTCTGGAGTTTGAGCTGTCGAATAATTTTCTTCAGCTGAAGGTACGCTACCCCGACTCCTCACTCCTAGCAAGTAGCGAATATTATTTTCCGTGACATCATATTCACCTTCACCAAAATGCATATACACAACATGTCCTGATTGGTTCACCAAATAATGTGCAGGCCAATACTCATTCTTAAAATTTTGCCATGTCAAAAAGCGGTTATCCAGTGCCACGGGATAGTGAATTCCAAATGCAGCGACAGCACGCTTAACATTATTTACATCGTGTTCGAATTGAAATTCTGGACTATGCACACCAATAATCTCTAAACCCCTATCGTGGTATTTAGCATACCAATCCTTGAGATAAGGTAGCGTACGAATACAGTTGATACATGAGTAAGTCCAAAAATCAATGAGTACTACTTTACCTTTCAAATCATGCCAATTGAGTGGCGTAGAATTTATCCACGTATCAATACCTGCCAATTCAGGTGCTTGATAGGGGTGCTCTAAACCCTGTATCAAAGCAGTCGGTTGAGATATCACCTTGCTGCTAGATGGAGAAAATGACGATCCTGTTCCCGGAAAAAATATAAGATAAAGCACAGTAAGTATGATAATAAAGCCCAGTAACTGGCGAAACAACACCGTTTTTTCTCGGAAAAATGTAAATGTTGTCATAATACGACGCCCAACAAGAGCAATGAGAAGCATAGGTAACCCCGCACCAATTGCAAACGAGATCACCACTAACGTACTGCTAAACGTAGTTTGTTGAACAACAACTTGGACAATCACCGCAGCTAAAATAGGTCCAGCGCAAGGAGTCCAGATGACACCAACAAGTCCGCCAAAGAGCAACCCGCCAAGGAAACCACTTTGCGGATTGTTCGCTGACTGTAATGAATGGCCCACGTTTGTCAGGCGTTGTGTCAATACATTGAATTTCTCTGTGAGATACGTCGATATCATCATGATACCGAGAATAAGCAGGATACCAAACGAAATAGTTCTAATCGTATCCTCGCTCACATGAGCCAGTTGAATAAGTACGCGTGAAAAGAGCGTAACTATGGAAAACACAATAATAAAGCCTACAACAATTCCTATGGGTCTTGATTTTTTACCTGTCAATGAGCCTGAGAGAATGATAGGTAGTATCGGTAAAATACACGGTGAGATAATTAAAGCAAATCCCTCGACGAATGCGAGCCCAATGTTAATAATATCAAGGTGTATCATATTCACCCCACGTGACCTACTAGTAAATGAATGGGCCAGCGCATCGTGTACACAGTCGATGGCTCCCCCCAAACCTTTTGCAGATCAGCATAAATAAGGTGGATAGGGTTGTCTTGGTTCACTTGCTGATATTCTTTTACCGCTGACCACGTATTGAGATAACCTATTACATGAGTAAAATCCATTTTCTTTTCGATGTTAAATTGCGGCGTCTCCATTTTTTTAAATGGGAAATAAATTGTTTGATATTGCTCATCGATATAGCGCCGCTCGCTAGGCCAATACCCATTGCCCAAGATATCTGTATAAAGTTTCTTAATCACCATATCAATTTCCTGATTAATACTTCCCAATGAATAACACCATGCAGCCATGATTCCACTGGATTTACTCACCCTTTGCACCTCTTGGTAAAATGGTTCTAAGTTAAACCAATGCAATGCTTGGGCCACTGTAACTAAATCCACCGTAGTAGCAGACAACCCCGTTTTTTCTGCTGGCCAACAATAATAGTGAACATTCGCTTTCTTGATGGCCACATCTAACTGCTGTTGATTGACATCGCTACCAATCACTTGCTTGAAATGGGGAGAAAGCTGCCCCGCAGCTTGACCATTTCCCGTCCCGCAATCCCAAGCAAGTTCATGTTGAGTAGCTAAGCCCACTAGATATTGATATAACTCATCAGGATAATCAGGTCGATATTGCAAGTAGTCTGATGATTTCTTGCCGAAATGATCCACATAACGCATAGGTTTGCCTCTTCTTACATGTTCAAGGTTTACTCATACTACAACTCTAAATACAGCCATTCTCGCTAAAAGCGCGGGATGGCTTAAATGTTTTTACCCCATCGCCCCGGCATGCTTAAAGCCGGGGATTAGCGGAAACCGCTGCTCTAAATAATACACGGATTCATCAAAATCAATAAGTGCTATAAGAGAGTGACTGGAATATCAATCGATAGTATATTACGCGGTATTATCGTATCCTGCATCGAATGTGACGATCAAACTTGGTTATCGAGTCAAACGTAGTGTGTACGTAAAATGCGTAAGTAAAACGAGTAAAGTGAGTACAGCATGGCAAACCCTTACCTCAGCATCGTAGTGCCTGTTTATAATGAGGCAGATAATCTGGAAAAACTCTATTCCCGCTTAACCAGCGTGTTAGATCATGAAAACAAACCCTATGAGATTATTTTAGTCAATGATGGCAGTCGCGATAATACAGAGACCATTTTAAATGATTTATATAAACGACGTCCTGAGCAAATTCGGATTGTGCACTTCAATGGTAATTTCGGCCAACACATGGCCATCATGGCAGGATTTGAGCGTACACGGGGTGAAATCACTATCACATTAGATGCAGATTTACAAAATCCACCTGAAGAAATTCCTAAGTTAATCCGGGCTATTGAGGCAGGGCATGATTATGTGGGTAGTATTCGTAAAAACAGACAGGATACATGGTTTCGCCGCCATGCTTCTCGGATAAATAATTCTATTCGCGCTAAAATTACAGGTATTGTAATGAGTGATCAAGGTTGCATGCTACGAGCTTATCAGCGTCATGTGATCGATGCTGTTATAGCAAGCAAAGAATCCAGTGTTTATATTCCTGCTCTTGCCTATAGCTATGCAGGTAACCCTACCGAAGTTGAAGTTGAACATAGCTCCCGTGCAGCAGGTACATCAAAATATAATTTATATAAATTGTTACGATTGAATTTTGATTTAATGACTGGTTTTTCTCTTATCCCATTACAGGTGTTTACCGTCTTTGGTATCGTCGTATCATTGCTAAGCACTTTATTTGTTGTATATTTGTTTATTCGACGTCTATTGATTGGACCCGAAGCAGAAGGCATATTCACTCTATTTGCCATTCTTTATTTTTTAATTGGTGTGGCCCTCATGGGGCTTGGCATTGTCGGAGAATATATTGGTCGTATCTATAAAGAAGTCCGACAGCGTCCTTTTTTTATTGTGCGTAAGACACTGGAAAAACTAGATAACTAATCCTATGCAAGAAAAAATAATAGCTATTAAGATTGATGTCGATACAGATCGTGGTACGCGAATTGGCGTGCCTAATCTATTAAAATTATTTGCTGATTTAGACATACCTGCCACATTTTTATTTTCATTAGGTCCAGATAATACAGGTCGTGCCATCAAACGAATCTTTCGTCCTGGATTTTTAAAAAAAGTCAGCCGCAGTAGTGTGGTTAGTATGTATGGCATCCGAACATTATTAAATGGCACGCTTTTACCTGCCCCTCACATCGGCAAGCGTAATAAAAAAATGATGTATGCAACCCACCAAGCAGGGCACGAAGTCGGTATTCATTGTTACGATCATATTCGCTGGCAAGATGGATTAGCTACCATGACACAGCAAGACGTATTTTCTGAGTTTGCAAAAGCACGCGCTGAATTTACAACGATATTTGGGTTTCCCGCAACCACTGCCGGCGCTGCGGGTTGGCAAGCAAATCAGTTCAGCTTAGCCGCTTACGATGACGCGCAATTATTATATGGCAGTGATATGCGTGGTACTCACCCTTTTTTTCCTCGGGTGAATGGTATTGTTTTTAATACATTACAAATTCCCAC
>Ga0207082_1042_pt1 | contig 30445 bp, 30 predicted proteins | sample Alteio_BWMinHeat_56_FD_153588 | JGI IMG/M metagenome (GOLD analysis project Ga0207082, IMG submission 153588) | Enriched cells from forest soil in Barre Woods Harvard Forest LTER site, Petersham, Massachusetts, United States -... | ecosystem: Environmental > Terrestrial > Soil > Temperate forest >...
ATATCCGGAATTCAGCAGAAGAGTATTTTAAGAACGTCATTGGCGTCACAATAGCTAATGAAAATTCTGAAGTACAAAAAGTAAATTTGGCCTTCTCACCTGAGGTACTATAGAAATTGAGTTGCAACTTATCATTAACCCGGAATTGATAAACAAAATATTGTCTTTTGGGAAACGAGTAAAAGTCTTGGAACCGCAGTCGCTGGTAAACGAAATACATAAGATAGCTAAGGAACTATTATCATATTACGAAGAGTAATGAAAGTTATTATCCCTTCCTTATATTTTTCAATTGGGGCACCATACTGTGATTGCATATTACCGAGGTCATTTCCTAACTGTGTTTTGGAAATTGAGGTATCATCACCGAAATGGACTTGTAAGCGTCGGTTAATGTACCGAAGCAATTCTGCCTTTGACCATTTTTTGTTAGTATTTCTAAGGCATTCATCAATAATTTCGAATCTGAATTGTGCTGATTTATTAACTGGCATAGTGTAAGATTTAGCAAGTAAAAGTACTGCTCGTAATCCTTAGCATTAGTGAAATGTGGATATCTTATCTTCCGTTTAGTAGCTGTCATTTACATAAGCTTGCCTATTCTAATTTATGCATTGAAAAAATATTTGAGTACTATCCACATTTTATGAAGTAATTCTTCAACCCATTTATTTTTTGTGATACAGTTCATACGATTGCTATGAGATTTAATGCCTAATAGCTGTCTAATGCGTTTAGAAGTGCCAAATTCTTGCCTGAAATACAAAAGAGTATAAACGTTTAGGCAATAGCCGCCGGCATGACAGCAGAGACGTAATCGCACTTCTGAAATGTATCTCTAACAATGAATTCATATTAGAAATATAAAGGTGTCAATATTGACACTATGAAAATCTCATTTGACCTAATTCAATGCGGCACGTACGTCAGAACTGACGTAAGTTGAACGGTTCCATGTATCTGGGATGAAGGAATAAACCTCATATTCTTTTACCGATCCGTTGGTTACTGATAATATCGCCATGTACTTGAAATTGTTTTCAATTGAACTATTTAAAAGTATATATTAGTAATGAGCCAGTCAGGGGATATGGTTTGTGAAAATGAAAGATATTGGTTTCTTAGCCATGCCGGATTTGTTTCTCCCCTGAACTTATCCGGCTTTTTATTTTTTAGCAACGAGCAAATGAAAACAAACACATACTTCATGATTCCGAGAGCCATGAAGAACAAACTGGATGGAATAGACTTCAAAACAAAGAAATCGAAGAACAAAGCCAAGAAATTTATCTGCAAACTGATCACTGATGGTTACCACGATAATAAAGACCTCTCGAAATTCATCCGAATTCCGTCAGCCTATTTCCGTAAAGCATACAGTGGAAGATACCTCGATGAATTCCTTATGCCTCTAATTACGAACGGGATAATACAACGAAACGATTCTTACAGCTATTATGAAGATAACAAATACTGCAAATCTTACAGGATCGTACAGGACTGGCTTCACACCAATGATGCTTTTGAGGGAGACAATTTTGTAAGCGAGAAAGACGGAGAAAGTGATAAAACTATTTCTGTAGTTCCTAATGTCTCTATAACCAAAGTGAATAACAATTATAATACAATTCCACTTTCTATACCTTATATGTTACATCAATTTCAAAAGTCTGCTTTAAAGGCCGATTTTGATAGCCTTTACTACAACATCGAAAAGCTCAAAAAGGTAGTCGAGGATGGGTTATGTAAAATGGATTTGGTGCTAAATGATGAAATCGATGTAATATATGTAAAGGGATTCAACCGAATTAAGGAAGAACAGTTTGCGGGTTATAAGGACCGAAAATCTTTTCAATGACGCGTTTATCGGCAAAATGAAGCGGGGCGCATATCTGGTAAATACTGCCCGTGGGAAAATATGTGACCGCGATGCTGTCGTGCGGGCCTTGGAAAGCGGACAGCTTGCGGGATATGCAGGTGATGTATGGTTTCCGCAACCGGCTCCGCAAGACCACCCTTGGCGAACTATGCCGCACCATGGCATGACACCCCATATATCCGGTTCAAGTTTGTCAGCACAGACAAGATATGCAGCGGGTACCCGTGAAATTCTGGAATGCTGGTTTGCTAAGAAACCGTTACGGACGGAATACCTGATAGTTGATGGTGGCAAACTTGCGGGCGCAGGCGCACATTCTTACAGCGAAGGCAATGCTACGAGCGGATCGGAAGAAGCTGCAAAATTCAAGACAGTTAAATAAGATACTTACCTACTTTTTATTAAATAAATGTGTGTTACGGGCAACTCCAAAGAGGGTTCTCCTTTTTGTACCGATGAAACGAACAATAATCTGAATAAATTATACTGCTTTTCTTTGTACATTTCACTCTGTTATTACAGTAGTGAAATAATATCGAACAAGATGAATCCCTTTCAAATATTTTCGACATGGTTTGAAGAAGAACTCAAACAAGAGGGTTTTAAAACACCTTCAGCTTGTTGCTTATCTACTATAGGCTTGGATGAATACCCCAATGCGCGTTTTGTGGCATTGAAAGAAATGAGGGATGATGTTTTTATATTCTGTGGGTCCTTAGATTCCAGAAAAGGCATTGAGATAAAACATAATTCAAAGGTGGCATTAACTTTTTGGTGGGATGGAACGGAAAAACAAGTAAGAATTCAAGGGAGTGCAATGAGAATTTCTACAACTGATGCCGATACATATTTTAGTCAAAGAGAACGGAAAGCTCAAATTGTTTCTTCTATCAGCAAGCAAGGCCACCCAATTGCAGATTTAGAAGTGTTAATGAGTGAATATACACGAGTATCATTAAGTGGCCAGAAAATCGAGCGGCCAGAAAATTGGGGAGGATTTTCCGTAAGCCCTATACGAATAGAATTTTTAGAATTTAATTCGAGCCGTTTTCATAAACGTGTATTATTTCAAAAAGAAAATAATCAATGGGATATCAAATTGCTTCAACCATAAGAGCAGTGGTAATCAGGGTAAAAGTAAAGCTTTTCTTCCACCCCATTATTGTTTAAGTATGGAAACAAGTTCTTCTAATTGTTCTGTTTCCACTGTTTGGGCCTTCATGCCTGTTTCCGTGAGCTTTACCCAGTTCTTATATATTTGGGCAAAGCTAAGGTCCTGCAAAATTTCAAGATGGATTTCTACCAAAAGCCTGTCTAATTTGATTTGGGCAGTCAAGTCCGACATATCTATCAGGGGCATCATACCATCCACCGAAAGGCTCATTTCCTGTAACTTGTTATGAATGGCTTTGGTCGTCGTAAAGGGATGAGCCATTTGATACTTATTGTCAGTGTTCAAAAATCTTTTATAACCTGTATGAGTTTATTCCCGGAAGATTGTGGATGCGTGTCTAAAATATCCACGATGCTGAAACTTGTGTGCTGTTCCATGAGAAATGATTTTGGATACGTGTTGGAAATTAGTAACAAAGGTGGGACGATCCGTCCAAACAAGCGTTACACAGTTGCCGGAAAAAGTTACATTATTCACACATATTGCAGGAATTGCATAGCAAAAAAAGATTTTACTAAAATATAGTAAACATTTTCTTACTCAAATCATTAACATATTGGGTTAAAAGTATTTTCCTTTTTTATAACGTCCTTAACGGCTGTATCAAGTTTTTCAGTGATTGATGCAATACCTTCAATTACTATTTTATTTGTGGGGTCTGAGAAATTCTCAAAATTAAATATTCGCACAAGACCGAGTATGGTAGCTATAGGACCTCTTACGTCGTGAGCCTGCATATGTGATATCTCTTTCAAAACAGACGTTTGTTTTTTTAAGCGATCTATTTGTTCTTCAATGAGCAAAAGATGCATCTTTTCTTCTTTTACTAAAGCATAATTTGATCTTCTATACACGTAGAGGCTTTTAAGCACTATTCCTACCACTACAAGAAGAAGGATGATGCATGCAATAGAGAGCTCTTGCTGGGTCTGTTTCCGGGAAATAGTTAGTGCATTTATCTGTATCTGCTCGTCTTTAATAAGCATTTCTTTCTTCCTAAGTTCGTCTACTCTTTCTTCTTCCAGATTGGTTATTTGTGTTTTGTTTTGAACAGAGAATACAGAATCTTTGGTGACAGTGTATTGTTTAAGACTTTCAAATGCTTTTTTGTAATCAGCAGATAAAAAATAAGCTTCAGAAAGATATTGGCTAAATTCCACAAGGGGGCCAAAGAATTTTATTTCTGTACAGATACTTACGGCCTTTCCCAAGTAACGTATAGCATGGTGAAGGTTTGCTTCTTTGCCTTCGTCTACGAGTTTTTTTGAGCTGACTGTAGTTGCAGAATCTTTAGCCATGTTGAAATAGGTTTCGCCAATATTGCCTAAGTTAATAGCGATGCTATTTTTATTTCCAAGCTCTTCGCTCATCTGCAAAGCCTTCAGCTGGTATTTTAAAGCGTTGGGGTAATCTTTAAGATGATCGTAATCATCTCCTATATTCGTAAGATTTATTTGAATGGAATTTATCTTGCCCAGTTCCCGGTGTATCTTTAAAGCCTTCAACTGTTGTTTGACTGCTTCGGCATATTCACCTCGTGCCGCCAACACAATACCGCTATTCCCTAGGTTCTTCGCAACACTTTCTTTGTCTCCCAGATCATTATAAATAGTTAACGCCTGTGTATAATATTCTGTTGTTTTGACGTACTCTTTCTGTTCAAAATAAATAGTCCCGATATTCTCCAGGATCATTGCACAACTTTTTCTTTTATCAAGTTCCTCGTTGATGGTTAAAGCTTTGAAATCGTATTCTAATGCCTTAGGATAATTACTTTGAGCAAGATACACAAGTGCTGTGCTGGCTAAAATCCGCGAGATACTACTTTTATCACCGATTCGTTCATACCGGATTAATGCATTATGGTAATACTCTAATGCTTTAACATGATCGGATTTAGCTTCATGATTGACACCTAAATCAAGCATAGCTATGGCTATTCCTTTTTCCCAACTTAATTTGCTTGATAAGTCAATTGCTTTCTGCCCGAGACGTATACCTTCATCCGGATTAATGTTGGAGTATGTGAATGAAAGCTGGCCGAACAGTTTTACTTTATTAGTATCTTCCTTTGCTATTAATAGTTCTCTAAGCAATGAATCAATGAGCGGTTGTCCTTGCTTTTGAGCATATAGGGAATACGGGGTTATTGCTAAGAATAAAATAAGATAAAATTTCACTTTTAAAAATGGGGTTATATTTAAATGTTAATATTTAATGCTTCATTAACGCGGCTACTACCTTTATGATTTGATTATTGGAAACTGTAATTCTTGTTCTCAAGAATGAATGGTTGAGGCATAACCATATAAATTTCTCCCCATGTAATTTCATTAAAGATAAGGGAATTATTATAAGGGCTTTTTAAAAGAGTCATATATGCACAAGTGGTGTTTGTTTCTTATCAAGTGCGAAAAATGGAAATAACAGATGGGAAGATACCATACATTTATCAGGCGGCCATTTTCTCGCATTCCGTAACACATTTCCTGCACGCCTGCGCGCATTCCTGGCAATGTGGTATTGAATAGCTTTCGCACACTATGGCGCATTCTTCGCACACTTCGGCACAGAGCTTACAGAGTTTTCCCGCGTGGGTGCCGCCCATACTCATCAATTGGGCTGCCGCCGTGCAGATCGTGGCGCATTCCAGATCCTTAGGTGGATAGATCAAAATTTGTTGTTTCAAAAAAATATTATGCTCTCTTGCCAGAATCGCTGTCCCTGCAGCAATTCCACCACCAGCACTATCTCCCATAATGGCTATTCGGTTAGTATCAACATTCAGTTTAGATGCGTTTGAATTTAACCATTTTAAAGCGGCAAGCGCATCTTGGGCAGGTATTTCATCTTTAGCCTCAGGAGCTATCCTATATTGCATTGCAAGAAAGGGAACCCCGGTTTGAGATACGTAATTGGAAACTACCTTGTCATAGCGGTTCAAATCGCCTAAAATCATACCTCCTCCATGTATATAGGTCACAGCTGCTTGCGAGAAGACATTCTTTTTGGTGTACCAGCGAAGCTCTATTTCTGTATTGTCATGAGATAGGCAGCTGAAAATATTTATCTCTACGTCATCAAAGTCGGGCAGTAAATCATTCCAACTATCCATAGCACTATTGCCCATTGTACGCACAGATTGCCAGTCACCTTTCTGAAGCGTAGGCATGTCCTTTTTTTTCTCTGCAAGAACTGTGAAAATTGGCAACAGCTCCATATCTAAAATGAGTTTGTTTTTTTTCATTTGTATTCTGTTTGACAAGACAAATGTCCAAATAGGCAAAATGAGAAAAGTATCCAAACCCCTGTAATTTGTATTTAGAACAAGGATATATCTATTAGACTAATAATTATTGGATGAAACTGGCTTATGCAGGAATATAAAAGCTGGAATTGAGATGAAGCCAGCTTTGCGAATAATTAGCGTAACTCTAAAAACTCTGGGAATTTTTTCCCAAATCAATCTAATGTGTTGATTATCAATCAGTCAATATTGATAATTCCAAGGTGTTATTTCTAATAATTCCTGGAGTTCAGATAAACTTCACTTGTTTCAAATTACTTCAGGAATTGTCTGGCATCTTCGCTTGAAACAAATAAAAAAATGGATATTACTAACGAGAAAACAGAGTATTTGCTGGTCCCAGCAGGGGACAGCCGCCTTTCAGGTACTGATTATGCAATTCTGGCGTTTAATCCTTTGTGGTCAGCATCTCGAATAAAGGAGAAGGCTCCGCTGGAAAATCTGGGGAAACGTGATACTGATGCATGGAATTGTATATACATCGAAGTCGAAAAGTTGAGCAAAGAGCTGCACAATTTCATTGACGAATCAAGGAAAAATGAAGAATGGGAATTCCGATTTATCGACAAAGACCTCTATGATAAATTACTTGAAAATTGCGAAATTGAAACAGGCGACTATGGTATATTGCATCAATCCACAGAAGAGGCCTATTTCGAGTTATATGATGAGGCAAGCACGGACGGTTATTACATGAGGTTTTGTACGGACTCCTTTCCGATAAGTGCATTGGAGTAAATTCGTCGAAATCTTGTCAATAGTATGGACAAAAATTTGATGATAGGGCATCATGGGGATCATGGGCACAAGTCATTCATAGTAATACGAGATATAAAATACTCTTGGATAATCCAATAAAGGAGTTACACTTGAAACTTAAACTTGACTATCCTGAAAGTCGAGCAGAACGTGAAGGCTATCCAAAAATGCTTCCTTATAAGTTAGAATTCGAGGATTTTACAATCTCTTATGGAGATGTTTAGTTCTATTCCTCCTTAGCTCAGTTGGCTTGAGCACCATGTTCGTCTCATATTGTAGCCAATTGATAGGCATATCACATACCTTAATTCTCTGAAAGCAATACTTAGAGCGAGTTTGAGTGAAATCACTGCGAATTTTAATGCAAGTACAAAAAAATAAGCAGCTACAATTGAATGTGACTGCTTGATTATGCTAAATAATGCCTCACAATTAAGGCTTCTTTGGCTTAGGTGGTATATGAGGTTTTAAATCAGGATGTTTTGGCTTGGTTGGTGGGTCAACTCGCTGTCTTCTGTCATCTGAACCATCTTCTTTCTTTGGTTTTGGGCCTGGTTTGATAGCTTGGATTTTTCCCATGGTAATGATTTTTTTGGTTTAAAATTTGTCTAATGATTTATCAATATGCTAATATAACACTAAATATTAACTAAAATATGACTTTGGATAAAGATGTCAATAGCTTTTGAATTACACAATCAATTAAATGCAAAGTTTCAACTTCCAAGTCATTTATTAGTGTTTACAAATACAAAGTAAATATCAAATGTTTATAAATTTTTCACAACACATTAGGAGAGTAATAAGGTATCGCGTCCTCTTCATTTTTTAAGGGAGTAGCTCAAGACCTCAACCACCAATAGGTCATTTGACCTTTTCGTGGAACAAGAATAAACCTCACTTGTTTCAAATCACTTTCGGAATTGCCTGGCATCTCTGTCTGAACCGACACATAGCCATCGCTCCGTTAAGCTGACTACGAGTTATTTTCCACATACAAATCTACAATTCGGTTTTGCGAGGAGCTAAATTCGTTGTCGGATGGCGGAATTGATAGACGCGCCAGACAATTACAACATATAACAGGTAAATATTAAGAGTATTGTCCATGGCGGCTTTCCAAGGAGCATAGTGCAAATTACAATGCAAGACACTTTTGAACAAAACAAAAAAGCAGCCATGCTAATGCATAACTGCTTGATATTCAAAGTGCCCAGAACAGGAATCGAACCTGCACTACCTTGCGATAACCAGATTTTGAGTCTAGCGCGTCTACCAATTCCGCCATCTGGGCGATTGCGGGGTGCAAATGTAATAATTCTGATTTGAAACCACAAAATCTTATCTTGACAATATGAAACCTATAAATTTGTATGCTATATGAATGAAGAAAAGAATATAAGGGTGATCATTACCGGAGTAACGGGTATGGTTGGTGAAGGGGTTTTGCATGAATGCCTGCAGCATCCTGATGTAACTGCTGTGTTGGTGATAAACAGAAAGCCTTGCGGTATCAGTCACCCAAAACTGAAAGAGATCATTCATGCAGACTTTTTTGATGTTTCACCAATAGCTGACCAATTGAAGGGTTATAATGCCTGTTATTTTTGTTTAGGTGTTTCTTCAATAGGTATGAAAGAGCCTGAATATTATAAACTGACCTATACACTTACACTGAATTTTGCAACCTTGCTTAGCCAGGTAAATAAGGACCTGGCCTTCTGCTATATATCAGGCGCTGCAACAGATAGTACAGAAAAAGGAAGAAGTATGTGGGCAAGAGTAAAAGGGGAAACTGAAAATGACCTGATGAAATTACCTTTCAAACAGGTGTTTGCTTTTCGCCCCGGTTATATACATCCTACCAAAGGGTTAAAGAATACACATAAGTTCTATAATTACATAGGCTGGTTATACCCAATAGTGAAAGTTATTTTTCCTGGGATGGGCTCTACGATGCGAGAGCTGGGGTTAGCTATGATCAACTGTACTAAATACGGGTATGAGAAAAAGCATATTGAGGTGAAGGATATAATAGTATTGGCAAAAATTGTCTAAATATTTTTTATAACCTAACTATTTGAATTACAATAGATAGCAATTTGATACAATGCATTAGTATCTGATTTTTCATAAAACATTTCATAAGTAAGCGAACATTCACTTATTTTTACAAAAAAGGTGTAAGTAATACTATGCGTACCAGGGATGTAGAAAAAGAGGAGTTGGTGAAACATAAGGCCATGGAATTGGTTGTGAAAGATGGACTTGAAGGTTTTAGCGTGAACAAACTGGCAAAGGCCTGTGGTATTTCTGTAGCAACCCTCTATATCTACTATAAAGATAAGGATGACCTGATAACAGCTATAGCCATTGAAGAGAGTAAAATAATGACGAGCAGTTCTCTTAAAGACTTTGATCCGGAAATGTCTTTTGCAGACGGATTAAAATTGCAATGGAAGAACAGGTACAAATATATGATGGAACACCCCTACTCCATACCATTTTTTGAACAGCTCCGCACATCGACATACGAGGAGAAGGTATTTGCAAATATGAATGTTGAATTCAAAAAAACAATGGGAAAGTTTATGGATAATGCATTGAAGAGAGGAGAAATAAACAAGATGCCGTTGGAGGTATACTGGTCTATAGCATTTTCACCATTATACTCCCTGGCGAAGTTTCATCAGAATGGGAAAAGCATTGGCGGGCACCCTTTTACTATAAGTAATAAAATAGTCTGGCAAACATTTGACCTGGTATTGAAAGCATTAACCCCATAACAAAGAATAAGCATTATGACAGAAAACACAAACCACATACACATTTTCAAAACCGACATCAAAACGAATATTGACAAGGACATTATTAAAAATGCACTTGAACAGATAACTCATATTGAACAATGGACAGTTGATAACGACGATAAAGATTGCGTATTAAGAATTATATCGCCAAACATAACAGTAAAAGAAATAATAGAGATCATTAACCAAAATGGCTATCAATGCCAGGAACTTGAATAAATAACCATGGAAACAAGAGAACAAAAAATAGCTAAGATCCCATTTACATCATACCAGAAGTTTGTGATCTTCATTATAGCCATCACACAGTTTACTGTAGTGCTGGACTTTATGATCATGTCGCCAATGGGTGATATGTTGATGAAATCGCTAGGTATCAAACCTTCACAATTTGGACTGGCAGTTGCTTTTTATGGCATCAGTGCCGGATTGTCGGGCCTACTAACAGCAGGTTTTGCAGATCGTTTTGACCGCAAAAAATTGTTGTTATTCTTTTATATAGGCTTTATACTTGGCACCATACTATGTGGTATTTCCACCAGCTATGCCATGTTACTAATTGGCCGTATCGTTACAGGCATATTTGGAGGCGTTATCGGCTCTATATCAATGGCTATCATCACAGATATTTTCGAGATCAACCACCGAGGACGCGTAATGGGTTTTATAACCATGGGGTTTGGTGCCAGCCAGGTATTAGGTATACCGATCAGCTTATACATAGCCAATCATATGGGCTGGCAATCGCCTTTCCTGATGGTTGCTTTATTAGCTATCATTATTGCCGTATTGATATACGCCAAACTACAACCCGTTGATAAACATTTGAAGGCACAAAGAGATAAAAGTGCTTTGATGCATTTGTGGCACACAATAGCAAAAAAAGATTATCGAATAGGTTTTGCAGCAACTGCTCTGCTTTCAATAGGTGGCTTTATGATGATGCCATTTGGCAGTGCATTTGCCATCAACAATTTAAAGATCACTAAAGAACAGCTACCTATAACATACATGGTGGCCGGTATCAGCACATTGATCATCATGCCATTGATCGGTAAACTAAGTGACAGAATAGATAAGTTCAAGATATTTGCCATAGCATCAATATGGATGATGGTAGTAGTAGTATCTTATACCCATCTTTCAGTTACCCCGCTTTGGATGGTATTGATATTTAACGTGCTGATGATGATGGGCATTATGAGCAGGATGGTACCAGCTAGTGCCTTAACAACAGCCATTCCAGAAATGGCAGACCGCGGCGCATTCATGAGTATCAACTCCTCTCTCCAACAGATAGCCGGTGGTATTGCATCAATGTGTGCGGGTATGATAGTAGTACAAAAAACCAAAACTAGTCCACTAGAGCATTACGATACACTAGGCTATGTAATGGTTGGTATATCTGTAGTAGGTGTTATCATGCTATACCGTGTGAGTGTAATGGTAAAAAATAAAATGGCCAGACATAAACTCAACACAATAAAAACTACTGTTACAGAAGAAATAGTTCTTTCTGAATAATTATAAATATTGGAGCCGTAAATATTTACGGCTCCAATATTTTATTTGCCAAACTTATTCTTCAACAAACTCAAAGCATCATTCATACTTAGATTTGATATGTCTTTTTCTTTAGGCAGCTGTTGAGTTTTTGGAAAACGTGTTTTTTCTTTTCTCGCAGGCGCCTCTTGTGTTTGCTTTATAGATAGTGCAATACGTTTTCGAGCTATATCCACATCTGTAACTTTTACATTTACTTTTTGGTTTAAGGTTAAAGCCTCGGATGGGTCGGTGATATATTGATGAGATATTTCTGATACATGCACCAGGCCATCTTGTTTTACACCTATATCAACAAAAGCACCAAAGCGGGTGATATTTGTTACCATGCCAGGAATAACCATCCCAATCTTCACATCTTCTATACTGTAAATATCAGCAAATTCAAACTGTTGCACCTCAGAGCGGGGATCAAGACCGGGCTTTTTTAATTCATTAATGATATCACGAAGCGTGAGTTCTCCAATTTTCTCATTGATGTATTTTTTTATCTCCACCTGTTTCAACAACTCTTCATTACCTACAAGACTTTTTACCTCTACGCCTATATCATTAGCAATACCTGCAACAATTTCGTAAACTTCGGGGTGTACAGCACTAGCATCAAGCGGATCATCGCCGTCTTTGATACGTAAGAACCCTGCACATTGTTCAAAAGCCTTATCACCTAAACGGGGCACTTTCATTAATTGCTTACGTGATCTGAACTGACCTATCTCTGTTCTGTATTTTACAATATTATCAGCAATAGACGGGGTGATACCACTTACATATGCCAGTAAGTGACGGCTTGCAGTATTCAGGTTCACACCTACTTTATTTACACAACTGATAACAGTCTGATCAAGGCGTTCTTTTAAACGAGGTTGATTCACATCATGCTGATACTGTCCTACTCCTATGCTCTTTGGATCTATCTTCACCAATTCAGCCAAAGGATCCATGAGTCGGCGGCCAATACTTACAGCACCACGTACCGTAATATCCTGATCAGGGAATTCTTCACGGGCTATTTCTGATGCAGAATAAATAGATGCCCCATCTTCATTTACTAGAAAAATTGGTAAGCCAAGGTTCAATTTCTTTATGAATTGTTCTGTTTCTCTACCCGCTGTACCATCGCCAATAGCGAAGACCTGTATATTATATTCTTTAACAAGATTACGAATGATCTGTTCGGCATCAATCAACCTGCCCGGCTCATGAATATACATCAGGCCGGTTTTCTTCAGGTCACCTTTTTCATCAAGGCATACCAGTTTGCAACCTGTACGATAACCGGGGTCAATAGCTAAAATCCTTTTGCCACCCAAGGGTGAGCTAAGTAATAACTGGCGCAGGTTCTCTGCAAATACAGTTATAGCCTCTTCGTCTGCTTTTGTTTTCAAAGCCATACGAAACTCACTCTCCAGGCTGGTATGCAGTAAACGACGATATGCATCTTTGATCGCTTTTTTTACCTGTTCTGATGCCGTGTTGTTTGCTTTAATAAACTGCCGTTCTAAAATCTGCAAAGCATCTTCTTCAATGGGTGCAATTGTCATTCTCAACATGCCTTCCATGAAACCACGCATAATGGCTAACATACGGTGAGAAGGAATCTTAGAAATAGGTTCGGAAAAATCAAAATAGTCTTTATACTTAATGCCTTCCTGTTCCTTATCCGCCAGCACCTTACTTTGTACTGTTGCTGTCTTTTCAAACAGGTTACGCATTTTACTACGAGCATCAGCATCCTCATTCACAGTTTCTGCTATAATATCCCTGGCGCCTTGCAATGCATCGTCCGTTGTTTTAACCGTTTCATTGAGGTAGGTTGCTGCAGCTTCTAAAATGTCGGCATTACCTTGTTCCAACAAAAGCAGTGCTAATGGTTCCAACCCATTTTCTCTTGCTGTTTGAGCTTTGGTCTTACGTTTTGGTTTATATGGCAGGTATATATCTTCCAATTCAGAGATAGTAGTGGCGGCATTCAGCTTATTCTGAATGACTTCCGTCATTTTACCTTGTTCTGTTATTGTTTTTTCTATAAAAGTCCTTCTTTCAGAAAACTGTTTCTGAAAATTAGCTTCATCTTGTATAGCCTGTATCTGTACTTCGTCCAATGCACCAGTACGATCTTTACGATAACGGGCAATAAATGGGATGGTACCACCTTCATTTAGTAATTCCAGAACGGCAGTTACGTTTGATTCTTTAATATTCAGCCTTCCTGCAACACCATGTGCAAATTCTATCATAATCTCTGCTTGTAAACTGCGAATGTATAGGGTTGACAGGAATTGAAAAAGCAAAGACGAGATAATATTTATCTGTATTTATATTACCTGCTATATAACAAAAAGTCCCGCAAAAAGCGGGACTTAAATAACATATGAAAAATTGATGATAATTAAAGTTGAGTAGCAGTATATACTACACTTGTAGCATAGGTACCTGCAGGGTATGCAAAACCAGGGGTTGCATTGTATTGTACACTGAAGGTTTGATTACCACCATATGTAGCATTGGTGATCAGGTTCTGTGCAGTGCTTGTTAAGGTAGAATAAGATGATGCACTGAATGGTGATGCTATTGTACCACCAGTTCCGTTTGCTGTTACTTCCAGAGCCAGAACACCACTTACCGGCATTGTTGGAGCTGGAGTAGTAGAACCGGTATAAGTGAAGTTAGCAGAGTTAGCGTTAACTGTTACTGTAAAGTTTTTGTTTGATTGTACTTTCAATTGTTGTGCAGATGATGCAACACCACTAGTGTAATCAGCTACAGTTGCAAATGGGATAGTTACTGCACCACCGGTAGAAGTACCTGACCCTGTGAAAGTGATAGCGATTGCGTTAGTTAAGCTAAGGCTTACTGATTGAGTAGCAGTAGCAGAAGCAGATTGTGCGTTTGCAGCAGAAGCGAAAGCGAAGATGGAAGCGGCGATGATTACGATCTTTTTCATTTTGTTTGTTTTTGTTTGTTTGGTTTGTTATTTGTTTGTTTGATGATGCAAAGATGCTGCGCCGAACAAGACCCTGCAAACATTTTGACCTTGTTAACCCCCGTTTAGGAACTGGCTAACAAGCGGTTAACAAGATGTATAGAAATACTTGACAATACCCCCCAAAACAAGCTAGAGAATAAAAAGAAGAAGGGATACTTCAGACAGAGCCTATCTCAAGCACGCATATCGATATATGCAATATATCTAGGGTTGCGTCATCGTGAACTGAAATGTATAGTTGTAGGTACCGGGATTATAAGTGTAACCAATAGCAGGTATGTTTACATCATAATAATATTTATACTGTGTTGCAGTACTTTTTTGGCTAAAAAGAAATTGGTTTGAAGTTGTCATTGGTAAAGTTCCGGAAGTTATTGTACCAAGATGAGCACCATCACAAGTGGTACTTCTATAGGTTAATTCAATATTTCCTACCGGCATTGATGTAGGTTGAGTAGTAGTGATACCAGACGGAACTGATACATATACATTACATGCTCTTCTGCCTGTTTTTATACCTATATAAAAAGCATTGGTGATAGATTGTGCATTTTCTAATAAAGTGGCTGTATTTAATGTAAAATTGGGGCTTGTGGAAACAGATATAACAAGATTGTTAGAGCCATCAGCTTGTGCATTTGCGTATGTCACTTCAAAAATGAGTACAAAAAGAATCAAAAGTTTTTTCATAATTACTATTAATGACGCGTCAATACAAAGACAGAATTTATTTCAACATTTGATCCAATACTAACAAATACTTATAAGTAAAGTTAAAGTCTTTTTTATAAATAGTTTATACCTTAAACTTAAATACTAACTTTATGATAGTACGAAAGTATAAAACTCTCTGTTTTCAACTTGTTAATGAGTTGAAAATGCTTTGTTATTTTGAATTTGAAAAATAGTTTTGCTATAGTGCATATTTTATGTTCTGATGCTGAATTAAAAATACTTATGAACTTAAAGTTCATAATGTAAAAAAACATTTTATGAAAAAATTGCTACTCGTAGTAATAGTAATACTATCAACTCAATATGGATTTAGCCAATCTTTTACCGGCTCTACATCAGGCACTATTACAATATCCTCACTTCAAAATTTAAGCGTTACAACTGGGTCAAGTATTGCAACTACTATTAGTGGCACATCTGGGTTAGCTTCCGGCACAATCCTCACAAATTGCACCACATTTGCTATAAAAAGTAATATTCTTTGGCTTTTAGAGTTCAATGCTACTTCTTCTTACTTCACACCATCCGGAAGTGGAAGTACTACTATGCCTTGCAGTATTATCGGATTAAGAGTAAATGGCGGATCGACTTTTACATATGCTTCAACCAGTGTGCAAAGTTTAAAGACGGGTAATAGAGGAAATACATCTTTATCCGGCAATACATTCAACATCGATATGTACCTAAATCCCGGATTTAGCTATAAAGGAGATGTTTATACTATTAGCATACTTTATACCCTTACACACCCATAAAATGGCAATGAAAACCCTAAATATTAATTACAAGAAATTGAAATAACAATAAAATGAAAAGAATATTATTTATAGTTTTTATTTTATTTGTTTTTGTAGATTTTGCCAAGTCGCAAACTACAACTGCGACACAAACGATAACTTTAACTATTGTAAACTCCATCGGTATAACCTTTTCAGGTAGTGGTACGTCAACAGGTTCAAATATAAGCTTACCATTTTCAACTGTTTCAGATTATTCGAGCGGCGTATACTCGTCTGCACAAGCTTTAGTAGTGCAGTCCAACAAGAATTTCAATGTCTCTATTCAATCAAATACTTCAAATTTTAGCTACACAGGATCAACCACTCCATCTCCTACCATTAGCATTGCATCATCACTCAATTTTTTAATCACATCTAATGCTACTGGCGGAAGCCTATCCTATACTTCATACACCAGTATACCTTCAGGCACATCAACAATTATAAACAGTGGTACGGCTGGAGCAAGCCAAACATTTTCTGTAACCTATTATGCCAATCCGGGTTTTTCATTACCAGCAGGTACTTATATGGCTAATATTATTTACACGGCAACACAACTTTAACCTTGTATAGCTATCTTTACAGAACATTAATGATATTTTTATATTTTAAGCCAAATTAAAAGAAGTTATCCTCATACGTGAATAACTTCTTCATACAAATTAGAATTAAAATAGTTTTTTTTGTATAACATTATAATATGACACGAACTCATTTACTTATTGTTTTCTCAGCATTATTACTAGCAGTCAGTTTTAATAAGACAAATGCACAAAATCTGGGGGTACAACCTACTACTCTTGATTTTGCGCTCAGCAGTTCTCAAAGTGAGACGCAAGTAATACACCTTTCCAACGCATCGGGCAAAAAAGCACAGTTCAAACTATACATCAACGACTGGATGCGCGACTCTACAGGTGGACATACATACTATGAAGCCAATAGCTTACCTCGTTCATGTGCCAGATGGATAACACTTAGCAAAAATTTTATTGAGATTGAGCCAGGACAATCCACATCAGTAAATGTGAAACTACAATTACCAGATTCTCCATCTGCAAGTACAGAAATGAAATGGGCTATGTTATTTGTAGAAACAGTAGAAGAGCAAGACAACTCAACAACGAAAGGTACTGCAGCAACTGTTAAAAATCTGCTACGCGTAGGGGTTCATATTTATCAAACTCCGCCAACACTTACAAAAAAACAAATAGCGGTATACGCAATCAAAAAAGTGCCAACAGCTACTAATACCTACCAAGTATATTGCCAAAACACAGGCGACCTAATGTTGGAGTGTAAATCATATTTAAAGCTCACATCTGTTACAGACGGTAAGGAATACAAATTGGATGATGTAGAATTCCCAATGTTCCCTGGCCAGTATCGTTATGTTACATTCCAACTGCCAGCTAATTTACCTAAAGGCAAATACTCAGCATTAGGGTTCCTGGATGCAGGAGAAGAGATACCTTTGGAAGCTAAGGAAAGCACCATCGAGATCAAATAACCAAACTTTACAGTCTCGATAACAACTCGATAACAAACGAATAACATCTCATTAACCAGATAAGCCTGATAACATTTGATTAACTAAACTATTACTTATACTTTTACGTTAACAACCAAATAACTAGAGAGGCAAATATTTGCAAAGCGGTTGTTAACAGAGAATAGAGATGAGTAAAAAAATAACAATCATACTGTTATTATTATTAGGATACACAAAAGTATCTTATGCACAAAGCGCTATCGCTCATCAAACTGTAGTATTACAACTCAACCCCATCATACAATTTGAACATATAAGCACCAATAGTTCTGTTAATGCATCTGGTTCTAATCCTTCTTTCAAAGTATCATCAAATGCCAATTATGTTGTATCTGTACAAACTATAGATCAACAAAACGAAAAAGAGTATACCCCGATAACAGCTACAAGACAAGATGTAATTGTAAACGGCAATAAGGGTTCAGAACAAACATTTGCAATGAATTACAAAAAATCAAAAACTGTGCATAGCGCTGAAAATAATAAAATGGCTATAGTTTACACAGCTACCGAACCATAACAAGCAGAGATTCGTTGTCATGTTGATGTAAGGATGAACTGATATACGGAAATTGATCAACCGCACTTTAAAGTGCGGTTTTTTAATGTACAAAAAGAAAGCCAATCACAAAGGACTGGCTTTCGATGAAATCTTATGTAGGCAATGCACTATCTAATAGTTACAATCGTTTTCTGATAGCCATTTACACCTTGTTCAGAGATAATATAATTTCCTGAAGGTAAATTTGCTATATTCAATTGGTAGCTGTTTAAGCCTGGGTTGGCTACAACATTTTCATTTTTTATGATCTTACCCATCATATCAACAACTACAAGATTGTAGTTACCACCATTTACCGATGCTATAACAACATTCATATTATCTTTAGCAGGGTTTGGGAAAACGGAAATAGATTCTGCTACATCGGCACCATTAATTCCTGTATTGTTCGAACTTGCGAGCCTATAATGTGTACCATCAAGACCTAACCAACAACCGCAGCTAACTATATTAAAAAAGCAGGTTGCAACGGAACCGGTACCGGAGTAGCTACCAGTGAAATTTGAACCTCCACCACCTCTAGCTCCACCTATAACATAACTCTTATACTTTTCAGGAGTCCCAGCATGGTCTGAATTCATATAAACAGAACATGAATTGCAATCTGATGGCTTTATGTTGATTTCATTTCTATCACTAGAGAAATTAGTATATACTGCAGCAGCCCATTGCCAGTTTACTTTAACACCTTCTTGGTCTGCGCCCCATTTACCACTCCAAGTTACCGGGTTAAGCCCTCCTGGAATAGTAGTTGGTACCTGATAATTGTAACCACCCACAAAATAGTTGCCGCTTTCGCTAGGCCTAACATGAGTTTCCCACCAATAACCATGTGATGGATCTGATACGAAAAAAGTTGTATCGCGTGTAAAAGAGGGATCTATGATTAACCTTCCTACAAAACCAGTACCTGCCCATACACCTCCAAGAGTGAAGTAAGAGCTGGTTATCGTCTGATTGGTAAACGAAATGTGAACCGGATAAGTTGTCACATTGGATACTTTTACTACAGCACTAAACCAAATCCAGTCTCCTGCCGGAATTGAAGTGCCATTAAAATTTGACACTATAGAACTTTCACAGCTAGACTGTGCAAATGTCTTAGTGTTAGTCAGAGCAAGGCATGCCAATATTAATAGCAAACCTTTAAAAGTTGAATGTTTTCTCATCTTTAATACGTTTTTTTGGTTATATATATAAATAAATAAGAGAGAAGAAGGCCCTATTCGGACTCATCCCCTCTCTTGAATCAAAAGTACAATGTTTACAACCAGAACAAATATAATGTTCACTAATAACAATTAAATAACCAAATGCCACCTCACATAGTATAGTGAAGGTAAATTGGTATATTATGATTATCAAAAAATATTGTTAACCAATTTTGTACTTGTTATCATTTTTGATGTATGATTTAAACTCACTGTAATACCTGGCATTATTATCAGCCAATTTATAACAAAGTGTAATTAGCTCTTGTTTCCATTTCTTTTTTGAGGCAAAAGCCATCAATTTATCTGCATTATCGGCTGTATTGTGCCCACTGCTACGGAGATGAGCATAAGCTACTAAAGCAGCCATCTCTCTTGCGGCTATGGATAACGTATTAAAATCGTTCGAGAAGCCTTCTAATGTCATCTTATCATCTTTAGGTTGCAACTCTTTTACAATGTAGTATTCTTTATCAATTTTAAGAGGTGCAAAAAAATCAGGGGTGCAAAATTCCATAACCCATTGACCATTTATTATTCTTTCAGACTCGTTAGCAAACTTAGGTTGTTTGGGTAATTGCTTATACTGGGCATAACATGATCTACGTGATTGCTTCACATCAATAAAATAATACTTACCCCGAGCTTTGTGGTAACATAATATGCAATATCTCTTTAAACCTAAACTACCGGTGCCAGCAATTCTAAAAGCGGCATCAACAAACTGTACATGTTGAAATGACGTGTTTCCTTTAAAAAACCTTCCCAGTGTTTTATATAGTATTTGTTTTTCTTTAGTATCAATAGCAAGTAAATGTATCCCATCAATTTTCAATGAAAGTTTATCCTCCCTTTTCTGAGTTAGTTTATTTACTATCTCTACTCTATTTCTTTTCTCTAATTGATTAAAATATTTTTTGAATACACCATGCGCTACTTCTTTTTCCATTATTAATGCTTTGCCAAGTAATAATTTATCAGCATATACATTTATAAGATCAGACACTGCAGTTTTTACAAGCTTTTCATCTGCCTTCATTAATCTACCGGCTATAATGATACTAGTTATAAACCGAGAGATATCGATTTCAGGTATCCCCAAAATAGATTCATCAAAATCATTGATATCAAAATAAACTTGCCTGGTTTCAGCTTTATAGGAGCCGAAATTTTCAAAATGAATATCTCCACATATCCATGTCTTTACGGATTGTCCGACCTTATAATTAGCCATAAAGTCATTGGCAAACAAATGACAAGTGCCCCTGTAAAAGCCAAATTCATCGGCAGCCATTGCCAGAAATTTTTTCGATTTCAAGTCCCAGGGAAATCTTTCATTGCATTTTATGATCTTTTGAACTGAGGTAAGCATAACCATGTTTTTAATACTCGTTATTAAGTTGAACGGTATTAGGAGCCGTTACATAATTACTATTGTACCTAAATCTGATATTAGAATTCAATACAACCTTAAAACCTCTCGTATCATCAATTTGTTTAGGATAAAAATAAAACCTTAATTCAATAGTTTCAAAGATAAGGTTCTCATTTCTTGCCCTTATACCCCCGCCTAAACTGCTATACAGCCTAAAGCTTGACATATCATTTTCGGGAGGTGTTATCCAAGATAAATCAGCATAAACAAATGGGGCAAATTGAAATCCCAGGAATTTGTATTTCAGATAGAACTCTGTTTCTGACTGTATGCTGAGTCTTTTATTGCCATAAACAGAATCTGAAATAAATCCACGAATACCATAGCCATTATCAATTCTTAATGGCGTGCTGGTAACACGGTCAAATATTTGAGAGTAGCTTGCCGTCATGAATTGTCTGACTTTTACACTATTCCAATAGACAAGCCGGCTAAAAAAATTACTACCAAATAAAATAGCACCATCCTGTATTGTACTGTTTGAATAGTACCCACCTGTTCTTAAAAACAATTCTATAAAATCTCCTTTATTAGTAGTTAAATATTTTGAAACATTCAGGCCTGCATAAGGTCTTTGTAATTGCAATTGCCGGTACCATCCGCCAATTAAAGCTATATTATACCCATAAGGTAGATCCTCAGTTGTACCAAAGCCATAAATGTATTGCGTCTTAAAATACTCTTGTTTAAAGAGTGTAAATTGTGCTAGTAGCGCCTCTTTATTATTATAGATAGGATCGTAATTCTTCCCTACCTGAACAGGTACATCTAAAAAATGATACTTAAAATACCGTAAGGAAAGAAAAGCCCTGGTACGATGTGTCATTTCACTTTGCTCAATACGTTTAATCCCAAGGTTATATCCAACCCATCCATCTTGTAGGTTGAATCGATACTTATAGAAAAGGGAATCAACAGCTGTTGAATATCTATTGACGGCTTCGTTATGACTTAAAATAAGTCCCCCGGCTATATGAGAATAAGGAGATACCAATGCCCTGTCTAAACTTATATAATAGCTTGTTTCTTCTTCGTGGGTATAACTACTATTATATATCTGGCCATAGCCGATAGTTGCATTTACAAAAGAGTGTGCAACGTTATCCTTGCGATACAAACCACCAAAACCAAAATTCGGGTTTCTGTTGTAGTCATACAAACCTCCCATTTCCAATCTTTGCCCCATCCCTGCCAGGTTCACATTTACCAGATTTAGATAAATATGGTTAGCACCATTAGAAGCCCCATCAATTGATATTGGGAAAAAGTCCTTAGTTACTACAAGCAAATCTACAGAGTCCGCAACCCCATCAATAGGCTCGATAAGAATACGAGCGTCATGAATATACTCTAATGAACGTAAGTATCTTTCATTGTCAGCAATCTTATAGGCATCTACTGGGGAATTTTCTTTGATAAAGAGGTTATTACGTACTACAAAAGCCTTAGTATTTGTGTGCAGCTTGTTAGCCACTTTAGTTATCAATGTTTTGCTCCTTTTACTGGTATCTTTAAACGTACGTTCAAAATCCAATCCTTCAATAAGAATATACCTGATAATCTTACCATCGTAAGCTATATATTGTTGTTCACTTTTACCAAAATTTTCGGTTCCTAAAAGGCTTGGTGAACTTTTGCTAACTGCGTTTATAGCTTTTTTGTATATATTATTGATCAATTTATAGTTTGATATTCTAATACTATCTAGCTGAGAGTGACCAAATTTGTGAGTAGTATTTTGGGCAATAGAAGTAGTTTGGATGCAAAACATGCAACCAATCAAGAAAAATATTTTTATTGAATAATGTTTCAATCTAAATAATAATGAAATATAGGTTTAAAGTACAAAAGCTGTTCCAATAATCTCTTTTTAGACAACAGTTATATTGCAAAGTAAAACGGCGTAGTATATACTACGCCGTTTTAAAATAAAAAAGGTAAAGATTATCGTAAAAGTGTCACATTACCCTGATAATGTTGGGTGACCCCATTTTTTATCTTCAGATCAATAACATACACATATACACCTGTAGGCTGTGGTTTATCGTTAAACTTACCATCCCATCCACGACCTTCAATGTTACTGGTCTCATAGATCAATTCACCCCAACGGTCATAAATATCCATCTTGAAGCTTATTAAACCACTTGATAATAATTGACGAGGCAAGAAATAATCGTTTAATCCATCGCCATTTGGCGTAAATGAATTTGGAATATTAATGTAACAATCATTTCTGATCTCTACGCTATCAGAGTTAGAACAACCTAATATAGTAACTGTAGCATAATAAATGCCCATTTTTGATACCTGGATCGAAGACGTTGTTTCACCTGTACTCCATAACCATGTTGCATTAGAGTTTGCAGCATTTATATTGTCTTGCAATAAAATACTGCCACTATTAGGACAAATAGCGGTATCAGGGCCAAGATTAACAACCGGAATTGGAGTTACATTTATTGTCTTGCTGATAGCAGTATCGGGACATTGACGGTATTTGGCAGTAAGAGAAACGGTGTAAGTACCTGGTGCATCGTAAGCATGCTGCGTAATTTCTGTGTTATACAATTTTGTACCATCACCAAAATCCCAAACGGCACCTGTATTACCTATTGTAGAATAAGCACCATTAAAAAGAATGGACTTACCCTGGCAAATAAGCGTATCACTTGGTACAAAGTTAACAATAGCAAAAGTATCAATCGTTACTTTGTGATAAGCGGTATCATAACAAGGTCTGAAGTCGCCGGTTATCAGCATCACATTATAAGTGCCAGTTAGGTTATACGAATGTGTTGCTGTACTACCAGTTGCAGTACTACCGTCACCAAATATCCATGTATATGATGGAGCTAAAGCTGTAGAGCTACTTACAAAATTAAGTGGCTTAAACTCGCAGGTTGTATCAGGAGTAACAGTAAAAGAAGAAGACAGTGGATGTGTTAATGTAACTGTTTTACTATAAGAGTATTTACATCCTACAGCATTTTGAGTTAATAGTTTGATAAGATAAGATCCAGTAGCAGTATAAATATGGTACGGATTGAGAGTAGTATCTGTTTTTGAATCACCAAAATCCCAAATTGTTGCAGCAACTGAACCAACTGTATAGTTAGTCAGCACAACTGTATCCCCATTGCAACCATAATGAATAGCATAAGTAAAGCTATCTACAGAGCCTGCATTTACTATTACAGTTATCATTGTACGGTCACTTTCACAACCTCTGATAGTTTGTGTAACCCACCAGTGATACGTACCTGGCACGGCAGTGCTAGGAGTTGGAGCTACAGAACTACCTACCCCACCAGTTGCCGTTGTGTACCACAATAGGTTGATACCTGAAGCACTAAGTTTTTTAGGAATATCATATTGGCAATAAGTGGTAGTAACAGGAGATGGGGCACCAGGCGTTTTTGTAGGACTCAGGTACATATAGATGGTATCTGTGAAGCAAGCAGCACTAATACCTATTGCACGAACAGTTACAGGGGATGTACCAACAGTTACGTTTACGGTGTTGCCAGTAGTAGGTGATATAGATGTTGAAGATGGTGTAGCTGACCACGTCCATGAATAAGCACCTGCATTTAAAACAGCAACAGTAGAAACACTATTCTTACAAACTATAGCGGTATCACCGGTTGTCAGTTTAGCACTATCACCACTGTAAACCCATCTTGGTTTGGTAGCAGCAAATGCAGAGTCAAGGTCATTTATACCGAGTATATAAGCATATGTAACAGCTGTACTGTCGCCAGGAGCGAGATTCCCAAGTTTGTATGACAGACCAATACCAACATCACTAGTCAAGGAATCATAATTTTCACTAGACCCTGTTTGATTATAAATTTGGTCAATTTTACTACAAGGCACCAACCCGCAAGTAACAATAAATGCTTTGGCACGACAATCTTCAGTACCAAGACCACAATAAGCTTTAGCATAGTGGGTACCCCAACTTGATACTAACACTTTATTTTGCGCATTAGGTATCTTGTAAGAAACTACATTTCGAGTTGTATAATCCCCTGAAAGTTGCTCATCATTATCAGGGTCAACAGTGCGCATGTAATAAATATTGTTCAATGTGGTTGCTCCAGTATTTTTAAACACAGTATATATGAGAAAATACAAAGCACCGGTATCAGCAGTAGTGGTCTGGGTAAGTTGTAATGAATTATAATACCCTGTCCATATACCAGTTTGAGTAATACCATCATTAGCCCAAGACACATTAGACCCACTCAAAAAAGAAGCACCAGAACCAGAAAACCCAGTAGTACCTGATGACAGATTAGGTGTATAGGCATCTGCTTCTGTACCATTTACTTCAATACCCCATCCTTCCTGAGGATCACCTGGTAAAAAATAATCACCATAATAAGCAGGTGTACCTACATACCAACCATCTTTATCAGGATCGGAAATATAACCAACAAGATTACTCCTTGAACGAGTAGTGCTGCCGGAATCACAAGGATTATAAAAACCAAAACTTGGAGCCCTGCTGACATAAGTGACCGGTGCACTTATAGAAGATCCATAAGCCCCGGTTTGGTTTGAACCAACTTCTACATAATTTCCTCTTAAAAATATATTACAGCTATCTAATTGAGCATTAGCAGTAAATGTTATTAAACAAAGGAGAATAATCGTAGCAATCAAGCCACGTTTAGCAGGGTATAGCATTGCCAATTGTTTATTAAAATGATATAAATTTCTTTTCATTTCGGTGGGTTTTAGGGTTTATTAAATGAAATGCTTTTTACCAGGTTGTTTGCATCATCATAAATATCAAAATGATAATTACCTGAATTAAGAGAGGATATATCAATATTGCTTTTGTAACGATACCCTATATTTCCTGGATCCCAGTTAATTATTGTATGTCCGGAAGCATTAACAATTTTACCACTCAATGTCATAGGGTGCGGTGTACCCATTTTAACAGTCATTACATCTGCAAAAGGTACTGGTGATAAGGTGTAACTAACACCATAATGATTAGTAACTCCGGAAATAAGGACATTAACTTCGAAATAACCTTCTAAGAGGGTATGGTTATACGTCGAAGTATTCTTAACGTTCCCAGTAGTTGCCGTTGACTGAGCCTGTGCTGAAGTGGCACTAAGCAAAGCAACAAATAGTACTAGTTTTTTCATAAGGTTTTTTTTTTCGGTTATTTAAATTCTACAGGTATAATGTGCATTATAAATATGTTAAAATACACCCTTTCAAAATTAAGAATAAAATTCGATAATTACAATGCACTAAAGTCATATGACACAAAACACCATTATTTAGATAAATAAGGGCTAAAACCAGACTATATTGATGATCAAAAGCATTTTAATAACATATTTTTTGGTATTTCATTTTACAATCAATATCTTTGCACCCCAATTCTCAATATTGCTCTTATTATAAGGTTGCATTTGGAAGAGTTGTAGTGGATAAAACCACTAAAACAATTCGTTAACACCAAAAAAAGAAAGGTAAATGGCTAAAGAAATTTCCGGCTATGTAAAGCTGCAGGTAAAAGGCGGCCAAGCCAACCCGGCACCACCAATTGGTCCGGCACTAGGTTCGAAGGGCGTGAACATTATGGAGTTCTGCAAACAATTTAACGCTCGTACGCAGGACAAAATGGGTAAGGTACTTCCAGTACTACTTACTGTCTACACAGACAAATCTTTTGAATTTGTTATCAAAACACCTCCAGCAGCTATACAGCTTATGGATGCTGCCAAGATACAAAAGGGTTCAAAAGAATCTAACAGAAACAAAGTGGGCAAGGTAACCTGGGCTCAGATTGAGGACATAGCTAAAGACAAAATGGCTGACCTAAATTGCTTTACAGTAGAAAGCGCCATGAGAATGGTTGCCGGTACTGCACGTAGCATGGGTTTGACTGTTGATGGCGCAGCTCCCTGGAATAATTAATCCCATTGGTTCACCTTTTATAAAACATTGCAACAATGGCACTCACTAAAAAAAGAAAAGCTGTAGAAGCTAAAGTAGATAAAAACAAACAATATACCCTGGCTGAAGCTTCAGCTTTGGTTAAAGATATTAACTGTACCAAGTTTGACAGCTCTGTAGACGTTCATATCCGCCTGGGTATCGACCCAAAGAAGGCTGATCAAGCTATACGTGGTACTGTTACCTTGCCACACGGTACAGGTAAAACAAAAAAAGTATTGGTATTATGTACTCCAGACAAAGAAACTGAAGCAAAAAATGCCGGTGCTGATTTTGTAGGACTTGATGAATTTGTACAAAAAATTGAAGGTGGTTGGACAGATGTAGATGTAATCATTGCTACACCATCAGTAATGCCTAAAATTGGTAAATTGGGTAAGATATTAGGTCCTCGTAACCTTATGCCAAACCCTAAAACAGGTACTGTTACCAATGATGTAGCTTCTGCAGTTAATGAAGTTAAGGGTGGTAAGATTGCTTTCAAAATAGATAAAGCAGGTATCATTCATGCTTCTATAGGCCGCATATCTTTTGCACCTAATAAGATCGCAGAAAATGCACAGGAACTGATAAACACCCTCATACGTATGAAACCAGCAACAGCTAAAGGTACTTACCTGAAAGGTGTAAGCCTGGCTGCTACTATGAGCCCGGGACTTAGCATTGACACAAAAACATTTAACTAAACTTTTTTAAATCTCCTCTGCTTTTCAACATACTAAAGAAGAGGCCAAAATTTAAAACATGACACCAGCTCAAAAAACTGAAGCAATTGAAATACTGAAAGAAAAATTTTCTCAGTATAGCAATTTTTATATTACCAATACCGAATCATTAACGGTTGAACAGGTAAGCAAACTACGTCGTCTTTGCTTTGAAAAGAATGTAGAGATGAAAGTAGCTAAGAATACACTCATTAAAAAGGCATTAGAAAGCCTGAACAATGATAAATACACTGGCATTTATGATGCGCTGCATGGCGTTACGGCTCTGCTTTTTTGCGAATCACCTAAAGAACCAGCATTGATCATCAGCTCTTTCCGCAAGGAAAGTAATGGAGAAAAGCCAGTACTTAAAGCTGCATTGATAGGTGAAGATGTATTTATGGGCGATAACCAATTAGTAGCTCTTACTAAGATCAAAACTAAGAACGAGCTTATTGGTGAAGTTATCGGATTATTGCAATCGCCTGCACGTCGTGTTATCTCTGCTCTACTGCAACATGCAGAAAAGCAAGACACTGCTGCAGCTGAATAATGCAACCCGTAAGCAACGATGGCTGCTTACAGTTAACAACGGCTTCCAAGTCACAATATATTTAAACAACAATTTTAAAACCGATTAAAAAATTATAAAATGGCAGACGTAAAATCTTTAGCCGAACAACTAGTTGGCCTTACTGTAAAAGAAGTACAAGAACTGGCTGATGTATTGAAATCAGAATACGGTATCGAACCCGCTGCTGCTGCTGTTGTAGTATCAGCTGGCGAAGGTGGTGGCGCTGCTGCTGCTGCTGAGCAAACAGCTTTCAATGTAGTATTGAAAAGCGCGGGCGCTTCTAAACTGAACGTAGTAAAAATCGTTAAAGATGTTACTGGGCTCGGACTGAAAGAAGCAAAAGAACTTGTTGATGGTGCTCCGAAAAATGTGAAAGAAGGTGTTAGCAAAGGTGAAGCTGAAGAACTGGCAGCTAAATTGAAAGAAGCTGGTGCTGAAGTTGAAATTGCTTAATCTTTAACTCAGAAATTATAAAAAAATGCTCCTAAACAGGAGCATTTTTTTATTGGAATACCTACTGCCCATAATAGATAAAGGCCATCTTTGGAGATAGCCTTTATCTATTATGAATAAACTAAAGAATGGATTTGGGAATTAGAACAAACTACTAATATTTGAAACGCACGTAAGTAAAATTACCATTAGTGATCTTGTTTCCTGTAGCAGTTATAAAACTAAATGTTCCAATTATCCAATAATTATCCTCTGTAACAGTAATTGTTCCATAACTGGATGCATCAGCAAACCCTTTATAGGTATATGTACCAGAACCATAAGTATTCATCGTATAAACACCCGGACCTTTGTAACTATCAATTTTTATGTTGATTGTAACCTGTTGGCTTGGGATGGCTGTTGGACCTGCAGTACCTGTAATAGTTAATCCACCGCTTAATAATGCAGCATTTGCATGGAATGCATTTTGAGTATCTCCATTGAGCACCCAACCAAAAACGGTATTACCATCTGGGAAATAAGTTGGATAAACTAGCGGGTTTGCTGAATTACTCTTATCAACATTAGGTTGAGCATCATAAATTCCATTAGTACAAGATACTAAGAACATGAAACACCCCGTTAAAAGGGAAATAGTAAAAATCAATTTTTTCATTAATTGGATTTTATCTTGTTATCTAAGTTAGCCAAAAATAATACAAAATCTCTATTTTCGAAATCAATTCTAAAGAAATGCGCCATTTAAACACATTTCATTTAATAAAATGCTTCAGCGTGTTTATCGTAATAGTGTTGAGCTTTACAATGAATAAAGCTTATTCACAAAAGAAAATAGCCGGCAAAATATTTGATTCCAGTACAAAAAAAGAATTACCCTTTGCAACTATAAAACTTGGAAATTCAGGCAAAGGACTCATCACAGATATTAATGGCACATTCTCTTCTGTCATTGAAAACGACATCCAATATTTATATGTATCCTATCTGGGCTATGAAATAAAAAAAATCTACCTGCAACAACTTCCAAATGAGCTACTTATATATCTACAACCTAAACAAGGAGAGCTACATGAAGTTACCATCACTCCCCCATATGAGAAAATCCATCGTATCTTAAATACAACTATAGCCAACCGTAGTAAAAACAACCCGGACAAGTATGAAGCGTATAGGTGCCTGGTATACTATAAAATGATCGCTGACATTAAATTCCCAGATACTACGATGAGTCGACTTGAAAAACATGTAAATAATGACTCAAAAAAATCACTGACATTTTTATCTAACCAACATATGCTAATGTCTGAAACCAAAAGCATAAGAACATGGGAAAAACCACAACACTTGCAGGAAGAAGTGATCGCTACAAAACTATCCGGCTTTAAAAAATCATTATTTACCAGCCTTGTTACGGATGCGCTTCCATTTCATGCTTATACTGATTATCTGACATTGAATGGGAAAGACTATCATAATCCTATATGCAAAGGATACGAACAACGCTACAACTTTAATCTTAATGATGAGATCATACAAGGAAATGACACATTATGGATCCTCAGCTTCTACCCCAAAAAAAGTATCAATGAGCTAAATGGAACTGTATATATTAACTCAGATGGATATGCTATAGCCTACCTACTGGCAGATGGCAAAGACACCAATTTGAACCATACTGTTCGTATAGAGCAGCAATACACAAAGACCAATGGGAAATGGTTTCCACAACATTTGAATTATATCTTCACTTTTAGCTTTATAACAGCAAAGAATATTCCTTATGATCTCATAATGAAAGGGAACTCTAATATTGATTCAGCTTCATGGGAGATCGACGATAGCTTTAGGTTTGATAAAATGCACACAGTACAACTTAGTCCAAATGCTGATGAAATAACTGATTCGGCATGGATGATTATAAGGCCTGTTGCACTTGACAATAAAGAGAAACGAACATATAAAGTG
>Ga0207082_1043_pt1 | contig 29873 bp, 21 predicted proteins | sample Alteio_BWMinHeat_56_FD_153588 | JGI IMG/M metagenome (GOLD analysis project Ga0207082, IMG submission 153588) | Enriched cells from forest soil in Barre Woods Harvard Forest LTER site, Petersham, Massachusetts, United States -... | ecosystem: Environmental > Terrestrial > Soil > Temperate forest >...
GCTTTTATTAAAATTTTAATTATAAATTAATTAAATTTAAAGCTTAATCAACTATTAGTTAATAAAATACGTCTTTACTTAACAGGATTATACCTTTTTTTAACCACCCTAAAAAAACAATTCAATGAAAAAATTTTACACCCTTACTTTAAGCATCTTTGCCTTACTTACCTCGTTTGGCAATGCTAATGCCCAGTTCCACATCAAGTACCACTATATGATCGACAGTTGCTACAAAGAAATTGTCCACATCATTACCAGTGATAGCTTAGGAACGCACAGCCTGAGAGTTGAAACAACTTTCGGTGATGGCGGCATAGACACCGGAAATGTAGGCTCTTATGGTCTTTGTCTTAACAGGCATTCTTACACTTCAACTGGTACTTACACTGTAAAATCTGTGTTACTTACCAGCACAGGTAGCCGTATAGATTCAGCATCTTTTACTATTGTATATGGTGGCTGTTCTTACATCACAGGCCGCCTGTATGACGATAAGAACAGCAACTGCTTAGATGATACAGGAGACGTCCCAATGCACGCTGCATCAAGGATAGAAGTAGACTCTGCTGGTCATGTTGTTGATACGATAACCGGATATTCTACTTTTACCTACAAAGCCAAAGGCTTTGGTAAATCTTATACATTCAAGGTAATTCATAGCCCTACCGGATTTACGAATACTTGCCCTACTTCTGGTTCTTTAACAGCCACATCCTCATCCACGGGTACAGTAGCTGCAGGTGATTTTGGCTTTAGTTGTTCTACTACTGGTTTCGACGTAGCTGTGCATGGCTCTGCTCATGTTTGCAGGCGGTATATCTATGCATATTATGTGCTTACCAATACCAACTGTAACGCAAAAAGCGGTACGCTCACAGTTAATATCGATTCTCGTTATACAGGTACACCGCATTATTATCCTTCAACCGGTGGTAGTGTCAGCGGTCATACTGTATCTTGGAACTATACAGGTCTTACTTCTGACCATCCGCAATATTTTGTGGTTTATGATACTACAGGTACTTGGTTATCTACTGGTGATACTGTAACTACTACTGCTAATGTCACTCCTACTGCAGGCGATGCAGATACTACAAACAATACCACAACTTCAGTAAAGATCGTTCCCGGTTCTTATGACCCTAACGATAAAACTGTTTTCCCTGAAGGCGTTATCTCAAGTGGCACGATGCTGACTTATACACTTGCCTTCCAAAATGCCGGTAATGATACGGCTTTCAATATTCATATCATGGATACCTTGTCTTCTTACCTGGATGCTTCTACTATCCAACTAGTTACAAGCACTTATAGCAATGTAAGTATCTACCAGTTCCCTGACCCAGTTTCAGGCCGCACCATTGTCAAATTTGATTTTCCAGGTATCAATCTTTTAGATAGTACACATCACGATGCTTGTTCCGGTTTTGTAAACTTTACTGTGAACACTAAAGGCGGTCTTGCAAATGGTACGGTCATCAACAACCAGGCTGGCATTTGGTTCGACTACAACCCTGTGGTAATGACCAATACCGTTTCTAATACTATCGGCACATTAAGTGTAACCCAGGTCAATAACATGTCAAACGTGGCTGTATTCCCTAACCCGGTTGGTTCAGATCTTACCATCCAAACTACCGACAAACAGTTCGACAAACTGGTTATCATTAACACGCTCGGACAAGTATTGATCCAACAAACTATTCAATCTGATCTGACTCATGTAAATGTTAAGTCACTCTTACCTGGCATGTATTATATCATGTTGCAAGGTGCTAATGGCTCAAGAGTTGAAAAAATAGAAAAACTCTAGTCTGATATTTAGCAAATAGAAAAGGGCATCTAAAAGATGCCCTTTTCTATTTCAACTTATTTAGAGATCAAAGTAATTCCCTTGCATTCTGCAAAGCAGCATCACTCGGCTTTTCGCCACCTATCATTTGTGCTATAGCCACTACACGCTCATCTTGTTTCAATACCCTCACTTTGGTCAGGATGCGTTCGCCATTGTTGCTTTCTTTATAAACAAAGAAATGCTTGGAACCTTTTGCTGCTACCTGTGGTTGGTGCGTGATACATATTACCTGGTGGTACTGTGCCAGGTCGCGCAATAATATACCAACCTGCCTTGCCGCTTCACCGGATATTCCTGCATCAACTTCATCAAATATTAATGTAGGTAGGTGTAACGCTGCTGCTGTCAATGATTTTATACACAGCATGATACGGCTCATCTCACCACCCGATGCCGCTTTTTGTACCGACTGGAATTTGCCGCTTTTATTTGCATCCAGCAAAAACTCTAAACTATCTATACCAAAAGCCCCTGGCTGTATCAGCCTGCTATGCGATATTTTGAATTTTGCATTCGGCATACCTACCAGTGCCAGTAAGCCATTTACTTCATCTGCAATTTCCGGTGCCGCTTTTTTTCTTTTGCCAGACATTTGCTCTGCGACATCTATCAACTCTGTATAAACCGCTTTCTGTTTTATCGTCAGTCTTTCAATGTCTTCTGTAAGCTCATGGGTAGATTTTAATTCTTCCATGAATTGGTTTTGCAATACCAGCAAGTCATTAGTTGCCTGCACCGCATGCTTCTTCAGCATTTTGTAACCTATATCTATACGCTCCTGCAACTGCTGCATCAATTCTCCATCCAGCTGCACCTTCCCTTCCATATCTTCCAGCTCGCCTGCAATATCCTTCAACTCTGCATAACTGGCATTTAATCGATCCTGGAGCTCTTTAACAGCAGGCATTACTTCTAATATACCCGTTAGTTGTTGGTTGATGCGGCGCAACTCATTTATCAAAGGTTGCTCACCTTCTTCCAATATATTCCTGCTTGCATGCAACACGGTTATTATGCGCTCCGCATAATTCATTTGTTTCAACTGCTGCTCAGCCTGCTCTATTTCATCTTCTTTAAAAGCAGCTTGTGCCAGTTCATCAAAAAGAAATTGTTTATAATCCGCTTCTTTTTGCCATTGTGCTAATTGCCCTTGTTTATCTGCAAGTTGTTGCGATAATTTTTTATACTCATGAAAAAGTGTTGAGTAATTCTTTTTCAATTCGGAATTTTGCGCCACCGCATCCAATACATCCATCTGAAAATGGTCATCTTCCAAAGCAAGATGGTCAAATTGCTGGTGCAGGTCTACAAGCATTGAGGTTAGCTTGTTCAGCACATTCAGGTTCACCGGAGTATCATTAATGAATGCCCTCGATTTACCATTACTTGTTACTTCCCTACGTATGATACATTGCGTATCATCATCCAACTCCTCTTCAACCAATGCGTTTCGGAATGATTCATTATCATGCACATCAAAAAAAGCCTCTACCACACATTTCTCATCCTTATTAATGAGTACAGAACTATCCGCACGCTCACCCAATATCAGCGACAATGCACCTAATATGATACTCTTTCCCGCACCCGTTTCCCCGGTCACTGTATTCAGACCCTTGTCCGGCTCTACCGTTACATGGTCAATAATGGCGTAATTTCTAATTGCAAGCTTCGTAAGCATAATATCCTCACAAAAATAATCAACAATATACTGTTATACTATTAATAAAACGTGATACTCAAATCAATGCTTATTTTTGCAGAATGAGTAAGTATTTTTTACGGAAAAAAATCGGCGACCGAATCATCAACGGCCACCCTTGGATATTTGGTAATGAGCTGGGCGATACAGAAGGCGCAGCTGAGCCGGGCGATATTGTTGAGGTCTATTCTTATAATGGTTCTTTTGTGGGTAAAGGATATTATAATGCTGCCTCGCAGATACGTATCCGCCTCCTTACCCGCGATAAAGAAGAACTTATAAATGATGATTTTTTCTACAATCGAATCAAAGAAGCTTGGGAATATCGCAAACAAATTGGATATGTTGAGAATTGCAGGCTTATTTTTGGCGAGGCCGACCAATTACCAGCCCTGATTATTGATAAATTCAATGATTATTTTGTCATTCAGACCCTCGCTTTGGGTATCGACAAATGGAAAGGTGCCATTGTGGCTGCCCTCGAAAAAATATTTAGTCCTAAAGGAATTTATGAAAGAAATGATGTCCCGGTTCGTGAATTAGAAGGTATGGCCCAACAAAAAGGCTTTCTTTCTGCTCCCTTCGATACCAATATCATCATCAACGAAAATGGTTTGAAATTTCATGTTGATATAGAAAATGGTCAAAAAACAGGATATTTTCTCGACCAGCAAGATAACCGTCGTGCTATTCAGCATATTGTAAATGGAGCAGATATACTGGAAGCATTTTGTTATACTGGCACATTCTCCATGCACGCAGCAAAATACGGCGCTAAAAAAGTTTTAGGTCTTGATATTTCTGAAACTGCTGTAACTACTGCTCGTAAAAATGCTACACTCAATGGATTTGAAGATATCTGCAAATTCGAAACGGTAAATGCATTTGATACTTTAAAACTATGGGCAAAAGAAAATAAGAAATTCGATGTGGTTATGCTCGATCCTCCAGCATTTACCAAAAGCCGTGAGAGTATACAAAAAGCAATTACCGGATACAAAGAAATTAATCTACGTGGCATGAAACTCACTAAACCCGGCGGGTTCCTCGTTACGGCTTCTTGTACCAACCTCGTTCCGCCAGATATGTTCTTACAAACGATTGGCATGGCAGCAAAAGATGCAAAAAGAAAATTAAGACAAGTCACCTGGCAAACACAGGCATCAGATCACCCTATAGTTTGGAACATACCAACCACACAGTATTTGAAGTTCTTGATCGTACAGGTAATGTAAAATATTATTGCGCAAAATATTCACTTAGCTGTTATTCAGATAGTAAATCCGTCGGTACGGCTCTGCTCCGTCAGACGGATTTACGTTTTTATGATAATTCCAAACACAACAGTATTCATCTTCTTTGTATCAATGCACAAAAAAAAGTCCCGCCATTGGCAGGACTTTTTTATTAAGTATTGTCAAATCAACTACAGTTGATCATAGATCTTCGCATCAGTAGCACGAGCTATTCCAAAATATTGGAAAGTCTTGTGGTGAAAACCTTTCTTGACGTAAACATCAGTATCACCTTCATCAGGAACAGTTACCCAGTCATAGTTCCTGCTAATGCGCCAGCGGTATACACATACTGTGTTTGGACCACGACGTGTTAAAGCATAGAATTGCAAGTGTTTCTGAGTATAGCCCATTTTTATCATTTGGTCATCAGTGAATTCGTCTTCAGCGATGCTTGCGTGATCTTTAGTTACCGGGTTCCACCAGCCATATACAGCAACACGGCCAGGACCTGGATTACGGTAGCAGGTAAACAACAAAGTCTTGTGGTTCCACCTCCAGTTCAGCATCTGCCCTTCCTGGTATTCACCTTCAGCAACAGTTACATATTCGTTATCTGCTGGGTTATACCAACGGTATACCCTAACCAGTTCATCGTCTTCAGGTACACTTTTTACCCTATTAGAAGTCAATACAGAAGCCAAAACAAGTGTAATGAGAATGAAGGTTTTTTTCATAAAATTGGTCGCTTTTTTCTAAATTATGTTCCAAAATACATAAAAATTTTGTTGCCTTGCAAGAGGTAGCCCTAAATTTTTTTTTAACTACTTTATTATTCACATCTTTTCTTTGTTCAAATGCTGCATTTGGCGTAGTTTTGAGCCCCTCGCGTGACAGTGTGGCAGTTAAAAAAAATTGCACAACTTTTGTTACTATTAGAGAACCAAAAGGGTCTTTTATGCCCCTGACGGCAATACATTACCAAATAAACAATATTCAAATTACTTAATAATATTCATAAAATGATCGGTTTCCTTTCAAAATTACTAGGTGGCAGCAAATCAGACAAGGATGTCAAACGTATACAGCCCGTAGTAACAGAAATAAATAAAGAATATGCCAAGCTCCAATCCCTCTCAAATGACGAATTAAGAGGAAAGACCATGGAATTTCGCAACCGTATTAAAGAACACCTTTCTGATATTGACGCCCAGATAGCTGAGAAAAAAGCTTTTGGCGAGTCTCACGATCAGGATGAGATCCAAACCAGGGAGGCCATATATGATGAGGTTGACAAACTCATAAAAAGACGCGATGAGCAAATAGAGATCATTCTTGAAGAATTACTCCCTCAGGCTTTTGCAGTCGTTAAAGAAACTGCCCGCAGGTTCAAAGAAAATACAGAAATGGTGGCCACAGCCACTACTTTAGATAAAGACCTTTCCATTGATAGAGATCATATACGTATTGACGGCGACAAGTCTTATTTCCGAAATAGCTGGAACGCAGCTGGCATACCAGTTACTTGGAACATGTTACACTATGATGTACAGTTAATAGGTGGTATCGTACTTCATGAAGGTAAAATATCTGAAATGGCAACGGGTGAAGGTAAAACCCTCGTTTCTACCTTACCTGCTTATTTAAATGCTTTACCCGGCGAAGGTGTTCATATAGTTACTGTGAATGATTACCTGGCTCGTCGTGACCAGGAATGGAATGGCCCTTTATATGAATGGCTCGGCCTTACCGTTGATTGCATAGATAAACACCAACCCAACACTGCTGAGCGTCGCAAGGCCTACATGGCAGATATCACTTATGGTACGAACAATGAATTTGGCTTCGACTACCTGCGTGATAATATGGTACACGAACCGGAAGAAATGGTACAACGCAAACACCATTTTGCCATGGTCGATGAGGTGGATAGTGTATTGATTGATGATGCCCGTACTCCACTTATCATCTCTGGTCCAGTACCTCGTGGCGATGAACAACAGTTCCACATCCTGAAACCGCGTATTGAACAACTCCTTGAAGCTCAAAAACGCGTTATCAATCATAGCCTTACAGAAGCAAAAAAACTTATTGCAGATAACAAAGCAGACAAAGACGCTGGTGGATTGTTTTTGTATCGTGCTTTCAGGGGCTTACCAAAAAATACTGCCCTTATTAAATACCTGAGCGAAGAAGGTAATCGCCAGATCCTGCAAAAAGCAGAACACTACTATATAGGTGAGCAACAACGCAATATGCCTAAAGTAGATATCGAATTATATTTTAGCATCGATGAAAAAAACAATAGTGTAGACCTTACAGAAAAAGGGCTGGCACTTATTACCCAATCAGGTGAAGACCCTACCTTCTTTATACTACCTGATATCGCTACAGAATTAGCAGACATAGATAAGTCTGATGCGAGCCCTGAAGAAAAAACACAACGCAAAGATGTATTGCTACAAGATTACGCTGTAAAATCAGACCGTATTCACTCTATACAACAATTACTCAAAGCTTATACCTTATTCGATAAAGATATCGAGTATGTGGTGATGGATGGTAAAGTAAAAATTGTTGATGAACAGACTGGCCGTATCCTTGATGGTCGTCGTTATAGTGATGGCTTACACCAGGCTATTGAAGCTAAAGAGAATGTACAGGTAGAAGCTGCAACTCAAACCTTTGCTACTGTTACACTGCAGAACTACTTCCGTATGTACCACAAACTTTGTGGTATGACCGGTACTGCAGAAACTGAAGCTGGTGAGTTCTGGCAGATATATAAACTGGATGTGGTTACCATCCCAACCAATGTTGCAATTACCCGTAAAGATCAACAAGACCTTGTATACAAGACCAAACGCGAAAAATATAAAGCTGTTATTGATGAAGTAGAGGCCCTACGCGCCATCGGCCGGCCGGTACTGGTTGGTACTACCTCAGTAGAGGTTTCTGAATTGCTCAGCCGTATGCTGACTCAGAAAAAAGTACCGCACAACGTACTGAATGCTAAACAACACTCTCGTGAAGCGCAGATAGTTGCCGAAGCTGGTCTTGCAGGTGCTATTACCATAGCTACCAACATGGCTGGTCGCGGTACGGATATCAAACTTGGTGCAGGTGTTAAAGAAGCTGGAGGTTTGGCTATCATTGGTACAGAAAGGCATGAAAGCCGCCGTGTTGACCGCCAGTTACGTGGTCGTGCAGGTCGTCAGGGCGATCCGGGCACTTCTCAATTCTTCGTTTCATTAGAAGATGAATTGATGCGCCTCTTCGGTTCCGAACGTATCGCTTCCCTCATGGACAAAATGGGTCATAAAGATGGTGAAGTATTGCAACACAGCATGATCACCAACTCTATCGAACGTGCTCAAAAGAAAGTAGAAGAAAACAACTTCGGTATACGTAAGCGCTTGCTGGAATATGATGATGTGATGAACTCACAACGTGATGTTATATACAAACGCCGCAACCACGCATTATTTGGTGATCGTCTTTCTATAGATCTCGATAACGCCTTGTTTGATGTTTGTAACGACCTTGCAAACCAGGCTGATGAAACACGTGATTACGAAGCCTTCAAAATAGAGGTGATGAAACATCTTGCTATGGAACCTAATATAAGCACAGAGGTGTTTAATAAAGGTAACGTAGACGTTGTAGCAGACCAGCTATTCCATCAAGCCAAAGAATACTATACACGCAAGATGAATGCTTTGCGCGAGCATATGCTGCCTACACTTACTCAGATATTAACTGATAACGGTGACAGAGTAGACAATATCGTGATTCCTTTCAGTGATGGCATCCGTGCTTTGCAATTATATATACCATTAAAGAATGCTGTAGATCGCCAGGGTCAACCGGTTATCCAAACACTTGAAAAAGTAATGACCCTTGCCATGATAGACGATGCATGGAAAGACCATCTTCGTGCTATGGACGATCTCCGCAACTCTGTACAGATGGCATCTTACGAACAAAAAGATCCGCTGTTGATTTATAAGTTTGAAGCCTTCGAACTCTTCAAACAAATGTTGCTGGAAACTAACCGCAATATTGTATCCTTCCTGCTTCGTGCCGGTATTCCTATGCAGGAAGCACCGCCACAAGCTGCACGCGCACCTCAGCCTCATACTGATATGAGCAAATTACGTGTGAACAAAGCTGAGATCGATGCAGCCGGCCAGGATTATGCAGCAGATGAACACGACCTGCAAGATGGCGGACCAGCAGTAAAACGCAGCCCTGTACAGGCAGGCCCTAAGATCGGCAGGAATGACCCTTGCCCTTGTGGTAGCGGCAAAAAATACAAAAGCTGCCACGGTAGAGGATTGTAATTAATTTTATAAATTGCCTTCATAAAATGTCCCATACCCAAAAGTGTGGGACATTTATTAAAATAAAAGACGACCACCACCTATCAACTTATCAACCTATTTTGAGCTTTTGACTTTTAACTTTTGATTTAAAAATGATGTCCCCCGAACGTTTCTTTGACCTGATGCTTATTGAACTCGAGCAACACAAAGAAATGCAACCATATTATAAATTCCTTGGCAAACAATCTTCCTGGCACTTCCGCAGGAATTATTTTTTGCAGCGCCTGCGTTATATACAGCAGCAACTGATAAATGGCAATAAAGATGTCTGCATATGGGATTGCGGCTGCGGATATGGCACTACCTGCCTTTTCCTGGCCATGAATGGCATTAAGACCTTTGGTACTACCCTTGAGTTCTATTACGACTCTATTCAAAAGCGTATGGCTTATTGGGGGCAATATGGTGATACTTCCCTTTTCACATGTTCTTACGAAAACCTGTTTGATAACCACCCAACTCCCAATAGCTTCGACTGGATCGTTGTTCAGGATACCTTGCACCACTTGGAACCTATTGATGAGGCTTTGAAAATATTCAGTAACAGCCTGCGTCAAGGGGGCAAAGTATTATCTATCGAGGAGAATGGGAACAATATCATCCAGCGTATCAAACTATATAAATACCGCGGCAATAAACGCATTATCAATATCTGGGACGAAAAGCTCCAAAAAAATATCATGATAGGTAATGAGAATATCCGCAGTCTCAGAAACTGGGGAGCCTTGTTCCAAAAAAATGGCTTTGAGATCAAAAAAAATTCTGTGCAATACATACGGTATTTTTTACCAATTCATTATCGAATGTCAAACCCTGAGACCCTGCTTCAAAAAGAACAACATATTCAATCTAAACCGGGTGTGAGAAGAGAATATTTCTTTTTTGGCTTAAATTTCATTGCTGAAAAGAAAGCCTGAGCATTTTTTCCTTTTCTTGTTTACTTTTGCTACTGAATCATACAATAAAGATGAAAAACAATAAATTAAATTTTTTAATAGCTGCTGGTCTTATTTTGATGGCTGCTTCTGCACGTATCATTAACCATGAGATGCATTTATACAACCTTGCACCCGTAGCTGCACTTGGTTTATTTAGCGGTGCTGTTATTAAAGATAAACGCTATGCTTTTGTTTTCGCTATTCTAGCCCAGTTCATTGGCGACGTATATATCGGTCTTTTTACTCCTTGGCAGGGCTTCTACGGTATCGAACAAGTGTTAGTGTATGCTGCACTTATACTGGTTACTGTTCTTGGTTCACGTATGGGCAAGCCCAGTGCTTTAAAAGTATTCGGTTATACTATTGCAGGTTCTACTATATTCTTCCTGATTAGTAATTTCGGTATTTGGCTTAGTATCCAATTAGGCGGTATTGATATCTTGCATTATGGTAAAGGTTTTACCGGTTTAATGAATACCTACATCGCAGCTATACCATTCTTTAGAAATACTTTGTTAGGAGATATGGCAGGTGCAGTATTATTATTTGGTGCATATGCGCTGTTGCAAAAAGCACTGTCTGGTAAAATGCAAAAAGCAGAAGCTTAATTCTTATTACATTCTTCATAAACAATAAAGCATCCTTCCATGGAGGGATGCTTTATTGTTTTAGTTAGTTGGTAGCTAATCTACAATCACTTTCTTCTTGCTGATAACCTCATTGTCTGCGGCAGCTTCAAATACATAAATACCTTTTGCAAGTCCTGATGTGTTGATGCGTATCGCACCATTTCCATCCAGTCTGCCGGCATTGCTCCATACTGTTTTGCCTATATTATCTACCAGGCGCATATCTACACGTTTGTTGGCAAACAAAGCATTTGTTGTAAATGTAAAGCTGCCAGTATTTGGATTTGGTGCAACAGTAAAAGCTTGTTCAGTATTTACCATAGGTACATATATATGGCTGTTGGTGGTATCAAATTTTTCTCTTGGTGATGCCCACATACCTCGGCCATAAGTTGCTGCCCATATTTGGTCATAGCCATAGTTGATATTCAACTGACTAACACGTACTACTGGTAAACCTGTATTATACAATTGCCACCTGGTCATAGTATCGTTTCTATAAAACACACCTACATCAGAACCGATGTACAAGATATGTGTGGATGTATCAAGACGGCTGCAGGTGATAGGTACATTGGGTAGACTGGCGCTTATATCCTTCCACCCTGTTGATGACTTGTATTCTAATACCTTAGCTTTCCCATAACCGCTATAGGTGACCCAGAAATGTGTTTTGTCCTTATAATCCACCTCTATAGATGAGATATGGCCGCTATCAGGTGCAGTCATTTTTGTCCAGCTGGTGCCGAGGTTGAAGGTAGCGTAAACAATATTAGAATCAGCAGTTACTGCATATATGGTATTCGCATCTTTAAGTGTTACACCTAAACTGCTAATATACCTGCCTGTATCAAATACCGGTGATATAGTAGACCATGAAGTACCCTGATCATTAGTCAGAAATACTTGTTTATACCCTGCTATGATACAAATATTGCAAGAAGGCTCTAAAACATAAGGTGTAAGCCAGGCACCCTTAGGTATGCCGGGAATATTATTTGATATTGTTGTAGAGCTTGGGGATATTGATAAGTTAGACAACAAATAAATAGTACCATACACATACGATGCATACACAGTATTTGTATCAGTAGGGTCTGCCTGGCATTGCATACCATCACCACCTGTTAATATACCGTTCGATCCATATTCTACATAAATAGTACCATTATCCTGTGCACCACCTATCACAGCAGTTGTCATATTACTTACTGCATTGCTGTAGAACTCTGTAATACCAAGGCCGGTTGTTATATCCGTCCAGGTACTTGTAGGGCTTGGGTTATTTGTGTATTGTATACTACCATCATTACAATCAAAAAAGCGGCTTGGCACTAAAGGATTGAAGCCTAAAAAATGTTTATCAGCATGCACTGTAGGTAATGAAGGAATATAGCCGGCCCATTGTGTAAGTATAGACCAGGTAGTACCGCCATCATTAGAATAATAAGCATTCACACCACCCATGTACAGTTTATTGATGTTGGTAGGGTCTATGACCAGTGGCAAGGTATACCACCCCTGTCCACCACAGGTAGCAGTAGATGTAGGATCGAATCCAAGCAGGTTATTAGAGCAACTGCCTGAGAATATTTTTGTGAATGTATGCCCGGTATCTGAAGAGCTATACACACCCTCGAGGCCAAACAGGTTATTACTACTGTCTGATGATGAAGTAATAGCTTTTACAACTCTGGGATTGGCAGGAGAAACTGCAACCGTTACCCTGCATACTTTCGAAAAGCTACTAACCTGTGTCCAGTTCTTACCACCGTCTGTTGATCTGAATATCTGTGCAGGAATAGCCGTATAGCGGTCATAGAATTTGGTGGCATACACGGTGTTGGTATCAGCTGCGTTATACAATACCTGTTTAAAATTTCCGGTAGCTACTTTAGTAAAACTATTACCTGCATTGGTCGACCTGTATATACCATCGCTGGCACCTACTATAATAACATTTGTATCCTGCGGATTGATGATAAGACAATTAGCAACCAGCAATTGAGAATCGCTCCAGTTGAGGCCTGTAGTGCCCCAGGTAGCCCCACCGTTATACGACCTAAGCACACCTACACCATAATATTCATGACCATCCCTGTCACCAGTACACATGTAAACTGTATTTGCATTTAACGGATTAAAATCAATATCAGATACGCTCAGGTTGGGCAGGTTATCTGTCATAGATGTCCAGGTAACGCCATTATTAGTTGTCTTCCAGGCACCACCGCCATCAGACCCTATCCAGAAGGTAGTAGTGCTTGTAGGATGAAAAGCCATAGTATTGATACGCCCTAAGCCATAACCAAAGGAACCATATGCCGAAGTATCCGGCCCCTGGAATTTCCAGTTAGATGAATTAGTAGTAGTCTTAGCAAATTTTGAGTAGAAATTATTTTGCTGTTTGTAATTGTTCCATTCGTTCCAGTTCTTTACCGGCGATACCAGGTAACCATTCGCATCTGTATGCTGGCTCCAGTACCAGTACCATTTATCAAAATGGTAATCATTATCCTCTTCCTGGGCCTTGCCTTTGTTTACACGGTCTTTATCTGTTGCTGCTTTGTCCTTATCATTCTCATGAATAAAAGGCTGAAAATAGGTTCTATAATTATTTACGGCATCCCCTATGCGCACAGAGCCATTATTGGTGTTCACCCAAGGTTGGGCGACAGCTACCTGGCAGCATATGATCGCTAAGGCTAATAGTGAGAATTGTTTCATTATCAAGATTTTATAGGAATTATACAAAGTTGCCGAAAAATATTGAGAAAGCATATTTGTCATTCAAGCGAAATACCCCATAATGACTATAAATAAAAAAGGAATGTTAATCGCTACTACTTCAATCTTAGAGCTTCCAATATTGAAGCTCAACCGAGACTGCCATATAAAATGTTAAAACAACGACATTCAAATCACTTACACATACAGGTTGCTTATAAAACATTGTACCTTAGGATTAAGGTTAGTATCAAAATAAAAATCCACATCAAATGAATAACAAAAACATCTGGGGCACTGTTATTATCGGGCTTGCAATTATCATTACAGGAGCTATAATAGGAGCTGCTTTTAAACAACGTAATGTTGCACAAGATACTATATCGGTAGCAGGATTGGGCAAAAGAGATTTCACGTCGGATGAGATACTATTCTCGGGATACTACACCGCCAAGGCAATGGATGCAAAAGAAGCTTATGCCATCATTATTGCAGATAAAGAAAAAGTGAAAAATTTCTTTGTCTCAAAAGGTTTTAAGTTGAACGAGATCATATTTAGCGGCGTTGACTTTCAGAAAACTTATAAAACTGTAGAGATACAGTCGCATAACTTCAATAACCCAGTTGGTAATACCAAATCGGAACAAGTATTCGACGGGTATATTGCCAAGCAAACAATCACTATTGATTGTAAGAAAAATCCGGAACTGATGAAACGTATTGAAAATGTTGCAGACCAAACATCTGAACTGATCAACTCAGGAATAGAATTTAATCCGAACCAAATACAATACACTTACTCTGACCTGCCCAGCCTAAAACATGACCTTATAGAAAAAGCCACACAGGATGCGAAGGAACGTGCTGAAAAAACTGTACAAACAGCAGGAGGAAGATTAGGCAAGCTTAAAACTGCCAGCCTTGGTGTATTCCAGATAACGGGCCAAGGGTCTGTATCTGAAGATAGCTATAGTGGCAATAATGATATTTACAGCAAAGAAAAGTCGGCACGTATAGTTGTGAGATTGGAATATCAGCTTGATTGAGAAAAAAGACCAACACTTGATATCTGTTTCAAACGTGTGTGCCTGGTTATACTCGTTATAAACAAGGATGAGCTATGAATTATCACTTTACGTTCGGAACATTTCCAAACAGATTCTTCACCTCGCAACCACACACATGGTTAATAGCTTCATTCAGAATGACAATATTGTTTATTCATTGTTCACTGCTTACAGTACATTTACGCGTAATTCTCCGAATGCTTTTTCGCAAACACGTTTCAGGTCATCGACCAATACGGGCAGGCACTCGTAGTGGGCAGATTCTCCAGCTGTCTGTTCTATCAGGAAGATATGACTGGTGTCTTCTTTGATACCCATATACGAAAGCTGCGGCTTGAGTGAGTGTGCTGCTATTTTTAAAGTAGCATAATCTTTGACCTCAAGAGAATGGATGACACTGTTTAAAAGTTTGGGGCCATTGTCGAGAAACATGGTGATGTACTTACGCATTTTCTCCAGGTTGTTACCCGTGAGTTGTTTCAGGAAAGCCATATCGGTAACATGGTCTGGCAAAGGTGGCAGCGGCGGTGGTGATGTATGACCGTTTGCTTTAGGCTTGTCCTGAGCGAGGATACGATTCTCAACCACAGCTGCCATTTTCAGGAGCAGTTCATCTGTCTGGAATGGTTTGGATACATAGGCATTCATGCCAGCTTCAAAATACTGCTGCACATCTTCCTGCAGTACATTGGCTGTCATAGCAATGATCTTTACATCGCAAAGTGGGTGCACCAATGTGGTACGTATGAGTTTTGTAGCGGTAAGCCCATCCATCACAGGCATTTGTATATCCATCAGAATGATATCATAACGGTCTTCTTTAACACGGTTCACGGCTTCCTGTCCATTAACAGCAATATCTATAATGATGTCGGGCAATACCTCTTTCAAAGTATCTTCTGCCACCATGCGGTTGAATTCATTATCCTCGACCAGCAACAGTTTTACTTTATTCAGTCGTGCAAGTGTTTCTGCATCTACCACACTTTCATTCTCCGAAACAGATTGCACCTGTGATTCCTCCAAAGGAAGCACAACCGTAAATGTGGTACCTTTGCCCAACTGGCTCGATACAGAAATATTACCCTGCATAAGGCCTACTAATTGCTTTGAGATAGTAAGCCCCAGCCCCGTACCTCCAAACTTGCGGGATATATCAGAACCAGCCTGCGTGAAGCTGTCGAAGACACTATCTACATAATCGGGCGCAATACCAATACCCGTATCTATTACATCAAACTGTACCCAATGCTTTTTATTCTCTGTTTTCAACAAGGTCGCATTGATCTCTATATGGCCTGTTTCAGTAAACTTGACGGCATTACCTGCAAGATTTATAAGTACCTGGTTGAGACGTGTTGGGTCACCGACCATTCTTTTAGGCAGATCAGGGTCGATCTTTACTTTTATACCAATACTTTTTTCTTCGGCTTTGAGTAGCAACATATCGCGCACACTCTGCACGATCTCGCGGAGGGCAAAATCGGTATTCTCTATCACTATCTTACCTGCTTCAATTTTAGAGAGGTCGAGGATATCATTGATGATAACAAGGAGGTTATCTGCAGAGAGACGTATGGCCTCGAGGTATCTAAGTTGTTCGGGCTTGGGATCTTTACCAATGAGCAAACGTGTCATACCCACAATGGCATTCATAGGTGTACGTATCTCGTGGCTCATATTGGCCATGAACTGCTGTTTGAGTTGCGCAGTACGCTCTGCCACTTCTTTTTCTTTGCGTGCCAGTTCTATCTGCTGACGTATCTGTATGTTGCGCAGTTTGTTTACGGTGGTCTGCTGGAAGATCTCTTCTTTTAACTGCTCGAATGATTTAAGGTGATGGAAAGCACGTGGGATATCGCCCATCTTATCATAGAGCAAAGAGAGTATCTCATGCACACTCATCAGGTCGTGCTTGCGAGAGTATTCATCTGCCAGGCTGAAGGCATTCTGCAGATGGAGTAAGGCCTTGCGGTAATTGCCTTCATCCATATAGAGCCTACCGAGGTAGAACTGGCAAATGATCTGCACCTCTACATTGGCAACGTTCTGCGATTTATCGAGTGCCTCGGTAAGGAATTTACTGGCATTGATGAAATCATGCATTTTGTAATAGACCTTACCCAAACCACTAAGAGATAAGAGATGCGTAGCACTTTCCGGTCCTGAATCATCGAGGTTGTCCTGGAAGTAACGGAGCGCCTCACCAAAATTCTCTTGTTTGAAATAGATATTACCGAGGGTATTGTAAATAGTGTGTAACCTGCCACTTTCATGCGATTTTTCAAATATGGGCAAACAACGCAGGGCATATTCCATAGCGCTGTCGTAATCATTCAGATCATAGTGGAGGTTGGATATACTTGTAAGGTTGACAGACTGCGCGAGTTCATCACCCAGTTCTTCATTTAGTTCGAGCGCAGTACCAAAATAGTTAAGTGCATTGGCTAGGTCGCCGAGATCGCGGTAAATGTTACCAAAATTATTGAGTACACGAGCCTCGAGTTTACGGTCTTTGATCTGGCGGGATATCTCTAAAGCTTTTTGTAAGACCTCGATACCTTTATCATATTCGCCCAACAACCAATAGCAAGAACCCTCAAGATTGAAACCCCTTCCTAAACCTTTATTATAACCAGCATTTTTAGCCCTTGTAATGATCTCCTCAGCCATCACCAATGCACGCTCCACATCAAAATTGCGCACCTCTACGGCCATTTCTATGAGCCGGTCGATACGTTCTTTTTCATCACGGGCCGTGTTGTATAGCTCTTCCAGTTGTTTATATCGTACCGTATCCATTGCTTAGATATTTGTAAAAATAAAAACCTTCCCGTTTAGGAAGGTTTTAAATATACGTTTTATTAGCTAAAATTAATTCTGTGTCTGGCGAGTATATTCGTCATAAGCTTTGTCCTCATAAGATCTAAAAACTATACAACCATGTCCTAATAAAGCAAGAGACCAAGCTGCAGTAATCCAAGCCGGCCATGGGTAAGCCCAACCGGTTGCACCCTTATCATATTGCGTCCACATTACCAAACAAGCGATAGCAAATATTATAAAATGCACTAAAAACATCATTTTTTGCTTACCGTTAGGTTGAATTCTTTTGGTCATTTGTAACTGAATTTTGGGCAAAGATAATTGGCCTGTACGATAATATGAAATAATGCTGCCTGATATTGGCATGAAATTATATTTAATATCAGTTTGTCATTGATAAATATAGCTACATGATAAGAATTATTTTATATAAGTATCCCTTATTTGAGTACTAACATTTTATGGACTGTTCCAGTCATTATAGTGTTTTCATAATATTTATACCGAAATTTGAGTCTTATATAATCGAATGAAGAAAAAAATACTGTTTTCAGCGTCTTTGATATTCTTGAGTGTTCAGGGGTTTACGCAACAATGGATACCTGCCAATACAACCGGCCCGGTAAAATTGATGGATATTATTCAGCAACATAATGCGTCTCCCATAATTACTACAGATAAAGATGAAGACCTGCCAAAAGGTATTGTGAAAGAAGGTAAGGATTATCAATTTGACCGATGGGTATGGTATTGGGCGCAACATACTGATGAGAACGGTTTTATTGTCCCACCAGTAAAGACATTTAATGAATGGCAGACGTTTACTGCCAGTCAGCAGCGCATTAATAAAATGGCAAAGACAACGGCTACTTCTGCCAACTGGACATTTCAGGGACCGGATACATCAACTGGTGGCTATTCTGGCATAGGCAGGATCAATGTTATTACTTTTCACCCAACAGATAGCAATACCTATTGGATAGGATCACCGGGTGGTGGTGCCTGGAAAACTACTAATAATGGTGCATCATGGACCTGCATGACTGATCAACTACCTGTTTTGGGTGTTTCTGATATAGACTTTAATCCGCTGAACCCGAAAACTGTTTATTTATGTACCGGTGACAGGGATGCTGGTGATTGTAATGGTATAGGTGTATTGAAATCGTATGATGGTGGTGCTACATGGAATACAACAGGATTAAAATGGACAACTTCTCAGTACAAAGTAGCCAATACACTTGTTTTAAACAGACTGGATACCAATTGCCTTATACTTGCTTCGAGCGATAGTATTCGTAAATCGACAGATGGTGGTGCTACATGGAAAGCAGTGCAGGAAGGGGGGTTCAAGCAGGTAATATATAACCCTGCTGATACAAATGTATTATACGCAGCAAGAGATAAGATATACTACCCATCAGCAGTAGCTGCGCAGATATACAGGTCGACAGATGGTGGTAATACCTGGACGCAAATAACTAGCTTTAGTTCTGCACAAAGGATAACACTGGCTGTGACTGCAGCTAATCCAAAAATCGTAAAAGCGGTTGTATCGCAGGATACAGGTTCAAATGGTAGTGGTTTAGAAGGTATCTACACATCATCGGATACAGGACATACTTTCCGGAAAATATACACAGGTAGTTGTACCAGTAATATTCTTGGGTATGATGCAACGGGTAATAGTTGCGGCGGGCAAGGCTGGTATGACCTTGCATTTACCATTAGCCCTGTTGATAGTAACAAAGTGTATGTTGGTGGTGTGAACTGTTGGTATTCAACAGATGGTGGTAAGAACTGGACCGTTATGACACAATGGTGGGGCACGGTACCTGGGCTGGAAATAGCACATGCTGATAAACATTACTTGGCTATTAACCCACTTGTTCCACGCAGGGTATTTATGTGCTGCGATGGTGGCGTATATAGAACAGATGACCCTACAAGCCCATTGGGATGGACCAATAATTTATCAAACGGATTAGGCATTACAGAGTTTTACAGGATATCTGTAGCCGATGCGGCAGATTATGTATTGGGAGGTGCGCAAGATAATGGTACTAAAAAAATAACCCCTCCGGGTAATTTTAAAGATGCCGGTGGTGGAGATGGTATGCAGTGCCAGATAGACTTTGATGATCCGACAACTTATTATTACTCTTATCAGTATGGTAATTTCTCAAGGCATACAAGTACTGGAGACAAAAATATTACTGATACGCTGCATGACGCCGGTGGCTGGATATCACCTTTACACCTGATGCCAACATGTAGCAGTTGTATCGTACTGGGATATAAGAATGTTTATTATAGCTCTGACCAAGGGGATACATGGAACGCTATATCCAGCATTCTGCCAATGTCCGGCTATAATATCCAACGGATAGGTGTTACAGCTGCTGATGGCAATACTATTTATGTAACAACTGATTATGATGATACAGTTTTCAGCACTTATAATCTTGGAGCAAGCTGGAGCAAGATACCGTTACCGAATTATGTATCCCGCTACGACTATATGTCTGACCTGTATGTGGATAATAAAGATAAAAATCATTTCTGGGTGACCTTCTCGGGTTATGATGCGAGTATGAAAGTGATGGAGTACAAGAGTGGTGTATGGTCGAAGAACAGTGTAGGCTTACCAAATATACCAGTAGCATGTATCACACAAGATAGCTCAAACGGCACTTTATATATAGGTACTGATATGGGTGTATTCTATAAAATGGATACTATGACCAGTTGGCAATTGTATAACACAGGTATGCCTGCAGTGCATGTTACAGATCTTGGAATCAACTATACTACCGGAGACATATGGGCAGGTACTTATGGCAGGGGAATATGGAAATCACCTAAGCAGGAAAAGCCAAAACTTGGTGTATCTATTATTCCATTTGCTGCAGACGGAATGGTTGTTTCTCCGAATCCTAACAGAGGAAGTTTTACCATATCTGTGAAAGATAATACTGCTACCGGACCTGTAAGCATACGGATGGTAGATGTAACAGGTAAAACAGTATGGGCAGAAACGGGTTCTTTATCGAATGGGAAAATATCGGTAACTACTCAAGGACTTTCGCATAGTAATTATATACTTGAAGTGAGTAAGGATAATGTGGTGGTGGGCAGGACAAAGGTGGTGGTGTATTAAGCCTCATCTGACAACCGGAGAAATGCTTATTGATCGACCAACCAAATAATTATTTAATAAGGGATTAACCACATGGTTAGTCCCTTATTGCGTAAATTACATTCATAAAATCTATATCATGATAACAAATATTGGTATTCACGAGAGTAGTGCGCAAACAGTAGCCGCTACATTATCAAAACTTCTGGCAGATGAAGTAGTGCTATATATGAAAACACGCAACGCACATTGGAATGTGACGGGTGTTGATTTTCATGCAAAGCACAAGTTCTTTGAAGAACAATATGAAGCGCTGGATGAGATCATGGATAGTGTTGCAGAAAGAATACGATCTATAGGACATTTTGCGCCTGCCACACTTAAGACCTATTTAGAGCTTACGCATCTTACTGAAGCCAACAGGGCAGATAATAATAGTGTTGGTCATATAAAAGAATTACTTGCTGACCATGAGAACATCATCATGTTTATCCGCGAGAACGTCAACCCATTTGCTGAGCTAAAAGATTTTGGCTCCAGTGATTTTATTACGGGACTGATGGAAACTCATGAGAAGATGGCATGGATGCTGAGGGCGCATTTGTAGTTGCTTAGTCATCACCCCCGTCCTAACTGCGTTAGAACATCCCCTCTTTCCCAAGAGGGGATGTTTTTTAGTATCCTCTTCCTTCTTTTTGTTCCATGTAGTTCATGAAGGCGCGGTTGGCGACGCGGTTGCCGCCCGGTGTTGGGTAGTTGCCTGTAAAATACCAATCACCTTTGTTATTAGGACAGGCATCATATAAACCTTCCAGCGATTGATAGATAATATCCACTTCTGCACTCACGTCATCGGGACGGAGCATCTGAGATATTTTTTTGCTTATTTGCTCTGCTGTGAAATCACTATAAACAGCTTTTACAAAATTCTCTTCGTTGAGTTTATTCTGTGCTTGAGCTGCTGCGCATTTATCATAAATTTTTTTCAGCTTGCCTTCGTTACCATTGTCTTTCAATAAAGCAACTGCTGCCTGAAAAGCAATGAAATCGCCCATACGGCTCATGTCTATACCATAGCAATCAGGATAACGGATCTGAGGTGCTGATGATACGACTATGATACGTTTAGGACCAAGACGATCGAGCATTTTGATGATGCTTTGACGCAGTGTGGTACCACGTACTATAGAGTCATCAATAACAACAAGTGTATCTCCGGCTTTTACAGTACCATAAGTGATATCATATACGTGTTGCACCATTTCATTACGAGAAGCATCTTCTGTAATAAAGGTGCGCATCTTCACGTCTTTGATGGCTATCTTCTCTATTCTTACCCTGCGTGATAATAATTCTTTCATTTCCTCTTCCGTCATTTCGTTGCGGCGGGTGAGGATGCGTTTCAGCACAACATCTTTCAGATAATCTTCCAGACCTTTGATGAGGCCATAGAAAGCTATCTCTGCAGTATTAGGTATAAATGATACTATAGTATGTTTAAGATCATGACCCAGCACATCAAGAACTGTTTCTGCCAGGTTGCGCCCCAGTTGCATACGCTCGTGATAAATATCAGCATCGCTACCACGGCTAAAATAAATGCGTTCGAAACTACATGCTTTGAATTCTCTTGGTGGTAATATCTCTACATTACTGAAAGTACCGTTTGCTTTGGTAATGATAGCATGACCGGGTTCTAATTCCTTCACTTCATCTAATGGCACATTAAATGCTGTCATGATAGCAGGGCGTTCTGATGCTGCTACTATCACCTCATCGCTCACATAATAATATGCCGGACGAATACCATTCGGATCGCGCATTACGAAACTATCTCCATTACCCACGAGGCCGCTGAAATGGTAGCCACCATCAAAATGAGAAGTAGCCTGTTTCAATACACCTTCTATGTTCAGGTTACCGGGTTCGGTCTCATCAGCCATTGAAAGGTAGTAGTGTATGGTCTCGATCATTGCACCCAGATCGCTTTCGCGCATGGTGGTAGACGGATGCTCCTGCAACATGGCAAACAGTTCATCTGTATTGACCAGGTTGAAGTTGCCCGCCATTGCTAGATTACGAGTAGGATTGATGTGTGCTTTTATAAAAGGATGGCAGAACTCTACATTGTTCCTACCCTGTGTACCGTATCGAAGATGGCCTTGTAATACCTCGCCCATAAAGCGCATATAGCCTTTAAGCAAACCGGGGTATTGTCTTATTTCGGGGTACATTTTTTCGAGGTCACTTACTTCCTGCTGTACATTCTGGAATATTTGTGCAATGGCTTGCGGGCCACTGATGCGCAAACGGTGCATGAACTGGTGACCAGGTTCTACATTCAGCTTTACGGTAGCAATACCGGCGCCATCCTGGCCACGGTTATGCTGCTTTTCCATAAGCAGGTAGAGTTTGTTAAGCCCGTAAAATGCAGTACCGTACTTGCGGTGGTAATATGCCAGTGGCTTCAGCAGGCGGATGTAAGCTAGACCACATTCGTGGCGTATCGCGTCAGACATGAGGGTGCAAAGATACTAAGCTTTATCGAAGGAAATAAAACTATGCGTTTGTATCTCCGATATAGGCTTTTTAGGTTCCGGTTTTTTGAATTGTATATTAAAAAAAGTACTTATAAATAAGGCTACGCCCAAGAACAATATACATATGGCAGAAAATTTATGCAAATACATGACCCTGCGCACAGTAAGGCTGCGCCTGATAAGATCGGCCAGGAACACCTTCATAAAATCGAAGAAGAGGACTATACCCAGGCAACAGCCAAAAAGGACGATCCTATAAATAAGTGGTGAATTGATCGTTACAGAGGCAGCACCCAACCAGGTAATGATTGCACCCGGGTTAACAGTATTAATAAGAAAGCCGCTCATCCATATACGGAAATAGTGGCCTCCTGAAATGGTTGGCAAGGTTGCAGAAGGGCGTTTAGGTTTGTATTTTTTTAACAAGGTTGTTAAGCCGACCAATATCAATATAGCAGCACCACCGTAAGCTATTTGCTTTTCATAGCCTTCCAGCATCACTAGCCACGATGCCGCCAGATTGGCAATCGTGACATACATGATATCGCTGAAGGAAACCCCCAGTACAAAAGCCAGTCCTGTTTTGTAGCTATGGTTCAGGCTGTATTTCAGTACGGCAAACAAAGTAGGCCCTACCGAGATGGCCATGAACAAGCCAAACAAGACTCCTTTTACAATTGCATCTATGATATGCATCTGCATGGTGCCAAGATAGCAAGTAAAATTGAGAGTTTGACATTTGAAAAAACATCAAATTTTCGTATGAGAACCAGCAAAATGCTTATAAAGAAAAACTACTGTCTTCTATGAGTTCCAACTGCATAGACCTTTCCGTTTGGCTTATATTATTTATTCTTACCAGAAGAAAAGGGAAAGGAATAATATCCTGTGCAATATCCGGCCATTCGATAAGACATAAAGCATCGGGCTGTAAAAGGCAATCTTCCATACCTGCATTTACGGCCTCTTCTGCATTTTTAAGGCGGTACCAGTCCATGTGATAAATACGTCTTTCAAAAGCACTAACCTGTTCATTGTTCCCTGTTCGTTGTTCACTAAAACGGTATTCGTTTATAAGGGCAAAAGTGGGGCTGGAAACAACATCCTGCACACCCAGATAAGCACATAGCGCATGTATAAAAGTGGTTTTACCTGCACCCATATCTGCACTAAAGGCAATAATGCGAAATGGTTTTGCATGTTGCCAGAATTTTTTGGCAGCTTCATTAATAGTATCAAGCGTATAGCTGGTTTCGAAAAGGACTGGCATATATGGGATGCGAAGATACAAATAGACGAACTACCATATCTTACCTTGAATCAATAAATATTATCTAATTTTAAGATGCCATAAAACTATAGTGTGAAACAACCAGCAATTGCAATTCTATTTCTTTTTATCTCATTGCAATTGCATGCTCAAAAAATCCATTTTACGGATACCAGTAATGAGTGGAAAGTTGTATACGAATCACCTGACCCGCCGCATTTGCTAAGTTTTGAGTATGAAAAATTCAGGGGTGATACCATAATCAATAGCAAAGTATATAAAAAATTAGTTGGAGACTTTTCAGCTCTGACTTTTATCAGAGAAGATACCACCGTGAAAAAAGTTTTCGTTTTATATCCCTTAGATGATACAAGCGAACAAGTTTTGTATGATTATAATTTGAAAATCGGGGATACCATTACCTACAATTATCAGATGACAACCAAGGTCTCTATTTATATAGTAGGAACGGACTCCACAGTAATCAATGGTATCGAACACAAAGTATGGCACTGTCAGATACCTAGTAGCTATAGCTATACCATTATAGAAGGTATTGGCTGTTTATATTATTTCTATTTCCCGATACGGAACAAGTGGGAAGGTCCTCCTCAGCTAAGTTGCTTTAGCAATAACGCTACGACCCCTGTACTGAGCCCTTCAATCTATAGTGGACACGTGCAATTTGATAACACAACATCCTGCGCCTTATCAACAGAAAAACTAACAGAAATTCAATCGCGAACATATATTGCGCCCAACCCTATTATCGAAAACAGCAAAATAATCTTCCCTTATGAGATACATTCAGGGAATCTTATTGTTTATGATGCTATAGGCAAAATAATTCTGACTACAGAGATACGAGATGTAAAATATTATGCTTTGGGTGATAAACAATTCTCACCAGGTTTATACTACTATAGAATAACAGACCATTCAAATAGCAACATCTTTTCAGGGAAATTCATTAAGCAATAATTCATATCTAAGAAACAAAAAGGCCGGATAAAGATCCGGCCATACCATTTCTATTTTACATGTATCTGTTATTCTACACTAAATTTACTGATAACAGTTTGCTCGCCTGAACGTATACGTAAGTAATACATACCGGCAGGAATATTACCAAGTTTAATATCTTTTTCGAGAACACTATTTGTAATTGTTACAGTATTGCTATACACAAGCTGGCCAATTGTGTTGTACACTTCGACCGTTGCCCCAGCATTGACAATACCATTGAATTTTCCCGTAACAGTAAAATTGCCATTGTTTGGATTCGGTGCCAGCATTAAGGTATTATCACCAGTACTAAGTTGCCCAACTGCCAATGGGAAAGCACTGCCCACAGAAGAATCCGGAGTAGCACAAAGATTGCTGGTGCGTACAAGTACTGAAATAATATCGCCGCGTTTGAGTGAAGATGTAAGGTATCTATCCGCATTTTCACCGAGGATATCAATACCATTTTTTCTCCACTGATAAAAAGGAGTTGACCCTCCATTTGTAACATTGGCAGTAAACAGCACATTGAAACCCGGGATATAAACGGATGGCGTCATTGAGACATTAACTGATGGAGTTGGTGCAACAGAATCAACAATTACAATGACCGTATCGATAAGTGAACGGCAACCGAAACCATTTACTACCCATACCCTGTATATACCCGCGCTAGCATTGGCGAGTGTAGCAGTTGATGTAAGAATGATAATACTTGTATCAGGAGTCAACCATCTGAAATTGACACCTCCAGTTGTATCAAAAGCCGTTAGTTGCAAAAGCGCATTGGCACAAATAGGACTATTGCTGGTAGCAATAGGGCCGGATGGTTTAGGATATACGGTAACATTGATACTATCACTAACAGAAGGACAACCAGCAGCAAAAGCAGTAACAGTATACAAACCGGAGTTGATATAATCAATTGGCGTGAGAACAGGGTTTTGGAGACTGCTTACAAAGCCCGGCCCAACCCATCTGAAACCACTAGGTGTAGTAGTATTGAGTGTTAATATCAAAGAGTCGCCCTCGCAAACAGGGTTGTTGGCGCTTACAGAAGTAATAGCCGGTCTTTGACTGACATTTACAGTATCAGAAGCAGCTGCGGAGGTGAAGCCGGTTAGCGAAGTTACCCTTACGGAATATATACCTGCATCAGTGAGTGCAATTGGAGAAAGTGTAATAGAAGCCGTAGTAGCAGAAAAGCCACCTGGACCTGACCATAAAAAAGAAGGACTGGCAATAGTACTATTAGCAGTTAACGTAACGGTAGCGCCAACACATACGTTGACCGTACTTGAACCTGAAATAGTTGGCGTAGGTGTGGGGCTTACAATGTTTACATAATAATCGCGCGTGTTGCCGTATTGGTAAAAATCGTAACAAGGATCTATACTAGCGAGAGCAGTGCAACAGGCGTATACTGCCCTTATCCTCATTCTATGTATACCTGCAGTGGCAAAACTTGGTATAGCTAGCGTTGTATTCAGGGTATACACACCACTATAAAAAGTAGGCCCCCCGATCAATTCTGCAACGGAAAAAACACCATCATCATTAAAATCGATCCATATACCTACATTACAATTACCATTAGAATTAAGTTTTACATTAGCTGTATAAGAGCCCCCCTGTTGCATATTCACTGCACTGAAAGCTGCTCTTCTATCGTTATAGCCATTATTGCATGAAGAATCATTATCAGTTAAAACAGAACCTGAATAACCTGTTACTATCACTTTAGTTATGTTTGAGAAAGTACAAGGTGTGGTAGAAGTAAAGCCAGGTGTACAATAACATTCTGTAGGCGCATTCACATTTACTGTATCGATACCTGAAGTTGCGGTATTAGCAGAGCCTGTGCAAGAATCTTTACATCTAAAATAAGTAATTGAAGAGATACCAGATGCCACTGTATAGTTAGCTGTAGTAGCACCACTAATATTTGTCCATGGGCCTACGGAAGACGTAGCAGACTGCCATTGATACGTAATACCTGCCACACCTGAAGGGCCTGTTGCATTAAGAGTGAAGGGGATATTGGCACAAATACTTGCTTGTTTAGCAATAGAAATAGATGGCGTTCCAGTACATATAGGTAAGTGATCGACTGATATGTCATCCAGGTACATATTGTCTCCAAACCTGGAAAATGCCCGGAAAATAACATAGACCGTTGAATACGACCTGAAAGAAGCAGGAATGTTAAAAGTATATTTGTGCCAGCCAGCATGTAGCTCTGCCGGAGGTAAATTGTAGTATCTGCAAATCACCCCCAAGTCCTTACCACCACTAAGAGAAGTTGAGGTATTAACATACACCGCTATACTATCATATGTCGATGCATATCCAGTAGAGTCTCTGTATATCCAACATGATACCATATCTGAACCACCTGTATATGCTGAAAAATTAATAGCTGGTGTAATTAATAAAGCATTACTGGTACCGGTGGCAGAATAAGACTGGTAACCAGCCATTGCCCTGCCGCTATGCGGAAAACAATCGGGAGTAACACCGATGGTATCGCTCTCCCAATTATAAGTACCCGTAACAATATTTGCTACCCATCCTGAAGGGGGGAAAGAAGTGCTGTCGAAACTTTGGGTAAGGTAGTTCTGTGCACTGGTATTGGAGATGATACATATCAATCCCAATACCATTAATAGTAATTTTTTATTCATGCCAGAGAATTTGTATGAAATTAATATTTTATAAAGACAAATGCAATGGTGAATAGGTTGGTAAAAGGGCAATTTAAATATTGACATCGAACCAAACAGGCTCCTTATTATTGTGGTCACCATTATAATTAATGGTCAATTCTTCGCCAGCAATAATCTCTCTGACGGTCTTAATAAACATGGAAGCTTCTTCGTAATTCATAAAATACTCGCAATTGGAATCATATGAATGGTTGTAAATGGATACATAACCAAGAGCCATGCAACATTTATCCTCACCCGGGGGTGTCCATTCAAAAATATAGTCGTGCAGCAGGGTTTTGTCCAGCAACAGTCTTTCTTCAGCAGTCATTATAATGACGGGGGCTACTTCAATTATGGTATCAGCTGGTATGATTTCGCTAGCAAACACACCTCTACCCTTGTTTGGAGTAGCCGCTATATATAAATTTCGCAAGACCATATAGCCGATAATCTACAATTAATAAAAAAACATTTGAAAAAAGAAAAAATATTATTTTAAAGTTCTAAATAATTTTTTGATGAAAATACTTGTTTCTGCAATATTTACTACATTAATCCTTTCAATCATACCTAATCATGTTCTTTCGCAGATAAGCACAATGGATCGATTGCGGTCGGATAGAATGTACTATAAAAGATATAAAGAATTAAAAGAATCAGGTAAAGACGTACGGTCTTACTGGCGTATTTCAACAAATTTTAGTTTCCCAATGGGCTCTGCAGACTACTCTAGCCATTATGTTAATCCATCTAAATCGATAGATACTTCATTTTCAGTAAAAGGGTTAAAACTTACAGGCTTCAATTTTGGTGGAATAGCAGAGACCTATTTCCCTGTCTCTTCTATGGGCGATGATGGGGTGATCGGAATAGGTTTTATGGCCATTCAGAATTATAGGAATTGGGATACAGGACCTATTCATGGCGGACCTCAAGTTGATTATAGATTTACATTTAATTCCTTTGAAATGTCCTTCCCTCTTACTTTAGATTTTATTTTCGGATCAGAAGCGGCACTTGACAAAAGCAAAAAATATGGATTTAAATTTGGTGTGGGAGTGATACCCAGATTGTCATTGACTCAAATTGACCCAACTCAAACACTAGGAGTAGTAAATGACAAATCATTTGTTCTGAGGCCTTTTGTCAAGGCGGAAGTTGCCATGTTCGCTGGTATATGTTTCAAACTTAATTTCACCTATACCATGGGAAATATCCCATATATGAATGCCCCAATGAATTTCTCGCTTAATGATAATGATGTTAACAATATCAAATTGTCTAGCAAGGGAAGTGCTGCACTTAGTTTAGGATTTTTCCCTTTCTCATATGATTGGGACAGAAGCCAATGGTGGAGAAAATAGAATAAGATTGCAAAAAGCAAATATTTTTCATACTTTAACGTCCAAAATAGACGATTTTATGAAAATATTTCGCCCCTTTCTTGCTTTGGCGGTGCTAGTTTTTCTTATCCCTTCTTATGGGTATGCTCAACTAAACCATTCGATGGTTGCAGGTTATCTAAAAGCCAGGGCCCAGGGCAAAAAATTAAAAGCATGGCAACGCTATGAAATTGGATTGGGTTTACCTATGGTGAATGCAAACTATACTCAAAATTTTTCTGCATTTAATTCAGACGGTACTTCTTCAGATACGTCTGTTAAAAAGAAGATAAAAGCTACCGGCTATTGCATAACTTATGGTACTTACATACCATTGTCTGAGCCAAAAAATAATTTTTGTATGGCATTGGGTATAGGTGCAAGAGGTACATCATATAGCTGGGCAGTTGATAAAACAATGTTGCCTCAGTCATACAACTCAACCATTACATATAATACTCA
>Ga0207082_1033_pt3 | contig 29846 bp, 28 predicted proteins | sample Alteio_BWMinHeat_56_FD_153588 | JGI IMG/M metagenome (GOLD analysis project Ga0207082, IMG submission 153588) | Enriched cells from forest soil in Barre Woods Harvard Forest LTER site, Petersham, Massachusetts, United States -... | ecosystem: Environmental > Terrestrial > Soil > Temperate forest >...
GAATGATTAGATATAAATTGTATGGAAGAATACAACCATCAAGAAATAAATGTAATAAACATTATTACTTTATCATTGATGTAATTGCTAAGAATAAACTCACAGCAGTTTTTTTCTTATCTTTTGGAAGGGATCGAAACTCATCTAAGAGTTTTTTCTCATCATCATTAACTGGATGAGAAGGAGTGGATTTTATGTTGGACGATTTTTTTGGCTTAGGTTCAATTTTATCGATAATGTCGATGATGCTTGCGGCACATTGCTTTATCAAGGAGTGTGGATCATCAGCATTGATAGGATGCAATTCAAAACTTTTTCGTAATCGATTAATAATCTCAGCAGTAACTGATGAAGACGCGCCATTTGTAACGGCTAGCTCCAATGCTTCCCGTAATTCATTGGGAATCCTTAGTGTCATTCTTGTTTGGTCAATGTTGGTGTCCATAGGCATATATTATGACGTAAAAAAGACACATTGTATTGACATAAATTATATGTCTATAATAAAGTTATTAGACATATAATTTATGTCTAAATAGGGATATAACATATCAAATGACAAATAAGAGAAGGGTAAAGCAAAAAGAAGATATGGTGATGATAGTGGTCAGGATACCACGAAGTTTAAGGCGCAAATTAAAGATGATCGCTGCATATGAGAATTTGTCTATGAATGATAAAGCCAAGGATTACATTGAGAAAGGGATTAAACGAGAAGAAAAGATGATAGATAACATTGAAGCCAACTAGGCTGCAACCTGGCTGGCTTCGTAACTGGGGTAAGAATACGTGCGTCGTAACTCCCCGGATCAATATATTAGCCTATTGATCGAGGAGTGTCACTCGCCCCACAGATTGGGAGCATTACAATGATGCCAAATGGTGTCGTGAAACAGGGCGTGGGTATCGGCCTCAAAAAGTCATGTCGTAATTCTTATAACATTTCTAATGAGCTTAATTACAAAAACAACTTAATCACAGAAAATGATTCTAATCTATTAGCCATTGCAGCATACAATATGGCAATAGAAATGCTTCCTCGTACAAATACTAACAGCGACTATATTCAATCTGAAAAAAATGGATTTATTTTAAGTGTAAAGGCCAACCCGAATTATGGCCTGCCTTTTGGATCAGAACCAAGGGTATTATTTGATTTAATAGTTAATGAGATAAAATTTACAAAATCACCTGTTTTGCGACTAGGTAAAATATATTTAAACCTTCTCTCTATTTATCAGTTACCAAAAGAGAAACAAAATAATAATCAATGTTTGTATGATCAAATGTTGCGATTATTTTCATCAGAAATATCCTTTTCAAATCAATATAGGAATAACAGGGAAAAAATTGACTTTTGGTGGTGCCCATTAAAAGGAAGAAAAGAAAACGTTTCTGCTAGTTCAACTATTGTGGTAACAAGAGAATTATTTATTGGATTATTACATTCAAAAATAAATTTCCCCATTGATTTACATTCAAACGAATTTGGAGAAGGGGAATTTATCGATGTGTAATTTTCACATTAAAAAATATTTCCTGATATGTATTTTGTTAAACGGATGTTTAACTTTAACTGGATGCCAAAAAACAATTTATATTTGCAACCAACCAATTCAAAAAATTGGTGTGATTGAAATACCAGCCTCTACTATACATCCAGCACAATTTTATCTATGCGGTAATGATCAATATCCATGTGCAACCATTCGCTATTGCAATCGAATTCATCACCAACAAAAAAGGAAGGCTTATGAAAAACCTAGCGTTAAGCAAAATTGCATTACTCAGTGATCCTCGTTTCAAATTGATCTTTATGTTGGGTCTCTTTGTAACATTAATTTTAATGTCAAATTACGTACTTGCAGCAGATTTATTAGCCGGAACGGATGCTGACATAAAAGACACAATGACAGGAACGGGTAAGCATTGGCTGCTATGGATTGATGGTGGTATTAGCTTAGCGTCATTTGCTTATACAAAAAAGCCAATGGTTTTCTTTTCAGTACTTGGTATTTCCCTCTTTATCACGGCATTAGTGAAATTAGCCGGAGGTTCGACAGTATGAACCAAGATAAATATTACCTACCAAAAATGCTTGATGAGCCTTTTCGCGTTTACATATTAACGATTGATGAACTGCTTTTATTAGTTCTTCCCATTCTTTTTGTGGGATTTATTTTTAACCAGATGGTGATAGGTTTCATGCTCGGTATCGGTAGTTTAACACTCATAAAAAAATTTAAAGGCGAACAAGGTCATTATTATTTATTTCACCTTGCTTACTGGTATCTACCCGATATTGTGCAATTTAAAGCAACGCCACCATCTTATGTTAGAGAATATTTAGGATAAATTGTATGCGATTTACCATTGAACGCAGCCAACTTGAAAAATTATTTGCACAACGTAATGGCTATATGATGTTAGCTTTAGGAAGCATGCTGCTATGTTTATTGCAAATTATTGTTATGTTTTTTCTGATCGGTAGAGAAAAAACGATTTTGATACCACCCAGTATAGAAAAAAGTTTTTGGGTATCGGCTACGCATGTTTCACCTGAGTATTTATCAGAGATGACAACGTTTTTTGCAAATTTACGCCTTAATATTACACCAGAGAGTGCAGGGATTCAGCGTGAGAGCCTTTTGCGTTATGTCGATCCTGTTTACTACGACACATTAAAAACCCAATTAGTGCAAGAAGCAGATCGTGTTACTGATCAACACATCAGCATGGCTTTTTTTCCTGTTAATGTGAAAGTTGATAGCAAACATTTTAAAGCCCTTATTGAGGGTGATATCAAATCTTTTGTTGGAGATGCTTCACTTCCTTCTAAACGCGTAAGTTATTTGGTGACCTATCGTTATGATACAGGAAGGCTCTTGGTTAAATCATTTGAGGAGGTGAAACATGGTTAAATGGCCTCAATTTATACTGAGTTTTTTTTGTTTAGGATGTGTGGCAAGTCAATGCTTTGCATTACAGATTAAGAGTGTTGTTGATAATGAGACCAGAAGCGCAAAAATATCTTCTGTTGATGTTACTAGAATTTTTGTACAAGGCGACCGTATAAAAAGTGTTAAAGGATTGAAGGGCGCTTATACACGTGAAAATGATGAAAAGAACGGCGAAATTTATATTCAACCATCGCCGCTTTATCGAGATAGAGCATTCACTATTTTAATTGATACAGAGCAAGGTCGTCATTTTACCTTATTGCTGAACCCAACTGCTTCACCTTCAGAAACATTAATGTTAGTTCCTAAAGGAGTAGGGCGGGAGCGGGCTGGCAAATTTGAGCAAGCCTCACCTTATGAATTGACTATCAATCATCTTGTCCGTGCCATGAAAAATGGTGTCATGCCAGAAGGATATGCTGTGCGCGAGGTTGATAATAAAACAACTTATCAATTTAGAAATCGGCTCACTCTCAAACTTAAAACAGTGTATGAGGGACTCAATTTACGCGGTGAGATATATGAAATTATCAATAAGCAAGCCATTCCAGTTCAACTGGACGAACGCGAATTTTATAAGCCAGGTACTCGTGCAATCAGTTTAGACACAATTATCGTGCAACCTATGGCAACCATCCATCTTTATAGGGTAACTAGCCATGATTGATGAATATGTCCCAACCGCTCAAGAAGTAAAAACCAATCAGCATCGTAATTTGCTTATTATTTCTGGCATAGCGGTGATTATAGGAATCAGTATTTATTATTTAATGGATAGAGGATCATCAGAAACAAGCACTAAAAAAGATGAGACAGCATCATTTTCACATCCTGTAGAGCAAGTCAATGCACAATCACTTTGGATAGAGCGAGCACAAAATAAATTGAAAGAACAAGAACGGCACATGGCCGAGTTAAAAAATGAAATTACGCAAATTAAAAATAATGTTAATCAGCAATCCATAGAAAACGATCCTCGCTATCAAGCAGTACAAAAACAGAATCAATTATTTCAGGAAGCATTGAAGCAGAATGCGCAGAGGCAACAGATTCAAAGTGGTAATGCATATAATGGAGAGGTTTTCTCAACAACGCCAGGTGCAAGAACCAATCTGTTGCCTAATCAACGTGATGTTGCATCGAATGAGGTAGTAGGAATAGACAATGATGAACTTCATTTAAAATCAGATTCCAATTTACCAAAAAAAAATCCAGATAGTTTTGTTCCATCGGGTACATTTGCTGAAGCAATTATGTTGGGAGCTGCGGATGCTTCTGCTGGTGTTCAAGCTCAATCTAACCCTTCACCGATGTTGTTTCGCATTATTGCGGATGGAACCTTGCCTAATCATAAGAAAAGCCACTTAAAAGATTGTGTGGTGACAGCTGCCGTCGTAGGGGATATTTCATCAGAGCGCGGGCAAATCCGATTAGAGCGTATGAGCTGTACTTTTCCAAATGGAGAAATTGTCGAGCAGCCCGTTGAAGGAACTGTGTTTGGTATGGATGCCAAGAATGGTGTCAGGGGTACACCTGTTTGGAGAGAAGGCGCTTTGTTAGGACGCGCTGCTGTTGCAGGAACACTGTCAGGCTTAGGTAGTGCTGTTTCTCAAACATATACCACCAATTCCATCTCTCCGCTTGGCACAACACAAACGGTCAATAACGGTGACATTTTTAAATATGGTGCGGCACAAGGAGCATCTAATGCTATGGAGAAGCTTGCTGAATATAACATTCGCCGTGCGGAGCAATATCATCCAGTTATTCAGTTGACAGCAGGACAGCCTGTCGATGTGGTGTTTCTAAAAGGGTTTTATTTAGACGGACGAAAACATGAAGAAAATAACGATGATAAATCGTCACCCACAGAACTTTTTCCTTCATCCGGCCAAACGTTAACAGGATTGACATTGAGTGAACGCGAACTCGAAAGGATAAAGCGGAACGAACAAAACATGGGGTGGGTGAGTAAAGACCAATCAGGGGGTATGCAATGAAAAGGCTAGTGATGATGGTATTTGTTTTGATGCAACTCGGTGGTCTGACAGCTTGTACGACCATGAATTCTAGCTTTGATTGTCCGAACAAAGCAGGTGTTCGATGCAAAAGTTTAGATCAAATTAATAGCATGGTGGATAGTGGTCAAATTCGTGGCCGTACTCAAATAAGCACATCCACAGTAACTAATTGTACTGGCTGCGGAGAATTTCAATCATTCCCAACAAGAACATCTTTTATACCAGGTCAACCTATTCGCTATGGTGAAACGGTTCAGCGGATATGGATTGCACCTTATGAAGATAGTGAGGGTAATTATCATCAAGATAATTTGATGTACGCCATCATGAAAGGCGGCCATTGGATAGGCAATCCAGTTAAAACCGTTAACGCATTTTAGGCTATCAAAGGAATAAGAAAAATGTTTAACAAAATTCTTGATGTAACTGAAAAATTTGGCAAAAAAATAGCTTACTTAATGGGTGATGATATTAAGTTGAGGAGCCATCGCTCAATTAATCGAAAAGTAACTAACCCTTTATTTGACCATCATTTTTTATCACAGTTATTGCCTTATGAAACATTTGATCCAGAAACATCACTTTTTATAAATAAAAAAAGCATCGGATTTATTTTAGAAACAACGCCGCTCTTAGGATCAAGTGAAGAAGTTGAAAATATTTTAACGAGTGTGATTACTGATATTTTACCTGCTAATGTAGACATGCAATTTTTATTATGGGCATCCCCTAAAATTGCACCCATCCTTGATGCGTTTGAATCCGCTCGCTCTAAAAACGAAAAATTTGCCTGGCTTGCAAAAAAACGCACTGATTATTTAAAAAAGGGTGCGTATACCAGTTTAAGCGGATTTGGTTCTTTATTGATACGCAATTTTCGTACGTTCTTGGTCATATCGGCACCTAAGAAAAATGTGGACGCCTATGAGTTGATTGGTCTGCGTGATGATATTGAAAGCTCGCTGAAGTCGATTAACATAGGCAGCAGAATAATCGATGCGCAGCAATTTATAGCTACATTTTTTGACATTATTACCCCAACAAAAAATCTTTACCCACACGATTTTAGTTGGAATGAACTTGATCCTTTATCTACGCAATTGACTCATCCTGAATGGCGATTACGAATCAAGCCGGATTCACTTCAGTTTTCATCAGAAGATGAAGCGATGGAAGCACACTGTTTAACCGTTAGAGAATATCCTAACAAAGCAACACAATGGAAAACGACTGAAAACTTAGGGCAGTTGTTCAATGCAACACTACAAATTCCTTGCCCATTTATCATGAGTTTTTCTTTACGCAAAACAAATCAAGAAAAAGCATTTACTGGTGCTCAATTACAATCAATGAATCGTGAATCAACAGCTAAAAGTCCACTCGCAAAATTTAAACCATCGGTAAATAAAGAATATGAGGATTGGCAATTTGTGCGAAATCGCTTAAGCGAAGGTGATGCACTGGTCAAGACCTTCTATCAAGTCATCTTATTTACTAAACCTGAAGAAGCAAAATTCTGTGAACGACGTTTGCGCGATCTTTATCGTGCAAATGGTTGGAAGTTAAGAAAAGAATCTTTTCTGCAATTTCAATCTTGGTTAGCTGCATTTCCCATGATGATGACGGAGGGTTTATTTGATGACATGAAATATTTTGGCCGTTTAAAAACCATGACGGCATTTAATGCAGTAAATGTTGCACCCTTACAAGGAGAATCGAAAGGAAGTAAAACACCGAGTTTATTGCTGCCAGGCAGGCGCGGACAAATTGCGCTTTGGAACCCATTTGATAATGAGGGTAATTTTAATATTGTCATTGTTGCAGCGCCCCGAAAAGGAAAATCAGCCTTAACGAATGAATATATTATGGCGACACTCGGAGCAGAAGGCCGTGTTTGGGTAATTGATGTGGGTAAATCGTACGAAAAAACCTGTAAAGAATTAGGCGGGCAATTTATTGAATTTAGTGAAAGTACGAATATTTGTTTAAATCCATTTACAACAATCACCAATATTAATGAATCTATGGAGTTGTTAAAACCGCTACTTGCCAGTATGGCAAGACCAGTAACAGGTGCAGCAGAAGAAGAGGTCAACTATTTAGAAAAAGCAATTAAAGCAGCCTGGGAGAAGAAAGGGAATAAGACAACCATTACAACAATTGCTGAATGGCTCTCAGAAGGGACTGATCCAGTCGCACAAAATCTTGCTCATTTATTGTTTAGCTATACTTCCCAAGGCAGTTATGCACGGTTTTTTGAGGGTGACTGTACTATTGATTTTAATAATTCGTTTATTGTTCTTGAGTTGCAGGCGCTTGACAGTAAAAAAGATTTGCAACGCATTATTATGCAGATGTTGATATTTCTGATTTCACAAGCGATGTATCACGGGGATAGATCACAAATCAAAAGTTGTATCATCGATGAAGCCTGGAAACAACTTAATAGTAATGATAAATCACAGGCAGAATTTATTGAGGCAGGCTATCGAACTGCACCTAAACATAGAGGTAACTTTATCTCTATTGCACATTCCGTATCCGATTTTCATGGCAACCGCATGGCTAAAGCCGCTTTTGATTGTTCTGATTTTAAAATTATTTTAGGTCAAACGGATGAGGCCATTAATAAGCTCAAGCAAGAAAAAATTGTGGATATTGATGGGTTTCGTGAAAGAGTACTCAAATCATTAAAGATTACCAAAGATTTTTCTGAGTGCGTCATTATCAGTCCTGAAGGATGGTCAATACACCGCATCATTTTTGATCCATACGCACGTATTTTATATTCCACAAAAGGTGAAGAATTTGATGCAGTCAATCGTTTAACTAATAGCGGTATGTCATTAACCGATGCAATTGAACAGGTCGTGAGGCAATTTAATCATGCTTAAACATTTCTTTAATAAAGAAGTAGTATCACAAGCTTTATCGCAATTTTTCTTTGGCATGTTAGGTGCATTGATGATTTTAGCAATGACACATAAAGTCACACCAACTATTGCAACGATCAATATAACTGGATTGGAAGACAGCTTTATACAAGAGACATCAAAGCAAGCGCTGTCAGAAGCAGAAAAAAAGCAAAAAGTGGAGATATTTGCAAAAACATTAAATCAAACAGTGATTCAACTTGCAAAAGAAAAACATCTTACATTCATGCCCAGCCAAGCAGTGATTTCTGATGCGCCTGATTTTACCCAAGAAGTGGCAAAACAAATTAAAAGGAGGCTGAACCAATGATATTTCATGGTGTACCGCTAGAATGTATTAATCATGCTGCTCAATTGTTTCATGTTCCAGCCACCATGATTATTTCTGTCATGAAGATCGAAAATGGGTGGAATGGTGCCGCGATAAAAAATAAAAATGGCACCTATGATTTAGGCGTGATGCAAGTTAATTCGAGCTGGCTGACTCAATTAAAACCTTATGGTATCACACGCGAACATTTGCAATATGATCCTTGTATCAATGTGCATACAGCCACTTGGATTTTAGCGAAAGGCCTTTCTCGTGGGGAAGGTTGGCAAGGTGTAGGAAACTATCATTCTGCTACACCTGTTTACAATCAACGCTATCGTTTAAAAGTAAAAATGGCTTATGAAAGCATGCAGCATGCTTTATCTAAGGAAACAGCATGAAAATCAACCTGTCATTTGTAGGATTTTTATTAATGGCAATCACATGCATATTATTTTCTAAAAATATCTTTGCAAATGACTACTTACAACACGATGGAACAAGTCTTGAAGTAATGGGCGAAACTTATCCGATTATAGAAATGGATTTTCTAGACTTTATTAAATCTCGCATAGAAATGATGCAGAAAAATGGTCAATGGCAATCGTTGCAAAATCACGTACAGAAAGATGCAATTCGTTATCGTGATAGACCAAAAAAGGTGGAAGGAATTACTCGTGTTCGTGAAACAAAAAGTTGGAAATTTGATCCAAGCATTGTGCTGGATCATGATGTCATGACGCCAGACGGAAAAATGATAGCTCTAGCAGGTACTCATGTTAATCCTTTAATTTATGCCGCACTATCAAAGGCACTTGTTTTTTATGATGGTGATGATGCCGATCAAGTGAAGTGGGCGTTAGATCAAGATAAAAAATTGAAAGGGAATGATAAACTAATTCTTGTTAATGGCTCAATTTTATCTCAGGAAAAATTATTTAAAAAACCCATTTACTTTGATCAAGCAGGTAGATTAACAACACGATTTGGTATTACACATGTTCCATCAGTTGTTGTTCAAGATGGAATGGTATTAAGTATTACAGAGGTGAAATTATGAAATTTCGCCATCTAGTGTTAATTATAATAAGCTTATGTTTCAGCACAGTTTCTTATGCAGACAATCTTTGTCAGGGTAAATTCGCCAATCCTATTACTGATATTTGTTGGAGTTGTCTATTCCCAATCAGCATTGGTAGTGCAACTGTATTTAGTGGAGGTCAACCCGATACAGCTAATCCATCTTTCCCAATATGTACGTGTCCAATGGTGCCAACAGGTGTTCGCATTGGAATTAGCATTGGCTATTGGGAGCCGATTGCACTCGTTGATGTGACACGTCACCCATATTGTATGGTCAACTTGGGCGGGTTACAGCTTGCGAAGGGTGAATTTGGTGCGGATGGTGAAGTGGATAATCCTTCTCCGTCTCAAGGTGGCAGTTTTTATTATGTACATTGGTATAAATTCCCTTTGATGTACTGGCTAAATATCTTAACGGATGCTGTTTGCGTAGAAAAAGGCGATTTGGATATTGCTTATCTGACCGAGCTTGATCCCACCTGGCATGATGATGAGCTGACATTTTTATTAAACCCGGAAGCTTTATTATTTGGAAATCTAGTAGCACAAGCTGCTTGCAGTGCAGATAGTCTTGCAACGCTGGCAGGACTTCCTATTGATACTCTTTTTTGGTGTGCAGGTTCTCAAGGGAGCATGTATCCCTTAAATGGCGTGGTGCAAGAACACATTGGTGGTGTGCAAGCAAGTACCTTATTGACGGAACGAATGACTTACAAAATGCACCGTGAAGGATTGGTGTGGGACAGTGTCGGTCAAAATAGCCCTGCGATCTGTTCTCAATATCCAGCGCCAATTATTCCTAAATCCCGTTATCGATATCAAATGATCAATCCCATTCCAACAGCAAGTGGTGGCGAAGATGGCTGCCATGCCTTCGGTCATACGACATCGCTTTGGGGATCATTACATGAATATCCTTATTCAGGGGAAGATTTTGGTTATTTAGTATGGCGTAAAAGATCGTGTTGCGCTGGCTGATAGTTATAAAAAGGAGACGAGATGAATCAAGACGATAAAGGAAAACTAAAAACATTATGGGATATGCGCCATTTAACTGTAGATGAATTTGTATCGAAAATTTCTGTCCATCCTGATCTTAAATTTTTATTAACGACAGTCGGTGCTTGGTTTTTATTACGATGTGTCATCGGGATATGGATTGGCGCGCATGTCATTTATTTTGTTTATCGCATTTTTAATATAGTCCTTAGTTAAGGAGCCTGTATATGACATTTAGAGAAAAAATAGGTAAATGGCCTATATGGAAGGCAGCACTTGTCATGCTACTCATCTTGGCATTCTTTTTTGCAGCGCTAGAGGAAATTTTTGTTAGTCGTGTATTTTATATCATGGATAAAACTATTTCTTATTTTGAAAAAGAAAAGAAAAAAGAATCTGAAGAATGGGAAAAAGATGAAAAAAGTTATGCAGAATTTAATAAAAAATGGGAACAAGGGTTTACAGACTTAAATAAAAAACTGACAGCAATTAATAACGATACTAAACAACATCATTATTGTCTTGAATATCTTGAAATACAGGAAGCTAGAGCTTACTTGCATGAACATCAAAATGATCCTAAAGATTTTATCGCTAAATCCTGGGAAAAAGATCAAAAAGAGCAGTTTAAGATGCAGGGGAAATCACAACGGCTTATTGATTTAGATAATGCTATTAAGAACAAGGAATTTGATCCAACCAAGTGCAAGAGAGAGATGTCATGAAACCTTTACTGATAATTGCATTATTAAGCTTCCTATCGACATCATCAAATGCTTCCGATGATTACCGAGCGATTGCAATAGAAGCAAAAAATCATGCGCCTGAACAAATATCAATTTATCGTCAAGATGCTGAAAACGCAAAAATGGCAGAGAAAAACCTAGTAAAAATTTATCAAGGCGATGCTCATTTTGCTGAGAGTCAAGAGAAAGAAATAATACTTAAAAATAGCTTATCAACAAAGACAGATTCTGCGACTAAAAAAATGTCTTCTATCTTGATCTTTGTATCATTTTCCATGCCAACTCAAAGTTTAGAAGCTTATCTTCGTGATGCTAAAAAAATACAAGCAAGCGTGGTGATTCGAGGATTGGTTGATAATTCATTTCAAAAAACCTATAGGCGCATTGCCGATTTAGTCAAAACATCAGGCGGTGGTGTTGAATTAAATCCGATTTGGTTTAAACGTTTTGATATTCAAGTAGCACCTGCGGTAGTCATCGTTCCAGAGGGAAGCCCTTGTTATAAAAATGATATATGCAAAAAAGGAACTGATTTTGATGTAATGACAGGCGATATTACTTTATCTTCCGCACTTAAGATGATACGGGATAGAGGGCATTTAACGAGTGAGATTGTACAAGCAGCGCTTGGCAAACTACAAGGTGCATCCGATGCGTAAGTTAATCATGCTTGCTCTAAAAGTATGGATGTGCAACTGCTTAGCTGCCAGTCCTGAATTTGAAGCTGCTGTTAACCTTGCGAATCAGGATGGGCTAAGTAAGAAATCTGATTCTTTTAATCAGGCTAAACATTTTAATCCGCAAACGGTTTTTTATAATTACACGAAAAATCCTGATCAAACTAAGTATTATCAAGGTGTCACTCAGAAAGATACGCAGCAAATGGATAATGATAAAATTCAAAGTAAGGGAGGTGAATCGGGTACAACGATTGCAAATAGTGTTAGACAACATCCAAGTTATGTCATTAGTCAATCTGATCCAGACATCAAGCGTTCTCAACTCTTGCAGAGTGAAGCATATAACATTATTCATGGCATGACCAGCCAGTATATTGATTGTAAACCTAAAGAAGCATGCACCATACAATATCAAGAAAAGCTATGTGAGGAAGCACCGCAAACGCTTTTTCAATCTTGTAAGAAAAAATTAAATGTTGAAGTAATTTCTCATGAAACAGTCACTCATTATCCATTAACAGCCCATCTTTCTGTTAAAGAGCATAATTACGCGGGTATTAGCATGAATACAGTTAATGGTCGCATTGATTTCCTCGGGCCTCATGATGCAAGTTTTAGGTTGGATGGTAGATTACCAGGCAACATTGATTGCCATACGTTGCAAGGAACCATCACTTCTAAAAGCGGTAATGCTCGCTTAGATAATATTAATTTTCCATCTTGCGGTAATGGATTAGGTTTAGATTTTCATATATCGGGCGGTCATAGACTTGATTTGCAAATTGATATGGCTTCTAAGGTAGTAACGTATGAAATTAAAGACTATTGGATAGATGAGTGTGCAGGTATTGCAAGTGACTCAACGTGTAAGCTGAAATCACAGCAATGTGATATTCCACATTCAACCCAAGTCATACAAGGTGTGCCTGTGACACGTGATTGTTGGCAGCAAGGCTATGATTACATGTGCCGTGGCGGTAGCGGTGAAGGTAATTGTAAACCACTACAATCACAAGGGTGCGAACAAATCGGTTCAGAATGTAAAGATAATACAAATGGTCAATGTTCTCTCTATCGTCAAACCTATCGCTGTACCATTCGCTCTTGTTCACCCACTACCGATGTAATTTGTGGTAATGGACATGAATACTGTTTAGATGGGAATTGCACGGATCATCATTATCAGCAAAGCAATGATTTTGGTAGAGGCGTTTCTGCATTATCAGCCGTAGCTGATGCTTCAAAACAATTAGATCAAAGTTCTTTAACAATGTTTACAGGCCATCCAACAGAATGCAGCGAAAAGCCTGTTGGTTTTAGTAATTGCTGCACGGAAACAGGATGGGGGCAAGATATAGGCTTAGAGCATTGCTCAGATGCAGAAAAGAAATTGCATGTGGATAGGGAAAACAAACTGACAATCAAAGTAGGGCGATATTGTTCCAGCGATATCGTAGGTGTTTGTGTTGAACATGCCCAAGTTTTCTGTGTGTTTAACTCAAAACTTGCAAAAATTATTCAAGAGCAGGGAAGGTCACATCAATTGCATATCAATTTTGGTGAGGCTGAACATCCTCGCTGTGATGGAATTACGCCAGAACAACTTCAAGCCATGGACTTATCGAAAATAGATTTTCAGGATTTTATTAATGATTTGAGCAAGAACGTAAAAAACCCTGATTTAAAACAAATTCAAGACATGATCCAACAACATGTACAGCAAGCTAAACAGGCAGGATAGTCAAATGGTTAAACATAAAATGAAATTATTGATTAACCTCATGCTGATATTCATTTTTGGTGCACAGGAAATTTGTTTTGCAGAAGATTATTATTCGCAACATGCGGTTGGTTGGCATTGGTATGATGATCCAAGTGAACAAGAAGAAATAAAACAACCGAACAGTCGTCCTGACCAAAATGACCCGAATGTGATTGTTGATAATGTTAGAAAGAAGGTCACGACAGCTTTAAATAAGGCCATTGCAGAGCCGACAATCGAAAATGTAGAACAATACATTACTTTACAAGAACAATTAAATGATCGTGCTGAAAAAGTATCAAATTTATGGGAGCAGGCACTACTTAAAAATCCGCAATTAAATTATTCGCTTTCTCATCCAACAAATAATGTTGCTTTGCAGGTTTACCATGAGGAGGAATCTCAGAAAAAAGAAAATGCTATTCGATTATTTGCAAATAATACAGGGCTATTCTTTTTTTATCGAAGCACCTGTCCTTACTGCCGTCGATTTGCACCCATTTTGAAAAGTTTTTCTGAGCATAACGGCATCACTGTCATTCCGATTACGTTAGATGGTATCTCATTACCTGAATTTCCCAATTCAAAAATCGATACAGGCCAAGCTGCCCAATTTCATGTCACGATGACACCCTCATTATTTGCAGTGAATCCCTATACGCAAAAAGCATTTCCTGTGGCCTATGGTCTAACAAGTGAAACGGAATTACGCGATAACATTTATAGGATTATGACGAAGTATGGGGATAAATCATGACATCAATCAAAAAGCGATTAATTGTATTGTTGCTTACTGTGGTGTTAGCTATCCCACTTGTTTCTTTTGCGGATGTAAACGGTGATTTGAGTAATTTCTTTGATGGTCTAGGCATGGTTAGTAATACCACGGCACCGCATGCCTATCAGGGACAGCAAGCTGGTTATTACAGTGGCGGCAGTCTATATGCAAGAAGTACGGTACGTAACGTTCAACTTATCCAAGTTGATCTACCTAGTTTTCGATCAGGGTGCGGCGGAATTGATGTTTTTGCTGGCGGTTTTTCATTTGTAAATAACAATGAAATTGTAAACATGATGAGAAACATTATGAATAATGCGAAAGGCTATGCTTTTAAATTAACGCTCGCAGAAGTTACACCTCTCATTAAAAATGTTTTAAGCGATATTCAGGATATCGCAAATAAAGCTAACCAAATGAATATCAATTCCTGCGAAACAGCAGAACAATTAGTAGGTGGAGTCTGGCCTAAAACACGCGCAAATCAACAGCAAGTTTGCCAAGATATCGGTTCTACGACAGGCATTTTTAAAGATTGGGCTGAAGCACGACAAGGATGCACATCTGATGACCTCAATTATAATTTTGATTCAACTATGCAAGCTGGTTCACAAAATCCTGCTTACAAAAATTTGATATTGGATAATGGAAACTTAGTCTGGAGAGCATTGCAAGCTAATAGTTTAGTTTCTGGTGATGAAGAATTGGCAGAGCTTTTGATGTCACTTTCTGGCAGCATCATCATTAAAAAAACTGGTACAGGAAAATCTGCTTCTAATCATTTTGAAGTTCTACAATCGCTGGCCACAGATCATTCATTGTTTAAAGCCATTTTATACGGTGATAATGCTACTATTTACAAATGTGATGAAACAACGCAGTGCCTTAACCCTAGATTACAGACTATTCCTATTGCAAAAAAGAATGCGCTCATAAATCGAGTAGCAGATTTATTAAGGCAGATCAGTCAAAAAATCATTACTGATGAAAAATTAACTCCGCAAGAAATAGGATTAATACAATCAACTCGTATTCCAATTTACAAAATATTAAACGTACAAGCTGCTTATCAAAAAGACCCCAATATATTGGATGTTGAAAGTTATGCAGATGTCATTGCAACAGATATTTTATTCCAATATTTACAAGAAAATTTGGAATTGGTGCGCTTATCTAGCCGATCTTTGCAATATCCAGCAGAAATCATGAGCCAATTTAACGAAGGTGTTAATGCGGCATTATCAGATGTAAGAACAGAAGAACGTAATGCACAAAACAAAATATCACAGGCATTTCAATTAATAGAGCAATCGCAAGTCCTGGAGCAGATGCTTGCTGGTCAGTTGTCGTCTCAATTGGGTAATTCACTCACTTGGGCAAGGTCGTTGCGGTAGGAGGAGATATGGCTATCACATTAAGCGTATTTACGATTGGCGGCGGTGATTTACTAAAAAAAGTATTTGATGCGGTTGCTGCGGCTTTCAATGATCCGAAAGGGGTGGGTGCTATCACTAGTTTGGCCGTGATGTTTGGTGGGCTTTTTGCCACATTTGAATTTAGTAAATCACGTGATATTAAAGTGCTACTCAAATGGGCAGGAATGTATGTGATAGTCACATCCCTCATTCTTTACCCCAAAGCCACAGTTGTTATTGAAGACAGGACGGGCATCGATATTAAACCACGCATTATCGACCATGTTCCTTTGTCATTGGCTATTTTTGCAAGTTTTACTTCTCGTATAGGCATTGGTTTTACAGAAGTAATAGAGACTATTTTCCATATGCCAGATGACATGACGTATAACAAAACAGGTATGTTAATGGGATCCAAACTTGTTCTTGCATCACGTAATTTTCAGATTACAGATGCTGAATTTTCTCAGACACTCAATGAATTTATGCAGCAATGTGTATTTTTTGATTTGCTTCTCAAGAAATATACTGTCCAGGATTTAGTACATGCGGACAATCCTTGGGAATTTATTAAAGGCCATACCTCTCAAGCGCGTGCTTTTCCTCTCAATGGAGAAATCACAGTTTGTAATGTGGGGGCTGCAAAACTAGATACTATCTGGCAACAAACGATTAACAATGCTGCCACTGTTTATGGCGGTCAAATATTAAACGGCAGCCAAAACCCTTCGAAGATGCTTTTATCTCATCTTGAGGATGGATATCGTTTTTTGACGAACGTTTCAGTACAAGGCGAGGTTATTTTAAAGACCAATTTACTGGCAAATGCAATGTCTAATGCTTTATCTCATTATGGTGCCAATGCTAACGCACCTGCGGCGCTTCAGGCTTATGAAGATACTAAGTCAGAACTACAATCGCGCGAAACAATGGATCAAACTGGCCGCCAAGCGGCGGTATGGATGCAGTATTTCAAAAATATTATTGAAGCAGTACTTTATAGTTCTTTTATATTTATTTATTTCTTAAGCTATTTTCCATTTGGCGGTGCGATTATCCGAAATTACCTTTATGGTCTATTTGTCTTGCAAGCGCTTGCTCCTATGTATGCCATTATCAATTTTGCCGCTAATTTTTTCGCCCAAAATCGCTCGATGGCCTTTCTTTCAGCGGACAGCACACATAGCGGATTATCGATGGCAAATATAGCAGGTATTACCCAAGCCAATGCAGATGCCATGGCAGTCGCAGGTTACCTTATGTGGCCTGTGACACTTGGTGGAGCCATCATGTTGTTTCGAGGACTACCTAGTGCTATCCAAAGCATGGGACAACTCATGGGAGGAGTGGTGCAACATGCAGGCAGTCATGTGGTGGCAGAATCAGTGGGTGGAAACATCAGTGCTGGCAATGCGAATTTTGGTAACCGCAGCCTAAACAATATGAATGCTAATCATTGGGACACGAATGTGCGTTATGCAGCAGGCGGGGCGATGTTTCAAACAGGGACAGGCTCAAGTTTATCGATTACACCTGATGGCAGCGAGGTATTAGATAATCGCGCAGCACTTTCTAATTTAAGTTCCACGATTAATTGGGCAAACAGTACCCGTATGGTGGCATCCCATCAAGCTCAATCAAGCCTCACGGCTGCTTTAAATAAAAGCCATGCAGCAGGAGAGCAATATAGTAGAGGATTGCGCCAATTGGATGATTTTTCACAGCAGCAGAGCCATTTTACTAGCAGTGGTCAATCACATAGTTCAACGGAAACAAGCGGACTAAGCCAATCGGCTCATACTGTCTCACAATTGGTTGACAGCTTTGCTAAAGACCATCATGTCAGTCATGAGCGTGCTGCTCAGGTATTAGGGCAGGTGTATGCCGATATTAAGGGTGGTTTTGAATTTTTCGGCAATGGTGGAAGTATGGGAGCACACGGTAGCGCTTCTGTTAGTGCACGTTCTGCGTTTGGCAGTTTATATAATGAAGCGCACAGGTTTGCCATTGATAAGAATTTTGCTGAAAACGTCGATTCTGCAAAGCGTGCAGCTGTTGAGTCGCATTTCAGAGACAGTTCTGATAAAGGCGCGCGAATGGCAACCTCAATCGCCAGCTCCTTTGATAAAGGAGACAATTACCGGGCGGAAGCAGCCAGTCAATTATCCAAGGCAGAAAGTTACTCAACATTGGCGTCTACATCTTCTGAAGACGCATCAACTGTCTATGCAAATTATAATCAAGAATTTTATAAATGGATGCGGCATCAACCTTCTCCTTACGGACAAGGGATGATGAGTAAAAGTGCCATTGATAATATGTCAGTACACGATAATACGCTTTTGCAAAGTTATGCTAATCAATTTGTAAACGAGAAAATGGCAAGTGATGTTAAAGCATTTGAACGATCTCATCATGTAGCACAAGGTGAATCTCATGTGCAGCATGCTTTCAACCATAATAACCAACATATTCAAGATAAATCTCATATTGAAACTCAATATCAGCAAGACAAACAAATCGTGCATAACGAATTGCAACATGCTGCTGATAAAGGGGAAGGCATTGGCGCAATCGATTCGCGAATTAAAGAAAATGTCAATGCCAGCATGCAAGCAAACCACGCGCAACTAGAACAAAAAAATTCTGAATTGAAGCAGGGTGCAGAACCACTTAAAGAGAGGGTAGATGAAAAAGTAAAAGGCCAAGTGATAGGAAGCATTGATCCTGCAAAAGGTTCGTTGTTGGAAAAAATCAAAAACAATGAATCGCCTTTAGATTTTTATAAGGACACACAACATGAGTAATCAACCAAGTGATGTAAAGAATTTTACTCGCGGTGGTCAAATTACATTACATAACCTCCGTATGTACATTCAAATCGTTGATAAGGTGGTGTTAGTAGCGGCACTTGCTTTTCTGCTAGTGTCCGGCGTAATAGCTTGGTGGGTAACATCAGACTATGAACGTTATGTGTTTGGAGAATATTTATGGGCAAATACATTGCCTATTTTTGATAGTCATGCTGCTACACAATTTATTCAACCTAATGGCAATAAAACGACGGTTAAATACGTTGATATTGCTAATGCTGGTTTAGTTAAAGACATTGTAAAACAAGTCGCTCGAAAATCTATTTTGTCTATCATTGCTGGCTTATTGGCTGGTATGTTGACGTTAGGTTTTATTTCGAGATGGCTAAGAAAAAGAGGTGAAAAGCAGGCCGAAAATATTTTATTGAAAGGCGATAGAATATTGCTTGTCAATGAAACCCGAAGATTAATTGAGAACAAAGAAGAAAACTCTAAATTATCCTTGGCTAATCTCCCGTTAATTAAAAATACTGAAACAGCTCATTTATTGTTTCATGGAACAACTGGATCAGGCAAATCAAATGCTATCAAAGAACTTCTTGATCAAATTCGTAAACGTGGTGACCGGGCAATTATTTACGATAAGAGTTGTAATTTTTTAGAAGAATTTTACTTACCTAAGCAAGATATTTTACTGAACCCATTAGATAGAAGAGGACAGCCTTGGAACCTTTGGTCTGAATGTAGGGATTCAGCTGATTTTGATAGTTTGGCTGCGGCACAAATTCCTATGCCATTATCTACCCAAGACCCTTTTTGGGTGAATGCTGCGAGGACAATATTTTCAGCCGCTGCCTTTGAGATGCGTAATGATGAAAATAAAAGCGTGATGAAATTATTGCAAACGTTGCTAACTGCTGATTTAAACTCTATTCAAAAATATTTGAAAGGAACGGAAGCTGAAACGTTAGTGTCAGATAAAATAGAAAAAACGGCTGTTTCAATCAAGTCAGTCCTCGCTACTTATTTGAAAAGTTTGAAATACGTAAAAGAAAGTAAAGTTTCATTTTCTATAAGACAATGGATACAAGACGATAATGCGCATAATTGGTTGTTTATTACGTCCCTTGGTGATCGTCACGAAACATTAAAGCCGCTTATTACCGCATGGCTAGATATTGCTGTTAATTCTTTACTGAGCTTAGCGCCCAGTGAAGATAGGCGCATTTGGTTGATACTGGATGAGTTAGCAAGCTTGCAGCAATTGCCATATTTCACGCAAACATTATCAGAATCAAGAAAGTTTGGCGGTTGTGTCGTCGTGGGTATTCAAAATTATGCGCAATTAACAAAATTATATGGGCATGATGGCGGACGAGAAATTTCATCCTTATTAAATACTCGTTATATGTTTAGACAGCCTGATCCTGAGATGGCGAGATGGGCAGCGAATAATTTTGGTGAAACGTTTATTGATGAAATACGTGAAGGGACTTCTTATGGTGCCAATACGATACGTGATGGTGTTTCCATCAATCGTGTTGAAACCAGAAAACAAGTTGTGAGTTATTCTGAAATCATGTCACTTTCAAATTTATATGCGTATGTACGCCTCCCAGGACAATTCCCGATTACCATGGTTGATTATGTTTATAAGAAAAGAAAAAGACGAAACGTTGGTTTTCTTTGTCGAGAAGATTTTGATGAAAATAGCATGAAGCACGTTAATACCCTACTTGATAAATATGAAAAACCACGTGTTGAAAACCAAACGATAAGCAATTCATCTGCTGAAAAGAAATCAGATAAAGCCGATCAGGATATACCAGTCACCCAAGAATATGGATTTGATTTGTAAGGAATGGAAGTATGTTATCAAGCAGTGTCATTAAAAATGTTGATCAAGCTAGCCATTATTATGGTCAGCAAGATAACTACTATACACAAGAACAAGGTGTTGAACAGAGCGAATGGTGGGGAAAGAGTACAGAAAATCTAGGATTATCTGGCAATGTGGATGCTAAGCAATTTACTGACTTACTCTTGGGAAAGCTCCCCGATGGTGAGCAATTAGGAAAAATGGTTGATGGACAACTTAGACACCGTCCAGGTTGGGATTTAACTTTTAGTGCACCGAAATCTGTCTCAATCTTAGCGCTTGTTGGCGGCGACAAACGATTGATCGATGCACATCGTCAGGCGGTTGCTGTTGCACTTTCTCACATCGAACGCAGTTGTGGACAAGCACGTTTAAAAACATCCGAAAGGATGACCTATCAGAACACTAAAAATATCATTGCAGCGCTTTTCCATCATGATCTCTCTCGTGCCAAAGACCCGCAACTGCATACGCACAGTGTCGTAATGAATATGACAGAACGTTTTGATGGAAAATGGCGATCATTGGCCTCAACTATAGGTAGTTATGATGAAAAAGCGCAAGGCGAGATCAATGGGTTTATTGAGCGAGTGCGTCATTATAACCGTTACTTCTCCAAGTTATATGAAACAGAGCTTGCATTTCGTATTAAAGAATTAGGCTATGAAATAACGACCGAAACTAAATCAGGTATTTTTGAAATTGCAGGTGTATCAAATGATGCCATTCAATTTTTTTCGAAACGACGTGCTGATATTGAAAAGAAACTGATAGAAAAGGGATTATCTGGCGGGAAGGCAGCGGCAATTGCTACGTTAGATACACGCGATGTTAAAGAAGACGTTGATCGTGTATATCTTAAAGAAAACTGGGAAAAGGAAGCAGATCGATTAGGACTGAATTGCTATGAGCTTATTGAGAAAAGTCATCAAAGTAAATTAGATCGCCATGTTACAGAAAAATTAGTTGATGAACAGAGCGTAATTGCTATCCATCACGCAGCAAGGGCATTATCAGTTTTTCAGTCTACCTTTACCTTAGAAGAAGTAGTGATGGCTGCTTCCGATTATGCCATTCGTCAAAACATCAATGTGGAACTGCTCTTAAAGGCGGCAGAAACACTGATTACCTCCGGTGAATTGCTTTCACTACCAAATGATCGTGGAAAAACCTTGTTGATGGTCAAATCTACTTTAGATGAAGAAAAGCATGTCTTTTCGCAGTTGAAAGAAAATAAATTAAGTGAATCTGTTATTAGTTCAAATGAGCTTAAATTTTATGTAGAAAACCATACTGATATTTCTGCTGAGCAGTATGAACATTTAGAAACACTTTTTGGTGATGAGCGTATCGTTTTAATCGAAGGAGAAACAGCACGAAATACTCTGATTGATCCCATTATGAAAATGACTAAATCCGCAAAGATAAAGGTTGCATTACTTAGTCCTAGTTTAATTGGCAGTAAACAATTCGCTAATAAAGTTAAACAAGAACCGATGTCATTCTGGGATCAGATCAAGGCATTATTTATTGATTCTAGACATAAACATTATAGCATAATGCAATTTTTATCTGAATTTAGTAAAAGCCACATCTCAAAAAATGACTTGCCCAATGTTATTTTAGTTGAAAATGCACACTTGCTTTCAACCCATCAACAATCCCGTTTATTTGAATGGAACAGAATTAACGATACTAAATTAATTTTATTAGGAAATAAGAAAACACTTTTATCACAACAAATAGGCGTACCATTGCATCACTTAAGTGAGCGTGGTGTACCTTCTATCTATATACCATCTAAAGAAGAATCACTTGTTAAAAATATCGAAGAGGGAAACATTAAAAAAGTTGTGGAGAAAATCGTTGACCGGATAGTTGAAGTAAAACATGAAGATGATCGTCATAATGCGATGGCAAATCACTTTAGCAAATTAAGTGATCAAGATAGAAAACAGTCTTGGCTTGTTTCTCACAATAAGCAAACCGTGAACTATCTTAATCTTTTCGCACATCAATCCCTAGTGTCGCAAGGAAAATTAGGCAAATCAGCAAATGTTAATATCTTAACGCCTGTGTTCGTACCAGAAGGAAAAGGAATTTTCGCTACTACGTATCAAAAAGGCCAGGTTATCCGATTTAATGAATCTTATTCATCACTCAACCTTCATCGCGGTGAATATTTGCATGTTGTCCGCCATAGCAAAGTATCTAATCGCGTGGTGCTCCAAAAAGAAAATGGAAAACATGTAGTCTGGCAGCCAGATAAGATTGCAGGCGGGACATTTGGCAAAGTGGAATTGTTTAATGAAATACAACGTGAATTTTCGGTTAACGAAACGGTCATGGTGAATCGGTCGCTAAAATCACAAGGGATAGTAAAGGGTGAGAGGCTGTTTATCACAGCCATTAATAAACGAAATATGATACTAAAAAACCAGGATGGAAAATCAATCATTCTTGATTTGAGTAAATCCTACCACCGCCATCTTGATTATGGCTATGCTGCGTCACTTCATGGTATTGTGCATGAAAAACCAGACTGTTTAATTGCTGAATTGCCATCAAAATCCTTTCATACCGACCAAAGACGTTTTTATCAAGCTGTTTCTCAACCCAAAGAAGCATGGATTTATACCAATGATCAATCTGGTTTATTAGCGGGTCTTGAGAATAAAATAGGAGATCGCTTAACTGTACATGAAACAATTAAAAAGTCAGATGAGATTAAAAAAAATCTGCATGCTCTATATGACGTGCTAGAAAAACAAATTGGTTTGCACGAAAGCGAAAAGAACACTGATTCTATTAAAAAGGCAATTGATGCTGTTGATTATGCCATGCGTCATTTGGCTGAAAGAGAAGCGGGTTTTACGCATAAAGAATTAATGACGGTTGCGATGAGCCATGCCATTGGAAATGTGACACAGAAAACGCTGACTCAAGTGGCTATAGAAATGGAAAATGCAGGGGTCTTGCTCAGAGGTTCAAGAAACGATGGTACCTTATGGACGACAGCAGATGCAGTCAAAATTGAAAAAGAGATATTAGCTTTAGCGACGAAAGACCAAGGGAAATTTGAGCCTTTGGTGAACCTTGAACAACTTGCCAACCATAGTGAGTTGAACAGTCTCCGTCCCGAACAAATCGATGCTATCAAGGCAATCACACAAAATCCTGACCGAATATTATCTATTCAGGGTAGAGCGGGTACTGGAAAAACTACCATGATGGTGACATTGGCTGATGTTATCGCTGCAAAAAAGATGTTAGAAGAAAACGGCTATTCCCTACATTGTATTGCACCCACTCATAAAGCAGTGAAAGAGCTTCAGACACGAGGGTTAAAAGCTCAAACGGTTGATAGTTTTCTATTAGATTCAAGTCATCTGCATGACAATAAACTACAACAAGATTTTAGTAAAACCTTGTTAGTGGTAGATGAAGCTTCCATGGTTTCGAATCGCAATATGCTGGCAGTCCTCAAAGTTGGTCATGATTTTAATTATCGTGCAGTTATTCCAACAGGCGACACAGAACAAAACCCTTCCATAGAGTCTGGAAAACCGCATGACTTGATTCAAAAAAAATTAGATACCACGGTGTATTTGGAAGACATACAACGTCAAAAAAATTCAGTATTAAAGGAAGCTGTTAAAGCTGTTTATCAGGGGGATGTTGCTAAAACTTTTTCTATCTTGGGTGATTCCATTATCGAGATAAATGAAAAAATGGCTAATGATCCTGCTGATAAAAATTTAAGACCTGATGAGCTACGCCAGAAATATTATCAAAAAAGAATCGAGGCAATCGCAAACGATTATATTTCTTTATTGCAGCAAGGTGAAAACGTTCAAATTATTGCGCCCAGTCATGCGGACAGAAGAGCAGTGAATGAGCAAGTACGTAGCCAGTTAAATGAATTAAATATCATCAAAAGGGAAGATCATTTATTTTCTATTTTGTCTTCAAACGATATGACCGGAGTAGAACGTTCAAAAGCAATTAATTTTAAGGCCAGTCAAATTTTACGTTTTACCGTATCCGCTGGAAGAAATATAAAAGCAGGTGATTACTTCATCATCACAAAAATTAATAAACAGCATAATATGCTTACCCTAGTTAAAGAAAATGATACTAAGGAGATCATATGGCAGGTTCCGCGTACGAGAGAGCGTATCAATAATACAGTTGAGGTGTTTCAACAAGAAAACCGTACGTTAAAAATAGGCGACAAAATTGCTTGGACACGTACCAATAAAAAAGAGGAAACACTCAGTACAGATGTATCAGAGATAATGCAGATTGAAAAACATCAGATTACCGTTAAACGACACGATAACAGTATTTTTACTTTCAATGCGAATGATAAAAAGTATCAGCATTGGGATCATGCTTACGCCATTACGACATATGGGTCGCAAGGTGGAACCTATTCGACCATCTTAGCTATTTTTGAGAGTTACCGTGAAAAGTTAATGAATTTGAAAAATCTTCTCGTGACGATTACACGCCCAGAGAATGCGTTACGTATTTATACGAATAGCAAATCAAATCTCCAAAGTGCTATTCAAAGCAATAGAGGCGATAAAAAAAGCAGCCTTGAAGTGATTGGCGAATATCCTGAGAAAACATCTATAAAATCAACCGATAAAATTACCAAATCAAAGATGAGTACACCAGCTGTTAAAAAAGAAAAAGGCACTGAACTTAAAACATATTTTGACCGTTATACTATCGAGAAAGTTAAAGCAGGGCTTAACAAAGAAGCGGAAAAAATAGCCACGGATTTGCTTGGATCGCCAAAGGAACGAGGCGGAAATTATCTCAAATTTGGCCGTCATCATGGCAGCTTAGTCGTGACGATTAAAGGTGAAAAACAAGGATGGTTTAACGATTTTGAGACCAATCAAGGCGGCCGTGACATGCTGAAATTTATTCAAGTACATGGCGGCATGAACAAGCAGGAAGCATTACAGTATGGAGCAAGTCGGCTTGGTATTCTCCCTACTCATTCAGGTAAGAATTTAACAATCAACCCAAAATTTAACGTTAATAAAACTGACATCACCAAAGAAAATTCACCCGAAACTTTTAGTGATTATGAAAAAAGAAGAATACAACTGGCAAATAAAATTGCTAAAGAAAGTATCCCGCTAAGGGGAACATTAGCTGAAAAATATCTGAAAGATTATCGCGGAATTGACTTAAACCAGGTGCCAGAAGATATACGGTTTCACCCTAATGTCTATTCAGCTAAAAATCAAAAAGCACTGCCCGCATTGATTGCTATTGCGCGAAACAAAGAAGGAAAAATACAGTCAGTAGAAGCAATCTATTTGGATCCAAAAACGGCTGATAAAGCCAATGTTCCTCTCAGCAAACAAACCATTGGATCAAAAAAAGGGGCTGTGGTCATGATTAATCAAACGAGCAACCCGAATGCTCCTACGTTGATTGCAGAAGGGGTCGTGACGGGGTTAAGTCTCGCCAAATCTATTCCCGATGCCAATGTCAGGATCACACTAGGAAAGCAAATGTTCGCTAGTATTGATCCTGATGCACTCTCCAAAAAAACGGTATTTTGCCTTGATAATGATGGTAAAAATCTCAAGACAGACAAGCTTATTTTAGAAGCAGCCAACAGGTTAGCAGCGAATAAAGAAGTCAGTTTTATGGTACCAAGTGGTCTTGATATGAAGAAGCAGGACTACAATGACATCTTGAAGCACAAGGGTAGTGTTGCTATTCAGAATGATTTTCGTCAGGCCATTTCTTATCAAGATTTTTATAAAAATACGACGAATGCGCCTGTTATTGATCCAGAAAAAATGGTTCAACTCTCTAAAAAAATATCCAAAGAAATGAATGATCAAACCAAGACTCACCTGAGTGCCTATCAATCCATGATGGGGAATGAACAGTCGCTAAACCAGGAAAATACTTTATCAAGGATGAAAGAAATTGAACGTGAAATTTAATTTTTGGAGGTAAAAATGGAACAGATAACGATGAAAGTTGATGATGCTATATTTGAGAAAATCAAACTACGAATGGAAAAAAATGGATGCAAAACATTGTCGCAATGCGCACGAGAACTGCTTGAATTAGGATTGCGTATAGAAGAAGCAGCAGCAGCGAATCAAGAAGCAGGTAGTGACGATAATGATATGCTACTGACCCTCTTCAATTTAATAAAAACAAATATGACTTGGGTCTTAGAAACCCGATTTTTTGTGAAGTTTTTAATGGAAAATTGGAACCGTTTAGAGTCAACGCAACTAAATTTATTTATGGAAAAAGCAAGGGAACGAGCAACCATCGTGGTTGGTGAGTTAATAAACGATAAGAAAAAAACTTCATCACAGGGTAATGAAGATAGCGGATCAGAGTAGGGCACGGAATTCTTTTGTAATGCGAATGAATTCCTGTGACTTTTTAATTGATAAATTTTGGTGCACTTTATGAGTAATGAAGTAAATATAAACGAAAATACAGGTATTCGATGAAAAAGTTCGGAATTCAAAAAAATTCTTTTTTCAAACGAGTTAAGGTAAGACCACATGAATATTTTTCCACAATACATTGAATTATATTAAGTTTTTTGCTTTGCAACCATGTTGCGATATGTGTGGGCTTTCGGGGTCTATATAAGCAAACAACATAACAAAGTGGGGTGATCGGGTGATTGAAAGTTCTAGTAAAGATAATTTTGATTTTTAAAAAGCGAATTTATTTTTTCGCCTGAAAATGTAGGCAAGCATTGACTAACAAACTAGGCAATTAACAGGGGGATTTATGCCAATCATCAAAGCAAAACAGAAACAAGAAAAAGAGCAAATACGTATTAACATTGAAAAGGGAATTTACGAAAAAATAAAACAATACTGTGAATGGGCTGGTGTTCAGAAGTACGATGAATTTTTTGAGCAAGCTGCTGAATTTGTTTTTTCTAAAGATAAAGACTGGCTGACGATTCATAATCAAGGCGTAGAAAAATAGCTGTCTTAAAAAAATCGCTAGACAATACCTGCCTAGCGATTAGTAAATTTGCAGCACGTTACCGCTGGTATCTTTTTTGCGTTTTATGATTAATGTTTAATGCATAAGACATCATTAACCGATTGCTACGCTGATGGCGGAAATAATCAAAAATATTTTGTACAGGGTTTACAAATTTTCGTATGATGAACTTAATCATTTTTATCTCCTTGTTGAGTAAATTTGGTTAGATTTGGCGACCTCCCCAATGAGACCGCCAGATCGTTGGTTTTGGCGATAATGGTAACATTATCGCCTTAATCGCTAAGATGCTTTTAATGCCATCATTTTTTCTGCCAGCGTCCAGATAGCGCGGTTTAATGCGTTATTCTGGTCAATGCTTTTAATCTCTCTTGTGGCAACTCGTTTTCGATATCCCTGCGCATCTTTCGCGATACCTCGCAACCCGCCCCTGATCACATTCTCTTGTGCAATGTTCATGACAGAAAATAAATCATGCTTGCCTTGTTCTTGATATCGTCTGTGATGCAAAAATTGTGCTGGGGCAATCGCCTGCTTTGCCAATGATTCTTCACCGTCGAACCGTATTTGATGCACAGCTTCTGCGAAAATTAATTTTTCGGCAGATGACAGCATGACAGCACCCATACTGTCTGCGTGTTCTAAGGCTCGGTTAGCCTCATGCACAATTTCATACGTTCCCTCTATAACATTGCTAACAACGTCACCCTGATGCTTAACGCGAACCTGTCTAAATGTATCCCCTGCCACTAATCCATTAGAGCAGACAAGGCGATACAACCCAGCCATGAGCTTATAGGACGAAAGCCCATCATGGCTGTTTACCAAGACAATTTCAGGGAATAAACCATCAAACGTTGGCTTGGTGTCAACATGGCGAAACCGCAGCATGTGCTTGGTGTACGCTTTCCTATCCGCAATGCGGGTGCGTGATTGCATGGCTTTTACCGGCATGAAGCCTTCTTTCATTAAGCCGTTCACTACTTCGATGGTCGAAATATGCTTGTATTGTTTGCTGGTGTGCGCTGCGCCTTCGCTGGTGAAGATCGATGGCGCTTTTTGCTGTAAGTTTTCAAAGCTCAAAGTTTTAAACATAATTTATTGCTCCGTGTTATATAAATTGTTAATACACAATTATAATAACATATAAGCAACTTAAGTCAATATATTTTTGCAATTAAAATTGTTTTAATTTATTATTAATTGTTAATAAACAACTTCGAGATGGAACAATGAGCGAAGACAAAGCCTATTGGTCAAAAATTGTTACTAAAATCATCAAAGCAGAGCTTGCAAAGCGAGATATAGACTACCCAACGCTCGTCACAAAATTGCATGAAATTGACGTTAATATCAGCGTAGAAGATTTACGGGGGCGCATGTCGCGGGGGACTTTTAGTGCTGCTTTATTCGTTCAATGCTTAAAGGCGATTGGGGTGACCAATTTACCTATTGAAGAGAGTTATTTTGATCGCTAGAAGGTTACCATGAGTTTATTTATCCAGATAAGAAAACTAGAAAAATCTGACCTTGATGATTGCATCGCTTTATTTCGTAATACAGTTCATTCGATAAACATCCAAGATTATAATCAATCTCAATTGGATGCGTGGGCACCAGAGCATATTGATAAAAATGCTTGGTGGGAGAGTTTATCAAAAAATATAGCTTATGTTGCTGAATACCGTGGCCAAATTGTTGGTTTCGCTGATATGTCTTACGAAGGTTATTTTGATAGATTATATGTACACAAAGATTTTCAAAGAAAAGGTATCGCATCTACATTAATTAAAAAAATCGAAGAACAAGCGATGATAGCTGGCATACAAGAAATACATACTGAGGTTAGTATTACAGCTAAACCACTTATGGAAGCCTTTGGCTATCAATTTATTACACAGCAAGTTAAAGAACATAATGGGCAAAAATTTGTTAATTATATTATGAAGAAGTCCTTAAAAAAGTAGATTGAAAATGAAAAATGAATACTGGCTGAATAAATGGCAGTCAAATGATATTGCTTTTCACGAGCAAAATATTAACCCTGATTTGATTGCTTATATTCATACATTAAATCTGCATCCAGGCGATTGTATTTTTGTTCCGCTTTGTGGAAAAACAAAAGACATGGTTTGGCTTGCAAATGAAGGGTTTCATGTCATTGGCGTTGAATTAAGCCCGATTGCTTGTAATGAGTTTTTTACTGAAATGAATATTTCACCTCAGATCACTCAGCAATCTAAATTTACAAGTTATAAACACAATAATATTGAATTGCTTTGCGGAGATATATTTGATTTAACTAATGCCGATCTACCCGCCATTCAGGCCATATATGATTGCAAAGCATTAATTGCACTGCCTGATGATTTGAGAAAAAAATACGTAAATCACATTGTGACTTGCTTAGGAACTAAAATTAAAATTTTCTTGCTCACAAGAGA
>Ga0207082_1044_pt1 | contig 29756 bp, 29 predicted proteins | sample Alteio_BWMinHeat_56_FD_153588 | JGI IMG/M metagenome (GOLD analysis project Ga0207082, IMG submission 153588) | Enriched cells from forest soil in Barre Woods Harvard Forest LTER site, Petersham, Massachusetts, United States -... | ecosystem: Environmental > Terrestrial > Soil > Temperate forest >...
GCTATAGAATCCAATTGTCCTGTGGTGGCTAACGTCTCGGTTTCATAGGTCATATCACCTGCACTCCATATAGCGCTATCGCTCGAGCCGTTACCACTATATGTCTTAAGCTGGAAAAACCTGTCATAGGTAGCTGATAAATTCAGTGCAGGGCCGTTGGTGCCGGAAGAGGTAATGGCTGTAATATAACCCACAACGTTTGTAGTGACCGTATCGGTTTCCATAAGTGTGCCAGATGGCGCGCCATAATATACACTCACAATGATGTTGTTACCAATATGCTGAAATGTGCGCGTCTGTACTATTGTGTTATTAGAAAGCTGCATCACACTGGTCAGGTTGCCTTTGGTATCATAACTGAACTGGTAGCTGCCGGTATAACCGTTATAGCTAAACTCAGCGCTCGCCATTGTGCAGATAGCTGTGTTGTTGCTTTTTTTGCAGGATGTGTACAGTAGTGATGATGCAATGCACTGGACTACGACGATCTTACTAAGATGGAGTTTCATATAAAGACAAAGTTTAGGTTTCGTAATCCGAATACGAAGTTAAGAAATATTAATGTTTGCATAATTTATCTATTTCAGGTTTGGTAAAATTGTAACTGGGTGTTACAATATTTTGATCTACCATTTACTGGCAGTTGTACTGAAAATTATATGTTTCAGAATCCAGGCCATAATAATTTATCATTGTTTGTGTTACATTACCATTGGCATCAAAACTATAGCTATAGTTAGTAACATCTCCGTTACTAAATGTTTTGGATCGTATCAGGTGCATTGTTTTTTGATCATAAGCACCATAATAAATGAAGTACTTAATATTACTACCATCTGCTACACTGAAAGGGGTATTGGTATAGGTATAGGTTGTAGTGTCCGTTCCTGAATATTGTTTTACAAGGTCGCCATTTTGCCATATAGAATAGGTGATAGGGCTGGAATTGAATGTATAGGTTTGTTGATGAAAAAACCTGTCGTAAGTATATATTGCATGTTTCTCAAACCCGGTGCCGGTGTAGTCCTTGCCATTTATAGAAGTTATATAACCCAATACATTGGTAGTTACTGTATCTATTTCTGCGGGTGTATTTGGTTGGGTGTCATATATAGTTGTTACAATGGATTGATTGCCAGACCTTAAAAAGTTGCGGGTCAGTTCCAGGAAAGTTCCGGTTGTTTGAGTAAGGCTTATCAGATCTCCATGTGGATCATAATTGAATATATAATTATCGAGTCTGTTTGGGGTGCTATAAGTAACGCCGGCAAGTGTGCATGCAGGTGTGCTGTTGTGATTTTTTTTGCACGAGGTAAAGAAGAATGGTGATGCGAGGCATAGGAATGCCGTTGCTTTGCTAAGGTGATGATTCATAAGAGGGCGAAGTTTTAGGTTCTGTATGTAAACGTATGAGGAGGGATATTATTGTTTTTATCTGGTTTCGATTGCTTGAGTGAGGTTAGAAAATATTTTCGGTTTTTGTGCCTCGTCCTGAAATGACCTTACACTTATCCTTGGGATCCTCATTTCAAATGAGGACCAGTTTGAAGATTGATTGTTGTTTTTTTGTCATTAATTATTTTTAATACCTTTATATAAGAATAGTATTGGTATATTGTATATCTGTATGCAACTTAAATAATGAAGCGGATATTAATTTTATGCTGGTTAATACTCATTTTTTCATCTATTGCTTATGTATTTTGGCATACTGACTGGAAATATAATTTGCCGACACCAGTGCCCAAAGGCTATCATTTTGTGAATCATGGCGTGCACGTCGATTTGCCGGAAAAATTAATAGCAACTCAAAATAAACCACTTTTCATACACTTTTTTAACCCTGATTGTCCGTGTTCCCGTTTTAATATCCCACATTTTAAATCATTAATAAAACAGTATGGAGACAGGCTGTCTTTTGTGATTGTTGTATTGAATAAAAATAATACTTATACTGAAAAAAAGATACAGGACAAGTTCAACATTGATGTTCCTGTTTTGTTTGATTCTTCAGTAGCTGCGGCTTGCGGTGTATATTCCACACCGCAGGCGGTGCTGCTTGATGCACAGCATAACCTCTACTATCGTGGGAATTATAATAAAAGCCGTTATTGCATAAATAGAAATACCAATTATGCGCAAATGGCCATTGATACATTTCTTAACAATCATCCTTGTCCTGTTTTTAACGCGGCCGCTTTTACCGCCTATGGTTGCCAGCTGCCAACATGTAATAAAAATTGATCCCCATGAGCGAAAAAAAACCAATACCGGTGAATGAAGGGACCCTAATGCAAATCGACGCATTCCTGACGCAAATAAAAAATAAGTCAGACAGGCTCATGAATTATTTTTTAGTCAGCTTTTTCTTGGTCGGATTACTACTTGCTTTTTTTTATGACACTTGGACGATTGCAATAGGTGTAGGCGGTTTGTCATTACTTGCATATTATTCGGCGAAAATATTGCTGCCAGGTTCTAACTTATACCAGTATGTATTGAGTATAGTGTTTGGTGTTTTTATGGCACAGTATATATACCAGATGCATGGTTTGTTTGAAATGCATTTTATAGCTTTTGTCGGGAGCGCCATTCTTGTTACCTATCAAAATTGGAAATTACAGATCCCGTTGGCTTTGGTTGTGATCATTCACCATGCCTCATTTGGTTATCTTCAATACATTGGGTACGACAAGATATACTTCACACAGTTGGATTATATGACCCTTCAAACCTTCATTATACATGGCATCCTGGCAACTGCGGTTTTTTTTATTTGCGGATTATGGGCATACCATTTTAAAAAATACAGTGAACGCTACATTGAGCAGACGTTTGAAATGGGCAGGTTGCAGCAGGAAAAAATACAAAGGGAAGCCCTTGAAAGATCGAATGAAGAATTAGTGAAGTCCAATAAAGAACTTGATCGTTTCGTATACAGCGTTTCGCATGATCTTCGCGCACCCTTCTCTTCTATGCTGGGTGTTATCGGCTTATGCGAAACCGGCACGGAAGACCCTTTTATGCTTAAGAATATTGGTATGCTTAAGGGCAGTATAAAGAAGCTGGATGGGTTTATTTTAGATATTTTAGACTATTCACGAAACTCAAGATTGGAAGTAAAAAAAGAGGAGATACATTTTGGCGAACTGCTGAAAGAGATTTCGGAAAATCTGAAATTCATGGGCACTGCCAGTCAGAAGCCGGTAGATATAAGAACAACAATACATAACGGAATAGCTTTTTATTCAGACAAGGGTCGGTTAAGTATCATTCTGAATAATTTGATCTCGAATGCAATACGCTACCACAATACTGAAATTCCTGATCCTTTTGTTGAAATAGAAATAAATATCTCTCCCGCTGATGCTCGTATTCGCATTGTGGATAATGGTATTGGAATTGATAAACAGAATCATGAAAAGGTTTTTAATATTTTCTACAGGATCTCAAAAAAATCAGTTGGTTCCGGGCTTGGTTTGTATATTGTAAAAGAAACAATTGATAAACTGGGTGGTACCATAGAATTAAAGTCGGAGCTTGGTACTGGCAGTGAATTTAGTATTTCTATTCCTAACGCAATTTCATAAAATCTGTAGCTATGAATAAGTATAAAAAAGTAATGGTAATTGACGATAGCGAAATTGACAGGTATGTTGCAGAAATGGTCATGAGAAATTTTGCGTTTGCTGAAGAGGTAATATGTATGGAATCAGCGCAGGATGCATTGGAATACCTTGCCGGAATGGAAAATAAGCCGGAAGAACTACCCCATCTTATTTTTCTGGATATCAATATGCCGGAAATGAATGGTTTCGATTTTTTAAATGCATATGGGCAATTATCAGAGAGCATTAAAAAGAACTGCATCATAATGATGCTGACAACCTCATTGGATGAAGAGGACAGGATAAAGTCAACTCAAAATGAGTATGTCTGCAAATTTCTTAATAAGCCTTTAGATAAAGAGAAGCTTGATAAAGTGGACGTAAAATAGATCACCTTATCAAAATGCAAATAAGGTTTTGATAATGAATGAATCCCTAATCCCTAAATAGCAACTATATATTCCCCAAAATCAACTGCGGGAATATCCCGATCACGAAAACAATGATACAGGTAAGTACGAGGAAGAGCTTGTCGGCGGTAGATATGGGTGCAGTTAGTTCCGGTGTGCCTGGTTTAAAATACATGGCTATGATAACGCGGAAATAGTAGAATACACTTACCGCGGCCATCAGCAAACCAAATATCACCAGCCACATTAGTTGGCCCTGCTGTACCAAAGCCTGTAGCACATAGTACTTCGCCATAAACCCACCTGTGAGCGGGATACCTGCAAGTGAGCAAAGGAAGACACCCATAACAAAAGCTACCAATGGTTCTTTTTTGGCAAGGCCGTTAAAACCATCGTAGGTATAATCTTTGAGTTTGATAAGCACAGAGAACGCACCGATAGATGCTATGCTATAAGCTACAGAATAGATGATGATACCCTGCCATGCTGTAGCCTGCAAAGAAAGTATGGCAAAAAGCATAAAGCCCGCCTGTGCAATAGAAGAGTAGGCCAGCATACGCTTCACACTCTGCTGGAAGACCGCAGTAAGGTTACCAATGAAAAGCGTGGCTGCTGTAATAATTGCCAGCACCATTACCCAATGGCTGCCCAAACTACCAAATGCAGACTGGAACAAACGCATAAATGCAATGAACGCTGCTGCCTTAGCAATGGTTGACATGAAAGCAGTAAAAGCCGTAGGTGAGCCATCATACACATCGGGTGTCCACATGTGCATAGGGGCTGCAGATATTTTGAAGGACAGGGCGATCATGATAAATATGATACCCAATAGTGCAAGCGCATTCAGATTGTTGGGTTGCAGCACGCTGCCAAACTCCAGTATGTAGAACTTGCCGGTAGCACCAAACAAGAGGGTGATACCCATCAGAAAGATACCTGTAGAGAAGGCTCCCATCAGGAAATACTTAAGGGAAGCCTCACTGCTTTTTAGATTGCGTTTATCGCTGCCTGCCAATATATACTGAGGTATCGATATGATCTCGATACCGAGGAACAACATGATCATGTGGTTGTAACCGGATAAGGTGTACAGACCAACCATTATAAAGAAAATGAGCGCGAAATATTCTGCCACATGCGAGCCAACCTTAGCAATATCCCTGCCCATGAGCAATATATACAGGCAGCTTACACCAGTCATCATGAGGCTGAACCACATAGAGTAGCGGTCCATCACCAACATATTGTTGAAGAAGGAGCGTGGATTATTGGATGAGGTGGTAGCGAGGTCCCAGATATTAACACCGAGAACGAGGAACATGAGAAGCGTAGCGATCGTTACTACATTCTTTTTTTCCTTCACCATGAAGCTGGCAAACATCAAAATGATACCTGATATGGTAGCTGCAATAATTGCGTTCATTTTATTAATTCAAAAATCAAAAGTTAAAACCTAAAAGTTTGTATAACCTAATTCCCAATTACAAATTCCTAATCCCTAATCCCTAAAAACTATCTAACCAGCATAGCTGCTACTCCAGAGGTCATATCCAGTAATGGTTTTGGATACACACCAAGGAATAATATCAATGCTATAATGATAGCCAGTCCTGCGTATTCGTTGATACTCAGGTCAGAGCTAATGATCATTTCTGTTTTTTCGCCGTAAGTAGTGCGTTGTATCATATTGAGCGTATAAACAGCACCCAATATGATACCTAAACCTGCAACAACCATATACGTAATATGATATACAGACATACCCTGGAACAAACCATTGAACAACATGAACTCGCCCACAAAACCATTTGTAAGCGGTAAAGCAATATTTGCCAATGATATGATAACAAGCGCAATAGCCATTTTAGGAGCTATACTAGCCATGCCACCAAGCTTGGTCATATCGCGGGTACCCCAGCGGTTCTCAACCATGCTAATGATAAGCCACATGCCGGTGATGTTGATACCGTGGTTGAACATCTGTACCATGATACCATGCATACCCACACCTGAATTTGAAAATGCTGCGGCACACATCAGACCCATGTGGGCGATAGATGAATAAGCAACAAGACGTTTCAGATCTGTTTGCACGATGGCGATACAAGATGCATATACGATACCAATGATGGACAGGATAATAACTGTATCAGACCAGTAAGCAACACCGGCAGGTAATATAGGAATAAGCCAGCGAAGTACGGCATACATACCCATCTTCACCATCAATGCACTAAGTATAATGGTAACCGGAGTAGGAGATTGTTCGTAAGTATCCGGCTGCCAGGTATGGAAAGGGAATATCGGCATTTTGATAGCAAAGGCTATAAATAGCAGGCAGAACAACCATTGTTGTGTTTGCGCAGGCAATGAAGCCCCTGCATGACGGATATCCTCCCATGAATAGCTGGTAGGGCCGGGATTTTGTAAAGAAAGATAGATCAAAGCTGCCAGCATCATCAAGCTGCCGACGAATGTGTAGATGAAGAATTTGAAAGTAACCGGTATGCGTTTTTCGCCGCCCCACATAGAGCAGAGAAAGTAAACAGGTATCAGGGCCAGTTCCCAGAAGATGTAGAATACAAAAGCATCACCTGCAAGAAATACTCCCATAAGTCCGGCCTGTGCCAGCAACATCAAGCCGTGGAAAGATGCGGGGTTCTCAATAGGTTTGTTCCAGTTGGAGATAAATACTACCAGCATCACAATAGCTGTAAGCAGGCAAAGCATATTGCTCATACCATCGCCCACCAGGCTGAAGGTAGTACCGATGCCGGATATCCAGGGAGCATTAAAAGGTTCTGCACCCTGCATAGTAACAAATACAGATACCGCCAGTGTAGCTATGGAACTGAAAAGTGCCAGGCCCTTAGCACCGCCCTTAGCCATAAAAGCAAGGATGCCCGTGATAAGAGGAATTAAAAGAAGTAATAATAAAATCATAACACTATAAAAATGTTTGCCACTGCCAAATGGAAGCGGCTATCAATATTTTAATGAACCCAGAAAAAACTAATTGCAAATAAAATGATCATGCCTATCACCATCACAAAAATGTATGAACCTACCTGCCCGTTCTGCAACATGCGTACACGGTCACCTGTCCAGCGAACAGATTTGCCTATGCCATTCACAAAACCATCAATACCCAAACGCTCTGCAAAACGATCCAATACATTTGATAAAGCACCTAATGGACGAACGATGACAGCGTCGTACAATTCATCCACATACCATTTATTAGCTAATACTTTCTTGAAACCTTTGTATTCGCCATTGAACTCATTAACAGCGAACAGTTTTTTAGTGGCAAGGAATACAACCAATAAGCCAAGCGAAGTAACGCCGAGCATCATGTATTCTCTCATAGCTAGTCCCGGGTCTGATTCGTTGGAGAAAGAAGGGATACCCGCTTTGCCAAGGAATTCATTCAGATAATCATGACCACCATATAAATGAGGTAATTGTACAAACCCACCAACCAATGCCAGTATAGCCAGTATCACTAATGGCATGGTAATAGCAACCGGTGATTCGTGCAAATGATGTTCCTGATCGTGTGTGCCACGGAAGCCACCCATAAATACAAGGGCCAGCAAACGGAACATATAAATAGCTGTAAGCAAAGCTGCAAAAGAAGCCAGCCAGAAATATAATTTGTTGTGGTCGTAAACTGCAAGTAGTATCTCGTCTTTAGAAACAAACCCTGAAGTGAATGGGAAACCTGAAATAGCGAGTACACCAACTAAGAAGGTAAGATAAGTAATTGGTAGTTTCTTGCGAAGACCACCCATGCGCGTAATATCCTGTTCGCCACCCATAGCGTGGATAACTGAACCCGCACCGAGGAATAATAAGGCTTTGAAGAAGGCATGTGTCATAACGTGGAACACACCTGTAGTATAAGCACCTACACCCAATGCCAGGAACATAAAGCCGAGCTGGCTAACGGTAGAATAGGCTAGTACTTTTTTAATATCATTTTGGTAGAGGGCAATTGTTGCAGCAAGCAAAGCAGTAGCCAGACCGATAACAGCAACGATCTCTTTAGCCATTGGGGCCAGTTCGTATAGGGCACTGCTACGAGCGATCATATAGATACCGGCAGTAACCATGGTTGCAGCATGGATAAGTGCTGATACTGGAGTTGGGCCAGCCATCGCATCAGGCAACCAGGTATATAAAGGTATCTGGGCACTTTTACCCATAGCACCGATGAACAGGCAGATAGCTATCCAGTTGTACATTGAAGTGCTAAGTACAGCCTGGCCGGGTTTTAATTGGCCGAAGAAATCTAAATAAGAAAGGGTACCATAATTGAACAATATCAATAACATGCCCACAAGGAAACCAAGGTCGCCAATGCGGTTCATGATAAAAGCTTTTTTAGCGGCATTGGTATAGTCGCGGTTCTTGAACCAGAACCCGATAAGCAGGTAAGAGCAAAGGCCTACACCCTCCCAACCAATGAACATGATGAGGTAGTTGCCACCCAATACCAGCAATAGCATTGAGAACACGAAGAGATTGAGGTAGGCGAAGTATTTCACCATGCCTTCATCATCGTGCATATAAGAGGTAGAGTAAACATGTATCAGGAAGCCGACACCGGTAATTACTAACAAGAACAGGGAAGACAAAGAATCGACCTGGAAAGCAAAAGGTATATTGAGTTTGCCTGAGTTGATAAAATCGAAAAGCACAACGGTATTGTTGGGGGTACTGGCATTCTTCACTTCGAAGAAGATACCTACTGCCATCACGAATGAAGCAAGTATAGATGCACAACCAATAATACCACCTAAAGACTTAGGTATTTTCTTCCATCCTATTCCGTTGATAAGAAAACCTACCAGTGGGAATAAGGGCACCAAATAAACTAACTGAGTAAACGTACCCATAAAACCTATCTACTTAATGTTTTAACCTGTTTAATATATTTATATCAACCGAATGCACTTTGCGGTACATCATTACTATTATCGCCAAACCAACTGCTACTTCTGCTGCTGCAACCACCATGATGAAGAACACAAATATCTGTGCAGCTGAATTCACGTACATTTTGGAGAACATGACCATGAGCAGGTTCACAGCATTGAGCATAAGCTCGATGCACATGAAAATGATAATGGCATTTCGGCGCATTAAGGTACCCATGATGCCTATGCAAAACAGCACCAGGCTTAATGCGATATAGTAGTATTGTATCTTTTCCATATAACCCAAGCCTATAAAAAGGCTTATTTTTTATTAATGTTTTATTCTCCTTTTGTTATTTCAGCAGGTTCTTCTTTTTTACCGATCACTATGGCACCTATCATGGCGCTCAGGAACAATACACTGCTTATTTCAAAAGGAAGTACGTAATCTTTAAATAATACTTGTCCCAGGTTTTTGATCAAACCGATATTAACCGGGTCTTTATCAAGGGTGGCAACATGTGACGTGCGTATAGCAGCCAATATCACCAACAATAAAATACCGCCTGATATCATACCTGCAAACTGAACAAGCGTGCTTTTCTGTGGTTCCACGTCGGCATTCAGGTTCATCAGCATGATAACGAACAGGAACAACACCATAATGGCACCTGCGTATACAATGATATTTACCACTGCAAGGAACTGGGCATTCAATAAGATATAATGACCGGAGATGGCAAAGAATGTTGCTATAAGGAACAACACACTATTTATTGGGTTACGGCTGAGTATCACACCGAGTGCAGAACCAATGGCCATTACCGAAAGACACCAAAATATTACTTCAAAAGCTGTCATGATCAACTAATTCTTAAGATTTTTTAGGGTTAGGTATCAGCAGATCTTCTTTTTTATAAATAAAATCTTCACGATCGTAATGTGCAGGCATCACCGTTTCACTCAGATAAATTGCATCCTTAGGGCAAGCCTCTTCGCAATAACCGCAAAAAATACAGCGCAACATATTAATCTCGTATTTAGCTGCGTATTTTTCTTCACGGTATTTATGTTCTTCGCCGGGAGTGCGTTCTGCAGCTTCCATTGTGATAGCTTCTGCTGGACAAGCCAGGGCGCAAAGACCACAAGCTGTGCAGCGCTCACGTCCTTCTTCATCACGGTTCAAAACGTGAAGGCCACGGAATACGGGGCTGAATGGGCGTTTTTGCTCAGGATAACTAACTGTGGCTTTCTTTTTGAAAACATGCCCCAGTGTGATAGCCATTCCTTTTGCTATAGCAGGCAGATAAAGGCGCTCCCCGAAAGTCATCGGACTGCGGTCTACCTGTACTGATCTGTTAGTTAGTTTTTCCATTGTTTCAAATTCAAAAAGTCAAATTTCAAAAGTCAAAAAAATATGGCTTTTTAGATTGACAACTATTTATTAAGCACCCACAAAATCAACGCGCCTGTGATCACCATATTCACCAAAGCCAGTGGTATCAATGATTTCCAGCCAAGGCGCATGAGCTGGTCATAGCGGAAACGAGGTAAGGTCCAACGAACCGCCATGAAGAATAATATCATTATAATTACTTTGGTAAGTAATACTAAAACACAGATCAGAGAGAACAGACCAGCACTTGCATGTGTCTGTACAGCATCCATCCACGGGAAATTATAACCACCCCAGAATAGTGTGATCATAATTGCAGAGCTTACAAACATGTTGATATACTCTGCAAAAAGATAGAAACCGAGTTTCATAGAAGAATACTCCTGGTGATAACCCATGTTCAATTCGCTTTCTGCTTCCGGAAGATCGAATGGTGCACGGTTCAGTTCTGCAAAAGAGCAGACCAGGAAAATAAAGAAGCCCAGCGGTTGGGTAAAGAAATTCCATGTGAACCAATGACCATTCCAAAAACCATGTTGTTGTGCAACGATCTCACGAAGGCTTAAAGTGCCGGTCATCATTAACAGTGCAATAAGGCTGATACCCATAGCCAGCTCATAAGAGATAGCCTGTGATGCTGCGCGAATACTACTTAATAAAGAAAATTTGTTGTTAGAAGCCCAACCTCCAAGCATAATCCCATATACGCCTAAGCTAACTACAGCAAAAACGAAGAGTATGCCGATGTTGATGTCTGCAACCTGTAAGCTAACCACATGCCCGTTACCCATTGTAAAATCAGGTCCCCAGGGAACTATGGCACTTGTCATAAGTGCGGTAAGCATAGCCAAACAAGGGCCTAGTATAAATAAGAAGCGGGTAGACTTGTCAGGGATGATCTCTTCTTTCATGAAGAGCTTAAGACCATCGGCCAATGGTTGAAATAGACCAAAAGGACCTGCACGGTTAGGGCCCAAACGGTCTTGCATCACAGCGGCCACCTTACGCTCGGCCCAGGTAGCGTACATAGCAATACCCAGCGAGCCCATCAGGATAATGGATATGAGGATCACTTTTTCGATGATCAGGTAAAATAAAGCTGTATCAAATTGCAGTAACAGCATAATGGCGCAAAAGTAGTTAGTTAGTTAAAAAATCAACAATTATTTAAGCCTGTTTATTCCCGATCATCTTTTTTTTACTAAAATCATCTGAATGAGCAGGGCCTTCAATCTTCGAAAGGTCTATTTCCGGTCTGTTCACATCACTTATATTATGTATATTCATTAATAAGTTAGGATGTTTACCGATCACATCTTCGATCAGGTCTTCCTGCGGATTAATGGCTTTTATATAATGGTTCTGTGATATGACACTTTTCCTGTCAACCTTAGTTGGCCCTTCAATAACCCAGTCTTTTGTTTCTTTTTTATGGAAACGGCAGTCATTACAGATCCATTCTTCAACTTCGCCCCATTGGTCTTTACGAGCGGTGACACGGAAAACCTCATCTCCACGCATCCACAAACGTGCTTTACCACTACAAGTTGGGCAATCACGATGTGCATCAACCGGTTTGGTAAACCATACACGGTTCTTGAAACGGAAAGTCTTATCTGTTAAGGCACCTACAGGGCAAACATCGATCACATTGCCAATAAACTCATGGTCAAGTGATTTGCCTAATAGCGTACTAATAGAAGAATGATCACCACGCTCTAATACACCATGTTCGCGGCGGCCGGTAAGCTGGTCTGCAGCGAATACACAACGGTAGCAGAGTATGCAACGTGTCATGTGTAGGGATATATAAGGACCGAGGTCTTCTTTTTCGAAAGTGCGGCGTTGAAAGTCGGTACGAGTGCCTTCAGAGCCATGTTCGTAGCCTAAGTCTTGCAGGTCGCATTCACCAGCCTGGTCACAGACAGGGCAATCAAGTGGGTGGTTCAACAAAAGAAATTCAACCACACCTTTGCGGGCATCAATTACTTTTTCCGAAGTGATATTCTTTACTTCCATACCATCCATCACCGTGGTACGGCAACTGGCTACCAGCTTAGGCATAGGGCGAGGGTCTTTTTCAGAACCTTTGCTTACCTCTACCAGGCAGGTACGGCATTTACCACCACTCTCCTTCAGCTTGCTGTAATAGCACATAGCCGGGGGCGTAACATCACCACCTATCATGCGGGCAGCATTCAGGATTGTTGTTCCCGGTGCCACCTCAACAGTGATATTATCAATAGTAACTTTCATTTTCTGTTGTTCCGACATATTTAAGTCAAAAGTTAAAACTGAAAACCTAAAATTATTTTTTCCTTTTTATCGTAAGAATAGACGCTGCTAATATTTTGCAAACCTCGTCACATTCTTTCAACAATTTCTTTATTTCCTCATCATTAATTTCATAACCGTCTCTTAAAATACAAAGCCAATATTTAGTTTCAGTTCCTGATTTTAATGCTATTTCGTAATATCTTTTAAATTCTATTCGGGATGAACTGTTTCCCGCTTCTACCACATTTGCACCTACCGACATGCAGATCTCATAACCTGTTTTGCGACTATCAAACTAAAACTATCCCATTTTCTACTTTTAAAATATTTTACCGTTTTTATTGAAAAGTCATAACAGCGGTATTTTATATCATTTGCCACTTTTAGCCTTTCAGTTTTGAGTTTTAACTTGTTGCTGTTGGAACATGGATCGGGTCTGCATAATGTGCTAATCCATAATTCCTTTTTTGTGATTCTTCAGGATTCAGTACATGCCATTCAAACTCATCTCGGAAGTGACGGATAGCAGCAGCCACTGGCCATGCAGCAGCATCACCCAGCGGACAGATGGTATTACCTTCTATCTTACGTTGGATGTCCCACAAAAGGTCTATATCACTTATTTTCCCTTTACCGTATTCTATGTTTTTCAATATTTTATACATCCAGCCAGTACCTTCACGGCAAGGACTGCATTGTCCACAGCTTTCGTGATTATAGAAACGGGCTAATGTCATAGTATGTCTTACAACACATTGATCTTCGTCCAATACTTCAAAACCACCGGAGCCCATCATAGAACCTGAAACGAAACCACCATCAGAAAGACTTTCGTAGTTCATATAACGGGTTTCGCCCTTTGCGGTTTTAAAAAGCAGATTTTGAGGTAGTATTGGAACTGATGAACCGCCAGGGATACAGGCCTTCAGTCGTTTGCCATTAGGGATGCCACCGCAATATTCATCACTGTAAATAAATTCTTCAACCGAAATAGTCATGTCTATTTCATAGACACCCGGCTTGTTGATATTGCCACAGGCAGACATGAGTTTGGTGCCGGTAGATCTTCCAATGCCTATTTTAGCATATTCTGCACCACCCATATTGATAATGGGTACTATGGCTGCTAATGTTTCTACATTGTTCACAACAGTTGGGCGCATCCAAACACCTTGTATAGCAGGGAATGGCGGTTTGATACGTGGATTACCACGTTTGCCTTCCAGGCTTTCTATCAGTGCGGTTTCTTCACCACAGATATAAGCACCCGCACCACGGTGTACATATATTTCGCAATCAAAACCGGTACCTAAAATGTTTTTGCCAAGCCAGCCATTATGTTTTGCTTCTGCAATAGCTTGTTCCAATATTTCTGCAACCCATGCATATTCTCCACGGATGTATATGTAGGTCATATTACTGCCAAGTGCAAAGCTGCTCACTATCAAACCTTCTATTAGCAGGTGTGGAATGAACTCCATCAGGTAGCGGTCTTTGAAAGTGCCGGGCTCTGATTCATCTGCATTGCACACCAAATGGCGGGGAACACCCTCTGGTTTAGCCAGGAAGCTCCATTTCATACCCGTAGGGAAGCCTGCGCCACCACGGCCACGAAGACCACTCTTCTTCACTTCTTCCACTATTTCTTCAGACGTCATTTTAAACGCCTTTTCTACAGAACGGTAGCCACCATTAGCACGGTAGGCATCGTAATAACGAATACCTGGTACGTTTGCGTGTTCTAATAAAAGTTTTATTGCCATTTTTACAAAGTCAAAATTCAAAAGTCAATATTCAAAAAGACCATTCTTTTTGAATTATATTTTCACACTCTGTCTTGCTAATAATTTCCATCCATCCTCATTCCAGATCCACACTTGTAACACTTTCAATTTGAACTGTAATGTTTTCCCATTCATTACAGCTACTATACTTGCTTCATTTCTCACGCAGGCTGTATTGCCTTCCAATACGATGTCTTCTTCTCCCTGCCCGATGGTTGTATATGATATCTTACCATTATACAAATCATCAACTATATTTTTTTTTGTCTGTATCCATCCATTAGAATGTCCGTAAGACAATTTATCACTCACTAATGTTTTTAATGCAACCGTATCTTTATTCACTAGTGCTGTATTGAAACCAGTTATTGCTTCCTTTAATCCTGCTGCATCCTGCGAGAATACATTCAGGCTGATGAAAAGAGATAATATGGTTAGTAAATAGCGCATATCAATTATTCACGGCTGCATTTTTTCTGCACTCTTCAATTATTTGGTCAACTTTTTCTTTTGTCAAATGTTCTCTGTAGGTTTTGCCTAACTGCATCATTGGGGCATATCCACAAGCTCCTAAACATTCCGCAGGTTTTAAAGTAAACAAACCATCAGGTGTAGTTTCTCCTTCCTGGATGCCCAGTTTATCTTTAATATAATCAATGATATTGTCGCTGCCATTGATCATGCACGGGCCTGTACGGCAAACCTCGAACAGGTACTTACCAACAGGTTTCAGATTGAACATGCTATAGAAGGTCGCAACCTCATACACCTCGATAGGTAAAAGATCAAGAAGCTCTGCTACATAATCCATTACAGGTGCATCCAGCCAGCCACCGAAAGTGTCCTGAGCCATGTGCAATACCGGTATCAAAGCGCTTTTCTGCTTTCCTTCAGGATAGCGTGCAATGATCTCCTGTACTTTGTTTAATTGTTCTTCACTAAATTTTATCATACTCAAACCCCTAAGGAGGCTTATTTATATTATTTAATGATGCTTATGCATCCAATTCTCCTGCTATTACATTCAAACTACTCAAAGCTATAACCGCATCACTTAGCAAACCATTCTTCACCATCTCAGGATATGCCTGGTAGTAAATAAAACATGGTCTGCGGAAGTGTAAACGATATGGTGTACGACCACCATCGCTTATTAAATAAAAACCTAACTCACCATTTGCACCTTCTACCGAATGATATACTTCTCCAGGAGGCGCATCAATCTCACCCATTACCATTTTGAAATGGAAAATCAGGGCTTCCATTTTAGTATATACATCCTCTTTAGGTGGCAGATGGAATTTATCAGCTTCCGGAGAGTAGAATACTTCTTTCTGTTCAGGGAATTCTTTTTCTATAGCAGCGATTTTCTCAATGGCTTGTTTGATGATGCTCATGCTTTCCCAGATCTCATCATTACGCACCATATAGCGGTCGTAAACATCACCTGTAGTGCCAACCGGTATCTTGAAATCGAAATCTTCGTATGAACTGTAAGGTTGAGCTACGCGAACATCATAATCTACACCTGCAGCACGAAGGTTCGGACCTGTAAAACCATAATTCAATGCTCGCTCAGCAGATATAGGACCCGCGCCAATGCAGCGTTCCATAAAAATACGGTTGCGGTTCAGCAGTGCTTCGAATTCCTTCATCACTTTTGGGAAAGTGCTCATGAAATCGTGCAGTTTTGAAAAAGCTGCAGGCGTGAAATTGCGTTCAAAACCACCTACGCGACCTATATTGGTAGTGAGGCGTGAACCGCAGATCTCTTCGTATATCTCGTATATTTTTTCGCGGTATTGGAATACGTATGTAAAACCTGTAAGTGCACCGGTATCCACTGCCACCACAGAATTACAAACCAGGTGGTCTGCAATACGTGCCAGTTCCATAATGATAACACGCAGGTATTCTACACGCTTAGGTAATTTGATGCCTAAGAGTTTTTCAACCGTCATGTGCCAACCCATATTATTAATGGGGGAAGAGCAATAATTAAGGCGGTCTGTAAGTGGGGTGATCTGATAGTATGGTCTGTTCTCTGCTATTTTTTCAAAAGCACGGTGGATATAGCCAATAGTAGGGGTGGTCAGCATAACACGTTCACCGTCTATCTCCATGATATTTTGGAACACACCATGCGTAGCAGGGTGCGTAGGGCCCAGGTTGAGCGTAGTAGTTTGCTTCTGCAGCGACTCTTCAGAGAGTTTTATGTGATGTTGCGGATGCTCTAGTTCTGACATTGTACCACTCCTTCAAAAAATATGTTCAAAAAAATATTGTTGTTAGTTATACTATTGTTCCGCCACGGCCAAACATTTCATCGTCTTTGTCTGTACGTTTCGGATCTTCCAGTGTATATTCTTTTCTCATCGGGAAATAATCCATTTCATCCACATTCAAAATGCGGATAAGGTTTGGATGCCCGATGAAATTGAAACCAAAGAAATCATAGGTCTCACGTTCCATCCAGTCTGCAGCGGAATATAATTTTGTTGCAGTGAACACATCCGGTTTTTCAATAGGCACATATATCTTCATACGCAGGCGGATATTATCAACCAGGTTATGAAAATGGTATACCACACTCAGCTCTTCGCCTTTTCTATCAGGGAAATGCACACCGGTAAGATCTGTAAGGAAACGGAAACGTAATTGCTCATCATCATAAAGGAACTGCATCACCTTTAAATTCTGATCTGCAGCAGCCCTGAAAGTGAGCATACCATATGGTTCTTCCCATTCAGTGATCTGTTCACCAAATTTTTCTGTAAGCCGTTGTTTAATTAATTCGTTTGTTATGGCCATTTACAATTCGACAATTTGGCAATTCGACAATTTGACAATTTATGTGTCAAATCGCAGTTTTGCGATTTTACTCTATACCGTAACTTTCAAGTAATGCTTTATATTTTGGACTGTTCCTGCGGCGTACACTCTCATTCTGCACAAGGTCCTGTAATTTCAGTACACCATCTAAAATACCTTCCGGACGTGGGGGACACCCCGGAACATATACGTCCACAGGTATAACCTGATCTATACCCTGCAGTACAGAGTAGGTATCAAATATACCACCACTGCTGGCACAGGCGCCAATAGCTACAACCCAGCGTGGTTCAGCCATTTGGAGGTAAACCTGGCGTAAAATCGGCCCCATTTTTTTTGCTATAGTACCGGCTACGAGCAACATATCGCACTGGCGGGGAGTAAAGCCCATACGCTCTGAACCGAAACGGGCCAGATCGTAGTTGGCACCCATGGTTGCCATGAACTCGATACCGCAGCAGGAAGTAGCAAAAGGCAAAGGCCACAAAGAGTTTTTGCGGGCCAGGCCTACTACTTTACTGGCAGTGGTAAGAAAAAAACCTTCACCAGAAATGCCTTCCGGCATTTTCGCGATCTTCACATTAGTATTATATTGTACAGGACGCATTTTAAGTTAAAAGTTAAAAGTTAAAACCAAAAAGTTCTTTGATCCTAACTGTTTATTATAAACAACAACTTTTTTCTTTTCTATCAAAAATTAGTAATAGTTATATTTTTAATTTTTCACTTTTAAATTTTGACTTTCCTTTTAATCTTCCCATTCTATGGCACCTTTCTTCACTATGTATATAAAACCGCACAAAAAGAAGGCCACGAAGAGCAAAACCTCTGTGAAGCCTTCTTTACCTAAAAATTTAAAATTGACAGCATATGGGTAGAAAAAGATCACTTCCACATCGAAAAGCACAAAAAGTATGGCTACCAGGAAGTATTTAACACTCATTGGCTGGCGGGCATTGCCTACAGAGGGGATACCGCTTTCAAAATTGACCAATTTGTCTTTTGTTCTTCTTTTAGGCCCAAGCAGGTGTGAAACGACCATCATAATGCCAACAAAGCCAATTGCAATAACAATTTGCAAGGCAACCGGGAAATAGTTAAAAGGGGTGTTATCATCCACCGCCAGCAGTAAAGAATGCATCATGTAGTTCTTGCTACTAAGCTTTTTATAAAAAGTGCGACAAAGTTACGGGTATAGTACTAAATAGCAAGTTTGTTTTAAAATGATTGCGGTCAATTACGAATTAAGATAAATGCAAACTAATAAACCGTGGTTTAGCACTTTAGGTGAAAAATCAACATGTTCACGTAATGAAACTGGCATTTCACGTAATAATTATTAATCTTGAATTAAAATATGTTTATTTTTATTAAAACTCGCAATGTACGCATATGAAAAAATAACCTAAAACCATATAAAATAACTCTCGCATGAAAAAACTATTACTATCAATGTTATTAGTGCCATTTCTTTCTCAGGCACAAGATACTACAGGGCTTATAGCTCATTGGGCTATGAATGGAGATGCTACTGATGCCAGTGGGCATGGACATGATGGTACCGGACATAATGTGACATTGACTACAGGTATGTATGGTATTGCAAATACAGCCTATTTATTTAATGGTACAAATAGTATGATCACAATACCCTATTCGTCTTCGTTCAATCTCAATAAAGTTTCTATATGTGCAATTGTGAAAGTGAACGGGTTCTATTCCGGTTTTTGTGAGGGGAATATGATCATTGCAAGAGGGATACCATCATATACAACAACTACAGGTAATTATAACCTTAGATTTAGTGATGCAGGATGGAATGGTTGTGGAACACTTGATACTACTAAACAGACTTTTTACCTGAACTGCGGTAGTAATATTCTCTCTGCATCTAATTTGCAATACACACCCACAATTGCAGAAGATCATTGGTATAAGATAGTTGCCATCTTTGATAGTATAAATTATAAGATATACATAGATGGTGTTTTAAAAGATTCTGTAGCAACTTCAGGGTCACCAATAGGTACTAATTCCGATAGTATCGTTATCGGGTATGATACCTGGGAAGCACCATCATATCCATATCCATTCAATGGTGCGATTGATGATATCATATTATTTAACAGAGTACTTACTGATTCAGAAATTGTTCATTATGGAGACACGTGTGGTGTAATAACATTAGAACCAGATCCGATTGTGATACCTGTAGGTAGTACAGCAACTTTTAAAGTAAAAAGTTCTGCAGGTAATGCGGCCAGCTATCAATGGCAGCAAAAAATGGATGCTGGTTTTGCTGACCTTACTAATACAGCACCTTATTCCGGGGTTAATACCAATACACTTACCATTACAGGTGTGACATCCTCCCTTAGTGGGTCTTCTTACAGGTGTATAGTAACCGGTTCTGCAACTTGCAGAGATATATCTTCATCAGCGTTACTAACTGCCACAACAGGATTAAATACTATTGTTGATAACAACTACATTTCGTTATACCCTAACCCTGCAAAAAATAATATTGCAATTGAATTACCAGGAAGCGAAGGTGCAAATGTTCAGATAATAAATGCTATTGGCCAGGTTGTTCTTGAAAAGTCCTTTAGTGGTATAAAAACACAAATGGATATTAGTACCTTGCCAGCAGGAATGTTTATAGTGCGTATTGCATATAATGACTGCATTTTTACAAGAAAGTTGTTGAAAGAATAATAGATTTTAAATTTCAATCCATACAAAAACATGAAAAGAGTTCTACTTGCGTTATTATTAATGCCGTTATTTACCAATGCCCAGGATACAACAGGAATGGTTGCCCATTGGGCTATGAATGGGGCAACTACAGATGCCAGCGGACACGGGCATAATGGAACAGGATATAATGTTACAATGACCACAGGCCAATATGGCAAGGCAAATACTGCCTATTTATTTAATGGGACTAACAGTATGATATCTGTACCATATGCTCCTGCGTTTAATTTGGGTAAGGTTTCTATATGTGGTGTAATAAAAGTAAATGGATTTAATTCCGGTTTTTGCCACGGGAATATGATCTTTTCAAGAGGAACACCTTCCTATTCTACTACAACTGGTAACTATAATTTACGTTTTAGTGATGCGGGCTGGGACCCATGTAGTACGTTAGATACCACTAAAGAAACGTTTTACATGCATGCGGGTAATAACTCAGTTGCAGCTACAACACTTCAGTATACGCCAACAATCACAGAAAACCAATGGTATAGGGTAGTCGCTATTTTTGACAGCGTCAACTATAAAATATACGTGAATGGTGTTTTGAAAAGTACAGTATTAACAGGTGGTTCACCAATTGGTTCAAATTCTGATAGTATTGTTATGGGTTATGATACCTGGGAAGCTTCTGCTTCTTATCCTTATCCTTTTAATGGTGCTATGGATGATATGAAATTGTTTGGCAGGGTGCTATCGGATACTGAGATTGTGCATTATGGTGATACCTGTGGGCGTGTAAACTTACAGCCAGTATCTGTTGTAAAAGGTATAGGCAGTACAGTTACTTACACAATAGGTTCAAACTTATATCCAAGTCCTGGCTATCAGTGGCAGCAAAACAGTGGTTCAGGATTTGTGAACCTTAGTAATACTACTCCATACTCAGGTGTAAACACAGCTACACTCACAATTACTGGTATTACAGCCGCTATGAGTGGGTACCAATACCGATGTATTGTAGGCAATACTTGGGGTTGTATTGATACTTCCCAGGGAGCGCAATTAACTGCTACTACAGGTGTAAATAATGTTGTGTATAATAGCCCATTGGTGACTGTATATCCAAATCCTGCAAAAAATAATATTACTATTGAATTGCCTGGTAGTGAAGGTGCAACTGTTCAGATAATAAACGCAATTGGTCAGGTTGTAGTTGAAAGGTTTTTTACGGGTAACGCGACTCGAATGGATGTGAGTAACTTAGCAGCGGGAGTTTATATAGTACGTGTTAAGTATCAAGACTATGTTATTACTAAGAAGCTGTTGAAAGAATAGACTATTAAAAAACTAATCTTAATATAAAAACATGAAAAGTATTTTACTTGCTGTGATGTTATTGCCTTTATTTACCAATGCTCAGGACACTACTGGAATGATAGCACATTGGAAAATGAACGGAGATGCTTCTGATGCTACTGGGCATGGGCACAACGGCATGGCGCATAATCTTACCGCAACTACTGGATACTATGGAAAACCCAATACTGCTTATTATTTTAACGGGATCAATAGTTTTCTTTCTACTCCGGCTTCTGCAGCCTATAATACCAATAAGTTCAGCATCTGTATGATGTTCAAAATACAGGGATTTTATACCGGCACTTGCCAGGATAATATATTGTTCAGCCGGGCATCACCTTCGATTTCAAGTTCACCTGCGGGGCATTATTGTCTTGGCTTCCTTGACAATCCATTTGATGATGATTGTGGCATTACAGATACTACTAAAGATGTGTTTAACATAAATGCCGGCAGCAACGTTGTAACTCCAGAAAGTACCTGGAGAGATACACCTCAGTTAGTAGAAAACCAATGGTATAAGGTTATTGCCATATTTGATAGCGTTAATTACAAATTGTACGTAAATGGCTCTTTAAGAAAAACTATTGCCTCTCCCGGCACGCCGATAGGTGTTTCAAATGATAGTGTTGTTATGGGGATGGATGTATGGGAAGCCAGTTCAGGATTCCCTTATAATTTTAAAGGTGTAATTGATGATGCCAAGCTGTATGGACGTGTGCTAGCGGATCAGGAAATATCGCATTACGGAGATACCTGTGGGCGTATTAATTTACAACCCATTTCAGTGAGCTCGGGTGTTGGTCATGATGTGAGTTTCACTATTGGATCTTCTTTGAACCCGGTACCCAATTATCAATGGCAACAAAATGCGGGATCAGGGTTTGTTGACATGGCTAATATTATTCCATACTCGGGAGTGAATACCAATACGCTTGCCATTACGGGCATTACATCGGCATTAAATGGAACTATTTATCGTTGTATTGTTGGTAATAGCTGGGGATGTCTTGATACATCAAACGCCGCAATGCTGACGGCAACTACAGGGGTAAACAACCTGTTATACAATAGCCCAATGGTTTCGGTTTACCCAAATCCTGCGAAAAACAATCTAACTATTGAGTTGCCGGGAAGTGAAGGTGCAACTGTTCAAATAATAAATGCAATAGGACAACAAGTAACTGAAAAAATAATTACAAGCACAACCACTCAGATTGATGTAACTAATTTACCAGCCGGTGTGTATATAGTGCGTGTAAAGTATCAAGATTATATAATAACTAAAAAGCTGCTTAAGGAATAAAATAGTATTAAGCTAATCTCAACATAAGAATAAACATGAAAAGAGTTTTACTCGCTTTATTATTAATGCCCTTATTTACTAATGCTCAGGATACTGCGGGGCTAATCGCTCATTGGGCAATGAATGGTGATGCCAAGGATTTGACGGGGAAAGGCCATAATGGGAATATATATAATGTAATTGCAGATACTGGCAGATTTGGTGTACCAAACGGTGCGTACCGATTCAATGGTGTTAACAGTTATATAAGTGTACCATATTCTTCTGACCTTAATGTTTCCAGTTTTTCAATTTGTGCTTTAATTAATATTAAAGGTTTTTTTTCTGGAGAGTGTCAGGTTAATTCTATTTTATACAGGGGTTCTTCATCTACCTCGTCTTCTCAAAATGGTCATTATTCACTTGTGTTTGATGATAATCCATGGGACGGTATTAATTGTTTTGCCCGGGATACTACAAAAGATGTTTTTGTTGTGGCATGTGGAAACAATTATATTATAAATACCGATTATAAATATAGTCCTACTATTTTGCCAAACCATTGGTATAATGTTGTTGGGACCTACGATGGAACATATTTTAAAGTTTTTTTTGATGGTAGTTTAGTATTAAAAAAGCCGGGATTTAGTGCTCCAATTGGCAATTCGTCAGATAGCCTTGTAATTGGCTTTAATACTTGGGAGGCACCTAAGTATTCATATCCTTTAAATGCCTTAATAGATGATATACGGCTTTACAACAGGGCTTTATCAGATAGCGAGGCAATACATTATGGTGATACTTGTGGGCCAGGTATTATCACTCAGCCAATGTCTGTAACTACAACTGCTGGGAGTGATGTTATATTTACCATCAATGCTTCTATTGCCGGTGCAAGCTATCAATGGCAACAAAATACAGGTGTTGGATTTGTGGATCTTTATGACATTATTCCATATTCTGGCGTACATTCAGATACGCTTAGGATTTCAGGAGCAACAACCTATTTTAATGGAAGTAGTTACAGGTGTTTAGTGTCAAATTCGTGGGGATGCGGTGGTGTTTCAGATACTGTATTGTTAACAACTACTGGTATTGCAAAACCGATAAGTAATGACATGATATTAATATATCCTATCCCTGTACATGATAAGTTGACAATCCAGTTCCCCTATAAATTTGTGGGGGATTTGCAATTAATAAATACTTTAGGCCAAATTGTTTTGAGTAAAAAAATCAATGAGGTTGTAACAACTATCGATATGAATTCCTTCGCCAATGGAGTTTATATATTAAAGTCCCAAAATGCAGATGGTTCTATTATTAAGCGTATAACAAAAAAATAATTCTCTAAAATATTCATGAAAGTTGTGCAATAGCCACCTTTTTCTTTGATTGACTATCTTGCAGTTCCAATGCATACATTTACGAAGATCCGCATATTTAGAGTTTTATTGTGCATAACTTATCCGTTGGCAATAATATTCGTTTTGCCATTTGCAATGTTTAAACGAAGGAATAGAGGAAAATACTTTTTCTTCTTTGACAGATATGTGATAGGTGGAGCAGAAAGGGTTCATATTGATATTCTTAATTGTTTAGTTGATAGTGATAAACAAGTATATTTTACCAGATTTTCAAAAGACGATACTTTAAAAAAAGAATTTTACGCTATCCCCAATACTTTGTCAAAAGACATTCACTTTTGGTGTGATAATTTATTATTTAGATTGTTTACTGTACACTATTATTCTTTTTATATAAATAGGCATGAAGATGCACATGTGTTTAGCTCATTAAGTACTTTTTTTTATGACATGCTTTTTTTTATAAGGAAAGATATAGTACGTACAGAACTATTACACAGTTTTACTTTTGGTAAAAAAGGCCTTGAGTTTTTTGGCCTTGCTAATTGTAAATATTTAGATAACAGGATGACCATTGATATTGCAACCAGAGACAATATTTTGGAGCAATACTCAAAATACAATATTGATGAAAAATACAGACTGCACGTTCAGCTTATTGAAAATGGGGTTTATATCCCTGACAACTATGAGAAGAAAATATCCATGCCGTTGAAAGTCTTGTATGCTGGAAGAGGTACTCCACAGAAACGTATTTATCTGTTAGATAAAATAGCAGAATATTGTATCAAAGAAGGTATGCCTGTTGAGTTTCATTTTGCAGGAACAATGATGAATGAATTGTCTGATTTTGTAAAGAAGCATTCTATACTTCATGGAGAAATTGCAGATATTTCAGAATTGCAAAAATTGTATATAGAATGTCATGTAATTCTATTGACCTCTGCTTACGAAGGCTTTCCTATGTTCATCAAAGAGGGGATGGCGTTCGGTTGTGTGCCAGTAGTAACGGCATTGCAAGGCAATAAAACACATCTTACAGATAGCCAGAATGCCCTTTTTATAGAATCAATAAACGACGAGTCTCTTGTTGTTAAACAAGGGATTGAAAAGATCAAATTCCTGATTGAAAATGATCTTGTTTTGCAAGATCTTTCTATTAATGCATATGAATATGCCAGGAGAAACTTTGATAAAAAGCTTTTCCTGGCAAAGTATAAAGTGTTCTTTTCAAAAAAATAGAATTATTGTTTCACAAATTGCTTAGTAATAATTTCTTGCCCTGTATTAATTCTTATAATATAAGTTGAAGCAGGTAAGGAACGTGTATCTATTGTAGAAACTTGTTTGTCAAGTTGTTGGTTGAGTACCACCTGCCCTAATTGATTATATACAGTTATCATTACACTCTTAATAACATCAGGCAAATGCAATGTTATTAGATCGGTTGTCGGATTTGGGTATAATATGACATCGTTGTTGTCTGCAACCTCTTTTATATCCAGTGCATTTATGGAGCAGAGTGTATCTATTTCTGCGATATTTAACGTGCGGTTGTAAATTCTTACTTCATCCATGATGCCAGAAAAATATAATGGCCCACCTTGCCACCATGCTCCTAATTTCAATATGCCATTCACACATGAATCTATTGCTTTTGGACTTACCCCAACAGCTGTGTCAGAAGCAATCAAAACATTATCTATATACATGTTTTTAGAACCGGTATCAAAAGTTAAGACTATACAGTGCCATGCATTTGGTGTAATTCTGTGGCCATTGTTTAAGTAGTTGCCAGGATTATAAGCAGTAGTAGTACATGAATTATTATGAGTTGTACCAAATGTCAACCCTTTACCAAAGTTTGTAGCATCATTTAGTAATATCTGGTATTGTACATTATTAGTAGTACCGGTGCCATAAAAATCAGATTTTGACATTAGGTATTCAATTCGTGATGAATCTACATTTGTATTGTACCTAAACGAAACTGAAAGATGTTTAGAAGTTGTTAGCGAAGGGGAAGCGGGTATTTCTACCCAACTGCTATCACCTCCGAAAAGGGCTGCAGAGTTGGTATGGCCCCATTTATCAGTTGTTAGGCTCATGGCATGTGGAATACCATTATGCCCATTGCCGCTATGGTCGTTATAATCACCACTAAAAGGATAATAGGCAACAAGCCCTGAAGTAAGGCTAACTTGAGCGCTTACAGTAGCAGCAATAAAAAGGCTTAGAATTAGTAAAATTGTGCGCATGTATATTATGATTGATTAATTTTTTGAAAATTGCACAGTCTTTATAAAGGTACCGTTGCAGATTCTTAAGAAATAAGTAGAAGCCGGTAGTTTGCTTACATCAATTGAAAAGACAGATGAATTGAACTTCAGATCAAGAATTATTTGCCCTAATTGATTGATGACGATCGCTTCGCTATTTGATTCATCTACAGGTAGCTTTACTGACAAATTATTACTCACGGGGTTCGGGAATATCTGAATATTATGATCATTTGTAAGAGCATTTACACTGGATGCTTCTCCGTTGGAGTTATACAAAGAGTCATAATTATAATTGCAGAGTGCAGTTATTTCTGAAGTATTTAAATGTCTATTATAGATCCTGAGCTCATCCATTGCTCCGGAAAAATAGAGCGGTCCACCTTCCCACCAAAAGCCGATCTTCAACATGCCGTTTATGCAAGAGTCAATGGAGTGTGGGTTAGCCCCGACAGTTGTATCAGATGCTCTTAAAATATTGTCTATATACATTTTTTTCTGGCCACTGTCAAAGGTCAGTACTACACAATGCCAGCTATTTTGAGATAGTGTAGTATCATTGCTTAGATAGTCTTGAGGATAGCCTGCAGGATTATACGATGTGGTAATACAGGAATTATTGTGGCAAGTGCCAAAGGTTAACCCAGATCCAAAATTTACAGAGTCGTTCAGCAATATCTGATATTGTACATTATCGGTAGTTCCTCCATCAGAATAATCTGATTTAGACAATATATATTCTATTCTGCCTACATTCGTTTTGTACCTGAATGAAAGAGATAAATGTTTTGTAGGGGTTAAGCCAACAGATGCTGGAACTCCAATCCAACTGCTGTCGCCGCCAAAATTTGCTGCTGCGTTGGAATGGTGCCATAGATCGCTTGTAAATGACATGTCTCCATGTGCGGTGCCGTCATGTCCGTTCCCGCTATGGTCTTTGTAGTCATTGCTAAATGGATAATAGGCAACCAAACCCGAGGAAAGGCTCACTTGAGCTGTGTTTTGCAGAGATAAGAATAACAGTGTGATAGTGATTACATATTTCATAGTTAGTGATATTTAGTTAGAACAAATGTAAATAATTCTTTTTCTATTCTATAGTTTTTAATTGATGTTTTTAAGATATTTTAAAAATATTTTGCTGTTGTTCGGAGATATATACATATTGAACTTATTTTGTGCAATTTCAATCAAATATGCGACCATTTATCTCGATTTGTATCCCTACTTATAAAAGGATCAGCTATCTGCCCAAATTGCTCGATAGTATTATCATGCAAAATTTCAAAGATTATGATGTTGTTATAACTGATAATAGTGATACCGATGTTGTTGAGAGTCTGGTGAATACTTATAGATCTAAGTTGCCAATATTATATCATAGAAATATACCGGCTTTGAACATGACTGAGAACTGGAATAAAGGTATAGATATAGCAAATGGAGAATGGATAAAACTGATACACGATGATGATTGGTTTGCAGATGAGAATGCACTGGCTGAATTGGTGAAGGCAACAGAGGAAGGCGGAAGGTTTATCTTTTCTGGCTACAATGCGGTTTTTGAAGAAGATGGCAGGGTAGTACCAAAAACGATCAATCAAACTCAATTTTCGAAAATTCAGGAACATCCTTTCAGGCTTATAGCAGATAACATTATTGGTAATCCGAGTGTTTTTATGTTTCATAGTAGTGTTAGCGATAGGTTCGAGACATTCATGAACTGGTATGTGGATATAGAATATTATATAAGAATGATGTTGAAAGAAAAAGCCATTTATATTGATAAACCTTTGGTGAATATGAGTTATAATGTGACTCAGGTAACAAATGCTGCTGCAAGAAATCCTGCTATAGTCATTCCTGAAGCTCTGTTTATAATGAATACATATGGCAATAAACCAGTGGCTGAAATAGTAGTTTATGATGCATGGTGGCGACTGTTTAGAAACCTGGGAATAAAAAATGAAACGGTTATAAAGCAGTATGAAAAACAATTACCTATACCTGAATTTATACATAAAATGATACAGCATCAACAAATGATACCAGGCAAATTATTACACAAAGGGTATATCTCAAAACCTGCAATGATGTTGTCGTATTTATTAAATGCACGAAATTATAACTAATACTTTAACAGTCATTTGTAAAGGGCTATTATAGATATGATATAAGAGTTTATACATTTGCTTACTAATGGGAATCGTTTTCCGCCAATCTATTAAAACCACAATTGTCATTTTCACAGGTGCTGTGTTAGGGGCTTTGTTGCTATATATTTCTATGCAATACCTGCCAAAGGTTGAATTAGGTTTTATACGTAATCTTACAAATCAGGCTGTTGTTGGCGGGCAGTTCATTATGTTTGGGTTGCCTGTTTCAATGACTGTTTTTATTCATCGGTATGATGACAATGATAAACGGAAAGGTCTCTTACTCACCTTGTGTTTTATTATACCCTTTGTATTCCTGGCTTTTGCTACGCTTGTTTATTACTTGTTTCATGACCAGGTAATATCTCTTTTCAAGCCACAGGATATACCTCTTATTAGCCGATATTTTATTTGGTTACCTATTTTTTCTTTATTGTATATAAGCCAGACCTTGCTGGAACAATATCTTAATTCGCAAATGAAGGTTGCGCTAGCTACTTTTATGCGTGAGGTTGTGTTACGTGTATTAAACATAGGTGTTATTATATTATATGCAGTTGGCTTTATAGATTTTGACAAGTTGGTTGCAGGAATGGTACTGATCTACTTGATTCCTATATTTTGTCTTTTATATTTTGCTAGTAAAACTAAATCATTTCAATTCAGTTTTGATCTGAAGGCATATACTTCAACAGAGTATAAAGAATTTAGACATTTTGCAAGGTACCAGGCCCTTTTGATCATTTCAATGAATATGATGGGTTTTCTTGATTCGTTATTGCTGGCCCCTTTAGCTAAAACAGGACTTCAAGCAGTTGCCTTATACACACCAGCCGTATTTATTTTATCAGTAATGCAAATACCTTATAAGGCAATGGTAACAGCCAGTTTCCCAGTCTTAGCCCGTGCATTTAAGGATAATGATATGGTAAAGGCTAAGGATATTTTTACCCGGTCTTCTATCAACATTCTTATTGGAGGGGTTGCTATGGCAGTTATTATTGGTTGTAATTTGTCTAATGCACCATATCAGGAGATGGCTTGAACCAAAGCAAAAATAATATATATATCACGCCTATTACTATAGTCCTTGCAGCAGTATCTATAAAAGGATTATAAATATAAGGCATAAAATAGCCAAATAAAGCAGCCAAAGCGCCTGCAAGCAATACTAATAAACTTCTTTTACTGAAAGGTTGCATTCGTAACTTTTTCCATAAGAACAACATTTTAAATATATTATACAACCCAAAAGAAAACGTTGTACCCCAGGCAGCCCCATATATTCCATATCTCGGAATAAAGATCAGGTCAAAAACAATCATTGAACTAACCAGTAGTCCCGACAAATAGAAATTATATTTATAATACTTAGATA
>Ga0207082_1048_pt1 | contig 27246 bp, 25 predicted proteins | sample Alteio_BWMinHeat_56_FD_153588 | JGI IMG/M metagenome (GOLD analysis project Ga0207082, IMG submission 153588) | Enriched cells from forest soil in Barre Woods Harvard Forest LTER site, Petersham, Massachusetts, United States -... | ecosystem: Environmental > Terrestrial > Soil > Temperate forest >...
CTGACTCCAGTTCTACCCTAAAATTTTCTGCACCTACGATGTGTTGTTGAATGTGTATTGCACTGCTTTTTTTAGCTATGCTTCCAACAGTTAGATTTAATAGTCCCTGGATACCCGGATTAGATACATCGTCACCTGTAATGATTAGAGTAAGAAAATAACGCTCGGAAGCAGGTATGTCTTGTAGGTGTTTTAAAAAGCTATCTTGTTCTCGAGCGTCAAGGAAAATAGGAAGTAAATCTTTGCCAGCAGGCGTAAATTGGTTATTGTTATCGAGTAGAGGCATAATTTGTAGAGAAAATGCAGGATTAATGAGTATCGTTCGCAATACCAATAACGTGCTAACTTGCTCACGCGTAATCAAAGCCATTTGAAAGGCACAACAAGCACCTTGAGCAAATCGTGTAAAATTACCTCCGAGATTAAAAAATGCATAAAGTTCATTGTAGGGTGAGGGTTCGCTGAGAATAGCAGCTATCTTTCTGGCATCGTCGCGATTCAGATCGTCGAAAGTAATGTTTTGGCCATTGATAAAATCATTCCATTCTAATTCGTGATTATTCTCTGATGAGAATAGGTCAGGTTCCATAGCACGAGTGGTAACCGTGTTAGTTGATCCGAACATCTTAAAATCTCTCCGGGTTTGTGTCGTTTAATAGTTATATTTTATTTTTGTCATTATTTGAAATATAGGGCAACTAATATACAGCATAGGTTAACTAATATACAAGTAATAAATCCAGTGCACAGTTTGCACAAAGGCATTGTTTTTTTATTCGTTATTGAAATCAAAAAGTTAAAATAATAGATAGTAAATGTGTAACTATTCAGCACGGAGGTATTTATATGTTTTTTTGTATTATTTACTCACGGACAGGACGTCCGTGAGAGCAAAACCAGTACAGGATGAACTTGTTTTGCGATAAATAATACAAAAAAATACTATAAATATCTCTGCGCTGAATAGTTACGTAAATGTTCGGATAACCCGTAGCCGTCGTTGCGAGCACAAGCGAAGCAATCCAGGTTTTATTGCCACTTGATAAGAACGACGTAGGTGAGATTTTATATTTTGTACTTTTTCAGAAGGGATACAGTCTGGATTGCTTCGCTTGTGCTCGCAACGACGGCTATGGGTTATCCGAACATTTACAATAGATACACGTAAGCAGATACACCGGATGCCACAGGCACGATCCCATAGGACGAGCAGTTTTAATGACGAGTCCTGATTTATACCGTGATGCCTATTAACTTGCCGATAAAGAATGTTAACGTGCCTGCAACCATACCCACTGATAGCATACGTAAGCCAAGCAGAATGGGATTACGGTTGGTAAATAAGCTTAAGATTGCACCAATAATAGATAAGGTAATGGCTGTAATAACCATGCTGATTAGTAAATTCCAGGAATAATTTCCGAGTAAAAAGGGTAATAGTGGTACGATTGCGCCGATGGCGAAAGAAATAAATGATGAAATCATCGCACCATATGGTGATACTAAATCTTCTGGATTTAATCCCAACTCTTCACGGACGAGGGTGTTTAGCCCCGTTTCTGGGTTATTAAGCATCAACTTTGCGAGCTTATCTGCTTCTGTTTTAGGTACATTACGGGCTTGATAGATGAGGCTTAATTCTTCTATCTCCTCTTCTGGGTATTCCTCCAGTTCTTGTTTTTCAATAGCAATTTGATACTCGAATACTTCACGCTGAGAACGAACTGAAATATATTCACCCGCTGCCATTGAGCATGCACCGGCGAGTAAACCAGCGATTCCTGCCAAAATAATAAAATTCTGGTTCGCATTTGCACCTGCGATGCCAAGGATTAGGCTCATGTTTGAGATCAATCCATCGTTGATGCCAAATACAGCGGCACGTAAATTACTTGATGCGCTAAGACTAGTGTGTTTGTGTTCACTATGATAGCGGGTAAATACAGACATGCCTCGAATCTTCATGGCGGATAAGATCGTGTGCATGCTTTCTGTACCCAACAATGTTACTAATGTGGCAACCAAGCGAGTGCGAATGTCGGGAACAAATTCGATCGGAGACTGCAGAGTAGATTCTTGCATCTTCTTTTCCCATATATGTGCTTGTTTTTCAGCGGCATTTTTTAAATCTATAAAAAGTTTTTTATGCAGCATATTTTTTTCGTTTTTAGCCATGATTGCATAGAGATAAGCTGAGCGTTTCTCCTCCCACCAGCTGGTATAGATTTCCATCATTGCTCCCTTTTCGATTGTTTATTTATTAAATATTGTTGAACCACTACCGTTTTTTGTTTTGTGCAAGGACAAAATGATCGATTAATTTTTGCGCAATGCTGATATTTGATGATGGACGACCAGGCAAATGATCATATCGATACCAGTCTGCAGCTTCAATTTCGTGATGATCAATGGTGAGCTCACCCGATGCATAATCAGCAAAAAATCCTATCATCAGAGAATCGGGGAAGGGCCAGGATTGTGAGCCAAAATAACGTAAATTTTTTATTTCAATACCAACTTCCTCTTTGACTTCACGGTGAACGGCATCCTCAATGCTTTCACCAACTTCAACAAACCCTGCGATGAGGCCATACGCACCCGGTGGAAAGCGCGGGCTTCTTGACATTAATATGTTGTCATCCTTTTGTATCAGGACAATCATGGATGGTGAAATACGTGGATAAAGCGATAGACCACATGCGTTACATACTCGCTCAAACGTGCCTGATTTATGTAGCGTAACGTTGCCGCAACGTCCACAAAATTGATGATTCTTATCCCAATTAATGACTGCAGAAGCTTTCGCGGCCGCAACATACCAAGATGTGCCTAATAGTTCAAATGCTTTTCTTAAAGGCGTTGGTTTAATCTCGTTTGGCAACGCTATCTCAGGAGTAATTTCAGCACAATAGCAATTTATCTGATTGAATAGTCCTAATTTATGTTGTCTTCGTAAGTGAGGTTGTAGCGGGGAGAGTGATAAGTTTGTTGGTAGCTTATGGTCGTTAGTGGGTTGCAAGAGGAGGAGGTCATTTTGAAAAATGAACCAATACTCTGGTATTTCTGGCAGTGGCGATGATTGCATAACGATAATCCTTTTGCAGATACATTACTCTGATTATCCGTGATAACGATATGTGATTCATGAAATTAAATCCAGTGTTTCTCAGCGAAGACTCGATGTTCTAGTTTTCTATTCAATGCCCCTAGTAGATCGTTGCACTGATTCTGTCCTTTGATTTGGCACCTCACTCCGAACGCGACATCCCTGTCGCTTAGGGTTGCTTCCCGCAACCCAGTCGCTCGTTTGCCAAATCAAAGGACAGAATCAGTGCAACGATCTACTAGTTACTTCCTACTATTCTTATGACAAAATACACCGATTAACGACAATCGATTATTTATTACTTACGATGATTTTTATCGCAATAAATAATCATTGAATCTTAGGAAATACAATGATGATCTTAAAAACAGCGAGCTTGACTGATACCGTATTATCGGTCGTTATGGATAAGGGCACTGAAAAACCTTACTCGGGAGACTATGATGACTTTGGTGAATCGGGTACCTACTTATGTCGTCAATGTGGCAAGCCATTGTTCCGATCCAATACAAAATTTCATTCAGGTTGTGGGTGGCCAAGCTTTGATGCGGAAATTAATGGGTCGATAGCACGTGAAGTCGATGCAGATGGAATGCGTACGGAGATTGTATGTGCAAGATGTCATGCACACTTAGGACATGTATTTGCAGGCGAAGGATACACCTTAAAAAATACACGTCATTGTGTTAACTCATTAAGCCTTGATTTTGTTTCTGATTTGAATGTGAATGATACAGAAGAAGCTATTTTTGCTGCTGGATGCTTTTGGGGTGTTGAGTATTTTTTTAAAAAATTACCAGGCGTTTTAAAAACCGAAGTGGGGTACACGGGTGGACACAAACAAAATCCAACCTATCACGATGTCTGTGGAGATGCGACCGGTCATTATGAAGCTATTCGCCTGGTGTATGACCCAACTAAGGTTAGCTATGAGAAATTAGCCACGTTCTTTTTTGAGATCCATGATCCGACGCAGAGTAACGGTCAGGGACCCGATCTCGGTGAACAATACCGTAGCGTCGTTTTTTATTATGATGAAGCGCAAAAAAAAACAGCATCGATACTGATTGAGGAGCTAGAACAAATGGGATATCGTGTTGCCACTACATTGCGACCCGTGAGCACGTTTTGGCGAGCTGAGGATGACCATCAAGATTACTATGAAAAAACGGGTAAACAGCCATATTGTCATCAATATGAAAAGAAATTTAAATAGATAGGAGAAAATATGAAATTATATTACACGAAAGGAGCTTGTTCCCTAGCGACACGGATTATCGTGAATGAAGTTGGATTACCTTGTGAATATGAATCAGTCGATCTCGCAAGCAAAAAAACAGAAACTGGGCAAGATTTTTATACCATTAATCCCAAAGGCGCTGTGCCGACATTGATAACGAACAATGATGAAACACTCACTGAAATAGCAGACAACATAAATCATAACCCCATATATACACTTATGAAACGTGATATCATCACATTGAATACACTTATCACTCTTACTCCGAACATTATGAAGGAAATAAAAAACATTAATATGTTTGTTGATAACGATCAACTAATCCAATTAGTAAAAAAAGCCATGGGAAGCTTGCAAGAAACGCCAAAAAAAGCAGGAGTAGAAAAAAGTTCAACGCTATTAACACAAACATCTTCTACGCATTTTACACAGCGTAATAAAGCTCCAGATCTTACTGCTGAAGCAATACGAAACAATGATTCCTTAGGTATTAAAATGTAGCGAACGATCAGTAACGGTTAGCTCACTGGTAATGTAGCCAATACGTTGCTACATCTATAGGACATTGTTTGGGTCAGTGCCAAATATCCATTGTGCGATCGTCCTCTTTTCTTAGATTAAATCCAAGAAAAGAGGAATGATAGTGGATAAATAAACGAGTCTACGCTTTTTTCATTTTTTCGAGATAAATCTGATAGCACAGCCACCCTGCACCGACACCAACAATGATATAGATGAGACGACCCAACAAATTACCGAAAATAGCAGTAACCAAGTAGATATTAAACAACCCAGCAAGCCCCCAACATATGCCACCAATAAGCACTATAATCAGTGCGATCTGGCCATATAGATCCATTTCTTTTAGCATAATCAACTCCTTTTGACATATTCGAGTATAATTCGACGATAGCATAGCATAATAACTATACTACATAGAGTAGATTTATTGGTATATAGAGACAACCACATGCACATTGAACCTAATGAAATCCATATTTGGTCAACAACGTTAGTACTCTCAAATGATCAAGAAACGTTGAAACTCGCATGGCTCAGTAACGATGAGCGTGACCGTGCTAATCGTTTCCATTTTCTGATACATAAACGTCGATATATCGCAGCGCGCAGTACGCTTCGGGAGATAATGAGCATTTATTTAAATGTAGCTCCACAAGAAATTATTTTTGCCTATGATGATAATAAAAAACCTTATCTACATAGGCCAAATTTTCCACGATTGCAATTCAATCTCTCCCACTCTAATGAAATCGCTGTTTATGCCTTCACCTTAGACCATCCAATTGGGGTTGATATTGAAAAGGTACAAGATAAGTATGATGAGAAGGTAGCGCGACGATTTTTCAGCCATGATGAAAAGGTAACCTTACAGGAGTTACCTCTTCATGATCGCATTACTGGGTTTTATCGTATTTGGGCTCGCAAGGAAGCTATCATTAAGGCAATAGGCAAAGGGTTAGCCATGCCTCTTCCCACATTCTCAGTTTCTGTAAATAATATTCATGAGAAAATTACATTAGAAGGAAATGAGACGTGGTCACTCATCCCTTTATCCATTCATGGTAGCTATCAATCCGCTGTTGCTACGCATCAAGTCATAACCAAAATCTCATATTGGTTATTTTGTGAGCAGCTTCCAACATTGGACAAAGTAACTCGATTATAATTACGATATAATCAAGAAACCTCGCAAACAAAGCGCACTACCCTATCAAGGAGGACATGCTATGCTGTATCAAGAATTTCAGGACAACTTGAGAATTTTTTCAGACTTAATAGGCAACATTTCAGCCGTTGAAAACGAACAAATAAACAACTTGATCAAACACTATATCGAACAAAACCTCATTTTACTCAATGATGTATTCACCACTAGCATCGATAATCTGCAACGATTGCAGAAAGCAACATCAACCAATGACATTATTTGTACCCAGGCTAAATTTACCAATGAAATCAGTAAAAAACTATCATTGTCAACACAACGATTTTTGAATTCTTCATTGGGTCACATTGCGGATTATAACGAATGGCTTAAAGCACATTGCGATTTAGCTACTGACTAACGTACGCATTGGTCACACAATCAAGTACGAATACTGAGGATTTTTATATGTCATGCTTACACTATCATGGTACTACCCTCTACGTTGAGAACGTCAGCCTTAAAAACATTGCTGCAGAGTTTGGCACACCTTGCTATGTCTATTCTCGAGCTACGATTGAACAGAACTGGTGTGCGTTTGATATGGCACTACGTGGCATTCCACACCGGATTTGCTATGCCGTAAAAGCAAATAGCAATATTGCAATCCTGCATTTATTAGCGCAATTAAATTCGGGCTTCGATATTGTCTCGCTGGGTGAACTGGAACGTGTGATGGCCGCAGGCGGCAATCCTCAAAAAATTGTTTTCTCAGGTGTGGGTAAAAAGGAAATCGAGATAGAACGTGCGATTAAAGAAAAAATTTACTGCTTTAATGTAGAATCAGAACCTGAATTAGAACGCATACAAATCATCGCATCTGAGCTAAAAGCCATTGTTAACATTGCATTACGCATCAATCCTAATGTCAATCCGCACACTCACACGTACATTACCACTGGATTGAATGAAAGTAAATTTGGCATCAATATTAACGATGTTATCCCGCTAGCGAAAAAAATATCTGGGTTATCTTCACTACGATTAATTGGTATTGCAAGCCACATTGGATCGCAAATTGTTCAACTCGAACCATTTTTGGAAGTTGTTGAACGCTTATTAGATACTTACAATCAATTATGGCAAATCAATATACCCCTTCAGCATATTAATATTGGCGGCGGTCTTGGCATTACCTATCATGATGAGCATCCGCCTGGCATTCGTGAGTATGCCCATGCCTTGCAGGAAAAGTTTCGTCCTTATAATGTGGAGCTCATCCTTGAACCGGGTCGAGCCATTGTAGGTAATGCGGGTATTTTATTAACACGGATTGAATATCTAAAACATACACAGCATAAAAATTTTGCGATTATTGATGCGGGTATGAATGATTTATTACGTCCTGTTCTCTATGACGCTTGGCAAAATATTCTTCCTATCGAGGTGCGCAACAGTGAGAAAAAACGCTATGACATTGCGGGTCCTGTCTGTGAATCAGCAGATTTCCTAGGAAAAGAGCGTGATCTTGCACTCCATAGCGGCGACTTATTAGCCATTGACTCATCGGGTGCATATGGATTTAGCATGAGTTCTAACTATAATTCGCGTTGCCGCCCCCCTGAAATCTTAGTCGATGAGAGCAACAGCTATCTTATTCGTCGTCGCGAAACTATTGATGAGTTATACGCGTTAGAGAATAGACTGGATCTCCCACTTTCCTCACCTATCACTCCATAAGCAAATGGGTAAAATTCCATCTCTCCAAAAGTAAGTTTGCGAATTTTACATGATTCTCGATTAGTAACCGTTCACGGGGTAGAGAAATCATTGTATTTTTTGCTTATTTAACCGCCAAATACGGCCATCGTGACCGGATTTGACTTTCGCAAACATCCTGTTTGCTCATTAAATAAACAAAAAATACAATGATTTCTCTACCCCGTGAACGGTTACCTCGATTATCTAGCAGGATAAAACTTGTAGCATGCACAAAGATTCTATAGGCTTTTCATCCTTAAAAATGGAGAACACCCATGGACTTTACTTTGAGCCAAGAACAACTTGCCATTCGTGAAATGGTACGCAATTTTGCTGAAAATGAAATAGCACCTTATGCCAGCGAATGGGATGAAAAACATTTTTTCCCCATCGAAACACTACGTAAAGCCGCATCACTGGGACTTGCCGCCATTTATGTCCGCAATGATGTCGGCGGCACAGAATTATCACGGCTAGATAGCGCGCTTATTTTTGAAGAACTCGCAACAGCGTGCCCAACCACAGCTGCCTATCTTTCTATCCACAATATGGTGTGCTGGTTGATAGACACCTACGCAGATGAATACTTACGTAAATTATGGTTGCCTAAACTTGCGACTATGGAAATTTTTAGCAGTTATTGCCTCACCGAACCAAGCTCTGGATCAGATGCAGCCTCACTTAAAACAACTGCAACACGTGAGGGTAATGAATACATTCTTAATGGCTCCAAAGCATTTATTTGCGGGGGTTCAGTCAGTGATATTTATGCGTGCATGGTACGTACCGGCAATGAAGGACCACAAGGCATTAGCTGCATTCTAGTAGAAAAAAATCGGCCTGGCATTCATTTTGGCAAACGAGAAGAAAAAATGGGATGGCGTAATCTGCCCACGACAATGGTCTTTTTTGATAACTGCCGTGTTCCTATCAGGAATAGAATTGGCCAAGAAGGACAAGGTTTTAAGATCGCTTTATCAGCATTAAATGGTGGCCGCATTAATATCGCTGCTTGTTCTCTAGGTGGAGCAAAACAATGTGTTACATTAGCTCGGCAATATATGCTTGATCGTACACAATTTAAACAAAAATTAGCTGAATTCGAAGCATTGCAATTTCGATTAGCTGATATGGTAACCGAATTAGAAGCCTCACGTCTGATGATTTATCGAGCTGCATCCGCATTAGACCATAACGAGCCTAATATGATTATGTATTGTGCAATGGCCAAGCGTCTTGCGACTGATTTATGCTTCAATATCTGTAACCAAGCACTACAACTGCATGGTGGCTATGGTTACATTCGTGAATATGCGATTGAACGGTATCTTCGTGATCTACGTGTGCATCAAATTCTAGAAGGAACGAATGAAATTATGCGTCTTATCATAGCAAGACAAGTATTTCATGAGGTATTTAACATTAATTAGTCGCTGGCGCGAAATTAAGCTCTGGCCGTGACAACGAATGAAGCATCGAGATAAAAAGGCTTTTCATTTATAATGTCTTAATGGGAGAGCATTCATAAGGAGAATGTCGACATGCGTATCAAGGATAAAGTCGCGATTGTTACTGGAGCCGCAAGTGGAATAGGCAAAAAAATCGCTGAAACGTTTGCGAGCGAAGGAGCAAAAGTAGCTATCGCCGATCTCAACCAAGAGCAGGCGGATGCCACGGCTAAAGAAATCATGGCAAAAAATGGCCAGGCCATGGGTATTAAAATGGATGTGACCAATGAATCTGATGTCGACAAAGGTGTTGAACACGTTATCAAAATGTTTGGAAGCATTGATATTTTAGTCAGCAATGCAGGTATTCAAATCATTAACCCCCTTGATCAGTTTCTATTCTCCGATTGGAAAAAACTATTAGCCATTCACCTCGATGGCGCTTTTCTCACCACTCGGGCATGCCTACGTTCTATGTATGCATCGGGTCATGGGGGTAGTGTAATTTACATGGGATCAGTGCACTCTAAATTGGCGTCGCCGCTCAAAGCACCTTATGTCACTGCTAAACACGGTTTAATTGGATTATGCAAAGTGGTGGCAAAAGAAGGTGCCGCGCATAATGTGCGAGCCAATGTCATCTGCCCAGGGTTTGTCAGAACACCACTTGTTGAGAAACAAATTCCCGAACAAGCAAAAGAACTAGGCATAAGCGAACAAGATGTCATAAAAAAAGTAATGTTAAAAGATACGGTTGATGGCGAATTTACAACCACTGCAGATGTAGCAAATACCGCACTCTTTTTTGCTTCCTTTGAGTCCAATGCACTAACAGGACAATCTCTTGTAGTCAGTCATGGTTGGTTTATGGAGTAGGGCCTGTTGACATTTGCGGTGTGGATTTATTTTCGCTAATTTAACCGACAAATACGCTCTCCTTGATCGGATTTGTCTCTCGCAAATTCCCTGCTTGCGAGTTAAATTAGCAAAAATAAATCCACACCGCAAATGTCAACAGGCCCTACTTTGACTTTGTTTTATTTACTGCTTTTTAACCAGACAGAAGCAAAAAAATAGATTAAACTAAGCCCCCATCCTAGCCATAGATCGAGTAACGATGTGAGGATATGACGACATGTCAAATAATATGATTAAAAATGCAATTTTTGCTGTGCTTAGCTTAAGTTTAGCTGGAATCACTGCTGCTGTGCTAGCTAACAACAGCCAAGTCCCAGAAAACAAACCTAGTCAAGATGGAATGCAAGCAGCCTCTGTACAAGGCATGGAGAAATGCTTTGGCATTGTCAAGGTCGGCGCAAATGATTGCGCGAACGCAAGCCACGGATGCAGTGGGGAAGCAAAAATAAATAACGATAACAACGAGTGGATTTTTGTTCCGACGGGTTTATGCAAAAAAATCGGCGGCGGCAACACGAAACCTGCATCAGAAAGCTAATCCAGACTGTTTTTTTGCGATACTTATAATGAATTATGTCAGCCTATTACGAAAATATTTTTTTTTGGGTTTATTAATCCTTGCATCCGCATCATTTTTTTATTTTCATCTTTATACCTACCTCACGTTTAATACACTAAAGATTTACCAAGCAGCTGCTCAAGAATGGACGACGTCACATTATAAATCAGCAGTTAGTATTTATATTTTAATTTATGTTGCCATGATTGCATGTGCTATCCCTTGCGCTACCCTATTGACATTGCTTGGGGGCTTTCTCTTCGGAGGTATTGCGATTATTTACGCCGTCTTTAGCACAACGTGCGGCGGATTGATATTATACCTCACCATACGCACCACTATTGGTTCCCGCATTGCAGCTAAATCCTCCGGTTGGATAAAAAAAATGGAAAAAGGATTTCAGCAAAATGCGTTTAACTACATACTCACACTGAGGCTTATCCCTATCTTTCCTTGCTGGATTAGCAATATCGCTGCAGGCGTATTGAATGTGCCTATGAAAACGTTCGTTAGTGCGACCGTTATAGGCATCCTACCAGCGACGTCCATCTGCGTCATGGCCGGTCGCGGATTGGATAAAATTTTAGCAGATAAAAATACACCTCTTATCAGTATTATCCTTACCCCTTCCGTGTTTTTTCCTCTTTTAGGCCTAGCTATTCTCAGTCTATCTCCTGTCATTTATAAAAGTCTTAAACAATTACATCGAAACCGATAGAATATACACATTAGGGTTTGTTGACATTTGCGGTATGGATTTACACCGCAAATGTCAACAAACCCTAGCTTCTTACTGCTACATGCCGAAAAGGATAGAAGATGCAATCACCATTACTATTAACAGGTATTGGCTTAAGACCGCCTCATTATTCTCAATTACTTGCAGAATGCCCACGTGTTGCCTGGCTTGAGGTACATAGTGAAAACTACTTTGGTGATGGTGGAAAACCACTGCATATGTTGGAGAAAATTCGCAGCCACTATCCTATCAGCTTGCACGGCGTTGGCTTATCTATCGGCTCGGCGGATGAACTAAACTGGAATCACTTAAAAAAATTGCGCGATTTGACTGCACACGTCGACCCTTGCCTCATCTCAGATCATTTATGCTGGTCCTCAATCAATGGACATTATTTACATGATTTATTACCACTTCCTTTTACTGAGGAAGCACTTCAATATGTCGTTTCACGCATTCAACAAGTCCAGGATTATTTACATCGTCAAATTTTGATTGAAAATATATCAAGCTATATTCGTTTTGAAGATTCTACTATTCCTGAGCATGATTTTTTAGCCGAAGTAGCACGACAATCAGGCTGTGGCATACTACTTGACATTAACAATGTTTACATTAGCACAACTAATCTTGGCTCTGACCCTGAACAATATATATCCGCTATGCCAGTTGATCTCGTGCAAGAAATTCATTTAGCAGGATTCACGTCCACCGTAATCAATGAAAAGGAAATACTTATTGATAGCCACAATCGACCCGTGGCCCAGATGGTGTGGAATCTATATCAAAAAGCCATACGCTTATTAGGACGAAAGCCTACTATCATTGAATGGGATACCGATCTACCACCACTTGAAACATTGTGCCTAGAAGCACATCGTGCTGAAAAAATCATGAGAGAAACTTATGTCCCTATCAAACATACAGGCTGAATTTGCTGAAATTTTTTTTTCTGATGACGAGGACACCCATTTACTACAGCCCGCTCACAATATGATTATTTACCGCAACAATGTTACTACCACCCTGATACGTACATTGCTTGATATTTACCCTATGATCGCGCGCTTAGTGGGTGAAGATTTTTTTCATACCGCCGCTAAAGAATATATTCAACGTTATCCTTCTAGAAGTAGTAACCTACATGATTATGGTGAATATTTCAGCGATTTTTTGGACGAATATCCACCTGTAAAAAATTTAATTTATTTAGCTCAAGTTGCTAAATTTGAATGGGCCTGCCACCTATTGCATTTTGCTGCAGATCATGAGGCTTTTAATCTCCAATTATTAGAAAATATACCGCAAGATCAATATGCTCATTTGCATTTTGTACTGCATCCTGCCAGTCATATCATGCAATGTCACTATCCCCTATTACGTATTATCGATTTATGTAAAAATGAAATAGATGGAATCATTGATATCACCGAAGCTGGAATCAATTTGCTAATCATCCGACGCGACTTTGAAATCAGGCTCGTTCCACTCACCGTAGCTGAATTTACTTTTCTAGAAGCGCTACGCGATAACAAGACATTATCTGAGGCGCTAGATGCTGCTATTTTTCATGACTCAGAATTCAAGTTAGATGAAAAATTGCCTGCTTGGATCCAGGATAAAACAATTGTAGATTGTTTTATCCCTTCCTGATGGTTCCGCTATCTCATCTTATATCCATACTCTTTCAATAACTCGGAAAATCGCTTTCCTTCTTCCGTATAATTTTCAAAATAGTAAACACGCAGATAATTATGCAGAATATACTCATAGGGAGATTTTAACAACACCGATAAAATGAGTTCAATGCGGTCTCGATCTGCTGGATTATTCATTTCACAACGCTGAAATAAAATAGCGGCTAAAATTTCTGCCTTACACGATTTGCGAATCGAATCACCTTCATGATAACTTTGAATACAATAGTGTAATGCCCTATCCTTATTCCATTCACGCCATCGGTGAAAGTAATTCAGCGCAAGGGTTTTGTAATGAGCTGTTGCTTGTGTATCCTTGCTCATTTGGCTCAGCACGAGAAAAAAGAGAGCTGGAATAGTTGCCTCAACATTTGCCCAAGAACAGTTACCACTGATTTGAGCTTCGATTTTCAATTCCGTAACAGGCTTAAGCCCTAATAGATGATCCAATTCCGTGTTGATAAATTCACTACTCTGTTTTTTATAAATTAAATTCTTTATAAAATTTTGTTTAGCCTGTTCTTGATTGCGAATTTGATAAAACATCACATTATCGTATAAACGACTATCTTCGCGTCTATCGCATTTTACCCAAACATCACCACGTTTTATAAAAGTAATAGCATGACCTTCATAACCGACTGGTATAATAATAGGTTCCTGGCGAATCAAAGCATCAATTTGTGACTGAAATTTTTTAACATCAACCCGGTACTGTTGATATTTTATAAGCTGTGATGCACGCTGCATGATCTCAACAATAAATTGCGACAATCCTGCATAACGCCGTAATTGTCTAGCAGCAAAATGATTTTGAAATTGCGCAAGAGATTCAGAAATGAGTCCTATTGTGACTTCCAGATAAAAACCCTCAAAATCCACTTCCACAAATTTATTTTGTGGATCAATGATATTCACCGTGCCTACTAGTTCGAACATATGTCCTAGTAATTTGGTATTAATATAGTCTTGCGCAAAAACTTGATCTGCACCCGTGCGAATCAGTAATTGCCTGAGCTCGGATTGTTGCCTGAGGATAGGCATAACAAGCACGGGCTGCCCGGCAAAATTATACGTATTCGGATTCGCACTATGGTTAAGAAGCAGTGTACATAATGATTTATTATTATTTTCCACCGCCCATTGCAACGCAGTCCCTCCCGTCACATCTTGTTTATTGGGATCAGCACCCTGACTCAATAAAAATTTACTAATTTCAATATTATCAACAATTGCAGCTTCAATCAGAGGTGTAAATCCATATTCATCAATTTGATTCACGTCCTCGCCATAATTTAATAACTGACGTATATTGTCGATATCTTCCTGTAAAATAGCATCGGCTAGAGATAACATAATTGCGATTAATACCCTGGACCTTGGGGCTTTGGATTAAATGTGGGCGCAGGTTGGTAACCCAAACGATATCGAAGTTCATTCTGAAGTTCATCACGTTGCTCTTGGTTAGTGTCTGCAATATTCTCCGTTGGCAACCCACTCACTTGTCTATCTATGCCACTAAATTGCGCTGATTGCGCAAGGATAGGATTCGTCTTAAATTGTGCACTTCCACCCGATGCCCTGAGCCCATCGCGATAGGCGTTAAGAGGAATTTTTCCTTCTTTTAAATTCTTATATTGATCTCTTTTTTCCTTTTGTTGTTTAACTCGTAACTCGTGGATATCTTTATGCAGGGAGAGAAGACGTCTTTTTTCATCGTAGGGCAGCAAATCATCACGTACATTAGCGCCTGTTGCGAGGAAATCATGAAACTCGATTTGGCCACTTTGACCCCCTGTACCCGATGCACTATCTTGGCCTGTCTCGTCGTCTTCATTTTCTCTATCGAAGCTATTTAATTTCTTCTTTTTGCCATAATTTTCATCTAATGACATTGACACCCTCGCCTCATATTTTGCATACATTCTACTATAATTATAGCAATGTACGACCAATAAAACGATATTATATTTATAATCATAGAGATATCGTTTCCGTAGGTATAGATCCGGTTAACCCGTTCATTTACTTCCGTAGGTAAATTACGATAATATTTTATCTAATTCGTGTTGCAATTCAGGCAATATCTTAAAAAGATCACCCACTAATCCATAATCAGCAACCTGAAAAATGGGCGCCTCGGGATCATTATTGATGGCAACAATTATTTTACTGTCCTTCATACCCGCAAGGTGTTGTATAGCACCTGAGATACCCACCGCAATGTAGAGATCAGGAGCAACCACTTTACCTGTTTGTCCAACTTGATAATCATTGGGAGCAAAACCAGCATCGACAGCAGCTCGTGATGCACCTACCGCCGCCCCCAAACGGTCAGCAATGTCCTCAAGCAGATGAAAATTTGCAGCACTCTTTAATCCACGACCACCAGCGATAACAACACGAGCTGAAGTCAATTCTGGCCGCTTTGATTGCGTCAACATTTGCCCTTCAAAACGAGAAAGCGTGCTCGGGAATACCTGCGAAATTTTTTGTAATACGGCGTTAGACTGCTGATTTTCTGCAACTGCTTGAAATGCACTCGTGCGGATAGTGAGTACTTTAATTCGATCTTGTGTTTTGACTGTGGCGATTGCATTGCCCGCATAAATCGGTCTTTCAAAGGTGTCGGGTGCAATAATTTTTATAATATCGCTAACCAAAGCAACATCAAGTAAAGCCGCGACTCGCGGCAAAAGATTTTTTCCCAATGTCGTCGCGCCCGATACAATATAATCATAATGCTCGCCAAGCGAAGTAACGAGAGCAGCACAATTTTCAGCTAACTGGTGAGCATATACCACATCATCAGCAACCAAAACATGCTTAATATGCGGAAGTAAACAGGCTTGTTCTGCAACGTTTTGACAATCTAAGCCCATAATGAGTAAATCAAGTTCATTACCTAATTCCTTTGCTGCAGTAAGGATATGACGTGTCGAAAGCTTTAATACTTGGTTATTATGTTCTGCAACAATTAAAATTTTCATCCTATCACCTGTGCTTCATGCTTTAAGCGATTGACAAGGTCCGCCGCGCTTTCTACGCGAATACCGACGCTCCGTTTTGCTGGTGCTCTAACTTGTAATACGACGATGCGAGAATCAAGGGCTACATGCAAACTCTCAGCTGGAATCATGGTGATAAGCTTTCGTTTCGCCTGCACAATATTGGGAAGAGAAATATAGCGTGGTTCATTCAAACGTAAGTCCGTGGTAATAACCGCAGGTAGTGTAAGAAAAAGTGTTTCCAAACCACCATCAACCTCACGCGTTACGCTCACGCCCTCATCATGAAAATCTAGCTTGGATGCAAACGTACCTTGTGGCCAATTTAACAATGCGGCAAGCATTTGGCCGACTTGATTATTATCTGTATCAATCGACTGCTTTCCAAGAATAATGAGACGAGGAGATTCCTGTTGAGTCAGTGCTTTTAGAATTTTTGCAACTGCTAATGGCTGAACGTCGATGTCCGTCTTGATAAGAAACGCGCGGTCAGCACCCATAGCAAGCGCTGTGCGTAAAATTTCCTGGCATGATTCGCCACCTATTGATGCAACGATTACCTCACTCGCCAGTCCTTTTTCTTTGATTCTAACTGCTTCTTCAACAGCAATCTCATCAAATGGGTTCATGGACATTTTCACATTGGCAGTCTCGATACCCGATCCATCTGACTTGACTCGAATTGATGCTTTGTAATCAATTACTCTTTTAACAGCAACGAGAATTTTCATCCGTACATTCCATCTTTTATGCAACAATCGGCAGATGGTATCACCCTATTTTATGGACTGGAATAATTAAATACGGTGTATAATGCCATTCTTAATTTTAAAATTGGCTCAATAGGGATTCCCCATGACAGCCAAGAACACCTTAGCAATGGGGTTAGGGTCAATATAATTTGATTTTAGCGCTAAAGACAGTGGCTATATAAAAAGGACAAGCATCATGGAAATTAAAAATTGTGCAGCAGTAATTACGGGTGGCGCATCGGGTATGGGTGCTGCAACTGCAAGAATGTTACGCAAGCAGGGTGCAAGCGTTGCCCTACTTGATTTAAATATAGAAGCTGCTGAAAAAATAGCATCAGAAATTCATGGACTAGCAGTGCGTTGCGATGTCACTCAATTTGACAGTGTAAAAGCAGCCATTGCTGAAGCGCAAAAGCAACATGGCCCAGCACGCATATGTATAAATTGTGCAGGAATTGTTCATGGACGACGCATGGTCAATCAACAAGGGCCCATGCCATTAGATGAGTTTAGAAAAATCATTGAGGTTAATTTGATTGGCTCATTCAACATGATGAGCCAGGCTGCAGCAGGCATGATTCCATTATCAACAGTAGGTGACTCAGAAGAGCGCGGTATTATCATCAATACTGCATCTATCGCAGCATTTGAAGGCCAAATTGGACAAACTGCTTATAGCGCATCCAAGGGCGGCATTGTCAGTCTAACGCTCCCTGCAGCCCGAGAACTGGCTAAATTCGGTATCCGAGTCATGACCATTTCTCCTGGTCTTGTCGATACGCCTATGTTTGAAAAAATCTCACCCGAGGCAAGAGCATCACTTGCAGCCATGGTTCCATTCCCTAAACGGCTAGCGCGACCTGAAGAATATGCATTACTTGCACAACAAATCATTGAAAATCCTATGTTAAATGGCGAAGTTATCCGCCTAGATGGGGCCTTGCGCATGCAGGAAAAGTAATCGAACATCTGGATCAAAACGATATATAATACCTAACACTACAAGCGGGGATACATGTTATGTTGAAACGGGTATTACTATTCATTGCAACCAACCTTTTAGTTATCACCACCATTTCTATCATCATTAGTATATTGGGTTTGCATTCCTATCTTACCTCTTATGGCATTGATTATGAAAAACTAGCTATTTTTTGTGCTCTTTGGGGCATGGGAGGGGCATTTATTTCCTTACTCATGTCTAAATTCATTGCTAAAATGGCAATGGGTATTGTTATTATCAATCCCAATAATGCCACTCGCGAGGAACGATTTCTTCTCGAAATTATCTACAACTTGGCAAATAAAGCAGGACTAAAACATATGCCTGAGGTTGGCATCTACCACTCCCCTGAATTAAATGCCTTTGCAACGGGTCCATCAAGAAATCATTCTCTTGTAGCTGTATCGTCAGGTTTATTAACGAGTATGAACCGCGATGAGATTGAAGCTGTACTAGGCCACGAAATTTCCCATATTGCTAACGGTGATATGGTAACAATGACACTTATCCAAGGTGTGGTGAATTCATTTGCTCTATTTCTTTCCCGTATTGTTGCCTATACCATTTCACTTGCTATGCGTGGTGATGAAAGAAGTGGTGAATTCTCTTATGTCGCCTACAGCTTACTCACCATTGTATTTGACCTTCTTTTTACCCTACTCGGCACAATTCTCGTGGCAGCTTTCTCACGTTGGCGTGAGTACCGTGCTGATTTTGGTGGAGCAAGCCTCGCTGGACGTAACAAAATGATTGCTGCCTTAAGAAGGCTAGGAAATGCATCAGACATTGAAGATGAGAGAGCACCTTCTTTAGCCGCCCTCAAAATCGCCCATCATCCGAACTGGCTAGAAATTTTCTCTACCCATCCACCTCTTGAGAAACGAATTATCCGCCTACAAGAGATGAAATGAACGTAGTTAGAGTCTGTTGGCATTTACGACACCGTAAATGCCAACAGACTCTAATAGGATATTGAAAATGTACTCATGGGAATGATATGCCTTTAGGTAAACGAATCAAGCAATTACTCATCGGTAATCCGTTGAACCCCTTTACTCCCAATATGCTACGCCACGTATCGCTAGTTGCTTTTCTCGCCTGGGTTGGCCTTGGCGCGGATGGCTTATCATCATCTTGTTACGGCCCAGAAGAAGCCTATATTGCATTGGGACCGCATCCTCATTTTGCTTTATACATAGCCATTGCCACCGCTTTGACTGTATTTGTCATTTCACTTGGCTATAACCAAGTCATTGAGCTCTTCCCAAGTGGTGGTGGTGGTTATAAAGTAGCTTCTCAATTACTTAGTCCTTATATTGGCTTAGTATCAGGTGCCGCTTTAATCGTCGACTACGTGCTAACCATTGCTGTCTCAACTGCAAGCGCAATGGATGCCGTTTTTAGCCTATTGCCAAGCGATTGGTTTCACTACAAATTACTTTTTGAAGTCGGTCTTATCTTTGTCTTGCTATTACTCAATATGCGTGGCATGAAAGAGTCAATCCGTTTTCTTTTACCTATTTTTCTAGGTTTCTTTGTTGTGCATGTTTACTTAATTGTTTACGGAATCGCTGTTCACCGCCAAGGTCTCATGTTAATCATCCCAACTACAATAGATGAAACAAGAAACACTATCGCTGCAGTAGGATGGATACCTGTTTTGGCGCTGATACTGCATGCTTACTCTCTTGGCAGCGGTACCTATACAGGCCTTGAGGCAGTTTCAAATAATGTAAACCGGTTGCGTGAACCTCGTGTTGCTACAGGTAAATGGACCATGTTTTATATGGCAGTTTCATTAAGTATGACTGCAGCTGGCATGATCTTATTGTTCTTACTTTGGGAGCCTCACCCACAAGCAGGACAAACATTGAATGCCATTGTCTTCCATTCCATATTAGGTAATTCCGATACGGGCAAACTCGTATTATCCATCACATTATTACTTGAGGCTGGTCTTTTATTTGTTGCTGCAAACACAGGCTTTTTAGCAGGCCCAAGTGTATTAGCAAATATGGCTATCGACGGTTGGATGCCCAACCGTTTTCGGCATTTATCAACCAGACTTGTTATTCAAAATGGTTTATTTTTATTTGGACTCTTTGCCATTGCTATTTTGCTTTGGTGTCGCGGAAAAGTTTCACTTTTAGTCGTTCTGTATAGTATTAATGTATTCATCACCTTCTCACTTTCATTATTTGGCATGTGTGTATATTGGGCCCGGGAAAGAAGACAAGCATCCCCTGCCTGGTTATGGCGGCTGTTGTTTTCATTTCTGGCATTTTCTATCACCAGCGGTATCCTCTGCGTAACATTGATCACCAAATTTCAATCGGGTGGCTGGCTCACTGTTGTTATCACATGTACAGTGATTTTTATTTGTTTACTAATCAAACGACATTACAATAAATTCAGTAAAAAATTAGCTCAACTTGATATACAACTAAAACAACCTATCGTTCATGCTCTTAATCCCGTTGCCTTAGATTTTCAGCAACCAACAGCAGTGATTCTAGTTGGTAAAAGTACGGGCGTTGCCATGCACACACTACTCAACGTAATTAGGATGTTTCCTCGTCATTTCAAAAATTTTGTTTTTCTAAGTGCAGGCATCGTTGATGTGGAAAGTTTTGCTGGACAAAGCTCCTTAGAACAAATGCGCACTGAGGTTAATGAAAACCTGCAATATTTTGTCGATTATTGCCATCAATACGGCATTGCTGCTGAAGCTTATGCCTCATTTGGCACAGACACCGTTGAAGAATTAACTACCTTGGCAGAAAAAGTCGGTAAGAAATACTCAAATTGCATTTTCTTCTCAAGCAAACTGATATTTGAGCATGAGAACTTCATCACCCGCTTCTTGCACAATGAAACCCCATTAACTGTACAACGCAACCTTCATCTTAAAGGCAAAGAACTTGTCATCCTACCTATGAAGATATAAAGTCGCCTATATTAAGGTCCCAACTGGTAAAGCCAGAGGGATATGAATGAATTATTTTATTTGGTTAATACATCCTATGCGCATATTGATAGTAGAAGATGAAAGTAAAACGGCAGCGTATTTAAATAAAGGCCTAAGTGAAAATGGCTTTATGGTCGATATCGCAACCAATGGAGAAGACGGGTTACATCTTGCAACTCATCATCACTATGATCTAATTATTCTCGATATTATGCTACCAAAATTAAGTGGCTGGTCTCTCATCGTTGAAATTCGTCGCTTATATCCAGATGCACGCGTCTTATTTCTTACCGCTCGCGATGGGGTGGAAGATAGAGTAAAAGGACTAGAACTTGGTGCTGATGACTACTTAGTCAAACCCTTTGCATTTTCAGAATTACTTGCTCGCATACGTTCTTTGTTGCGTCGCGGAACAGCCCAATCGTTAGATCATATCCATATCGCTGACCTAACGATTGACATAATAAAACATAAAGCCACTCGTGGATCACTACGTCTTAACCTAACACCGAAAGAATTTGCTTTACTCGTCATGTTAGCCCAACGCACGGGGGAAGTCTTGTCCCGCACTTTAATTGCTGAATCTGTTTGGGATATCAATTTTGATAGTGACACGAATGTTGTCGATGTCGCCATCAGAAGGTTAAGGCAAAAAGTTGACGATCCATTTGAAAATAAACTAATCCATACTGTACGCGGGATTGGATATGTCCTTGAAGAACGCTAAACCCATATTCCTAAAAAAAGTGTCTATCAGAACCCGGCTGACACTATTCTATAGTTTGGCTGCATTTATTTTGCTAACGATTATTACCCTATTTTTATATTGGGAAACGACCAATATTTTATATAAAGCTAATTATCAATTTCTTTTAGATGAAGCAGATTCAATACAATATGTATTACGCACAAAACCCACTGATTTAAATACACTTAAACAAGAAGTGATCGAGTTACCTGATAAATCAGGCGACTCGATTTATCGCTATTTTATTCGCGTATACAACGAAAACAAACACGTTATGATTGAAACTCCTGGATTAGCAGCGATCTTGCCCGCTGACAAACTATTTAGTAGTGTAAAACTTGATAAAGTAAGTTTCAGGTGGTACTCAAGCAAAAATACCAAATATTTGGTATTACAATCTCCTATCAGTTTGACCGATAAAAAAAATGGATCAATTCAAATTATGTTGGACATATCACATCAGCATAGTGTGATTAGTGATCGTAAAATCCTCATCATCGTTTTATTGGTCAGTACGCTATCCTCTTTGCTTTTGGGATTTTTTATCGCACATCGAGGCATGCAAAGCTTATATGTCTTAACAGATACCGTTAAAAAAATTACTGCGACTTCACTTCATCGACGTATTGATCCTAACTCTTTACCAAAAGAATTGGATAAATTAGGTTTAGCATTTAATCAGATGCTTGACCGTATTGAATCTTCATTTGTAAGATTAAAACAATTTTCATCCGATTTGGCACATGAACTCAGAACCCCTATTAATAACTTGATTGGCGAAACTGAAATTACTTTATCACGCGCCCATAGTATTGATGAATACCAACACGTGTTGATATCTAATCTTGAAGAATTCCAGCGTATTTCACAATTGATAGAAAATATTCTTTTTTTATCACGTGCCGAAAATCCACAGTTGGAAATTCAAAAAACGCTATTAAGTGCACATGATGAAATAGCTGTTATCTGTGACTATTATCAAGCGATGGCAGATGAAAAAAATATTACCGTGACATACGAGGGAAAAGCCGATTTACACGTAAACCCAATCATGTTTCGCAGAATGATTAGCAACATTTTATCTAATTCGCTCAACTATACACCTGCTGGTGGTTGGATACGTTTTGTAATCACTGATTTGCATAATCAACACGTGCAAATCGTTCTAAGCGATAATGGCATTGGGATTCCGGCAGAACATTTACCTAAAATATTTGATCGTTTTTATCGGGTCGATTCAGCCCGATCACAGCATTCAGGTGGCGTCGGCCTTGGGCTTGCAATAGTTAAATCCATTGTTGATTTGCATCAAGGCACTCTCTCCATTACTAGCGAGCCTGAAAAGGGTACCCGCATTTGTTTAATTTTTCCGAGGTAAGTTATTGCTAACGTGGGATGAGTCCGATTGCTCCATAGCAACTTGTTCTCTCTGAAAAAAACGTAATCCTTCGGAATGTTCTATCCGCATAAAATGAGAGGATAGCACTGGTACGCCTTGATCAATTGGCTGCATTTCAATACTTGGCGGCAAAGGATACGCTTTACTAAACAACGATTCTACTTGCATTCTTAGTTTATTTCTTTGGCTAACTAAGTCTTGATTTTCAACTTTTAAAGATACTACATCTTGGGCTAGCGTTACTGATTCATTCTTGAGTTGCTCGACCTGCTCCTCGAGCTTAATAACGTGTTCCTTTTGCCTTGTGCGAAAACGTTTAGCAGATTCTCTATTTTTAATGGCTTTATCGGTATTTAGTGTAGTTCTATGCACAGTTTCTTTCTCCTCATTATTCAGAAACGCTGTGTATTACGAGTTTGTTGCAGCACAGAACTCATCATGCACCCTTCTAAACGTTATTATGTACGTTATCGTCATTATCTAGTGAAGTTAGCATTCTACAATATAGTCTATAATAAAATACATAAATCTGTGAGTTATCTTTATGCGGTCAATAACTACAAACTTGTTTCATTATCCTCATGCCTCCTCAGGGAAGCGTGTGTCCATTGTCAACTATATGAAAACATTGGGGTATGAGGCTGACCCGCAAGGAGTATGTTTATATGTTTCCTATTTAGGTATACATGCTTTATTTTCTGGAACCCTTATGGTTTTTAATGATAGGCTTAAGGTACTTTTTAGCATTCCAGAAAACCAACTGCCACACTATCTTGCTAAAGCAGAAGCTCTAAAATCAAGTATTATTGATAAAACCAAAATAGAAGTTGGAGAGTCAAGAAAACTAAATAGCGAGGAAAAGATATGGCTTGTTCGGGAAATACGCAGTGCATCGAATAACAACATCTCTACTGAAGAATTATTACTTGAATTAGAACAACAAGATCCATCCATCTTATTTGATTTATTTCTACGACAAAAAATTGATGATAATCTAAATGTAGAACTTGATTCTTTCCAGCATACTATATTAAGTATTCCGCAATTTTTTGCAGATATTATGGCATATCAAACATTTACAGGACCTGACGATATTAAAAATAAACAAGGGACATCTTTTGTTAAGCAAAACATACTTGAGCACTCGCCTATTCTTCCTGACATCATAAAACAGCAAGGAGGAATCGTTAAACTAGGCCAGTCAATCGGTGCTTATTCTTTGGATAATTTAACGACCTATTTTGATAGTTTAATCCATGCTTTAATAAAAACCATTTCATCTTCCGCTAACCAACCTGTTGCTTTAGTGTGGCGAAGCGTTAATCATGCCCTCGTTCTTGGATACAATAAAAACCGATTTTATTTTTTGAATGAGTCACCAGCAATTGAATTTGTAGTAAATAACTCAAATGACCAATCCAAATTGAAATTATTAACCTTATCATCGCTCTCTAAAAATCAAGTCACCGTTTTTTCTACTGAGATTTACTGTACTGCCTCTACAATGGTATTTTTGAAACCATTTGTAAATACGTGGCTAAATGATTCTTCATTTCAATCAATTAATGAAATATCCGAGACAAATATCAAGAAACGTGATTCGCATGGGGGTTCATTGCTACATATGGCCATCAAAATGGGTGATGTTCCCATGGTAAAAGCACTGCTAAAAAAGGGGGCTGATCCCAACCAAACACTATTACCTAGCGGTATTACACCACTCATGGGTGCTTCGCAGGAAGGCTTACTCGAAATAGTTGATGAATTAATACAAGCTGGAGCTCTAGTGAATTATACGTTACAAAATGGCATGACTGCGCTTTGGATTGCGGCAAAAAATGGGCACCTAGATGTCGTCAGAAGATTACTAGCAGCTGATGCAAATTCACACCCTGTAGTTAAACTCCAAGTGGAATCAAATTTTTATGATATAGCCGCTCATGAAATTGCAACGATCACAAGACATACTGAAATTTCGGAATTATTAGTGAAAAAAGATAATGAATTTAAATTAAATAAGTCTCAATAGGAATTCTAGGATCTTGATTTTTTTCGCGCTATCTAGAAAGCAAACAAGGCGTGCGCCGCACGCGTTACAAGGATAGTTTCTTTAGCAAAACTTGGAATAGAGACATATTTTAGCGATAAAGAATACAAATAAACATATTAAATATCTCTGCGCTGAATAGTTACCCAAAAAATACGATAACTACTTCCCTGTGAATAGTTAGAAAATAATAAGGCCGTACTTATCAAAGCGCTACACGATTTATTGATGAATAAATCGCCATGAAACCACACCCATTCTCTTTTTGAATTATACTTAAAGATCATAATTATATAAATAAACGAGGATAGTGGTATGCTACACGATGATTTTGAATCAAATATTAATTCGTGTATTAAGAAAATTCAGGCCATGTTGATAAGTGATCTTATCGCTTACTTAAAGGGAAATACTAGTCCAAAGAATCAATTACAGGATAAATTCGTTGAGCAACTATACTATATCATTTTAAAAGATAAGATCACTGCAGAAACGTTAACAACTAATTTGCTAGAACTTAGAGCCAGTGGCACGAGCAGTATTATACTATTATCTTCTAAAATGGCTTCTGAAATTCCATCGGATGCGCTTGATAAAAAAAATATTTATTTATCGTTAGATCATGATACTAATATAATAAACGCTCGTTGGATTGATGATAATAAAACTGTTTATGATCGTAACCTACAACTAGATTTACTTCTAAATGCGCACGAAATGGTTAGGTTATTTTCAACCTTAGATCAAGACTCATATGAAATACGACTCAACGAATATGAATCTCTTGTGCGCGAAATTTTCCTGCTATGTTATCCTGCTGACTTAACATTACGAAATATTTTTTCTAATTATATTGATCCAATTATAAATATATATGACTATTGTAAAAAATATAAAACAACTCCTCTTTTATTATCCTGCCAAAATAATGACATTGATTTAGCAAGAAGAATTTTAAATTATGATTCGAAGGAAATAAATATAGAGGGAATGACATCTTTTGGTAAACAAACACCTTTATTAACAATGATTAGTCTCGAAAGTGTAGAAGAGGGACGCACTGTAGAGAATATCTCTATTATTGTATTATTAATAAAGAAAGGTGCTTCTCTCGATGGAATCTCGCTTATTGATCTTTTGCTACTACAGGAATCTCTTGTTGCCGATCACAGCATAATAAAGCAAATAGGAAGTGAACTTAATAAAATAGAAATCGCAATTGAAAATGTCAAAAAACAAATTTTACATGAACCAAACCTTAGTGCTAACTGTTATACTGAAGCGATAAATTATATAAGCAACCCTTTTAAGCACAATTGCGCACTGCACTGCCTTTATATGCTTATTAATCATAAAAGACCGTTCATAAACCTTGACTTTCAACAATCGCTAATTCTATACCGTACTATAGACGAAGATGAAGAAAAGAAATTATCGCTTACATCGAAAGAAAAAGAGGAATATAAACACGTAATTGTCTTGCAATGTCTTACTAGTTTACAATCAGCCACACTTCTACCCGAGATGTATTATGAAGACATTTTTTTATTAAATCGTTTTGAGAGTGATGAGCACTATCGACATTTTTTTACACATCATCCTGTGTTACGTAGTCATATTAAAGAAGAATTAAAGTATGCGTTAAATTATTTATTGGAAGATAAAAATTCAATTTTATGTTTTATGCTGTATGAGTTTCTAGATAAAGATAGAATACCATCGATTATGAATCATCTAAATAATAAAGATATCGTATTTCAATTAGTTGATTTAATACTACATCCAGAATATCTTGAACAAGGCGACAAAAGTTTATGCGGAATGGCGGCATTTTGCATGCAATTATTAAATGATGCACCCGAAAAATTTGTGCAACTTACACTGGATCTATTGGTGTATGGCAAGACCCATCAACCTATATCACTTGAATCAACCCAGTTAATTGCAAAGACTAGCAATACGGTAGTTGACTTTATTTTGAAAACCTTACGTCACAATATGAATCTTGTGCTGTCTTATACATTTAATTCATCATCATCTACAATGGAAGGACTAAGTGGGGCATCACGCCCACGAGAACTGGTAGAGCTATTAGCAGCATGTGGATACACTCATATACGTGACACTACGTTAGTGCATTCAAAAACAGACACTGAGGTGCCTTCTTTTTTTAATAAACTATTA
>Ga0207082_1051_pt1 | contig 26866 bp, 25 predicted proteins | sample Alteio_BWMinHeat_56_FD_153588 | JGI IMG/M metagenome (GOLD analysis project Ga0207082, IMG submission 153588) | Enriched cells from forest soil in Barre Woods Harvard Forest LTER site, Petersham, Massachusetts, United States -... | ecosystem: Environmental > Terrestrial > Soil > Temperate forest >...
GATTGGGTGGCTCCTTTTTTATCATCTGTTGATGAAGCCTGCTAACATTCCTGACAGGCAACTTACTGAGTTCACCCGTTACTCAACAGTCAAATTCACTGCGTTGTTTTACCCCAACACGCAAGAGCGTATGATGTTTGATAGTGCTACCCATGCTATGGTGCCTGTTATCTATATCAACAACGTGCCTTGTGTGCAGATATCTAACCCTTGCAATGGTTTGGAATTGTATGCGCTGTATTTGGGCATCTTGTTTTGTATACCTGCACCTTTCAGGCGGTTCATAAAATACGCCATAAGCGGGCTTATTGTTATTTACATCTTCAATATCCTGCGTTGTGCAGGGCTGGCTATCATGGCCTACCATCAATCTAATCTGGTTGATTTTGCCCACCACTACGCTTTCAAATTGATCATCTATGCTGTAGCCTTTGTATTCTGGGCCATGTATAGCAAAAAAGACGCAACCCCTGATGAACCAGCCACAGCAGCGGTATAAACTTCAACTTTGGACTGCAGTTATTATCATCACCATCCTTTGCTGGATGGAGTATTGGTTTTTTTCTTCCCCAACAGATTATGTACGTGCCTTGCCCGATGCTAAGCGACGTATAGCCCATTTTGCCTTCCTTATTGCCGTGGCCATCGTAGGTTATTGGGGTTATTACAAGCACCCTGTTAAATGGCTCAAAACTATCTGGATATACTTCTATTCATTTGCTATAATTTTCTTACTCGCTGCAGGCATACTGCATTCCAAATTTGGCCTTTTCCCCAAAGAGTTTTTAGACTGGCTCAGCGATCTTCGTTCTTTCATGCTCAATACCCCTATGCCTTTTCTGGTTATCTATCTGTTGGGTATTAATGTACTGAATAATAAAAAAGCACCCGCGAAAAGTTGATAAGATATTGCCTTTTATTCTCTATTCCGATGACAGTAATTTCTTTTAATTTTTGCCCACTAGCAAAGAAGAGTTTAGCTTTTGCACCACTACCAATATTGAGTATCTTTATTTAGCTGAGTGTCTGCGTTAATGTTGTTGGCGAGAAGGAACACCAACAACGGCAAAAATGAATTTTGACAATATGCTTATTTTGGTTTTATAGCATAGGTAATAAAAAATAAAAAGAAGTTTATAATAATCAATACTAAGAAGTACATTAATAATTCTTTTTTATGTTTATCAATAAGCTTCTTCTCCATGTTTAACTCTTCAATTGTAGATTTTTTAAATTGTAGTTTCAATATTATTTGCACCTTATAAAAAAATAATATTACAAAAATTACAAAAGCTGTTGATGTCAGTATTTTTAACATTTTTAATTAATTTAATTCCGCCTTTGTTGGTCTTATTTTCTGGCCAGCAAACCTCGCTTGAAATTCCAATATTAAGATACAAAATTATTTTATAAAGGGCACCTACTGGCAAAGACAAGTTTGGCTTTTTGCACCACTACCAATATTGAGTATCTTTATTTAGCTGAGTGTCTACGCTACTGTCGTTGGTGAGAATGAACACCAACAACGGCTGAAATTTATAAGTGCAGGTAAAATACCTTCGAATTAAAACATAAAATATGGCTCAATATATAGATTGCTATTTTTTGATTGATGGTAGAAACTCAGATTTAGTTAAAATATTTCTTAAGAAGTATTTGCCTGTAAATAAAGAGTCTGCTGAAGATTATCCCATTCCGTTATTTTCAGATCATCCTGTTAAGATTTTTGATAGCGTTAATGATCTTTTAATGTATCTAGAAAATAATAAGGATTGTAAATATTCTATTTACTGGCATACAGACAAAAAAAAATCAGACATTGAGCATGTAATGGTTTTTTATACTGATGATGGTAAAATGATTTTTGGCACATCTATAAGCGGTAATAACCCTATGGAAATTAATAATTTAAAAATATTTAGGGATATAAGATCTTTTTTAAACTCAGAAATAGGGTGTATGACTGTTGAAGAGCCGCCACCATTCAACTCTTCCGAGTTTGTTGAATTTGCAAAAAATAGGTATAGTCCTGATTAATAATTTATTACATTCCATCTCCGTTACTAAAAATTATTGTTGATGAGAAGGAAATACAACAATGGCAGAAAATTTATCAGATTATTAATACATGAAAGAAAAAGATGAAGTACTTAATAAAAAGTAGCAAAAATAGATTCTGTCCCCGGTGAGTCTCCTATTTGATTCTTCTTTGCATTATTGTGATTTAGCTATTAGAACAAAAGGAACTGCTGACGTATATGTTGATTTTCGAATGAAGGAATTTGATGCGCCAATGGAGGAAATCAGGTATTATAGAGGTCTAAGTTATTTATATTTAAAACAATTTGAAAATGCGATTAAGGACTTTGATTTTTGCATTTCAAAAAAATTTGATCTTAGTGATGTTTATTTTAATCGTGGTCTTGCGTACGGTTCAGATAGTTTTATAAATCAAGCGTGTATGGACTTGAAAAAAGCAAAAGAGTTAGGCAATCAAGATGCATCAAAATATATAACAGAATATTGCAAATAGCAATTGTTATTTAATTGTATTGACATTTGTGATGATAAGCGATGAGGGAAAATAGAAATTCAATCAACATTAGACCAACCTAAAAAATAAAATTTATAAAATGAAAAAGAACTCATTTAGAGTTGGAGTATTTTTGATAGCACTCTATTTCTTATGGCATTTGTATGCTAAAACGATTGGGATAAGAGATATAAAAAAAGATTGTAGAATGGAAAAATCGATTATATTTAATAAAAAAGTAAAGGACATTATTCAAGATTCTATAAATCACCCATTATCTAAAATTATTTTTTCTGATGGGTATGTATATCAAACTCCGTATACTTATGGATTATGGATAGGTTTAAAGGTTGGAGATTCCGTAGTAAAAAAAGCAAACACCCTAAGGTATATTATATATAGACATTGTGAAAGCCTACGAGTTGATAGTTTTGGTAAAGATGAAGATTGTGAGAAGATAGGTGTGAAATTTTTTAATTAATAGTCAAGTTCTTTTGAAGATTTTTCTGTCCCCGGTGAGTCTCCTATTCCAGGGACTCACCTGCAATCGGGGTCTGAGAGCTTAAATGTTTCTACTTTTTCATGTTGCATTACGGTTGTAAATGAGAAGGAACACCAACTTCGGCAAAAATATCCTTCTTCTATCCTTTATATACAAACCTCTTCAGTGCAGTTCCTTTATTGGCGGCGAACCTTCTTTTCTAACTTTTTCTATAGCCTCTAACCAATATTCCCAAAATGCGCTATCTGCTGGCCTATTTGCAATAGGCCAATACCCCCCCCGCTTAGTATATCTGTCAAATCCGTCGAGTTTGTATTTTCCCAATATGCCTTAAGCATGTATAACATGGCTTCATATCCTTCTTTTTCAGTGATCATTTCATTGCTGAAAATTATACCATCATCGTTTATTTTACCATCACTTGCTAATTTCATAGTTGTTATTTTAAACCATACTTAGAACCCATTTCAGCAGGTGTCCCCCAGTTCAGCGTAGTCTCCGACTACGTCGCGGTGGGCAGCACTCTCCAGATCACCCGTCCAATAGCCTGCATGAAATTATAATGTTATTATCTACTTAACTCCTTTTTCAACTGGCGGTAATTATTTTTTGCCAAATCATCTCCTAAATCAGCTGCTTTTTTATATAAACTCAGTGCTTTTCTATTATTTACTTTGCAAGCTGTACCCGTTCCATAGAGCGAGGCCAAATTATTACAAGCTTCAGCAATATTATTATTGCAGGCTTTCGTATACCAATATAGACATCGTTTAGGATCATAATTTGGATTTGGTCCAAAACAATTAATATCTTCATGCTCTTGCCCTAGTTCCCATTGGGCTCGTCCATGTCCAGCATAAGCTGCTTTTCTTAAATGGAAAATATATTCTGTGTACAGTTTACGTTTCTTCGATTCATTCAAAGTTTCATAAATAGTATGAATTAAGCTTGCCGATTTTAGGTATGTCTTTTCTCCTTTCATGTTTTGTTATTTTTCCGCCGTTGTTGGTGTTCCTTCAAACCAACAACTGTAGCGTAGGCAAAAGTTAAATAAATATATTCAGTATTGGCAGTGTTTATTCCGCTTTTGTTGGTCTTATTTTCTGACCAACAAACCTCGTGTTGAATTTCAGTATTAAGATACTCAAACTATTTTATAACTGGGCTCGCAAAAAGTTCGCAAATATCTGCGCCAAATCATTTCACAATTATCGCATTATTTTATCAGCCACAAACCCCCATCTATATGTGGATATCAAAATTTGGATTCGGCTTCCCATTCATAGTATCTTGCGCCGGAACCTGAAATAGGTTGCTGCTCTTAAAAATACAGTCAGGTCAAAAAGCTTTGTCATGGTGAGGCTCTCGAACCATGAACATATTCGGAAGCCGAAAGCGCGAAATAGATTTACGCAAAGGAAAAAAGAGGAACCAAGAGGAAGTAAAGTGGAACTTAAAGAGCACAGCGAATAACTAACTTGATTATGAAATTCAAAATGTCTCATTTCCTTCCAAATGTCACACCCTGCGACATTTCATAAAATTTAATAAACAAGCCAGTAAAGCATTTCAACATCAAATTTTTTATCACCTCACAACAAATAAATTTTTCCAAAAATGAGACATTTCAATTTCTCAAATTTTAATTCAGGGAGCGAAAAAAACTATAAACCACATGCACAAAAAAACACATCAACGAAATCATTTAAATCAGTTGCAATCAACGGTTCAGACATATGTCGCCCGGCAAATCCATTAATCTCAAAAATCCAGGTTCAAAGAAATGTCCCACCCTGCGACATTTCAAAAAAGATTATAAAATTGCCAGTAAAGGTTTCAGGAGAAATAGCTGCAAATTTTATAACAAAAAATTATTTACCCCAAATGAGACATTTCAATTTCTTAAATTTTTAATTCTGGAAGCAAAAAAAAACTATAAAACCACATGCACAAAAAAGGACATCAACGAAATCAATTAAATCAGTGTCAATCAACGGTTCAGACATATGTAACCCGGCAAATCCCCTAATCCAACAAATCCCGGTTCAATTTATTTACCTCCCATTCCAACTCAGGAAAAGTCTTTTTCTTCTTCCCGAAATATTGCCAAACAATACTGTGAGGATAGATACCAGTAGTATTGCGGTGGGTAATACGTTTTTTATTTTCGCGCCTGCGTTTCAGCCATTTGCCCAGGCTGCCATAGAAATGAAAATGCGCTTTGAGTATGGTATAGGTGCCTACAAAATTGCCTTTCAGCAACATCTGCAAACCGGCTACTCCGTCAAGTACCAAACGCAAGGGGAAGAGCCAAAGAAGTTTTGCACCACGCTCATTCTTCAGTAACAGTACCAGGTTGTTGCGGAAATTATAATAGAGTTTCTGTGGGCTGCCATAGCTGATAACACTACCACCCACATGGTACACCGTTGAGGAGCCAATAGCGCCAATACGATAGCCGGCATTCTTAAATCGCCAGCAAAGATCTATCTCCTCCATATGCGCGTAGAGGTCAGCATCCAGCCCACCCAGTTGATGATAAAGATCTGCACGCACTACCAGGCAGCCGCCCGATGCCCAAAACACTTCTATATCATCATCATACTGCCCATTGTCTTTTTCAATATCATTAAATATACGCCCACGACAAAACATATACCCCCAATGATCTATAAAACCACCGGCAGCGCCTGCATATTCAAACAGTTCCTTCTCTCGCCAATAGCGTATCTTAGGTTGGCATGCAGCCATGTCAGGATGCGCCTCCATAGCACGGTGGAGCGGAGGGAACCAACCATCTGTTACTTCAAAATCAGAACTAAGCAGAATGTAGTATTTGGCTTTTACCTGTTTCAGTGCCTCGGCATAACCATTGGCAAAACCATGGTTCACGGCTATCTGTACTGTTTTTATAGTAGGGAAGTTCTCTTGCAGGTATTGATAGGTATCGTCTGTAGAAGCATTGTCTGCAACGATCACGTCATAACCGGTTGCAGCTTGTTCAATTATCTTGGGTAAAAACAACTCATGCCACTTCCTGCCATTGTAGCTAAGTATGACAACAGCAGTATCATGGGTGCATACGATCATGCAAAACTGGAGTGATTATTTGTATTTTGGTTCGTACAGGGTATTGTCAGGAACCTTCACATCATCGTTCTTTTGGTACCTGTGCTCATACAGATTATAGCAACCTGCCCATGCAAAGATGAAGAATCCAAAAAAGCCAAGCAGAAAAAGAAAACGTGATTTTGAAGGCTTGCTCAGCTCAATATCTGCCGGATTATCGATAATTTGTTCCTCGTAGTTGTTGTGGTTGTCCATGTAGGCGAAAATTTCCGTTGCAAAAATAATAGTTATTCCTTCAAAATCATAATAATTTTATCTTGAGGTTCGTTTAAACAGCTATATGCGCCAATATATTAACTGGAAGACTTATTTGATACTCGTAGCAGGCATAATAATAGCGGCTTCGCTTTATTATACCAATCAGCTGGCGCGTAGGCTGCAGTCGGAAGAAAAGAAGAAAGTAGAGCTACTGGTAAAGGCAATTGAAAGGCAGATACATTCCAATTCAGAACAGGACCTTTCTTTTATGGGCGAGTTTGTATCATCAAATACTACCATACCACTTATTATTACCGATGGACAGGACAGGATACAACGATATATAAATATTGATACACCAAGAAATAATAACTCAAAATCTTTCCTGAATGAAAAGCTGGAGGAGTTCAGATCGAAGCATGCACCCATAGTTTCTGATTTTGGATTTGGAAAGGCCAATGTATATTATGGAGAGTCTTACTTGCTCACACAGCTTCGCTATTTTCCATATATACAGTTTGCCATTATTGTACTGTTCCTGATCGTAGTGTTGATTGCATTAAGTTCTGCACATCGTTCTCTCCAAAATCAGGTATGGGTAGGCCTTTCAAAAGAGACAGCACACCAGTTGGGCACACCACTCAGCTCTATGGAAGCCTGGATGGAACTATTGCAGGAACATGAAGTGAATGCAGAGGCGGTTACAGAATTGCGAAAAGATATTGACAGGTTGAAACTGGTTGCTGACAGGTTTAGTAAGGTAGGTAGTGTGCCGCAATTAGAGTTGGAGAATCTTGTGCCACGCCTGGAGAATATGGTTGATTATATGCAGAAGCGTGCACCTAAAAAAGTGTCCATCACCCTGCAAACAAATGAGCCGGAAGTGCCTGTAGTAATGAGTGGCCCTCTGCTGGATTGGGTAATAGAGAATCTGATTCGCAATGCACTGGATGCTATGGCCGGAACCGGTAGGATAGAGATAAAACTGACCAACACACCAACGAATGTATATATTGATGTATGTGATAATGGTAAGGGTATCCCTAAGCATTTGGTTAAAAAAATATTCAACCCCGGGTTTACTACCAAAAAAAGAGGGTGGGGGCTTGGCCTTTCTTTATCTAAACGAATCATAGATAAATACCATCATGGCTCTTTGTTTGTAAAAACTACAGAAGTAGGCAAGGGTACTACTTTCAGGATCATTCTTCGCAGGTAGATTAATAAGTTTATAGGTTGATTAGTTGATATGTTTTCCTGAATAAAATAGACCTTCATTTTTTTGATTTTTGACTTATCTTTGCAATCCCCAAAAAGGATGCGGCGATGGCGAAACTGGTAGACGCACTACTTTGAGGTGGTAGCGCCTGTAACGGGCGTGGGAGTTCGAATCTCCTTTGCCGCACAAAAAGGATAGTCAAAAAGCTATCCTTTTTTACTTTCTCTTCTTATTGTGGTGAGTACTTTATCACTATAAATTAGTATTTTTAATGCAACTCAATATAACATGAAGAAAATATTGCTATTTGTAGCCTCGATATTGGCTTTCACGCAAGGCTATGCTCAGATAACTATCACTGCGGCTGACATGCCGGTATCAGGCGATACATTGAGGCATAGTGCCGCACTATTTACTACCACTACTATTAACCTTGCCGATACCGGTAGCAATAAGACCTGGCATTATGATTCTTTGGTAGCAACCACGCAGGCTGTAGATACTTATAAGACGGCTGCAAGCGTCAATCCTTCGTTTGCGCTTACATTGCCGTCAGGAGATTATGGGTATAAAGTAGCAGATAGCATTCCGGGTATCAGTGCTTTTGTTAGTGTCAGCAATATCTATACATATTTTGAAAAGATTTCCAGTCCTAATGCCTATGTAGCCGACGGGTTTAGTGCAAATGTTTCAGGTTTTCCATTGCCTTCAAAATATTCAGATGTGGATGAATGGTATTTCTTCCCGCTTACATATCTTAGATCTGATAGCTCCACTTATGCTTATAGCTTGACCATACCGGGTTTAGGTAGTATCAAGTTCACAGGATATAGAAAAACACGTGTTGTAGGTTGGGGTAGTATTACAACACCATACTATACTACGGCTATAAACGTGCTGATGGTAAGATCAGAGACGCATGAAATAGATTCAGTACACTATAGTACTACTGCATTGGGTATACCAAGGAATACTGTAGATTATAAATGGATTGCTAATGGAGAACATTATCCTGCATTATGGGTTACAGCCAATATTATAGCAGGAGGGGAAAAAGTAACCAATGTGCAATATCGTGATGTGGTTAGGCATGGCTTATTAAGTGTAAATAATACTACAAAGCCACAATCCAAATTGAATATCTATCCTAATCCTGCAACTAATGGAACTGTAAGAGTTCAAGTCCCTGCCGATTGGAGCAATTATATAACCGAGGTGTTTGACATGCAGGGTAGGGCAATCGCAACTTCTTACAATACACCTGAGATCAATGTAAGTTCATTTGCTTCCGGGCACTATATAGTGCGTGTAAGCAGTGGTGCTAATATAGCATTTGGAGAAATAGTGAAATGATAATTTTATTCTAATTAGAACTTCAATAAGAAAGGATGGCCTAAGCCATCCTTTCTCTATAAATACAAGCAACTATTTTTTCAATTTTCCTGCAAATACTTTTTTGAATTTTTCAACTTTAGGGCCTACTACAAACTGGCAATAAGGCTGGTCTCCATTCTCATTAAAATAGTTTTGATGATAATCCTCTGCTTTATAAAAAGCTGTAAAGGCTGATATCTCTGTTACCACAGGTTTGTCCCAGGCATGTTCATCATTGAGTTTCTTTTTATATGATACCGCTTTTTGTTTTTGCTCTTCATTGTGATAGAAGATCACAGAGCGATACTGGGTGCCTACATCGTTTCCCTGCATGTTTAGTTGGGTCGGGTCGTGGCAGGTCCAGAAGGCAGCTAAAAGTTCGTCAAAAGAGATAACTGCGGGGTCGTAGTATATATTGCAGACCTCTGCATGGCCGGTAGTGCCTGTGCATACCTGTTTGTAGGTTGGGTTGGGGCTTTGGCCTCCGCTAAATCCGGATTCTACTTTCTCTACACCTTTCAATTGTTGGAATTGTGCTTCTGTGCACCAGAAACAGCCGGCGCCAAAGGTGGCTACTTCCTGCTTATGGCTGGTTGTTTGGGGTTGATTATTGCTCATTTGTTTGAATGTTTTAGTTTTTTCATAATTATCATTTTGCGCACAAGCGCTGAATTGGACTGCAACCAAAGAAAGCAGCATTGTTGTTTTGAGTGTCTGGTACATTGGAAATGTTTTGTGCATATAATTACGCAGCAAGGGGTTTAATAGATTTTATAAAGGTATGAAATACCGTGTTTTAACATGGTTTTATAAAATATGTAGGCATATTGGAAAAAACTTTTTGAAAATCCATCTGCTTATATAATTTTGCGCTCGGAGAGATGGCAGAGCGGTCGAATGCGGCGGTCTTGAAAACCGTTGACTGTCAAAGGTCCGGGGGTTCGAATCCCTCTCTCTCCGCCAGTAACAATATCAAATTGAGCTAAAAGCCTGCAAACGCAATGTTTGCAGGCTTTTTTCTTTCTAAGCGAAGATCAAAACGTTCACTAATTGCCAAAAAAATGGTGAGTAATTCGGTGAGTAACTTTTTCTTCAACTTTTTATTCACCGAATTGTTTATAAATGGTTGTAAATCAACCTGTTCACGCGGTGAACATCTTGTCCAGCATTATCTACAGCGCTAATTTTGTTTAACCTTTAATGATTAAGTCATGAAGACCAATTTTAGCATGCTTTTCTACATGAAAAAGCAGAAGAATTACAAGACAGGTGTAGCACCCATTTATTTGAGAATTACTGTGGATGGACAACGTGCAGAAATTACTACAGGTCGGGAATGTGATCCCGCAAGGTGGAATAGTAAAGCCGGTCGTGCGAATGGTACAAAGGAGGAAATAAGAAACTTCAACGCCTTCCTAGACAACCTTCAATCCAAAGTTTATGAAGCGCATCGTTTTCTTTCTGAGAAAGAGGAAATTTTAACTGCTGAGGCAATTAAGAACAGAGTTACGGGCAAAGGCGAAAAAAGTTATATGCTCATGGAGGTATTTAAGGACCATAATAGAAAAATGGCAGCATTAGTTGGCTCCGAATTTTCTCCAGGTACTCTGGAACGATACGAAACGTCGCTTCGGCATACTCAGGAGTTTCTGGAGCATCATTATGGGATTACAGACATTGACATAAAAAAGATTGACAACGCCTTTATAACTGAATATGATTTCTATTTAAGAAGTGTTCGGAAATGTGCAAATAATTCCGCCGTTAAATACGTTAATAATTTTGGTAAAGTAATAAGGATCTGCTTGTCCAATGGATGGATTGTCGCTGATCCTTTTGTTAACTACAAGGGAAAGCTAAAGACCGTCGAGCGGACTTTTCTTTCAGAAGAAGAAATCCAAAAAATGGCAGATAAGGAATTTGCTTCTGATAGGTTATCTCAAGTACGCGATGTATTCCTTTTTTGCTGCTTTACAGGACTAGCATATGCAGATGTGAAAAAGCTAAGAAGCACACAAATCAGAAAAGGTGTAGACGGTGAACAATGGATTTTCACGAACAGGCAAAAGACCGATACTAGATCGGCGATACCTCTATTGCAAACTGCTATAAAGATCATAGATAAATACGCTGAACATCCGCTTTGCGTTAACAAGGATATGCCTTTACCGGTCCCAAGCAATCAAAAGATGAATGATTATTTAAAAGAGATTGCAACCGTTTGTGGAATAAATAAGGTTCTCACTTCACATATTGCCCGGCATACATTTGCTACTACAATTACTTTGAGCAATGGTGTGCCAATTGAATCAGTTTCTAAAATGCTTGGTCATTCTTCACTTAAGCAGACACAGCATTATGCGAAGATTTTGGATGTGAAAGTTAGTGCAGATATGCTTCTTCTTAGGAAAAAATTAGAAGTTCGCCAATTGCAGGGAAACGCATAGCCGAGAAAGAGAATAGCCAAATATTGAGAAAGCAATAAAGTGACTGTCTGCAAAAGGGGACTAAATTCGTCCCCTTTTGCATTTTAACACAACGGATGTATTTTATTTGCGACTTGCTGCATAAACTGTAGTAAATCGCAAACAAATTGTCGTCACACGTCACGAAAATTTAAGCTAAGATTAGCCTGCTACTTAGCTAAATCTTCTCTTTCCCAAAGAAATGAGAATAGCTAACCCAGGTTTCTTGCTTTCTATAATGGGTAATAGGATCTCTTGGAATTTGAGATGGTATAGTTCCGTTTTTACACAACGTAATAAACTGAGTCTTTGATCGAATATTTAATGTCGCTAAATATTCCCTTGCTTGCTGATAATTCCAAAATTCTTTTTTCTGATTAGCTATCCTTTGGGTTCCAAGAAATTCACCCCAGCTTTCAAATTCATGGTATGCTTTGTCCGGTGCTGCGGGAACATTAATAGGTCTTTCACCGCTTTTACTCCAGTTTACATATTCTTGCCAAGTCTTAATACCAATTGTTTGTACATAGGCCTTAGCATGTTCGTAAGATAACTTCGGTTTTTTCTGATTTTGAATATTCCCCGTTCCCAACCAATCACTTATTCCGTTCCAACCAGTATACTTATAAATATTATGAGGTTCATGTGGTATTGTTTTAGGGCGTTTGCCGCTTTTTAACCAGTCCTTGTAGTCATCTGTATTCTTTAATCCTAATTTTCGCATGTATGCCCTGGCTTTTTCAAAAGGCAGAAAACTGAAACCAAGCCAGTCAGCCCAATTTACCCAGCCTTTATCTTCATAAACTCTGTCAGGAATAAATGGAATGAAGGAGGGACGCTTACCAGCATGGGTCCATTCCTGCCACTCCTCTCTTCTTTGAAATTGTAGTTTACGGGCATATAGCCTCGCTTGATTAAAAGGTAAATAGCCTGGCAGCACTTCGGGTGGTATATTTTGCCAAATACCTGCTTTTCGGCGTAAGAAACTTAGAAACTTAATGTTTCGATATCTGCATGTTTGAGCTATGCTAAGCATCTTTAAATACTCTTTAAGGCCATGTTCACCAATCTGTCCTTTTACGCCTCTCCTGTATTGAGCAAATGCCTTAACTGCGGCTTCTGCATTGTTATTATTCCAAGGAATACCATCGTGACATAAGAATGTCCAAAGCTGCTCCCAATGTTTTTGAAAACGTTTTGCATATTTTTTAGAGAGTTCACTTTTATGCGGAGGTTCTATAAACTGCCGGAAAAAATGTTCAGTATCCTTGAGGTGTTTTTGAAGATGTATCTTGATTAATCCATAACGGTCAATTGTACTAATGATCTTACGCAAAAGGGTATTAAATCCAACAACTATTGCTTTATATTCCTCATCAAATGGATTCTTAAATAAATCATCATTTAAGTCTCTTATGAAGTGAATAAGGCACTTCTGCTGGATAAGAACAAAAGATATCCGATTTAATATTAAAACACTTATCTCGATCATCGAGCATGATAGCACTTACAACCTCAATATTGAAATCTTTCTTTAAGGTAGTGATGGATTCCTCGCTTGAAATCAATGATAAGAGGTAGATATTTTTATTTGGATATTTAGTTTTTGCGTCTTTAAAGAAACTATAAATCTGTCCATCAATCCCTGCTGTTAGGGTTACGTCGTCAATTACTAGCAAGTTTTCAATGTTGTCCGCTATATTGTCAATTGAAAAATTAAATAGTGTCATTGGTAAGTGGTTCTCATGACGAAAGAAGTAAGCAATAAAGCCCCCACTACCACTTGTTTTCTCAGGAGAAATAATATTCGATTTACAAAAAAAGTCTTCAATTAAGACGTTATAGTCCTCAGTTGTATTTTTACCAACTATTAAGTGAATTAAGTCTCTATATAGAACCTTACATAAATGTGTGACTTCCGCTTGATTATAAAAAGTAAAGTGACTAAGCAGCCATAATGCTAATAATCTCTCCTTTTTACTATCTAATATTTCACCCTTAAAATTTTGTAACCAAGTTTCAATATCTTTTTCTACCAACGCATTTTCCCAAGCAGTAGAGGATGTATGCATAATTATGGTCATTAGTTCTTCTTCACTTGGAAAACCATCGAAAATTTCGTCTAACATCCTCAAATCATTTTTCATTTAAATAATCCTTTAAATTTCTTCTAAATTGCAATTCCAAAATTTAGAAATAAAAAATCTCCAATTACTTGCCTAGCCATTCCTACATACTGTTCTTGTGGAGATATAAATTTTTTCAGCCGCTCTAACTCTCGTTTTAAAATTTTTTCCAAATAGAACATTTTTGCACTGTCGATATTTTTCAAGTTATCATTATAATTAATGACAGCTTCTTTAACTCTTTGTATTTGCGCCTGAATGTCAATCAGCAATTTTTCCCTAGACAATACTAAAGGTACTCTTTGTAGAACATACACCTTAATTGAAGTCACTCCTTTAATGCTGTAGACACCATGAATGTTTTTTTTAGGTTTAATTACGCCAGATGTATCATCATATTCTAAGTGCTCTTCCGGATTATCAATGCAAGGATTAAGTAAAAGCCTATAATCTTCTTCACTGTCAATATTGGTAGGATGATCATGGATTCTAATCCTCCTTGATTCGTTTGACAGGGGAAATTGGTTCATTTTCCCCATTGTTATTTTGTCAACTTCACCGTGAATAGAATGTGTAAGTTTTTGATTGCAATTTCTACATGATAATAGCAAATTTGCCCAATCTGCAGCCAGCCAATAGTACCCAGGCTTTGTATTAGGGACAGCTTCTTCAATTTCTCCTTTTGGGCGGAAATGCTCCACATCTCCAGAGTATACATGTAAAAATGTACTTTCACAATAAGCACATTTTCCTTTGAATAGTTTAATAAGAGAGTCTTTAACTTCTGGACTTCGATATACAGTAAAATTATACGCTTTACTAATATTGCGCTTAGAGTAATGGCTTATTGCCTTTAGAGTTTCCTTAGGCCCATTTTTCTTTGGGTTACTGAGAATATCGGGTATTGATACATCGTTTCTGTCGACAAATATCATATAGGCTAGTTTTTTTCTGTTGAAATTAAATTCCAAAGACCTTCTACTCTTTTAATTGCTTCTTCCTGTATTTTTGCCTTGATTTTTAAACCATCTTTTCTTGTTTTTTTGGCTAATAATTCATCTACAACGTAATAGATTAACTCTTCTCTAAGGGTATCTCCTAAATGCTTTATTTTTGGAATGAGTTCATTTAGTTCTAATAAACGATTTTTTTGCTCACCCGTTCTCTCGGTTTCATCTAACGCAAGTATGAAATAATATTCCTGAAAAAGCTTTTCCGTTTGTGGGTCTATTGTACTTTTTAAACCAAAGAAATCTGAGGTTAATATTTGATCAATTCGTAACTCGCTTGGATCTGGCAGATCTGTTAAGGCAATTATTTCCTTATCTATGTTTTTTGTAAGTACTATTGTTTCTCCTGCTTTTAACCCTCTAAGACATAGAGGTTCGTGGGTGGTAACAATAAACCTAATTTTTGGAAAAGCGTTTCGCAAACGTTCAATGATTTCCATTCTCCAACGAGGATGTAAATGTGTACCAATTTCATCAATCAAGACCATTCCTTCTGCTAAATCAAATGTGACATTTTCCTTAACCAGCGTAGCCATAATGTCAATCGCTAAAGCATAGAGAGATTGATAACCATCACTTAATTCATCAATACTAAATACGTCATTTCCACGTCTGATAATAATCTTCTCGTCATTTTTCTCTATTCTATCTTCTTCTTCAAGTAGCATTAGATCTTTTAGCGTAAGTGCTGCCCTGTCAAATATCTTTTTAGATCTTGTCAATAGCCAATTGTCTGCATCTATTAAAGAAACGGTATAGTCAAATAGATTTTTTGCCCTAGCACCATAAAAAATCCCTCTTTCAGGACTTAATTTGCCTTTCTTTGGCATAAGCCTAATCGAATTATAGGCAACTAAATTTACTATGGGTTGCAATAATGTTGATACAATTTCTTTATCACTAAAATGCACTTCTATGGGCTTCACGCCTCCCACTAGATGTATTTTGATATAGCCCTTTTTTGAACCATGCTTTAATATATCACCGCCCAGAATCTTCAAATCATTAATGTATTCCGTGCCACAAAGCCCAATCACCAATGCTTTAAGAACAGAACTTTTTCCAACACCATTTTCACCAAGAAATAACATCCAAGGTTCCACTAATGGATTGCTATCTGTGATTTTACTTTCTGAAGTGGAATTATGTTCAGCCAAATCAATTTCTAAGTGTGAAAAACACTTAAAATTTTTAAGCTCAATTTTTTCTACATAAATATGTTTAACAGAATCTAATTGAAGTTCATTATCTATTTTTTCTTTTTCATCGCTGCTTAGTTCCTCTTTTTTATTTAATGCTTCGATACTTTGAGTAACAGGTATTGACTTTGTTTCGGGTATTTTTAAATCATCTGGAGAATCGTACTCTTTGGATGCAAAATAGGCTTGAATATCTAAATGATTTTCTAGCCATTTCGACAACATTTGCCTTTGGATAGCAAGGTATGGCTTTGAATTATTGTCATCGTTGAATAAACGCTCCCATTCATGACCGATGTTTTTTAATTTAGATCGATTGGCGGCCTTTTTAGAGAATAACTTGAGCATTAATTCCCATTGACTAAATAATTCTTTTAAGGTTTCTTCCCGACTATTAACTAGTTCAGACCGATTCAGTTTTAATATTTCTATAGTAGTTTTGCCCTTCGGTGAGAGAAAGTCGACTTGTCCGTTTTCGCTATAAACAAGGTGAGCTTCAGGTTTATCAATACAGGGGTCAATTAGGAGAGGTTTTTCTTTTTTAATAAGTTCTGGATAGGGTGTTTTAATTTTGATTCTACTTCCTGCTACAGGAAACCATGTTGATTTATAGCGATTACAAATTTGACATGAATAGTACAAGTTATTCCATTCATAAGTGAGCCACCAATAATGTTCGTTTGAGAATTCATTTTCCAGTCCTCTTGCTCCACTTTTAGGCCTAAAATGATCGTATTCTGAAGTTGTTGTAATTAGTGAAATAAGGGACTCACAATATGCACATTTGCCGTTAAAAACTTCTCTTAGTGCTTTTAAAAATTTATCTCTAAGTTCAGGCTCAAAAGGTTTTGAATATTTTTCTTGAGATCTTGATTCTCTAGACCTGTTATAGAATTCTTCTAGCCTTTGCTGTGCAACTTTAATTTCATTGGAAAAGAATACTTCAGGATGCGAAATTGTCTTTCTATTTACAAAAATCATTTTATTAAGCTTTTAGCAAATTTTTCTAAAATAGTTGAACTGGGGTGATTAGAAAGGGAAATAAGTTTATTCGCTAAAGCTACCGGTACAATTGCATTGTCATACATATCACACCTAAGCTTCTCAATATTCCAGAGCATCACATCTAAATTAATAAAATCTGATTTTTGAGGGTTTAATACAATATTTTCATTTTCAACTGGAACTGTAATCACATACATCCGATCGTCGGAAGATTTGAAAATTAATTTTGCGCTATAATAAGATGTTCTAGCATAAGGATCAGGTGTGTCGGGATCATTAGGAAGAATATAGGTATAGATATGCTTGTTGTTTAAAAGCAATGCTTCACCTGGCTTTAATAAGTTTTTTATTTCATCTGCATGTTCCACAAAAGCTCCGGATTTTTCCAACCCAGCAAGATATAGGTTATTGTTCTTGAATAAATAGTTGCATAATTTCCTAACCGGATCATGCATATTTGCCGTTTGACCGAAGAATGCTAATGGACCGTCTTTAATGAACAAAAAATGATTGAGCAACTCTGATTTCAAATTTTTGATATTTCGAATTGTATGAATAATATTCATTTGTTCAATTAAGTTGGTCAAGTAGCCAAGTATCCCACCTGCACCTAATTCATCATCTACGGCTTCTTGAAGTCTAAATATGTCAGTTATATAGATTTCGCTATTACATACGGTACAGGATCTGGAAATGTAATTTGAATCAAAATCATCCCGATTCAAGACTATATTTTTTTCATCACAATTAGGACATCTAGAAAGACTATAGTTGTCTATTGGCGTGTTATATAGCTCAAATATTAGCCAATGCACGGTTACCAAAAGGTTAGAACCATCATCTTTGTTTTTAAAAAATTCATAAATACTTCTCCTTACCGAATGAGTAAGGGTCATATTTTTTTTATAAGAAACATTTTTTGTAGGTAAAACGAGTTTGCTTCTTTCTAGTTCTTTTATCCTTGACATGGATTCCCTAGAAATGAAAGGCATTGTAGATATACTGTCGAGATCTTTGACGTTTAGTAGTAATTCTCCAAATTGAAAGAAAGTTATTAAGGATGATGGAAATGTCTTTTTTACCGGCACAGTCGTATACCCCCCATCCATTGCAATGATATATTGAATTGGATTTATTTCTGGGTAGTTTATTTTGACTATTAAGGTTGGGTCTAAAGTAATCTCTTCTATACCTTTAGGGTATTCGCAATTACTGATAAAAGTTTTAACCGCTTCATCATTAATAACATGGGAGTGTGAAGATTTACTTGCTAGCTCCTCAGGCCTTTTCCCATTTCTACTGCTGTATGCCATACCTATTGATTTGATGGTAATTCAATGGAAAATTTATCAATCTGAACTGGAACTACAAAGGGATTAGAATACGTTTTCATTCTTACAAATCCTTTATCATTTTTTGCACTAAACCTAATTAACGAATCTGCGAAATCATCGAAATCGTAATACTTTCGCAATTCTTTTATTTCATCTTCATTATTTAAATGCGCGATAAACCAATTTTGCGTATTTTTTAAAATGTTTGAACTAATTGAGCTAACTTCTTGTGTCGCATAAATCATTCCTAAGCTTAACTTCGCGCCTTCTTTTGCAATACGATTATATATTTGACTAAGGTCTTTGTCGTCCTTCTTTGGAAATAGATTGTGAGCCTCTTCGAAATAAAATTGGATAAAATTGTTAGGTTTATTATTTATAAACCTTCCCATGGAATGATCAAAAATCTTTTGACATAAAATCTCAGAATATAATTCTTGAATTTTAGGGTTTCCCTGCGATAAATCAATAATAATAATTTTCCCATCCCTTAGTTTTTCGATAATGTCCTCTTCGAAAGCCTTAGCTCCTGTGTTAGTATGTTGCTCAATTATGCCTCGTAGCTTTTGATATCCGCTTACATTAGCTGCGCCACCTGGAGTTCTTTTTCTGGTAAGGAATACTAATAATGCTTTTAAATCTTCGTCAGCCCACTCCCTTCCTTTCTTTGCTTTGTAATTGATAAAATACGGAGAATTATATTTCTCCCAAATTATTGTAAACCAATTGATAGCTTCATCGAAGCTTATTCCTTTATCTGGGATAATAGAGCCATCATCTTTAACTAACTCATTTAAATCTTTATTGCCAGAGAACTTTACTGTTGTTATATCATTGGGCAGAGGAAATTTCGCAGCATAAAGGCAGCATAAATATGCAGCTACTTTTCTTTCCCATCTGATATGAGCGCTTTCGTCAGTCTTGTCTGGCTCAACTAAATCAATAGCCAAAAGACTTTTGACATAATCCCCATTTTCATCTGATAAAAAACTTCTAACCAATTCAAAACCTGATTGAATTTGCTTATAGAAATTAACTTTCATGACTATAAACCCTTCCTTATGCAGTACACTATAGCGAGTTACTTCATTCTTGAATTTATCGTATATAGCATTCCCATCTTGCAGGTTAGCATTTGCGTATTCGCCGTTGATATCAAAGATTATTTGCCCGACAGTAAACTTTGGCGTTCCATTTTTGTTGAAAGTTTGTAGATTTTCCTCTAAGCTTTCCGCTATTCCATCATTTAATTTGCGCGTCGCTTTCGATGATATTTGAACCGTAGCTTCAATTATTTTTTTTACAGTATTTGATTTGCCAGTTCGTGTCATACCAAATAGTGCCGTTCTTTTGCCTAAAAGATCGGCAGGATGTATAAAAACCTCTGCCTTTTCATTTGAAGTTTTACTTTGAAATCTCTGACTAGAACTGTATCGAACATGGCCAATTGAAAATTCATTATCGTTTCCAGGAATAACGTCAGGAGAGTCCCTTTGGTTAACAATAAACCCAAGTACATCCTTATTTACTTTATAAACACTATAATGATGAGCTGAGTAGAAGTTCTCCAGGTCTGCACCGAACTCAACCTTATTGACATCATTTCTATAAAAGGTACCTAATACTCTACATTCGAGTCCTGAAAATCTAAATTCATAACGTGTGAAATCGTCCAGCTTAGAGCTTTTGCCAGAAGTTGGAAGATTATCTTTATAGTATTCGATCATTGAACTAATAACTGCGCTGTCTGTAGGGAGCTTTGCTGGAGCGAGAGCTCTTAATAGAATTGCTTCCTCTACGTTTTCCTCATTATCGTAAAACGCCAGCAAGAAAGTGCCTTGAGCTATTCCTTTAACTCGCTCTTTGTCATCATCACAAACTAAAATATTGGCCTTGTTATAGTCAAGGGAAAATGGATGTCCAACAAACAAGTCTGACTGTTTACCTTGTTTTATTGGATCTACTGATACTATTTCCTTTATCTTATCTAGAGTCTTACTCATACTTTTTGCTTAATTAATGGTGAATCAAAATCAGGATCACTGAATCGTATTATCGCCTGTTTTACATAGTCGTCCATAATCTCAAACGACATCCATCTACGTTTTGATTTTTCGGCGCAATAACCTGTTGTATTACTACCTGAAAATGGATCTAGAACTAAATCTCCTTTATTTGTAAGGAACTCAATAAAGAAATTAACAAGACCACCAGACATTCTTGCAGGATGAGGTATAATGCCTTTTTTTCTGCATTGAGATAAAAAATAATCATTCGAATTGGTATTAGAAAAGCTAAGAACACTATGTGGTAATCTTACATCTCTTTCGGAATCCAACGGCTCCATTTCAAAAAAGTTGTGTGCAATACTACCTCCATGGTTCTTCAAAAATCCTTTTTCACTAATAACATGTTCCGAGGGTCTCTTTCCGGAATTATACTTTTGCTTTTTCAATAACTGTAACATGCTTTTGCTGTATGGTCGAAGAACTTTGCTATTATCAGCTTTAGGAAAGTCATTTTTCGCAATCCACCACACATGAGTATAGCTATCCACGGTTCTCAATCTATTAACGGTAACCCATTGCGCAGGTGAAGGGAGTTTGGATGGATTATAGCATATAAATTCTTGAATAAGCCTTAAATTAGCTTCTGGATGTTTAACCAGGCTAAACAATGACTCTAAATGTAATAATGATTGGACTGGTCTATCAGGTTCCCAAGCATTTCCGATTTCTATAATTAACGATCCGTCTTTTGCCAATAATTTGGAAAAAACAGGAGCTAGATCTCTAAACCATTTCAAATAGTCTTCACCTTTTTCATTCCCATATTGTTTCTTACTATTTAATGGGAATGGCGGGGATGTTATAATAAGATTTACTTTGCCTTTTAGATTAGACATTTCTTCTTCTTTGTCAAGTAATTCAATTGAATTCCCTTGAATTAGCATCCCTAATTTTGATGAATAAATTTTTTCTTTTTTTCTTGCCATTTTTTATTGGAAGATTTTATTCATTAATAATTGTAACTCACTTTTCACAGATTCAAAAGATGGTAGAATCGCTACATTTATCTGATGTCCAAGGCTATTCTTCCAAGCTGCTTTCACTAGTTTTTCATTTCTGGGATTTATTAATTGTTCTATTCCTGTAAAGGCAATTTCTTTAAATTTCATTTTTTCATGGAAGGCCTCAACTATATTTTCCCAATTCAAATTCTCAACGTTAGTTGACAAATACCAGATATCATAGTAATCTCTTGGAGCGGTGTATGATCGTTGAATTAAAGCCCGTAATTTTTCCGATAATACTTCTTCTAGGGCGTAACAGGGTATTGACTCTTTCAGCACTAACTCATCCGAATAAGGATGGTGTAATAATTTAGCGATGCTTTTAAAAATCAGTTTTTCGTAAAGTATAATTTCTAGCTTTATTTTAGTCTGCCATCTTTCCGGAGGAGCTGGCGCTTCATTTTTAGGGTGATCTGCGCCCCAATATTTTATTATAGCTTCGTATCCTACGAGTTTGTTAAGGAATAGCATAGGCTTTAATGAGACTATATGCGTTTGAATACCCGCGTGTTCATAAACATGCTTACATAAAGTTTCAACATGTTTATCGGTAAGAATAAACTGTTCGGATAAAGAAGTAAAATCAAGGTCTTCTGAAAATCTATAATCAGGAAACCAGCATTTTTTCAAACACGTACCGCCTTTAAAAATTAGATTTTCTTTTAATTCTGCGTCAGAATATATACCTGCTAAAAAATGACCGAGTACCCAATCTTTGTCAATGACAGTTTTTGCCACGCCATATTGCTCAGATAAATTTGCTATTTCCTTTTGCAGTATCATTGCTTAGTACTGTTTATTTATTATATCCATAATTCGACTACTGCTAAGATTTAACCTTAGCCTCCATTTGTTTACAAACTCTCCTTCTTCAATGCCAGAGGGATCAAATAAATTATACTTTTCATTTACTTGATTTTGTGCAAACTGGATAAAATTGGCTAATTCTTTATCCCGTAATAATTCGGCTAAATATCCTATCCGCTTTGTAGCAGCTATATTATGTACTGCTTTGCAAGCAGCTATTAAGTTCTCATTGTTAATCTCTGCAGTATTAAAGGCTCTAATTAATTCTGCATACCCTCCTGAGTATTGAGGTAAGTCAAAGCAGTCAACAATTGTTTTTTCAATAGTTGTCATTCTGTATGTATGATTGCCATATCCTTCCTGAATAATACCTTGTCTTTTGGATAACGCTATTTTTATGAATTTGTAATAAGTGCCAAATACAGTTTTGTCTTTTTTGATTTTTGTAGTTTGTATAAAAACAGAATTAGGGAATTGTTCTGTAAGGCCATGTTTGTTCAGCGCAGACCAGTAGGCTATTGTTCCATCTGAAACAAGATTACAACCGATAACATTTTCATCACGAAAATTAGCACGGCAGTATTTTCCTCTCTCAATTCTTGACAGAATTTTTTTATGTACCAAATTTTCCACCAGTTCATTTATATCTTCAAATTTGTCAGGAGCTTGTTTTTTTACTTCTTCTAAAGAAAAAATATCTAACTCATAGTCATCTAGCATAAGCATAAAATCAATTTGTTTTTGAGTTAGATTCTCCGATATGTATGTACTTCTTGCCATTACCTTTTGTTTTGTTTTAAACCCTAATAAGTGGGGTTTATCTGCAATCAAAAGGTAAATGTAACAAGATTTGGCAAATTTGCGGCTCTTACTTTTTTATCAATAAGTGACTTAAGCCTGGATCACTCAAAACCCTTTCCAGTTCTGACTGAATAATTTCCTGAACATCCTGCTTTATTTGTAGATAATTCCGCTGTACCATCGCATTATCTAGCTTTCGGATTATCGGGATCTCCTTATAACTGTGCGAAAATCTCTGCAAGTACGACCTATCATAAGAGCATTAAGGACCTGAATAGTTACGGCTACATCAAATATGAGCCATCGTTTAAAAGGAATAGAGGTAGTAAAGTATATATACTGGTCGGAGAATAGTATATAAATTATTTAAGTAAATCGTGAGTTATGAGCGTAGAGGTAGTTACGAAAGAGGATTTGCAAGCTTTTCGTCAACAATTGCTTAATGATTTGAAAGCATTGTTGTCATTTAAATCCAACACGAATAGAGAATGGCTAAGAAGCAGTGAAGTAAGAAAGCTTCTCAAAATTTCAGCGGGTACATTGCAAAATCTTCGAATTACAGGTAAGTTGAAGCCTGTCAAAATAGGAGGTATCTTTTTTTATAGAAATTCAGATATAGAAGGACTTCTAGATAGCGGTGAATAATGGACACAGACAGTAAAATAGATGATGCTTTACAAAGGATAGCCGCTGATTCCAGAACTAATGTTTGGCATATATGTCTTTATACGGCATTGTTGCATTATTGGTGCAAAAGTGGCTTTCAGCCCTTTTTTCACATCTCTAGGCGGGAGGTAATGACATTTGCACATTTTGGGAGTATAGCAACTTATCATAAATGCATAAGACAATTGCTAAGTTTTGGTTATATTAAATATCTCCCGTCTTACAATCCATTTATTGGGAGTACAATTTCTTTGTCTTAAGCTAGTATAATTGTCTTGTTTTTCACATTTTATAAAAATTGCAAAATATGACAACTCTAGCTCCAGCTATTAGCGATTTTTTATCGCATTGCAGAATTGAAAAGAACTTAAATCATAAAACAATTAAAGCATACCAAATCGATCTTTTTCAGCTTAATTCATTTTTGAATTGCAAAGGCTACTCCAGTGAATTAATAGTTATTAGCAAAGTTGAACTACGAGCATTTATAGATTCACTTAGTACGTTTAAACCTAAAACTATCAAGAGGAAAATTGCTTCTACAAAAGCATTCTTCAACTATTTGGAATTTGAAGATAAGCTTATGTCTAATCCATTTCGTAAAATGCGGATTAGTATTAAAGAGCCCAAACAGTTACCGTCTGTGATGAACATCCAAGAAATGTCTAGTATATTTAACGTTGTCTATAAAGTAAAAGAAACCTTAAAGAATAAACAGGGGTACTCCTACGCCGAGGCATTGAGAAATATAACAGTAATTGAATTGCTATTCACGACGGGAGCGAGAGTCTCTGAAATTGCAAATCTTACTCTGAATTCAATCAATTTAGAATCAGGCATCATTAATATATACGGTAAAGGGGACAAAGAACGAATCATTCAAATTTGCAATAAAGATAGTATTACCATTCTTCAGCAGTATTACAACCTTCACAAATTATATATAGAGAGAGAAGGTTATTTTCTAATAAATCGCCTTAATAAAAAATTGTCCGATCAATCTATACGCAATATGGTGAGAGAGGTTGCAAAAACTGCCGGTATAAATCGCAATATAACACCGCACGTATTCCGACATTCTTTTGCAACTTTATTACTCGAAAAGGATGTAGACATCAAATACATTCAAGCAATGCTTGGCCATAGTTCTATTTCCACGACCCAGATCTATACGCATGTAAACAAGGAAAAGCAAAGGCAAATCCTTCATACTAAACATCCAAGACAAGATATTTCAATAGTGTAAGCTCTCAATGAAGGATAACTTAAAATTATCTCTTGCTAATACTTATATAATATGCCCCAAAAGCAGTTCGTTTTTAACTGGGAAATCTTTAAACAGAAGGGGTTTGAATTTCAAGACCTTTGCGCAGATATATTTAGACATTATCAATACGATGTTCATGTGATGGGACAAGGGGGCGATGATAGAGGTAGAGATATAGAAGTCTATAAACGTGCGCCGGTAAATTTAATAGACGGTACATCCAAAGAACTGTTGGCTTGGGTAGAATGCAAATCGAGTGTATCCTCGTCAATTAATCTCCCAGACGTCGGGGTTAACTTTGTATACGCCGTAAAGGAGAGAATTACATACTTGATTTTCATTACCAATAACAGGTTTACAAACCCGGCACATAACGTGTTTGTCAGCTTCAACAAAGACCCTGGTATTTCGATAAAAATTCGGTCAATTGAAAAAGACGAACTTGAAGCGATATTAAGAGGTGCCCCAGAGATTTATCTGAAATACTTCGATAAGGAAGGAGTCAAGGAAGAATACATATATCAGGACGATTCCCCGGTTGTCATGTCAAACGTAGAAGCAAATTCCAAGTTTGTCGATGATTTTGACGGATACAGAATCAAACTAAAGAGCTTAGCTTTTGAAACGTCAAAAATTGAGGTGACTACCTCTGATAACGTTATTAGCGAGATCATACTTCAACCCCTTGAGGAAAAGGAAATTTTCGTAAAGTCAGACAGATTCGTTAGTAATGCTATTCCTAAAATATCCTCTTTAGATGGGAAGACCCGTATCAATTTAAACTTAGATTTACCAAAGGCTCTTTTTTACAAAATAGACCATACGTTTGTTGATCCGTACCATCTCAAGGAGGACGTGTTAGATAAACTCCAGTTCAATAATCATATCTACATTGCTGGGTACGCAGGTCGCGGGAAAACTAGACTGTTGAAGGAAGTATGCAAATCACTTAATCAAAGTCCCAGCACAATCGACGTGTCCGCAGACTATAACAAGTCATTCTTAGACCATGTATTGACAAAGTTGTTGAACATAGAAAAGGAGTATCTGACTCTGTTGCCAGAGGAAAATATTGCAGAATATATTGCAGATAAACTAACCGACAATATCAGTATCGAGGTACTTGTTTCGTACATCAAAGGGAAATCTGAAATTAATTATGACATAATTATCAGTGCTGTTACTGAACTATTTGTAAGGATGTTTGAATCCAGAATTGTCCTGATTGACAACATACACAATTTTTCATTGCTTGATTATAAACTCTTCAAATCAATAATTGATAGCAATAAGTCCACCAAAATTGTTTGCACCGCGAGGGATAACGAAATAGGTGAAAACAATTTAAAACTGTACCTGGAGAATCTAATAGAACGAGACAGCATATTAATCTTCGATCTGGGAGCGACGAACATTTCTGATTTGCTGAGAAACTTTATCGACGAAGTTTCAATTGATAAAGCCACTGCAGACTTCTTAAAGAAATATCAGGCGACAGAGAATTTTCAAGAGTTTATTGCTATTCTAAAAAATCTCAAAACGAAAGGGATCTTACAACAAACTACGGGAGGAAAAGTATGCATTGATAATGTTAGGCATGAACTGAACACCTCTACATACTCGTCAATTTATCAAGATTTGATAAGAACCGTTCAAAGCAAATTAGAAGGGTATCCAGTTGATACTATTTTAAAAACTGCAGCAACATTTGGATATAGATTTCCTATAGATTTGGTTGAGCAGTATCTCGTCGATTCATCTTTGTTAGATGAGTTGATTGCATACGAATTATTAGTCATCGACGATGCCAATACAACTTATCTAAAATTCGATCATGAGCTAACTAGAGAAATAGTATATAATTCCATACCGCCCCTCCAACGTAATAACTTACACAAAAATGTTATCAAATACCTTAGAGCACTGGACTCTAGCAGTCCAGTTTTCTCATTTCGACAACTGTGCTATCAGTATGAAGCAATCAAAGACTTTAGTAACAGCGCAATTTATTCAAATAAGGAGGCGCACAACTTAATAAGAAAAAGCGAACCCGCAGATGCTTATTCATTTTTCAAAAAGACGTTAGATTGCTTAAAGCAATCTAACGAAGAGAGTTCCCAGGAACTTTATGAACTTGAAGCTGACACCCTTGACTGGT
>Ga0207082_1052_pt1 | contig 26675 bp, 24 predicted proteins | sample Alteio_BWMinHeat_56_FD_153588 | JGI IMG/M metagenome (GOLD analysis project Ga0207082, IMG submission 153588) | Enriched cells from forest soil in Barre Woods Harvard Forest LTER site, Petersham, Massachusetts, United States -... | ecosystem: Environmental > Terrestrial > Soil > Temperate forest >...
ACGACCATTGAGGGGTTGCGCGAATGACGACCGTTGGGAGATTGTGCGGATGACGATTATTCACCAGATATTTACTTGAAGAGCTATAGCAACCTTTCTGAAACGCACTCTTTGGATTTTCCCAATTTTTATACTGCGGTCAGTGCTTCATCTAAATCACGCTTTAGATCATTAATACCTTCAATGCCAACAGATAAGCGAATCAAATTGTCTTTGATGCCTAAGGCTGTTCGTTGTGCTGCTGGCAAGCTAGCATGGGTCATGATGGCGGGATGTTCAATTAAACTTTCAACACCACCTAGGCTTTCAGCCAATGCAAATACTTGACAGTGCTCTAGCATACGAATGGTTTCTTCGCGCTTGCCTTTTATTTCTGCGGAAATCATGCCGCCATAATAAGCCATTTGTTCTTTCGCCAATGCGTGCTGAGGATGGCTAGGTAATCCTGGGTAGATGATGTTAGATATCTTGGGGTGCGTTGCAAGCCATTGTGCAAGTTCTAGGGCATTTTCACAGTGACGTTCCATGCGTACAACTAATGTTTTTAATCCACGCATGGCGAGGAAGCTGTCGAAAGGTCCTGCAATAGCACCTACTGCATTTTGCAGAAATTTGACCTGCTCTGCGAGTTCACTCTTCTCACCAATAACGACAACACCGCCAATGATATCAGAGTGACCGTTTAGATATTTTGTTGCAGAATGCACAACCAGGTCGAAGCCATATTCTAGCGGACGCTGGATAATGGGTGTCGCGAATGTATTATCGACCACCGAAATTAATCGGTGTTTTTTTGCAAGCGCCGAAATCTTGTGCAAATCGATAAGTTTCAGCATGGGATTGGTGGGTGTTTCCACCCAAATCATGCGCGTCCTTTGCTGAATATTTTTTTCTATATTCTGTAGATTGGCCATATCAACAAAGGTGACATGCAATCCCGCAGAACGTTTGCGGACGTTTTCGAACAAACGATAAGTGCCACCATAAACATCGTCGCAGACAATCACATGATCACCTGGATTCAATAGCTCCAATAGAGTTGCAATGGCAGCCATACCGGATGCGAATGCGAATCCATGCGTTCCTGATTCCAAATCAGCGATACATTGCTCATAGGCAAATCGTGTTGGATTTTTGGTGCGAGAATATTCATATCCTTTGTGTTTACCGGGACTTTCTTGGACGTAGGTTGATGTTGCATAAATGGGTGTCATGATTGCACCGGTAGCAGAATCTGGTTTTTGTCCTGCGTGTATTGCACGTGTAGCCATATCTTGTTTCTGTTTAGTCATAGTGTTCCTAGTCATAGTGCTCAAGCCTTGCTCGTCTCTTCAAGAAATCCATTAGTGCGCATCCAATTATCATCAACAAATTTTGACATATAATTGCGAATACCATCGGGTAAAATGACTAGACACTTTTGTCCTTTCTTGAGACGATGCGCAGCTTTTAGTGCTGCCCATACTGCTGTGCCAGACGAGCCACCCACTAATAAACCTTCTTCACGTATCAAACGCCGTGCCATCAGAAAGGAATCTTTGTCAGTTACTTTAATGTATTCATCTACTAACTGGTTATTGAGGACATCAGGAATAAAATCATAACCTATACCCTCGATAAGATAGGGATGGACCTCGGTCCCACCAGCTAAAATTGAACCATAGGGATCAACACCGATGATTTTTATATGCGGAATTTCTTCTTTAAGTCTTTTTGCAACGCCAGTAATCGTGCCACCGGTCCCAACACCCATAACGACCATCGCTAAATTGCTGCCCATATCATCTAAGATTTCTTGCGCGGTGTGTTTGTAATGGGATTCAGGGTTAGCAGAATTGGTGTATTGATTTAAAATGTGAGCATTAGGAATTTCTTTTTCGAGGCGTTTTGCTAGAGATAGATGACTATCTGGATCGTTCCACTTTGCTTCGGTTGGCGTCCGATATATTTTTGCACCCAACGCCTCGAGTACCACTTCTTTTTCGCGGCTCATTTTCGCTGGCATGGTAATGATAACTTTATATCCCTTAACTGCTCCTGCTAATGCAAACCCTATGCCTGCATTACCAGAGGTTGCTTCAATTAACGTATCTCCGGGTTTGATAATCCCTTCCTTTTCTGCGTGTTCAACCATTTCGACCGCGATTCTATCTTTGACTGAGCCACCAGGATTTAAAAATTCACATTTTCCATATAGTTCACAAGGCAATTCATTACCAATTCGGTTTATTCGGACAATAGGTGTTTTACCAACCGCTTCGAGAATAGTTTGAAGCAACATAAACACTCCTTGAATTTAGTTTGAATGTTGATTATTAATGTAAAAATTTCCGTCGGGGTAAGTTGCAACAGAACAGGAAAATGTATGAGTATCTGGCGATAAATCACCTTCGATGGTGATATACATGGATTGTCCCCTACTAATTTTTCCGTGACTCTCTAAGTGACAAAAATTGTTTAACCTATAATTTTTATATTTGTTATACCGTGATCGATAGGTTTCGATTTGCATTCTTGATACGGTGATCAGATAATTTCTGCTATAAGTAAATACAACCCAATGATTTTCGCCTCGAGCAATATCAAATAAATGAGGAATATTCTGATCATGATCAATATCACGGATGATGAGCGTCCAGGATGGATTTCCTACAAAAGAATGAAAACGGGTATAGATTTGGATGGTTTGCCCTATTCCATCATCATCTATTTGCGCATAACTTAGGGGAGAGGTTATGCAGAGCAAAATCGACATCCATATTCGAGTAATCACATATCTAGCTGGCATAGGATGATGAAAAATTAGGATTGACCCTATCATTTTAACTTAAATTTCGATTTATTGGTAACTATTCAGCCACCATGATGATGCTTATCCCACCTATACTCTTCTAAGAACAAACAAAGGGTCATGATTAAAAATCCGACAAATCCAATGAGTGCCCATTCAGCCATGTTAAGGTGTAAAAATTCCCAGCCTCGCTGTGAACATTCTGTGCTGCCTTCGAATATTTTTTGCAATACCTGATTCATAGGCAACACTTGCAGCATATATTGAATACTGACTCCGCATTCACTATTGTCGGGTGAGGGAAAATGTTGCAGCCATATTTGCCTACCAGCAAGGAATATACCTAGAATTGAAACTAATCCACATAAAGAATGGATGAGTAGTCTTACTCGACGCTTTGATGGTATGAGTATTCCCATGAAAAATAGAGTGCCAAGCAATCCAAACGATATGCGTTGTAACGTGCAAAGAGGGCACGGCATGATGCCTTCAAAATATTGTAAATAGATGCTGGTTAACAATAGTGTGCTAACTATTGCTAAGCCAATGAGATAAGTTGATCGAATAGTCATAGTGATATCCAAGTCTTTGGGTCTGCTTACATTTGTGGTGTGGATTTATTTTTTGTTAATTTAACCGACAAATACGCTCTCCTTGATCGGATTTGTCTCTCGCAAACTTCCTGTTTGCGAGTTAAATTAACAAAAAATAAATTCACACCACAAATGTAGGCAGACCCTATTTAAAGTCGCTATTTATTTAATTTTTCCGTAAACCAATTTTGGAGGATCAATTGTGCAGCGACTCGATCAACTTGTCCATCTTGAAGTGCTTTGTACCCGCCACTAATAAATAACCGCTCGCGAGCATCTTTTGTTGTTAACCGTTCATCCATCTCATGGACGGATAATTGAAAGCGTTCACGTAGTGCATCGGCAAAAAGACGTGCTTGTTTGCTAATAGGCTGATCGGTGCCATCCATATTGAGCGGAATGCCAACAACTAAAGCGTCTGGAAGCCATTTTTTAATTAATTTTGTTACGGCATTCCAATTGGGTACTCCATCTTTAGCCAAAATAGTATCCAGTGGACGGGCTGTTTGGGTAATAGTTTGCCCAATTGCAACACCGATACGTTTCATACCAAAATCAAATCCAATAAGGATTCGAGGGGTGTGGTTAGGGTCAGAAGTCATTTAAGTCGTCATTTTTTTTCGGAGCTCGAGGTCTTTTAACTGGGTAAGTAAGATAGCTGCAACCCACGGTATAAATAAAGCAAAAATCATCGTATGTGCTATGGTTGTCTCTATGCCATACGGGCCGTGTTCAACAAAATCAATATGGATACTGATTCTAAATGCGCATCGGATAAGGAAAAGCAAAAGGGTATAACAAATCCAGGGTGTCAATTGCACTGAAAATACTCGCCACCAATGATTCCAGACAAGCAAAATGCTGCGTTCTAATGATCTTATGACACCTCTGTTTTCAATAGCGATAAGTGGAATAAAAAAGATGAATAGGGTAGATACATAGACAATCAAAATACATTGTCCGACAAATATACAAGCGACAAATGCTACTCCTATCAAGTGATCGGAAAATAATACATGATAATAAATAAGGAATCGTTGTAGTTCGAATAGAGCCATGGTGATAGCAAATACAATAATACCTTGTAGGATGGAAGCGAAAAAAACATACATTACTTTTTTTAAACCAACGGTAAGATCTTCGATCAATGGCTCATGTATGCCACGGATAACGCAGTTCATGCGCCATACAATACCGATAAAAAATGTTATGCCTATAAGATTAACGACAAACATCCAGATTCGATTGGGGCTATAAGGATGTAAGTTGGCAACATCGTCTCCTATAAAAGCAGATAGTAATCGAGGAATAAATACCAGGATAGCAAGTAAAAAGCTCAGTAAAATAATACGGGAAAAACTGGCGCGATAAAGATGTAAACTAGTTTTGACTAATTGCTTATAGGTACTGGGTTGTGAAGGTAATAATGTATCCATACTGCGCTTTCCTTATCCCGTGAACGGTTGCATTTTCCAAGAATCAAAAATAATAAAATCAATTTATTAAATTAATACCCCATGGCAAGCCATGGGGTCTCTACGCGATGGGGTTTCCAAAAGGGAGAATCGCGATTCTCCCCTTTCGGTCGGCACGCGGGGATTTATTCCCCGTGTGCCGAAATTAAATTGAATTGAGGCACTACCTCCGCGCTGAATAGTTACGAAATTAGTGCGCTGATGCTTCGTCCCAATTATCACCTGCGCCGATGTCGACTTGCAATGGTACGAGCAAATTAGCGACGTCCATCATGTGCCGGCGTATGCCATTAGTGATGAAATCCACATCTTGCAAGGCAGCTTCGAACACAAGTTCATCATGTACTTGCATGATCATTGTTGCTTTGATTTTCTCTTCTCGTAGCCAATGGTCGATGCGAATCATGGAGAGCTTGATAATATCTGCAGCACTTCCTTGCAGCGGCGCGTTAATAGCAGTGCGTTCGGCGGCTTTTTGCCGTGGGATTTGGCTCGCATTAATCTCAGGTAAATATAGTCGACGCCCCCATAATGTTTCGACAAAGCCGTTTTCTTTAGCCGTAGCGCGTGTGTTATCCATGTAGGTTTTGACTTTCGGATAGCGTGCGAAGTATCGATCAATATAATTCTGAGCAGCCTTACGATCAATGCCGAGTTGGCGTGTTAAACCAAATGCGGACATTCCATAAATCAAGCCAAAATTGATTGCTTTTGCATTACGCCGCATCTCGTTGGTGACTTGATCGATGGCGACATCCCATACTTCGGCGGCTGTCGCTTTGTGAATATCGAGATTATGTGTAAACGCATGTAAAAGACTAGTATCTTCAGAAATATGCGCCATGAGGCGCAGCTCAATTTGTGAATAGTCAGCACTAATTATCTTATGCCCTTCAGGTGCGATAAATGCTTGGCGTATACGACGTCCTTCAGGTGTGCGTATGGGTATATTCTGTAAATTGGGTTCAGAGGAAGATAAACGTCCAGTTGCAGTACCGGTTTGATTATAGGATGTGTGGATTCGTAAAGTTTCAGGATTGATTTGTTCGACGAGACGATTGGTATAGGTAAACATTAATTTACTTAGGCTGCGATATTCGATGATGATACGTGGTAAAGCAAAATCGAGAGCTAATTCTTGTAGGACATTATCTGCAGTTGAAGGTTGACCGGTCGGCGTTTTTTGTAAAATAGGCAATTTTAATTTCTGAAATAATACTTCTTGTAATTGTTTTGGCGAATTCATATTGAAATCGGTGTCAGCGAGAGTAAATGCCTCTTGCTCAAGTTCGAGCAAACGCTTTTGCAATTCTTTTCCCTGAGTTTTTAATTTGTTGGGATCAATTAACACGCCATGACGTTCGATACGGGTGAGCACAGGGATAAGTGGCATCTCAACCTCCTCGAAGATTCGCTTAAGCCCTCGTTCCGCCTTAATACGCGACCATAATGCATGGTGCAATTGCAGTGTAACATCGGTACCTCCAGCCGCATAAATACCTGCTTTTTGCACATCAATTTGATTGAATGTAATTTGCTTGCTGCCCTTTCCTGCGATTTCTTCGAATGTGGTCTTACCTCGGCTGAGATATTTCAGCGCAAGTGCATCCATGCTGTGATTGCTACCCGTGCTGTCGAGTACATAGGATTCCATCATGGTATCGAACGCAAGGCCTTGTAGGTCAATCTTTACATTTGCTAATACTTCCATATCGTATTTAATATTATGGCCAATTTTTTTTATGTGCGGATTCTCTAATAGAGGTTTTAATTGCGTGAGCACAAATTCTTGCGCAAGCTGTTGCGGGGCATCGGTGTAATTATGACCGAATGGAATGTATGCTGCTTTACCTGAGGCGAGTGCAAATGATACGCCAACTAATTGCGCAGTCATATAATTGGCACTGGTGGTTACAGTTGCGAATGCAAAAAAATGTGCTTGCTTAAGCTCTGTTAACCAATCATGAAATAAGGACTCCGATTTGATGATGACATAATGTGAATATGTATCGGTATGAATTTTTTTTGACTCCCCTAATAGTTCAGCGAGCCAGCTTTTAAATTCCATTTTTTTGAAAATTTCAGCCAATGTAGTGGTGTCAGGATTTTTAATCTTTAAATCAGACAAGTGAATGGGAAGATCGACATCCAATTTAATGGTTACCAGTGATTTTGTTAATGGTAATTGGGCGAGGGATGCGCGTAAATTGTCACCGACTTTTCCAGAAATATGGTTAGCATTAGCGATGATATTATCCAACGATCCATATTCTTTTAGCCACTTTGCAGCAGTCTTTTGGCCGACTTGTGGAACACCAGGAATGTTATCTGATGTATCACCGACTAGTGTTAAGTAATCCACAATTCGTTCGGGTGGTACACCAAATTTTTCGGTTACTCCATCGGGATCAAGCAAGGTATTTGTCATTGTGTTGATGAGCGTGATGTGTTCATTTACAAGCTGAGCAAGATCTTTATCACCTGTTGATACAATGGAATTGATATGCTCGTTGGTTGCACGTGCGGTAAGCGTACCAATCACATCGTCTGCTTCTACACCAGCAAGTGCGATAAGCGGTAATCCCATGGCACGTATGATCTCATGAATAGGCTCAATCTGTTGGACAAGGTCATTAGGCATTTCTTTACGAGTGGCCTTGTATTCTGGATACAAATCATCGCGAAATGTTTTTCCCTTTGTGTCAAATATGACAGCCATGTATTCCGGATGATAATCGGCGATTAAGCGCTTTAGCATATTGATCATGCCATAAATGGCACCGGTTGGGAAACCGTTCGCGTTTACCAAGGCGGGTAACGCATGGAATGCACGGTATAGATAGGATGAACCATCGACAAGAATGAGAGGCTTCGTTTGAACAGACATAGTATTTTCTCAATAAGTTATTTCGTGAGGTAAAGAGCTGATGTGAGGATAATGAAAATTGTGTTGCTAGACAAGAAAATGGGAGATAGTACCCTCATCGAGTTACACATATCGCTGTCCTGAAATTAGATTTTTGTCAATCCTGAGGAGTGTTTTTTAAATTTTTGTCATCCTGAGGAGTGTTTTTTAATTTTCGTCACCTGAGGAGCGTCTATCAATTTTTGTCATCCTGAGGAGCGCTTTTTGCGACGAAGGATCTCGCTTTCTCAATACGATCCTTCGCTTTGCTCAGGATGACAAAGTGTTTTGTTCAGGATTGACAAAGTGCAAAATCTAATTTCGCGACATCCCTACACATTGCTCGCACAATTTTATATATCCGTTATAATTGATCGGAACTTAACATGGAGGTGTATAGATTATGATAAGGTTTATCGCAATTCTATTTGGCATCGCGTTTATTTTTGCTGGTGTTGCTGGATTTATGCCCGCATTTACTACTAACGGTGCTTTATTAGGCATATTTGAAGTCGACAGTATGCACAACATGGGTTACATTGTGAGCGGTGTTATAGCTATCATGGCTGCCACTAGCTATCGGCTAACCAAGCTTTATTTTTTAATTTTTGGCGTGATTTATACGATAGTGGCCATTCTAGGTTTCTGGCGTAATGGCGACCTTTTTATAATGCACGTCAATATGGCGGATAACTTTTTACATCTCGGCATTGGTATCGTTTCCCTCCTCTTAGGGTATTACGCAAGCAAAAAACAGGCTTAGTTGCAACCAAAGTTGCAGGACGAGTATGCCTTGATCCTGCAACTGCCCCCCCGATCTTCACCTTGTTTTGTACGTCTGGATAGTGTAGTTATTCACGTCCAATACAAAAGCAACTATTAAATGGAGAACAACTCCTGTGAGTCTGTCACTTTGGGAACAATGTTTGAACTCTCTCGAGAGCGAATTCCCCTCTCAGCAATTCAATACGTGGATTCGGCCATTACAAGCGGAACATACCGATGGCAAGTTGGTTCTGCTTGCACCAAATCGTTTTGTATTAGACTGGATTGTCGAGCGTTTTTTGGCCCGTATCAATGAATTAGTAACACAATTTAGCGATAAACAACCGCCGACTGTGTCACTCGAGATTGGCAGTAAGCGTCGGGATATACAAAAACTGACCGAATCACAACCTCATGCTGCGCATCAAGTCGCTGCATCTTCTAACACGAAAGCTGCGTTTGTTTATACGGACAATAAGCTTTATCAAAGTAACCTTAACCCTAATTTTACATTCGATAACTTTGTTGAAGGTAAATCAAACCAGTTGGCAAAGGCTGCTTCTTCGCAAGTCGCGGGGAATCCTGCAGTCGCATATAATCCCCTTTTTCTCTACGGCGGTGTTGGCTTGGGTAAAACCCACTTGATGCATGCAATTGGCAATCAAATTATTCGTGATAATTCTAAAGCTAAGGTGCTGTACCTTCATTCAGAGCGTTTTGTCGCAGACATGGTAAAAGCGTTGCAAACTAATACTATGAATGAGTTTAAGCGTTATTATCGTAATGTCGATGCGTTGCTCATCGATGATATCCAATTCTTCGCGGGTAAAGACCGCACTCAAGAAGAATTCTTCCACACATTTAATGCCCTTTTAGAAAGCCAACAACAGGTTATTTTAACGTGTGATCGGTACCCCAAAGAAATCAATGGCGTCGAAGAGCGTCTAAAATCGCGCTTTGGCTGGGGGTTAACTGTGGCGGTTGAGCCACCTGAGCTCGAAACGCGAGTTGCAATTTTGATGAGCAAGGCGGAGCAGACTAATATCAACCTACCCTACGAGGTGGCTTTTTTTGTTGCTAAACGCATTCGATCGAATGTGCGTGAACTTGAGGGAGCACTAAAGCGCATTATTGCAAATGCGCATTTCACGGGAAAAGCAATTACGCTGGAATTTGTCAAAGAAGCATTGCGTGACCTATTAGCCTTGCAAGATAAACTGGTGACTGTTGAGAATATCCAACGAACGGTCGCTGAATATTACAAAATTAAAGTGGCTGATCTATTATCAAAACGCCGTAACCGTTCTGTTGCACGGCCTAGGCAAATTGCGATGGCATTGGCAAAAGAACTGACTAATCATAGCTTGCCTGAAATCGGTGATGCATTTGGTGGCAGAGACCACACGACAGTTTTACATGCTTGCCGTATGATAATGGGGCTAAGAAAATCTGACGCAGATATTGAGGAAGATTACACCAATTTATTGAGAATACTAACCACTTGAGAAGAGACTACTCTTATGGATATCGTCGTTCAACGCGAAGCCCTTTTAAAGCCACTTCAAGCTGTCAGTGGAGTCGTAGAGAGGAAACAGACACTCCCTATCCTCTCCAATGTATTGCTCACCATTAAAGATGGCCATCTACATCTGACAGGAACCGACCTAGAAATTGAACTCATCGGGTTTGTCAGTATTGAGTCACAATCAGCTCAGGGAATGGCGACGGTTTCTGCTAGGAAGTTGTTCGATATTTGCCGTACGTTGCCGGAGAGTAGCGTATTGCGGTTATCGGTAGAGAAGAATTACCTTGTAGTACGTGCTCACGAAAGCTGTTTTATGCTGAATACGTTACCAGCTCAAGATTTCCCTAATATAGAAGACAGCGATTACCCTGCACAATTTACGATCAAACAAAGCCATCTTAAAAATCTACTGACTAAAACGTATTTTGCGATGGGACAGCAAGATGTGCGCCACTATTTGAACGGTACATTCCTTGATATCGGTCAACAATCTATCAAATGTGTGGCTGCCGATGGCCATCGTTTGGCATTAGCAACAATCCATGACGAGAATATCGGGAATGTTGAGGCTAGAGTTATTTTACCCCGCAAGAGTGTGCTTGAGCTGATTAGGCTGATTAGCAATGATAATGATCATGATGTTACCATACATATTGGTGATAGCCGCATTCGCCTCATCACGCCTGACTATATTTTTACTTCTAAATTAATTAATGCTCAATACCCAGACTATAATAGACTAATACCCAAAGGCACGACGATTGCCGTTGGTGATCGTGAATCAATAAAGCAAGCTTTAATTCGGGCCTCTATTCTCTCTAATGAAAAGTTCCGTGGTGTGCGTTTTCAGCTGGAACCAAGTAAGTTACGCATCACAGCTAATAATTCTGATCAAGAGCAGGCGGAAGAGGCAGTTACTCTCGATTATGCAGGAAATAACATGGAAATTGGCTTTAATGTGGCTTATTTACTAGATGTTGTTTCAGCAATTACCACTAAAAGTATACGCTGTGCATTTACAAACCCTAATGATGGCGTATTAATTGAGCCCGCGGAAAGTGATCACAGCATGTATGTAGTGATGCCGATGCGGTTATAGAGGATCAGAATCCTGTGTTACCTCCATCCTACACTCAATGTGGGATCAGCCGATGTGGGACAAACTTTGCAAGCAAATGACATCGCGTAGAGACCTCATGGGTTGCCATGAGGTAATGGTTATTAATTTATGACGATAGTATCGTTACGCATATCAAATTTTAGAAATCTTAAAGCAATCGAGCTCATTCCGTGTTCAGTTGGGCTAAATATCATTTGTGGAAATAATGGTAGTGGTAAAACAAGTCTACTCGAGGCTATTCACTATCTTGGACTTGGCCGATCATTTCGCAGTTCTACAGCATCGCGCCTAATTCGCCACACGACAGATCAATTTTCTATTTTTATTCAACTAGATAGTAATTTAGAGCGACAGATTCCTCTTGGCATAGAGCGAAATTTGACGGGTTTAACGAGGCTGCGCATTGCTGAAAAAGATGCTTCTAGTATTGCTGAATTGGCTTCATATCTACCGATTCGCCTAATTAACTCCCAATCGCATCACTTATTTGAATCGGGACCTGCTTATCGCAGAAAGTACTTAGACTGGGGCTTGTTTTACCAATCAGAACATTTTTTATCATGTTGGCGCCAATTTGAGCGCATTCTTAAGCAACGTAATGCGGTTTTACGCGATAGACGTCCTAAACGTGAACTCGATATATGGACAGAGGGGCTTTTAAAGTATGGGTTAGAACTCGATAAGTTGCGCCGTGAGTATGTGTTAGCGCTTGCGCCATTAGTTTTGGAATTGTCACAGGAATTACTAACTATCCCTAATTTGGAGCTAAGCTACCAACCTGGTTGGGATACTAGCAAGGATTATGCTTCGGTCCTTACTTGTGCATATGGTGATGAAATTCGATTTGGCCATACTCAGTTTGGCCCGCATCGGGCCGATCTAGACATTAAAATAAACGCTGTACCAGCGAGGCATTTTTTGTCAAGGGGACAGCAAAAATTACTGATTTGTGCTATGATAATAGCCCAGGGAAAGTTATTAGCAGTGCACGCAAATAAGCGGCTAATTTACCTAGTCGATGATTTGCCGGCGGAGTTGGACTTGCGAAGTAGGCAACGACTTATTTCATTACTGTCTAAACAGCGAACACAAATCTTTATTACCGCCATTGAAAGCGAGTCAATTAGTGACTTTATTGGAAATAAACCCGAAGTACCTGTAAAAGTGTTTCACGTGGAACATGGTAACGTTGAATCTACTGCAAGCCACCAATCTTAGGAGTGCTATAAAGTGAGTATGAATACAGCCGAAAGCTATGATTCATCTAAAATTAAGGTTCTCAAGGGCCTAGATGCCGTCCGTAAGCGCCCAGGCATGTATATTGGAGACACAGAAGATGGAACTGGCTTGCATCATATGGTGTTTGAATTAGTTGATAACTCAATAGATGAAGCCCTAGCAGGTTTTTGTAATACGATTTGGGTCACCATCCATACCGATGAATCCGTCTCTGTAAAAGATAATGGCCGCGGCATTCCTGTTGATATTCATCCTGAAGAAGGTCGTTCTGCTGCAGAAGTAATCATGACTGTGCTGCATTCAGGTGGAAAATTTGATAATGATTCTTACAAAATATCAGGTGGGTTGCATGGCGTAGGTGTTTCTGTCGTCAATGCGTTGTCAGAAGAATTGCATTTGCTGGTGAGAATGAATGGTAAGGCGTATGAGCAATACTACCATATGGGTGTTCCAGCCGCACCATTAGCTCAAATTGGTGATTCCTCAGAGAGAGGAACCGAGGTTAAATTTAAGCCAAGTGCTGAGATATTTAAAAATATACAATTTAATTACGATATTTTAGCAAAAAGGCTAAGGGAATTAGCATTTCTTAATACCTCAATCCGAATCTTTTTAACTGATGAAAGAACGGGAAAAAATGATTTTTTTGAATACCATGGAGGATTGAAGGGATTTGTCGAAGATTTGAATCGTAATAAAACTCCCATTCATCAAAAAATATTCTATTTTAATGCAGAAAAAGACAAAGTTATTGTTGAAGTGGCATTGCAATGGAATGATACATATCAAGAAAAGCTATTTTGCTATACAAATAATATACCCCAGCGGGATGGTGGCACGCATGTGGCGGGATTTCGTAGTGCGCTAACTCGCGTTCTCAATAACTATATTGAAAAAGAAGGTTATGCAAAAAAAGAGAAGGTTTCAACGTCAGGCGAAGATTTGCGTGAAGGATTGACTGCATTATTGTCAGTGAAAATGCCAAACCCCAAATTTTCATCACAGACGAAGGATAAATTAGTATCATCCGAAATTAAAGCCATCGTGGAATCGTTAATGAATGAAAAATTTCAAGATTACTTGATGGAAAGTCCACAAGATGCAAAAAGTATTGTTTCTAAAGTGATCGATGCTGCGCGTGCGCGCGAAGCTGCTCGTAAAGCTCGCGAATTGACAAGGAGAAAAAGTGCACTTGATGTTGCTGGATTACCTGGAAAGCTTGCTGATTGCCAGGAAGAGGATCCCGCTAAATCAGAACTCTTTATCGTAGAAGGGGATTCGGCAGGAGGGTCTGCCAAACAAGCGAGAGATCGTAAGTCTCAGGCAATTTTGCCATTAAAAGGAAAAATATTGAATGTTGAAAAAGCACGTTTTGACAAAATGCTCTCATCTGTTGAAGTTGCCACGTTAATTACGGCATTAGGATGCGGTATTGGGCCCGAGGAGTATTCACCAGACAAGACACGTTACCATAGCATTATTATTATGACTGACGCAGATGTTGATGGATCTCATATTCGTACATTACTACTGACCTTTTTTTACCGTCAAATGCCTGAATTGATTGAAAGAGGGTATATTTATATCGCTCAACCTCCTCTTTTTAAAGTAAAAAAGAATAAGCAAGAGCGTTATGTCAAAGATGAAAAAGCGCTAGACGATTTACTTTTCCAGTCGGCATTAGAGAAGACGGTTTTATACCCTGGTGATGGCAGTAGTCTAACGGGCGTTGCGTTGGAAGAGCTAGTTAATGAGTATCATTCTATGGTGTATGTTATCAATCGCGTTGCGAAGCGTTATCCAAGAGAACTTCTGGAGGCGTTAATGTTTGCGCCTATATTGAACGAAAGTAGATTAACCGAACGCGAAGAAATGGCAGGAATTGTCAAAAATATTCAGAATCAATTGAACGCTGAAACTAAAGTTTCAGCGTATTATGAAATAGACCTGGTAGAAGATACGGAGCGTCATTGGTGGCTTCCAAAAATGAAGATAACAAGCCATGGAATTACTAGTAACATATTGATTAATAAAGATTTATTAGTTTCGTCGGATTATCGTAAGCTGACTGATTTTGGCCATAAACTGAATCAAATGTTAAAACCAGGTGCCTATATTCAACGAGATGAAAGGAAATTGTCTATTGATACGTTTGCAAAAGCAATGAATTGGCTGTTGGCAGAGGCTAAAAAAGGTCAAACAATACAGAGATATAAGGGATTGGGTGAAATGAACCCCGAACAACTTTGGGAAACCACAATGGATCCCTCTAAGCGGATTTTATTGCAAGTTAATGTTGAAGATGTCGTTGCAGCTGACCAAATATTTACTACACTGATGGGAGATGAAGTGGAACCTCGTCGCCAATTTATTGAAAACAATGCATTAGAAGTAGTTAACCTGGATGTTTAATCGCATAAACCCTGCCACAATGTGGCAGGTCATTGACTATGGGGTTCTCAGCAATTCTCGGCAAACGAGTAAATGGGCTTATTTTTCCGCTCCAACCGCGCCATCCATGGCGCTCTGGATTGCATCCTGCAATCCAGTCGCTTGAAAATAAGCCCATTTACTCGTTTGCCGAGAATTGCTGTGGGGTTCTTTCTCTTATACTTAAAGCCGGGCTGATCGAGAACCCTTAAGCTTGACACGTATGGGAGGAGCGGTCTCTCCTCTTGGGTCGCGAGGGCGAATTGAGAATATGAATATCTATCATTGAACTGGAGGGCTTGCTGGCATCAGCTATCTATCGCAAAAGCATCTATAATAAAAGTAAGCTTTTTTATTAGGATTTAAACAACCAAAATTGGTTTGTATGCGAGGTCGGTATGGCAGAAGTTATGTTACCACCAAAAGATGAGCAGCAAGTGCAAAATGCTCTGCAGGCGTTAAGAGAGCAGTATGCAGTGGCGACAAAAACAAAAATAGTCACCAGTTCAGGGGACATCGATGCGAAAGATAAGATCATGGAAGAGATGTTTGCATGGTGTAAAGAACAGGCGACTATCGTGGTTTTAAAAAGTGCGACAATTTTATCTGCAGAGCCGACCTCTCGTACCGTGCAGAATTGTAAATCGTTACTACTGAGCAAAGGTATACATCCAGGGCAGGTTTATGCCGCGACTGATGCTGTAATCAGCTTGTTGCTTGCAAGTGGAGGGGAAGAAAGCGATTTCAAAAAACATAAAGGTGAAACCAGTGCCTCCTTTAGTGACCAACAACGCCATCTTCGTGAACTCGTTTTTGAGGCGGTAAGACAAAACGTAAGTGATATCCATATTCAAGTAAGGCAGACTTACACAAAAATTCGTATGCGCCAACACGGTGAGTTAAGAGTGTATGCAGAGTGGTCAGAAAAACTCGGACGTGAAATTGCATCGGTTGCATTTAATAAAGAAACAGATCATGCCACCTCTCACTTTAATCCACTAGTACCACAAGATGCTTCCATGCCGCTGAAAATGCAAGGAAGAGACATTCGATTACGCTTGGCAAGTGTACCTGCGCATGGCGGTTTTGATATGGTCATGCGTATTCTCGCAACGGGGGAAGAGCGTACAAAAGCGCTCGATCAATTAGGTTATACACAAAAGCAAATTGATATCATCAAAATGGCGATGAAACTGCCATTTGGTGCAATTATAGTAGCGGGACCCACGGGATCGGGTAAAACGACAACATTGGCAAGTTGTATGGAAATGGTAGAGTCAACACAGAAGCTATATTCAATTGAAGACCCTGTTGAGAAAGTGGTAGAAGAAGCTACGCAAGTCCCTGTGAATACAGAAAAAGAAGATCGTAGTTTTGCCAGTATGGGACGCGCAGCCTTACGTATGGATCCAGATGTCATCATACTTGGGGAAATGCGCGATGAAGATACGGCTCACGTGATGGTGAGAGCATCCATCACAGGGCATTTGGTGCTAACAACACTACACACAAATAGAGCGACAGCCATCGTGACGCGTCTTGTTGATATGGGTATCTCGCCCGTATTATTGAGTGATAGCAGTGTGTTGCGTTGCTTAATGTGTCAACGCTTGATCGCGAAAGTTTGTGAAGGGTGTGCTATCCCCTTGCGTACATCTGAAAAACATCAACCATTCATACCGGATTGGGAGGCAGTACTCGGTAAGGACATTCTTGATAAAGCTAAAGCTCGTGGCAATGGATGTGCAAAATGTAATCGATCAGGGGTGGGTGGGCGCATTGTTGTTGCAGAAGTTATCTGGGTCGATGAGGATGGTAGGCAATTTATTCAAAAATGCGATACGCTGAATTGGGAAAAGTATCTAAAGACAAACGGATGGATGGATTTTCGTGACCGAGCGATTGATTTGATACAATTAGGTGTCTGTGATCCTTTTGATGCAGAAAAGGTAGTGGGGCCGATTAATCCAGCTACTCAGTCAAGAACATTTAAATATACATAGAGAAAACGACGATGGAATTTTCTATAAACGTGTTGAATGATTACCTAGGAAGGTTTGCTTTAGCATTTAAGCACTGGCAGTTTGGGACCAAACAGCAGCTTGCTTTTCTAGAAGATTTGTATCTCTTAATTAATGATGGTATTCCCGCAAATCGAGCGGTGGATATGATGAGTCAAGTGACAAGTGGATTGACTCGTGAAGTTGCTATGTCTCTCTCACACAAAATTGCAGAAGGCCAACCTTTGGCAGAAGGTATGCGTGAATGGTTTTCGATGAATGTGGTAGAAATTATACGGGTGGGTGAATCAGGCGGAGCCCTCGCACAAACCATAAAATCTGCTATCAACATGCTTTCACAACAAGGTATCGCAATTGGTGCATTTGTTGCCGCGGTATCCTATCCTCTTTTAGTGATCACGATAGCTTGCGCTGTGATCATTTACTTAAACAATTCCGTATTTACTCAATTTAAAATGATAAAACCCATAGATCAGTGGCCAGATGCTGGCCGCAGACTTGTTGCGCTTGCAAACCTTATTCAGGACTGGTGGTGGGTTGTTATTGTTGGTGTGATTGTCCTTGTAATATTGCTAAAACGTGTATTGTCAAACTACACCGGAGAGTTACGGCCGTCGTTAGATCGAGTCCCTCCATTTTCTTTTTATCGTAAACTTGTATCAGCACGATTATTGGAAACATTAGGGTTACTGGTTGCAAATGGCGTCGTGTTTAAATCTGCTATCAAAGTCATGCAATATCAGGCGAATCCTTATCTCCTTTCTCATCTCGTTAGTATGGAGCATTTATTGAGTATGGGTAAAACGAATATTGCAGATGTACTGGCGACAGGGCTGGTTGAAGATAACGAGTTAATGCGGTTGCGTGTTATGGCTGAAGTAAAAGGATTTGAACATGGTCTAATTCGCATGGGTATACGCGGGACGGAACAAGCCACCACCACATTAAAGTTTATTGCGCGAATTGTCGGAGGCGTGTTTTTGATTGTGGGCGGCATTATGATTATTCTTATCATTCAAGGAATATATCTGACGGGTATGTCACTTGGAACATAAGAAGTGAGAGGTTAGCTTGGCGATTTCGATGAGAAAACAACATGAAGGTGTTAGCTTACTTGAAGTAATACTCGTCTTGGCAGTGGGGGGGAGTATACTTTATTTTAGTATTCAACAATATTTATCGTATCGATATGATGCAGATGTTGCTCAAATTCAAGCAAATGTGAATGCGATATTCCAGGCTATGACTGGTTTTTACCGAGCTAATTGTTATGGTACGACTAATGCGCCAGGTGTGCTAAATCCAAACAATTCAAATCCGCCCAACTCTAATTTTCATATTGATATTACCAACGATTTGATAGGCAATGGCTATTTGACAACGACGTTGATCCCAGATCCGCTTGTGAACGCAACAGGCTCAGGAACGCAGGGCTATATTGCTCAGTTTAATCAAAGCACCGCACCTAGGCAGATTTGTACTGCTCTTAATACGACGACGATTCCTAGTACGTGTACTGCATCAGTTTCTATAGGAAACATTGTGGTATGGAATGCACAAGTGGCCGTTCAGTTGAAGGATACCGCTCACACAAACACATATTTGAATTTATTAACGGGTGATTGTTTGTCATCTGCTTCGGGAAACATAGTGACGCCTTGCAGTGCGAGCAGTACGAAGGGTAATTATGTGGTATGGCAGAGGTTTCCTTCCAATGCAAATCCGCAAGCGCAATCAGATTATTGGGCAACGATACCCACTGTGAGTCAGTTCACGCAAATGTATACAACCTCTTCTATACAAAATTTAACGAACGGCACAACAACTAATCAGTATTTTTTGTGTGGTAATTAAAAGGTGAACACGATGGCAGCACGCAGCAACATGAAAGGTTTTACACTTATAGAAATGCTATTAGTGTTAATCATTATTAGTATTATTATTTATGCAAGCCTTGGTTATGTCCAACAGAAAGCATTGCAAATGCGTATGGATAGAACCAGTGTTCAGATGCAGCAAATTTTAAATGCCGGATTAGCATATTACGTGTTCAATGGAAAATGGCCGGTGCAACTTAGCGATCTACAAGGGCCTCCTCCTGCGCCTACTTATCTTCCGCCGACAATAACCAGTCCTTGGGGTAGCTCATATCAAATTGCTGCTACGTCCCAACTATTCTATGTTTTTACGCCAATCACTGTTGTTTCATCGAAGGGAGCTTATGCTGCTGCCAGTGTTATTGCGGGTACATTACCTTTAGCATATACATCGACTGATAATGGGTCGCCCCCTACTACTCCCCCTAGCTCAAGCTCATCGTGTACGGCAAGCAGTACCACGTGTAATGTGGTGGCCAGTGTGAATATTCCAGGACAAAACTTAAATAATGCAACTGCGGTTAATTTTGCTGGATTATATCACCACGGTGGTTGTGTGCCTGTACCCACATGTCCAGTGGATAATACATCAGGTACTAGCATGACGCCGCAAGTGATGGTCGTTCCAGTTTCCGTGAGTGGAGTTAACACAACAAACCAAACCCAAGCATACCCCATCAATAGTTTTACGGGTTATGCAACAACAGATGCAGGCAATGTACTGGATAACACGCCGTTATCCTGCAAAATTGCAGGAGGACCAGCTCAAGTTGCGACTGCGTGCGGGATTGGTGGCAGTGGAGTACCATCGTCGACTAATCAATATTGGCGAGTGTGCCTACAAGTGGTGACAGAACAAGGAGACGTTTCACAAACTAATACAGGAACGGGTACTTCGGCATGGGGTGGTAATGTGACCTTGATGGCAATTACTCGCTGCGCAATAAACAATGAAGCTTCAGGATCAGACTTTAGTATCTATAGCCGATAAATTATTCAGCCGTTCCCGCTAAAAGCACGGGACGGCTTAAATGTTTATACTCGATGTTCTAGGTTTTAATAAAGATAATTGTAAAAAGAGGGAGGGATGCCTTATTTACGGGCATGCCGTAAAAAGGCATTCCTTCCTCTTTACGGGCACTCAATAAAAAACTAGAACATCGAGTTTATATGATCAATTCGAAATGAATTCGAATTGATCACGTAGAGGGGAGAATCGCGATTTTCCCCTCTACGAACACCCCATCGCGTAAAGTTAGCGGGAACCGCTGTAAATTATTCTTAAACATTGCTGTGAATTGTCTTATACTTGATAACTAAAATCTTTCAAGATATCTTGGGCATAGGGTCTATGGAGATAAAGGATGAAATGCTGGGTCATGAAGATATATAAGTTACTAATTAGCGTGCTCCTTTCTGTTATCCCATTGTGTGCTATTGCTGGATGGGAAGTCGCAAGACCTGAATCAGCCATTCCACGCGAACCCTTCTTTCAAGCAGGAACGCAGCAAAATACAGCGTTTGTGCCATCTGCTTACAGTAGCTCTGCCTTTCCGAATCAGTATGCGGATCTAGGCCAACCTGCAGCTGTTTATGCAGTGAGCATCAGTGGATCATTGAAAGAAAACCTAGAACGTATCATGGGCCGTTACCACTGGAAAGTAATTTGGAAAGCTCCCTTCGATTATAACTTTGATGGTAGAGTAACAGGTTCTAGTCTGCCCAATGTAGTGGAAAAATTATTACAACCATTTCCCTTGCAAGCTGTCATGTATATGTCCAATCGCACGTTAGCTGTAGTACCAAGAACTAGATATAGAATAAAAACATAGGAAGGTATAATGATGCTAAAGAAATGGATTGTTTTATTTCTCTCAACGGTATTGGTGCTGACCGCTTGTCATTCGCCTGTTTATAATCAGACAGAAGGAAATGTTGCAGATGAAAAAATAAAGACAGCTGAGCTGCGACATAAAAATGATGATTTGATAAAACCCCTGCCCCCTTTGCTTGTAAAACAAGGGCTTTATGTTGACACCACACCAATTAGTCTACAAAAACGGCCATCGTGGCTTAGTAATCATATTGTGATTCGCGGTGATCAACTGCCGTTTTCTTACTATAGCCGTACTGTTGCAGGTGGTGCAGGCAGCGCTGTTTTGACCAAATATCAAGTTGGACTCGATCCGTCTACTAAAGTGAGTGTTAATTACTCGGGTACGATTATGGGCGCGCTTGATTTACTCGCAACAAAAAGTGGGTATGTTTACAGCATTAGTAATAATACGGTTTATTGGCAAGCTTTCGTCACCAGAACGTATGATATCGCATTTATGCCGGGTGATTCGGATTATCTAATGGGTAAAAAGAGTGGTGGTACGGGTGGGGCCAACACATCGCAATCTGCTTCATCGGCACAAGTATCAAATTATACGACTAGCGACTCATCAGACTCTGAATACAGTAGTCTAAGCGGCAAGCTTTCTATTTGGAAAGATTTGCAAGCAACTATTTCGCAAATGCTCTCCGCTGATGGCAAGCTGACCGTGTCCCAAGCGACAACCTCAGTTACTGTGCGTGATAGACCGACGAATGTGCAACTAATCGGTCAATATATAGCTAATTTAAATCATAATCTTTCTAAGCAAGTCTTGGTTAAGGTTCAAGTATTTGAAGTGACCTTAGAAAATGGATATAACTACGGTATCGATTGGAACGTGGTGGTTAAGGCATTCCATAATTCACCCTTCCAGATTGATGCAAATTATGGAACACCCATAGCGATTACGGCGCTTAGTCAATCTGCAGGGGCTACTGCAATAAGTACACCACAGTTTGGTACGAACCCTGCAATTGGACCGCATCCGAACGGTATCCCAAGTTATACCATTCTTCTTAATGCGCTCAATCAACAAGGTAAAACTGCAATTGTGTCTGAACCGCGGGTACTTTGTTTAAATAATCAAGTATCCGTCGTGCGTATCGTACAAAGTGTTGGCTATGTAGCGAGCATTCAAAATACTAGCAATCCTGGAGCATCTGGGTCGTCCGGTAGCGCATCAAATAACAATACGGTGACGTCACAGGTAACACCGGGTATGGTCATCACGGGTCTTACACTTTATATCTTACCTAAGATTTTACAAGATCGTGTTTATCTTCAAGTCAATGCTGATTTATCGACCAATAATGGTTTTGGACAATTTGGACCCACTACTGCACAAATACAATTGCCCAATGTGACAGAGAAACATTTTAATCAGCGTAGCATGATTAAATCCGGTGATTCATTAATATTGTCGGGATTTAGACAAGTAACAAATAGAACGGGTGCAACGCAATTCCTTACCTCGCAAGCATTAGGTGGTAAAGCTGCTGAACAATTGAATACAGAAACTGTAGTGCTGATTACGCCGATTATCCTAAACGGAACCGCCTAATGGCATATATTACTCGTGAAGATGGGGTGCATTTTGTTATACCGTCTTATCGGGATGTGCTGACTGTTAAACAAAAGAGTCAATTGAAAAAAGAAATTCTTTTGTTGAGTCAAAGTTATGGCGAATTTATTACATTGCAAAAGAAAAGCGCGTTACAGTATGAAGTTGCTTTTTCTACTGAAACTGGATATCTCCTTGGAGAATCCGTCTGGCATTATTTCAAAAAACCACTAGATATGGTTTATTGCGAGGCGATTCCAAATTCAATGGAAGCGATTCTTGTAATTGTAAAATCGGGTAGTGTCTATTTAGACGGCAGTTTTCCATTAGAAAGCATTCCAGAAGAATTGATTATTTTCTTAACTCAACAGAATAATTTTGAAATTTATATTTATGGTGATGTTCCTATCAGTCAAGTTCCTGAAACGGGCAAGTTTAGTTTTGAGCACAACTCAGTTAAGTCATTTACTATTTTAGATAAACCTATTTTCCCCAATGTGCTTTTATTAAAAATATATCAACTTCAACTTGTTGATTCCGTTTTAAAGGCTCAGGGCATAGGGGTATTTCCCACCAAAAAAATTGTCACTATAGCGGCCATTGCGGGGCTTGTTTGGATGGGGTGGTCATATCTCAAGTCTGAAAAAATAGAAATTTCAATCCCATCGAAGGCAAACCCTTATCAAATTTTTCTTAGCACGTTAAACTCACCTGCACCTGATGAAGAAGTTACTGAGTTTGTTAATAGGTTACAAGTTTTATTCCAAATACCCGGTTGGGAATTAAGAGATGTTAAGTATATCCATAGTGCTATTAATGCAAATGTTTTATCAACAGGTGGTAAAGTTGAAGATTTATTTGCATGGGCTAGTCACCATGGCACTGATGTAGTTATCACGAAAAAAGGCATTACTATTACGCAGGCTTTTAATCTGCCTAAGCGACCCTATCCCAAAACCATTTATCCAGCTACCCAAGTGATAGCCTTATTAGCGGATAAGCTATCTAATGTTTACCCGGGCAATAATTTAACGTTAGGTGATTTTGTTAAGAAAGGTATTTTTACCGATATACTGGTAACGATAAAGTTTCAAAGTATAGCACCCGTGATTTTAAATTTGATAGGTCAGCAACTTAATGGATTACCTTTGGTTTTACATGACATTACACTGACTGTAGATGAGAATATCAACTTAACCGGTTCAATAACTATTGAAGCATTGGGTAACTAACTATGACATCAGCTAAAGCGCAAGCACTTGCAAATATGACAACACGTCAAAAAGTTATGGGGGGTGTTGTTGTCCTGATTGTACTTATCATTTTATGGCAATTGAGTAGTATGTTTAAGGGTGGAGGTAAAAAAACGGCTAGGCCCATAATAGAAACAAATTCGACTGCAATGATGGGAGCATCTGGCCCAGGTGCAGTTGCTCCAGGGGCCCCAATGCAGCCGCAACAAATTACACCTAAGCCTGCAGAATTAAAGCAAGCGCAACCGATGACGGACCGTGAAGCTGAGTTGATGAAATTGCAACAAGAAACACAAGCAAAATATCTTGATGCGTTGAATCAGTTGCAAATACTGAAGGTGACGCGTGATATCGCCCAAACCAATAAAGATATCTCGACAGCGAAATTAGCCACGGTAGTATCTGAGAAAAAGATAGTGGATTTGCTTACGCCACCCGCACCTCCTGCCACGCCGGAAACGTATGCAAAAAATCTGGTTAACCCAACTTCTACTGGCGCTATTGTTACCCCAGAGCAAGAAGTTAACTACAGTGTAATTTCAGTTTCAGAGCTTCAATATAGATGGGGTGCAGTGCTCGGTTACAAAGGCAATCTCTATAATGTGCATGTAGGGGATATATTGCCTCCTGATGGCTCTACGGTTTTCTCAATTAATAAAGATGGCGTTACGTTATTGAAAGATGGAGTTAAGAAGAAGATATCATTGATTTCAATTATATAATGTTAAACGAACTTATACTAATCGTCGAAAGCTCATAACTATTGAGTGAGCGCGGAGGTATTTATATATACCTTCGTGCTGAGTAGTTACGAAAGCTCTATTTTTCCGGTATAAACTCTGGATGCTGGCCCTGTCATATAGATAGGCTGATCTTTACCATCCCATTCGATTAACAACGATCCGTAATGAAATTCAACACTCACATAGTGATGTAACCAACCATTTGTTATACCGACGACCGCGGCAGCGCATGCGTTACTGCCGCAAGCATAGGTTTCTCCAACACCTCTCTCAAAAGTGCGTAAGCGGATGCGATGATGATTAATGATTTGCATAAAGCCAATATTAACGCCACCAGGGAAATAAGAATGGGTGGATAGTTGGGGGCCTAGTTTATCAGTGAGGATGGAGTCATCGATAGATGTAACTTTAACAATGGCGTGAGGATTCCCTACAGAAAGAATGCTGATAGGTATGAGATTAGAATCGTCAGATATTCTTAATTCAACAAGATTATCTCTAATTTGAGGGGCACCCATTGATATGCGAATGCGATCATAATCTTTTATGTCAAGAGGATACATACCTGCCTTTGTTTCTAGGCGAAAAGTACTTTCTGTATGCAATCCTTCTTCTTGAATAAACCGGGCCACACAGCGTAAACCATTCCCGCATTGCAAGGCTTCACTACCGTCTGCATTGTAAATACGACAGAAAAAATCAGCGCTTTGAGAGGGTTCAATGGTAAGGAGTTGGTCAAAACCAATGCCGATATGACGATTAGCAAGACGGGAGATCATTGATTGGCTAAGATCAAAAGGTTGGTTCATGGCGTTGATAATAACAACATCATTGCCAAGCCCATGCATTTTGGTGAATTGAATCGTTTTTTGCTTCACGTTTTTGCCTTAGTCTCAGCTTGTGTAGGTAAATAAAGTTTACCTGATTGTCCGCATGCGGATAGCAGGCTGATAACGCATAACGTTAACGTTAAAAAAATAAATAGATGTTTCATACTTGCCTGTTGTTTTTCTAAAGTGTTATTTTATACCACCCATTGCTTTCTGGGTTTCTTGTTTCACTTTAACCGTGTATATTATATGATGCCTATGGCTATTTGTAACATAAAAATGATGAATGAATTCTACTTTGCTATAGATAGACTATAGATACACTATAGATAAGATTGGGCGCATCATGGAAGAGCTGTTGCAACGTCTAGAAAAAAGGATTAGAGAGCTTGTTGATCAACATGATCAGATGACACATTCCAACCTACAGCTACATCAAGGCAAATCAATGCTCATCCGTGAAAAGGATGCGTTATTAGCAAAACAACAAAGAGCTATCTCACAGATTGAAATATTAGTATCCCGACTAAAAGCAATCGAGAACTTACCATGACCGATACAACTATTAGCGCGACCATTGAAATTTTGGGTAAACCCTACTCCATCAAATGTCCTGAGTCCGAGCTTCAATCTTTGCAGCAAGCCGCGGAATATCTTAATCAAAAAATGGTTGAGGTACAGGAGTCAGGGAAAGCGATTAATCTTGAGCGTATTGCCATCATCACAGCACTCAATGTTACTTACCAACTCCTGCAGCTTGACCAGCAGAAAAGTACGCTCATGACTAAAATCAATCAACGTATATCGCATATACAAGATAAGCTGGATACGGCTATCAATAAAGCAATGCAAACGGAGTTGATTTATACCACTGAGTAACATAAAGACTAAACTTCAACTTAGAAGGCACTTTCGCGACATTCGTGGCCATGTTCCCATTGAAGATAGGCGAGGTGCAGCTCTTGCTGCGGCTACGTTATTTGCTAGTCAATCCATCTTCATACAAAGCGAACATATTGCTTGTTATCTTTATGCTATGGATGAATTCGATGCATCACCCATTATAGAAACCATTTGGCAGGCAAAGAAACATTGCTACCTACCTATTTTGTCCGAGAATGATAAAAATCCATTGATTTTTTCACGTTACAATAGTGGAGATAGGCTGCATGCAAATCGTTATTCCATACTTGAGCCCGTGAATATATCTTGTAACAACATACTTCCAGAGAATTTAGATATAGTCATCACACCGTTGGTGGCATTTGATTTGCATGGGCATAGGTTGGGAGCAGGTGGTGGTTATTACGATCGGACATTTGCATTTTTACAGGCTCATCCCAGAGAAAGACCCTGTATGATAGGGTTAGCGTATGCGAGTCAGCAGGCTGACTCGCTGCCAACTGACCCATGGGACATCCCACTACACTTTGTATTGACAGAAAAAGAATTTATTACTATTACCTCAACGGTATAAAGCTAACTTTAGGGTCTGTTGACATTTGCGATGTGGATTTATTTTTTGTTAATTTAACCGACAAATACGCTCTCCTTGATCGGATTTGTCTCTCGCAAACGTCCTGTTTGCGAGTTAAATTAACAAAAAATAAATCCACATCGCAAATGTCAACAGACCCTAAGAATAATAAAACTTGACTTGGCCATTTT